>Ga0316231_1004402_pt1 | contig 11716 bp, 8 predicted proteins | sample TBH18027metaG_FD_206002 | JGI IMG/M metagenome (GOLD analysis project Ga0316231, IMG submission 206002) | Freshwater microbial communities from Trout Bog Lake, Wisconsin, USA - TBH18027 | ecosystem: Environmental > Aquatic > Freshwater > Lake > Hypolimnion/Profundal zone | place: USA: Wisconsin...
TCCTCTCCGCGGATATAGAAATCCACGGGAGCAGTGAGCTCGGTCGTATAGTGGACGTTCCAGCCGGTGTGGTAACCATTCTGTATTTCCGGAGCGTCACGCAAGTATACCTTGATCTCCTGCCGATCAGCAAAGATACGCCCCTTGGTGCCCCAAATAGATATCTTCGTCGACATCTTGCGATAGGATTCGTCACTCCAGTTCACCGATAGTTGAGCCGAGAGACCGCCATTGTAATATAAGGTCCCATAGACCTCGTCGTCGGTGTCCTTCGAGAAGATCCGATTCAAGACGCTTCCGCCAACAGCCGTCGGCGTGCCAAAGTACCAGTTCAGAAGATTGATCGGGTGAGCGGCGTAGTCGTAAAGGCAGCCGCCACCCTCGGACCGGTTGGTACGCCAAGTTGAGCCCTTGGACTTTAGTACAACCGGTCCGTAAGCCTCCGCGAGGACGTGCGTGACGGCGCCGATGATCCCGAGGTCGAGCAGCCGTTTCACCTCTTGAAAGGCACCTACGAACCGGTTGTGATAACCGACCTGACTGACTAGGGCCTTTCTCTGCGCAAGTTCCGCGAGGGCCTGCGCTTGCCGCCAGTCGAGAGAAAGGGGTTTCTCACAGAATACGTGCAAGCCGTTCTCCAACGCCTGCCGACTCATGTCGACGTGGAAACGCGACGGCGTAGCGATCATCACAGCGTCGAGCGACGCCTCCGCCAGCAGCGTCGCATAGTCAGTATAAGTCTTGATGCCGGTGTATTTCGATAGAACATCTAGGATGTAACCCGTGCTGTCGCATACGGCTGCTACCTCGATGTCTTTGTGGGCGTTGACGAGTGCGTAATGAGAGAGGCCCATCTTACCGAGTCCGACGACGGCAACGCGTATCATATGATGGTCCTCTTGGAGATACTGTCAGTAGTAGTCTGCACTCTCACCGCGTCACATATTTCGATAGAATGTCTTCATATTTCTTGCCGATGTGTTCCCAGGTGAAGCACGCACGAAAACGTTGGCGCGAGGCCAGACCGAGCGCCACTCTACGATCTGGGTCGGCAAGCAGGGCGCCGACCAGTCGTTCGACCGATTCAGCGCCGTGGAAGTAAACGCCGCCGTCGCCAACGACCCACCGATTATACTGGTTGTCGTGAGCTATGACAGCGTTGCCGGCGGCCATCGCTTCGATCAGAGATGGATTCGTGCCGCCGACCGTATGGCCGTGCAGGTAGGCGCTCGAATGATAGCGAAGCGTTTGGACCAGCTGCCTCTCATAAATCGGTCCCGCGAAGATCACCTCCTCGCTTGCGGCGTTCATGACAGTGCGATGGTAGGGATCGGTCTCAGGTTGGTACTTGCCCAGGACCACCAGCTTGTGGTTGCGTCGATGCGCTGAGAAGCCGGAGACCAGATCGAGGATCGAATTCTCCGGGATCGATCGGGCGATCAGCGTCATGTAGCCCCCCGGCTCCAAGCCAAGGGCGCGCACCGGCGCACTTGGCAGATCCGGCACCGGATCGGCACCATAGGCGACCATCGTCACTTTTCGTTTAGGTGCCCGAGTCCAAAGATACTTCTCGATCTCCGGATGGTCGGCGATGAGCTCGTTGCCGTAAAGCGCGGCGAAACGTTCGTTGACGTAGAGGATCGCCTGTTTGGCTAGGCCCCAACGTTTTCGGGACCATTCGATCCCATCCATGTTGATCACGTTGGGGATGCCGAGCAGACGTTGACGGAGGTTGTAGAGGCCAGTGTTGTATCCGAAGGTGAGGCAGATATCACGGAAGCGACATGCGTGCGCGATTGAAAGCCAATCGAATTTTGACGTACCTCGCCAGCCGGGGGAGTTGACTGGGATCGTAACTCGGTCGATTCCATTCCACACGTCTTCGATAATGGGCCCAGATCCGTGGGCCTGACAGTAGACGATCACTCTCCAACCCTGGTCACTCAAGTACAAGGCTATATTCTCGGCAGCGGTCTCGAATCCACCATAGTTCGCCGGGACTCCGTGAGTTCCAAGTATTCTTACAGTATTTGTCACAACCTAGTCACACCTTATTCGATATTCAATTGCTTGCACGTGACACAAGTAGACACCGCGGTTCGTAAGTCATGACCGGCGGCCCTTGAGCGCAAGTACATCGGCCAGCCGACCGACTGTCCGACATGCCGATATGCTATGTCAACTGTCAAATGTGCCGCCGACAAGATTGTCAACGTCTGGCTGTCAAATCGCTTCCAAGCGCGACCCCGCTATCGCGTCCAATCCCGACCCCGTGGGGGCGTGAAGAATGGCGTGGTGAAGGCCCGCGTGAGATCGTGATGAGAATGCGCCGCCGCTGTCGCGCCGTAGGGAAGGCGTAGCCGACCGGAGGGGCGACAGCGGCGGCGCGGAAAAAATTTCCCCGCCGCCGACGAGGGGAGAAAGTCGCGGCTGGCGGATCGGGATCAGGATCGGTTTTTGAACCGCCAGCTCGTATTGCCGGTTTCGACGATATCGCAGTGATGGGTCAGCCGGTCGAGCATGGCGGTGGTCATCTTGGCGTCGCCGAACACCTGCGGCCAATCGGCGAAGGCGAGATTGGTCGTGATCAGCAGCGAGGTATTTTCGTAGAGCTTGCTGATGAGATGGAACAGCAATTGCCCGCCGGGCTGGCTGAACGGGAGATAGCCCAGTTCGTCGATGACGATGAGATCGTAGCGCAGCAGGTTTTCCGACAATCGGCCCGAGCGGCCGGCGGCCTTCTCCTGTTCGAGCTGATTGACGAGATCGACCAGATTGAAGAAGCGGCCCCTGGCGCGGGCGCGAATGACCGCCGAGGCGACCGCGATGCAAAGATGGGTCTTGCCCGTGCCCGTCCCGCCGATGAAAATCGCGTTGCGCTTGGCGTCGAGGAAGGCGCCGGAGGCGAGTTCACGGACCTGGCCCTCGTCGACCGGCGTGTCCGCGAAGACGAACTTGTCGATATCCTTTAGGACCGGGAACTTCGCGCCGGCGATGCGGTAGCTGATCGATCGCGCCTGCCGGTGGGTGCGTTCGGCGCGGATCAAGCTGGCGATCAGCGGGTAAAGCTCGTCGCGCCGGGAAAGGCCCTTGCCGGCGATCTCGTCGAAGCTGGCGCGCATGCCGTAGAGCTTGAGTTCGCTCATCGCCTCCAGGATCTCATGGCGTTCCATCAGGCGATTTTCCTTATGCGGTCGTAGCGACCACAATCGGCCGCGGGTTCGATCTTCAGGCGCAGCGCGTCGGGCGTTGTGATGCTCGGCGGCGGCGCTGGCTGGCGACGACGCGCGAGCACGGTCAGGATCACGTCGCCGCTGGCGATGCCCGCCTCCAGCGCCTCGACGCAGGCGGCCTCGACCGCGCCAAGGCCGTGATCGAGAACCGCGCCTAATATCTTGACGAACTGGCGGTCGCCGTCGGCGTGCGGCTTCAGCTTGGCGCGCACCTGGGTCAGCGCGGCTGGCAGGTCCCAATCCTTGAAAGGCGCGCCGTTGCGCAAGGCCCCGGGCTTCTTCATCAGCACCGGCAGATAATGCCAGGGGTCGTAAACGATCTTGTCGCGCTGGAAGTTGCGAGGATGATCCGCGACGATCTCCTCGCCGAGCAATACGACGACGCGCTCCGCATGGGAGCGCACCAGAACCATCCGGCCGGCGGCGCGCGCATCGACGCTGTAGCGGTTGTGGTCGGCCATGATCAGGCAGGTCGTGCTCGCCCTGACCGCCTTCTCGACAAACCCGTCGAAGGGGCCGCGAGGCCGCATCAGGCTCGCGCGCTCATCCTCGAACACCTCCCAGACCGTGCGCTCCTTGAACTCGGGATGCCTGGTTCGCTTGGCGTAGGCGACGCACTGGTCCTCCAGCCACGCGTTCAGTTCGGTCAGGCTTTTCACCCGGGGCTTGGGCCGGAACATCTGATCGCGCAGATTGCCGACCTGGTTCTCGACCTGGCCCTTCTCCCAGCCCGACGCGGGCGTGCAGGCCACGGGTTCGATCAGATGGTGGGAGCACATTTGCAGAAAGCGGCCATTGTACCGGCGCGCCTTGCCCACGAAGATCGCCTCGACCGCGGTCTTCATATTGTCGTAGATGCCGCGCCGGCAGATCCCGCCATAAAACTGAAACGCCTTGTCGTGGGCGTCGAACACCAGTTCCTGGGTCTCGCGAAAATAGACGCGCACGAACGGCATGCGGCTGTGCGACAGCTTCATGTGCGCCGCCTTCACCGTCAGCGGCAGACCTTGAAGCGTGATCGTCTCGTGGCTCCAATCGAACTGATAGGCTTCCCCCGGCGCGAAGCTCATCGGCACGAACGCATGCGTGGGAACGCGCTGCCGCTCCTCGCGCCAGGACTTCGTAAACCGATGCACGCTGTCGTGGGCGCCGTCGTATCCCCGACCGCGCAACTCCTCGAACAATCGCTGCGTCGAGCGGCGCTCGCGCTTGGGCAGCGTTGCTTCCTCTTCCAGGATCCGCGTCAGCGCCGCGACCCAAATCCCGAGCTTCGGCGAGGGCTGAATGTCGCGCTCGTACTTGAACTCGGTCTGGTGGCTTCGGATGACCTTGCGGACCGTCGCCCGCGACACTGACAGGCTCCGAACGATCTCCTTGATCGAACGCTTCTGCTCGAAATGCGCGCGCCGTATCTCGCCGATCTTGTCCACGCCCATCATCCCCATCGGTCCTTCCCAGCCGATCAAGGCCAAAAGGAAGGACGCTGACACACAACGTCAAAGGGGGTCGGTATTGGACGCGAAATCGCCCCTCAAGGGGTCATTATTGCAAGCGATTTTGCAGTCTGGGCGCGCAACAATGCCTTGCCGTTACAAATGTCGAGTTGGCGTTACATAGTCGAATATCATCAAGTGGGGGTGGCCTTGCGCGGTCTGCATACCAGAGCCGAAGGGTGGCATGGGTTCCTCGGGCGGCCACGCGTTTGGTTCAGTTGGAAAGCGTGCCGCCCGGCATCAATTTCGTCTCTCGCTCCATCGCGAAGAAGGCATCTCAGCGTGCAAGCTGCTGGCGTTGCGGAGCGGGGGATGCGGACGCCAAACCTCGCGTTGAAGCTCGCGCCAACGCGCTGGGCGTTCGATATCTTCGACGATCAGTTCCCCAGCGGCCGGCGGTTCTGCATCCTGAACTCCGTCGGCGATGTAGCGCGCGTGCGGTTGGCGGCGATCCAGACGCCGCGATTTGGCGTAAGCGTGCGTTTTGCGAGTTGAAGAATTCGATCGAAGAACGCCTGCGGATGCGATGCGGATAGAGTCGCCCTGGGCGCTCCCGCTCATGCTACCAGACCGGCTCGACTGGCTTGAAGGCGTTGATTCGGTTCTTGCCTTGCCGCCGTTCGGCGTCGTAGACTTCAACGTTCAAGATATGCCGGTCTTGTTGGCAAGCTCCAATCGCGGCAGCTGTCTTGCACAACAGCGAATTGGGGGCGGACTACTGGCGTTATGGCGGATGATCCTCGTCGATCAATCTAGCGCGAACGGCGTCGCGGCAACGGTGCGACGTGCTTGCTCGCTCGGGGTTGTGGCCGCGTGCGCCGCGCTGTCGCTCGCCAACGGCGCGTGCGCGCAATCGCTGTTCGGCGACGACTCACGTCCAATCTTTGGCGGGACAGGCGGCTTGGCGCCGGTCCAGAAACCCGCCTTCGGCGGCATGAGCGGCCCCTCGGCGCCGCTCCATCGCGACGGCTATGGTCACGTCTGCATCGGAATCCAGGGCTACGCCGAGCCGCAAAAGGCCAATCCCAATATTTTCAACCATATGCTGCTAATCATCAACGGCTGCCACATGCCGATCAAGCTGCATGTCTGCTACTACCATTCGGACCACTGCGCCGATGTCGTCGCAGCGCCGTATGACAGAACAATCGAGACGCTCGGCATTTTTCCGCATATGCAGGATTTCCGCTGGGAGTATACCGAGGGCTCAAACTAGCCGAGTGATTGGCAGGCGCGACCGAGCAAGACATGGGCAACGGACGCGACACGATCCACTTCCTGTTGGGCGTTGCAACGGCGCTTGCCGTGTCCGCGGCGAACTTCGCCATTGGCGATGAGCGCGCTGCGGGAGGCTCGGCACCTGTTGCCAGTCGCCCTCTCGTCGTCGCCCTCGTCTCGCCCGTTGGTGTGTCGGACGCGGGGCTGACCATCGCCAAAGAGGCGGGACTGTTCGAACGCGCGGGCCTTCGGGTCGAACTTCGCCCGCAGCCCAGCGACGCCGACGTCGTCGCCGCCGTCAACGCGGGGCGCGCCGACGTTGGTCTCGCGAGGGCGGAGAGCTTTCTCATGGCGCGGGGTGACGGCGTTCCGATCGTGTCGTTTGCGGCCGGCCTGGTCGAGAGCCCGGTGACGTTCTACGCCCTGAAATCGTCGGAGATTCACACGCCGCTCGATCTCGTCGGCAAACGGATTGCGTACGCGCCCGGCGCAGAAAGCGCGATCGTCTACGAGGCGCTGTTGGCGCGCTTCTCGATTCCGCGTTCACGATTGACGGAAGTTCAGGCACCGCCTGGCGCCGGCGTGCTGCTCGATGGCGCCGCCGATTTGGCGCCTCTTGGCGAAATGGACGAACTCGCGTTGGGACGTCGCGGCGTGCGTTACACGACGCTCAAACCGGCGGAATTCGGCCTTCACAAGCTCGGTACGGTCTACTTCGCCAGTGAAAGAGTGATGGGCGAGGATCGTGATGACCTTGAGCGGTTTCTCAAGGCCCTGATCGGCGGTTGGGGCGCAGCCTATGACGATGGTCCCGCCAGCGCCGCCAGAATCGCCGGCGATCTCGGTCTTGAGCCCGCAGAGGTGCTGACGTTAATGGAGCGACAGCGCCCGCTGCTGCGGCCGCTCGCCGCTCGCTTCTGTGAGTTCGAGCGGGGGCAATGGCGTCAAACCGAGGCTATCCTCGTTGCTACGCAAGTTCTTTCCGAGCCGATCGACCTTTCGGCGGCCGTCGACTTTGGCCCTCTGCGTGAGGCTTACCGCCGAATCGGCGCGCATGCGCCCGGTCAGCGATTTGAGTGACGCGTGTCCACAGTTCAGCCTTGGCGCTGAGTCAAGATTCACGCTGCTTGCGAGCTAGGTCGCACCACGGCCGCTGGCGCGGGGGCAAGCGTCCTCGCGGAAGGTTAGTGGGGTCGTTTGGAGGGGATTCGATGTTCAGGGGGCTCGCGCCGCTGTTTCTGGCGCTGATGGCGGCGACGGTGGCGGGCGCTGAGTCCAAGGCTGGCTGCTCATGTATGTGCGTCGACGGCAATATGGTTCCAGCTTGCTCCAACACGTTGGACATTCCGCCGATTTGCCCGATGCGCACCTGCACGCAGCCGACCGTTCGACCGCCCCCAGGGAACAGGACCCGACGCGCCTGCGCATACACGCAGGTTTGCGATCGGTATGGGCACTGCGAGTGGAAGCCCGTCTGCCAGTAAATGCAGGCGCAAAGTCAGTCCCAAGGACGCGCTTCCTTGAGCGTGACGCCCGGCACCGACAGGTCGTAGCTGTCGCGCCGTAGACGCCGCGCCAGAAGCTCGCGGTTTTCAGCCTTCGCCGTTCCAAGGCGGGCAAGGATCAGATCACGAATCGGCCACCCCGATCCCGTCAGATTGTCCGTGACTTCCTTGACCAATCCGGCGTCGAGCAACGCTCGCTCCTCGTCGAGAATGGCGTCCTTCGTGCTCGACGATACGTAGTCATAGGCCGCCAGACCGTAGCGACTGCGCCCAATCGCAATCCAACCTTCGTTGGGGCCGAACCGATAAGACATCTCCAGTGGAGCGACGCTGCCTTGTCGGATGCCATTGATCTGTATGTCCTCCCAATAGAGCGCCAGCCAGAGGAACGAATCCATCGGCGAACATTGCAGGCTCTTCCTGACGGCGGCGTCGAGTCGCTGCAGCGCCGGATCGATCTCAACCCGTTTGCCGGCGACGATCGCGGTCTCCGCAAGCCTCAACCGAATCACCGCGACGTCGTGAAGCGCCGCCGGCACGCAGGAAGATTCCGCCTCCACCGCTTCCAGCTTCGGCTCCAGTTCGTCCAGCACACCCGGCCTGAACGGTTGCTGACCGATCAGCGCCAGCGCGGCGCTCGACAGACCGACATGGCTCCACGACAGACGGACGGCTTGCATGCTCCACAACAGAGCGATTGCGCCTGCGGCGAGAACAACGATGCGGGCGAACCCGACGATGACAAGATGGCGCAGCGTCATGCTTCAAACGGAAAGTGCGCGGGTGGCGTTGTCGTTTCGAGTTCTGCTCGCGATGGGCCGATGCGAGCTCTGGCCCTTGCGCCTTGGCGATGAATGGAGCCGCATCGCGGATTGCGACATCGGCTAGTCGGAGTAACCGTATCGCTTGTAGTACCTGTTGCCGTAGTACGCGCCGCGATATCCGTCGTAGCAACGCATGGTCTTCATATTGACCTTGTTCAGAATGGCGCCCATGACGTTGTCATGGATATGGCGCGCCGCGCCCAACGCCTTCTCGGCGACGTCAATCTTGGTGCGCGACCATTCTACGACGAACAAGTAAGAATCGATGAATTTCGAAGTGGCCCGCACGTCGACGACCGGCGCGAGTGGCGACAGATCGACGATCACGTAGTCGTACGCAATGCGGAGTTCACGGAACAGGGCTTCCGCCTGTGGAGACGAGAGAATGTCGCTCGTCTGCGCGTTGCGTGACAGACTGACCGCGGGGAGAAAATTTAACGAGGTCGCGGGGTCGCGCCAGAGCGTGTCGTCGAGCGCAGCGTTTCCGAGAATCGCTTCGACGAGCCCCGTCTTCGCAACAGGCGCGAGCCGCCTGGTGAGATTGGGGTTGCGCAGGTCGCCGTCGACGAGAATGACTTTGCTTCCGCCTTGCGCAATCAGGCGTGCCAGCGCAGCAGCCAGAGTCGACTTTCCTTCGTTGTGCAGCGCAGAAGTCATTCCAATGATCTTGTTCGGCTTGTCAAGGCCCCGAAGGTCAATCGCTATTTTGACGGCGCGCAGCGACTCGGCAAAATGGGAGAATGGTGAGTCGAGCACATACGAGAGCATCTTGTCGTCTGAAGCAAATGTTCTCGCTTGCGGATCGCTGGCCGCGCTTCGCATACCGCCCTTCGCCGAAAGCTTGACGAAGGGCGTCGTCGCCACGCATTCGAAGCCGAGCGCATTCTCTATTTGTGCCCCTGTCCGGACGACACGGTCCGCCAGTTCGCGGAAAGTTGCAGCGGCGAAGGCCAGCGCACAGCCGCCGAAGACGGCGATCGCCATCACCACCAGAAGCTTGGGACTGCTGGGATGGAGCGGCGGCGAGGCTTCGGTGATCAGGCGCGACTCGGTCACAGGAAACGACTGCTGCTGCACCGACACCATGTAGAGCTGGAGGAAATTGTCGGTGAGCGCGCGGTAGCTTTGAGCGTTGGCGTCGAGCTCGTGCAAGGTCACCTGAGCCTGGCTGGTTTGATTGGATTGCGCGACCAGGTTGGCGAGATCCTGCTTGACGGCTTCTTCGTGCGACCTGGCGATGTCGAGGTCGCTGCGATAGGTCTCGGCGATGCGCTTCAGCTCATCGGCGATCGATCGCCGGATTTCGAGCATCTGGTTGCGCAGATTGACGACCGCGAGATGAGTAGGGCCGTAACGCCCCTCCCAATCCGCCTCACGGGCCGCGAGGTCGAGGTACTGCTGGCGGAGGCGGGTGATGACGTCGTTGTGCAGAGTGTCAGTGACAGTTGCGGTCTCGGACGACAGGCCTTTTTTGTCCACCGCCTGCACAATCTCGTCGACGCGCTGCGCGCGCGCCTCCGCTTCCGCGCGCACCGCCTGAGCGGAGGTGAGGGCGCTGTTGAGTTCAGCGAGTTGCTGCTCGTTCAACAGGCGACCGCCAGTGTCGACGATGTTGTTCTTCGCCTTGTATTCGACAACAGTGCGCTCGGCGTCTGAAGCCTGAGCCCTCAGCTCCTTGAGACGGTCCTGAAGCCAGTTGGCGGCGCGGCGAGACGATTGGTATTTGGCCTCGAGCGAGTCGACGACATAGGCATCGGCGATAGCGTTGGCGATCTTCGCCGCGCGCTGCGGATCAATCGACTGAAAGTCGATCTCCATTACATAAGACAAGCCGAGGCGTTTGATAGTCAGCGCCTTGGCAAAACGCTCAAGCGCCTGGCGAGTCAACACGTACTGGGATTGCGGAGGTCCCGCTCCGGGCGTGAGACGCGCGATAAAGGTGACAACGCTGCCGATTAGCCCTGCCGATGGGCCGGTGAACTCAGGATCATCGAGAAGGTGCAGGTCTTTGATGACCGCCTGGGCGATATTCTCCGACTGCAGGATTTCGACCTGGCTGTTAATCAACGAGGGGTCAGCCGGGGCGTCGGCCCCCAAAGTCTGCTGCTGTTGAAGCAGTTGGGTCTTGTGGGTGTCGACGTAGAGTTCCGCCGTTGCGGTGTATTTCGGCTGCGCAGTGAAGAAATATATCGCGGCGAGCGCAAACGCCAACAGCAAGACATAAAACATCGTCGGCCACTGACGTTCCACCGTTGCCTTGGCGGTCAAGAATGTCGCCGACGGGTCGACGGCCGCGCTCTGAACGAAAGCCGAGGGAAGCTTGGGGGTGTGCAGCATTCACTCTCCGTCTCGATCCCACGCGACGGCGTAAGAGATCTGAATCGTCCGCGCCTAGGCGACGCGACCAACTATCGCAGCCTCACGGCTCAACGTTCGAGGCCAACGTCAAAAACTACCTGACGGCGGACCGTCTCAAAGATTGACCGCCGGAACGATTCGTAGTGAGTTCGCACGAGATCGAAGCCTGCATGCGAGACCGCGACCTCACTTGGTGCTGACGCTTCCAGCGATTGTACTCGTAAACGACGTGCTCCCGTTCCCATTGAGCGTAAACGTGTTGATTGGCGACTTTGTCGAGTAAGTACCCAGGCCCTGCAGCGTGCTCGATCCGGAAAGTCCTGGCGAGACGTATGCGGCGATTTGCCCTCCGCTCGCGCCGCTCGAAAAGCCGCCGCCCCCCCCGCCGCCGACCGCGCCGATCGGATTTTGCCCAGTCGCCAGTCCGAAGGCGACTTCCGCCTTCTGATTGTTGATCGCCTTATCGGCGGCCAGGAGTTGGGTTTGGATATCGGTTGCGTAAGGTAAGTCCGACCGTTGGCAGATGGTCGCCGCCTGTGCCAGGCCCGTGCCGATCGATGAACGCTGACCGTCGCTGGCCGCGCCGAGCTTATCCAAAATGAAGGAAAGTGCGCCGGGATCCGAAGCAGCGAGATCGCGAACAGTAGAAATGACGGCGGGCGAATTCGCTTCGCTGTCGGCCTTCAAAAGGTTGTTGAGCGACGCCTCCATATCGGGCGACGTCGCCTTGAGCCCATGGTCGGGCGCAAAACAAGAAGCGGACGACGGGCCGACGGCGATGAGCATCAAGAATCCCACGAGACCGGCGACCATTCCCGCCCGCAAAGGAAGGGTGAATGTCTCAGCCATAACTGAACTCTCCTGAAACTTGCCCCGAAGTTTCCGACGTCGTCACTTTGCGCCCTTACAATAGCGTTTTTTGCTCATATTGTCGATATTCACGAGCAGCAACTTCAGTCTCGGGCGTTACTGCGGACTGAAGCGAGCGGGTCGCGCAGCCCCCGATCGACGAACTCTCTCGCGAACGCTTCGCCCCGCCAAGGCTTCTCGCCAGGCCCATACCGATCAAAGACATGGCGGGAATA
>Ga0316231_1004408_pt1 | contig 11707 bp, 11 predicted proteins | sample TBH18027metaG_FD_206002 | JGI IMG/M metagenome (GOLD analysis project Ga0316231, IMG submission 206002) | Freshwater microbial communities from Trout Bog Lake, Wisconsin, USA - TBH18027 | ecosystem: Environmental > Aquatic > Freshwater > Lake > Hypolimnion/Profundal zone | place: USA: Wisconsin...
CCAGCGGGGGATGCCCGGTTGGTAGTGGTGAAATTAAGTATGGCACATTTCATAGTGCCGCCAACCTGTATCCTACTGTTCGCGCAGGAGGCATAGCATCCCAAGGGCGAACTCGTCCCCGGGATAATCCGGGCGCAGTTGAAGGGCACGGCATAATAAAGAAGGTGCTTCGTCCGGCAGATTATTTTTCAACTGAGCAACCGCCAGATGAAGGCAGGCTTCTGGATAATCGGGCCTAAGCTTAAGCGCTAACTGAAAACAGTGCCACGCCTCCTGCAGCCCGGTTGGCACTATAAAAAACCAAACCTAAGTTATTGCAAGCCTCCGGATAATTATTCTTCAAATTGACAGCCCGGAGCAAGCATTGAGCTGCCTCATCAGCTTGGATTACACCCAAGTTTGTATAGGCTTCAAAATAATCGGGCTTGAGTTCAAGGGCCCGCTGGAGGCAAATTTCCGCTTTATCAATACTGCTACCATCTTTGAAGACCAGCCCTAAATTGAGATAAACTTCCGGACTAGCAGGGTTCAGTTGAATGCTATGGGAAAAACATTTTGCCACTTCGTCCAGGCGGTTCATTTTTCTTAAAGTCAGACCGAGATTGTTATAAGCTTCACCGTAATCGGCTTTTAGTTTGATGGCTTAGCGTAAATTGGCCTCCGCTTCTAGGAAACAATTTTTCGCCAGCAAGAACAAGCCCAAATTATTATAGACCTCAGGAGAATCATAGCGCAATTCAAGCGCCCGCCGGAAGGCATCTTCTGCTTCTTTTCCTAAATTCATTTTTTCCAAACCCAGGCCAAGATTATTGTTTGCCCCGGGGGAATCAGGTCGCAATTCAAGGGCTCGCTGAAATGATTTTTCCGCCTGGGCCCACAGCTTATTTTCAGTTTGAACGATATCCAGGTTAATAAAGGCTTCGGGAAAGTCAGCTTGCAGGTCAATGGCCCGGCGAAAAGCGGCGTCGGCAGCTGAGTTTTTTTGTTCGCCCATTCTATTCCCTGACTAAAATATGCCATAGCATTCAATTGATTAAGCTCCTTATGCCTTCTGGGCTAGTCAACTATCGGTCCCACTGGCCAGAGCCAGCCCGATCACCCTGTTTGCCACCAGGCAACTAGCACAAGCTTTCACCCCTAAGCCGCTCGGCCAAAAGTGAATAACGCCGCCGGGTCCGGTCGTTGGCCAGCGCCGTATTCAGGGCCGCCTTACTTCCCAAAAGAACCACTCTCTCCTTGGCCCGGGTTACCGCCGTATACAGGAGGTTGCGCTGAAGCATGACATGATGGCTGCCGACCAGCGGCATGACCACTACACGATATTCGCTCCCCTGGCTTTTATGCACACTCATGGCGTAAGCCAGCACCACCTCATCCAGCTCGCTCCGTTCGTAGGTCACGTCGTTGTCCGGATAGCGGACGATCACCATACTGGGCTCGGCGCTGACAATACTGCCGATATCGCCGTTGAAAACGCCTTTGGTATAATTATTGCGGATTTGCATCACCTTATCACCGCGGCGCAGCTGCTGATTGATCCCGGCTGTCAGCTGTCCTTCTCCTGCGGGATTGAGCGCCGCCTGAAGCAGCCTGTTTAAATTCTCCACACCGCAGCTATGGCGATGCATCGGCGATAATACCTGCACATCCTGCCAGGAGTCAAAGCCTGCCGCCGGCAGTTCGTCGCGGCACAGCCTGACGATCGCCGCCGCTACCTCCTCGCCGTCATCCAGCTCCCGGAACTGAAAATCAACGCTGCTGGAGCTGTCCGGCAACTGTCCCCGGTTGATGCGATGGGCGTTGGCTACAATGACACTCTCCCCAGCCTGGCGAAAAACCTCCGTCAAACGGATTACCGGAACAGTATCCGACCGAATGATATCTTTCAGCACCGAACCGGGTCCCACCGCCGGCAGTTGGTCTACATCTCCTACCAGCACAACCCGGCACCCCTCAGGCACCGCTTGCAGCAAATAATACATCAGCACAATATCCATCATTGAGGCTTCGTCAATAATAATAACATCAACATCCAAAGGGTTTTCCTCGTTGCGCTGGAACTGAGGCGATCCTTCCCCTCCGCCGGTGGATTCCAGCAGACGGTGGATGGTGGAAGCTTCCCGGTCGCAGGCCTCGCTCAATCTTTTGGCGGCCCTGCCGGTTGGAGCAGCCAGCACTATTTTAAAGCCCTGCTCAGCCAGCACAGCAAGTATCCCTTTGACGGTAACCGTTTTACCGGTCCCCGGCCCCCCGGTCATAACCAGCACTCCGTGGTCCAGCGCCGCCGTCACCGCTTCCCGCTGCGCCTCGGCCAGCGCCACTCCCGCGGTCTGTTCCCAGTCGGCCACCATGGCGCGGAAATCACCGCATTCAACCGGTTTAGCCCGGTCCTGCAGCCACCTCAGCCGCTCAGCGACCCTCTTTTCCGCCTGATAGAGATAACCGGGATACACCAGCACCGTGCCATGATAATCCTCAACATGAAGGCGCCCCTGCTTGATCAGGTCGGTCAGGCACAGCGCCACCTCGACCCTCTCCGCAGCCAGCAGTTTGGCGGTCTCCTGCACCAAAAACTCCTCCGGAATACAACAGTGTCCGCTATGGGCGGTCTGGAGCAGGGCGAAGTTGATCCCCGCAGCCAGGCGCGCCGGGTGGTTGCGTTCCCAGACAAATGCTGTGGCAATTTGGTCGGCGGTTCGAAAACCGATCCCGTTGACCTCCTCGGCCAAACGGTAAGGATTCTCTTTGATGACATCCAGCGAAGCCGAACCGAACCGGGCGTAAATTTTACCGGCGTAGGCGCTTGTCACTCCATGAGTCTCCAAAAACAGCATAACCTCTCGCAGTTCCGACTGCTCGGCGAAGGACGTGCGGATGGTCTCGGCCCGTTTGTCGCCAATGCCTTCCACCTCAATCAAGCGATGCGGATAATATTCAATAACCTCCAAAGCCCGGGCTCCGAAACGGGACACGAGCCGCGCAGCCATGGCCGGGCCGATCCCCTTGATCGCCCCGGAAGCTAGAAAACGTTCAATTCCCTTTACCGAAGACGGCGCCGCCCGCTGATAGGTCTGGGCTTTAAACTGTCGCCCAAACCGACTGTGTTCGACCCACTCTCCGCTAAGAGCAAGCTCTTCTCCTACCAGTGGCGCAGGCATATTTCCGACCACCGTCGCCACAGTAGTTTCATTCGCCGGCAGCAGCTTGAAAACCACAAAACTATTATCATGGTTCTGGAAAATTACGTTTTCCACCGTACCTGTCAGCGTCATCATCCGCTCACCCCCAAACAACAGTTCTGTACATTCGCACCGAGTTTTCTTGACATACTCCCACGCGTAATGGAATGGGATTCTGGGCTCAACAAGGCTAGCCTGCTAAAGCAGGTCTTGCAGCCTCTCCTCCAAGGGTTGACGTCCCAACCCGATGAATATTATTCGCAGCATTCTTGTCTCGATGATGGACTGCCCCACAATTGGGACAAGTCCATCCACGGACTTTGAGAGGCAAAGCATCGAGAATATAGCTGCAATTAAAGCAAGTTTTACTTGACGGTAGAACCGGTCAATAGAAATAAGCCGGCTTCCAGTCTTTGCACACTGGTGCGCTAAGATGCTCAGAAACTGACCGTGCCCAAGGTCGTTAATCTTCCGGCCCCAAAGCCTCTGCATTGCCTTGATATTAAGGTCCTCTACACAAATCGCAACATAGTTCCCTGCCAGTTCCTGCGCCAGTTTAAAATGATGGTCTTTTCGTTGATTCGCAATTTTCTTGGGCGCCCTGGCAAGGTTCAGTTGGGCCTGCTTGCGGTTATGGGAACCTTGCTTCTTGCGGGATAAGGCCCGGTTTCTCCACCGGATCTCATTAAAACCCTGCTTATAAAATAGAGGCGACTCTTTCTCCATCCCGTCTGAGGCAACTAAGAAAGTTTTTAGTCCAAAATCCAGCCCGACACTGTTACCTGTTCTGGGCAGAATCAAGTTCTCTTTGATGTCGCAGACCAAATAGAGGTATAGGTCACCAAGGGCATCCCGCTTGATTGTCAGCGTCTTAATCGTGCCCCCGATGTCACGGGACTTGTAGTATTTATATCTTTGCCCCATAATAGTGAGACGATTTCCATCCAATAGCTTGTACCCACATTGTTTCAGGGTAACCGACCTATATTTCTTGACCTTCTTATAGGAAGGCGGTGCTGACTTGATACCATGCTTGAGATTGCGAAAAAAGAGCTTGTATCCCCTATCGATCCGCTCAGCAATGTCCTGGATCGCCTGGGATCCCAATTCATTCCAGAAGACATATTGGGGCCGTTTCTTCAGTTTGGTGATATGCTTCTGGAGTTGGTAGAGCTTGAGCGATTTTCCGTACAGCCGATAGTAGCGCCGGTGCAACCCAATACAGTGGTTATAGATATAGCCGGCAATATTGATCGCCTGGTACAAGCGCTTATTTCTCTTCGTTTGATAGAGTTTAAAACAGTACGTCTTCATACCAATATTTTACCAAAAAACGCGGGTTGAAGCAAACATACGTTCCGAAGCGCATTCATAAGCACGCCTAAAGGCGATGGGTTTCCACTTTTCATAAATCCTGTATTTATTTTTAGCACATAGGCAGGGATCCGCATTATTTCGTAGAAGATAACAACAGTTTAATTATCGGAGGTCTTATCTTGAAAGATGATATGTATACCTATCATTATTTTAAGAACCGAGCCATAATCGGGATGGTCAGAGCTCCTGACTACTGGGTGCAGGCTGTCGTGTTTTGCGGAATGGCCTATGCGGCTGTTACCCTGATCAACCTTTTTCGTTAAGTCCGCTCCGGTTTGACAACGATCTGTTCTGCTGGCGACACGGAAACAAATCCAGGCATTTTTGCCTGGATTTTTATAATTCCGCGGTAACCGCCAACCATTCATCATATTGGGCTGCCAACTCGGCCTCTAGCTGCGCGTATTCCGCCGCCAGGCGGCGGCTGACCTCCGGATCGTCGTGACTGGCCGGATCGTTGAGTTGGCTTTCGCAAACCTTCAGTTGCCGTTCAAGATCGGCGATTCCCTCCTCTAGTCTTTTGATCTGCTTTGCCCGGTCCTGGGCTTGCCGCAGCGGGCGCTCTGCCTTGGGCGGTTTGGCTTGCGGCGGCGGCGCAGAGACAAGCTTGGCCTGGGCGCTCTTTTTCTCGCGATAATAACCATAGTTGCCGAGGTATTCGGTTAAGCGCCCGTCAGCTAGTTCCACCACCCGGTCAGCTATTTTGTCCAACAGATACCGGTCATGAGAAACAACCAAAAAAGTTCCCGGAAAATTTAGGATAGCCTCTTCCACCGCTTCTTTGGCAGCGATGTCCAGGTGATTGGTCGGCTCGTCCAAAACCAGAAAATTTGCCCCGCCGAGCATCAGTTTGAGTAGCGCCAGGCGCGACTTTTCCCCGCCGCTGAGGTCGCCGACCAGCTTGTACACATCATCACCGCTGAACAAAAACGCACCCAGATAGTTTCTGGCCCGTTCCTCGCCCAGCCCTGACTCGCCCATGACTTCGTCGATTACCCTGTTACGCGGATTAAGCCCTTCATGCTCCTGGGCGAAATAGCCAAGACGAACCCGGCTTCCCAGTTTGACCCTGCCCGCAGCCGGCTGGAGCCGGCCGGCCAAGAGTTTTAGCACCGTGGTTTTACCAGCGCCGTTGGGGCCAACCAAGGCGACCCCCTCACCCTGCCGGATCAGCAGCGATGCCTCTTGGAAGATCCGTCTTTCGCCATAGGCCGCCGTCACGGCAATCATTTCGGCGACCCGTTCAGCGCAGCCTTCTTGCATGTTGAACGCCAAATTCATGGCACCAGCAGTGCTGCCAGGCGCCTTCAAGCGGTCAAGCCTGGACAATATTGACTGCCGGCCCCGGGCCTGGCGTGATTTGATCCCTGCCCGATATTGATCGATAAAGGCCTCGGTTTTGGCAATATAGGTCTGCTGTTTTTCATAAGCACTGAGCAAGCTGGCCAGACGTTCGGTTTTCTGCCGGAGGTAATCGCTGTAATTGCCGCGAAAAGCCGTCAAACCGCCGCCTTCCAACTCAAGAATCCTTCCTGCGACCCGATCAAGAAAGTAGCGGTCATGGGATATCACCAATACCCCGCCGGAATAGTCGCGCAAAAAACCTTCCAACCACTCAACCATAGTAATATCCAGGTGATTCGTAGGTTCATCCAAAAACAAGAAATCCGGTTGCCTGACCAGGACTTTGGCCAGACTGACTCTGGTCTTCTGCCCCCCGGAGAAGGTCGCGACACTCCGGGACAGATCCTCATCGCCAAAGCCAAGGCCACTGGCTACGCGGCGAATCATGGTTTCAAAAGCGTACCCGCCACCCTGCTCAAATCGCTCGATAACAGCGGCGTATTCACGCATCAGAACTTTTTGAACCGTCTCGTCCTGCTCTATGGCAATAGCCGCTTCCAGCTGGCGCATTCTATCCTGATAGGCAATAATATCGCTGTAAGCTGATCGCAGTTCTTCCCCCAACGTCCCTGTGCCGGCATCAGTGTCTTGCTCCACATAGCCGATAGTCTCACCAATAGCAAGACTGACCTGACCGGTGTCCGGCCGTTCCTGGCCCAAAAGACAGCGCAGCAGCGTTGTCTTGCCTGTGCCGTTGGCGCCGATCAGTCCGACCTTCTCGCCCCGCTGCAATTCAAAATTCACATTGGAAAACAGCTCATCGGTGCCGAAGGCCTTGGACAGGCCTTCCACCCTCAGTACTCCCATTGATTCACCCCAGTTTTTTCTGCTGTTCACAGCCGCCAATTTATCGTCAACCATTTCTGATTCTATTCTGCCCAGCAGCTGAAAAACCTGCCACAGATCCTTGAGACCAAATACAAAGACGCTCCTTGGAGCGTCTGAGAGGGATAAACCTCAGGCTGTTCAAAAAGGTCGAGATGCTAGGCGGCGCGAGGAAGCGCGCGAAGACAGTACATTGGGGGTATGGCGAGAGCGCTCCCCGGAGCGGCAACGACGCAGATTAGCCTTTTTCAACAGCCTGAGAGCCTATTCCTGGCGAAGATACTTCAGACTGGCCTTCACCGAGGCAGCCGGACTTTGTCCACCGGGAAACTCCAGCGCGTACAAGCCTTGGTATCCCTCTCGGCTCAATCTGCCGATAAGGCTGAGAATATTAATACTGCCGGCGCCAGGGTGGATAGGAGCGTTAGCCGCGGTTATGTCCTTCAGATGCACATACCCTATGTGGTCAGCCAAAATATCCAGGGCCCGGTTGGGGTCCCAGCCGGCGGCAAGCCAGTTACCTGTATTATAGGTTGCCTTGAGCCACGGTGAGGCAAAGCTTGTTAAGATATCCCTGATCAGGACCGGATCACCGCCCACCGCATCGGGGCCATTTTCCAGTCCCAGAACAATTCCTTTACCAGCGGCGCACCCGATGATCTCCCTGATCGCCTGCCGCCACCAACTGGCGTTAATCAATTCGCGGTTGAAAGGTCCTGCAGCTACATTGATCCGCATAATACCGGCCCCCAGCCGTTCAGCCAATGAGAGGCTCGCACTCATTGCGGCCAGGGAAACCCGCACCTCTTCTTGCGAGCCGGCCAGCAGACATTCACTGCACGCGTAAGTACTGACCAGACCATACTCAGCCAGGAACTCCTTAATCTCCGGTAACTCGTCGATGGAGCTACGCCAATAAGGCCGGAATTCGATTCCCGCGCAGCCGTATTTGTCGGCCAGCGGTACCAATTCCAGCTGACACATACCTGAAAGCAAAAATGGTTCCCAGGTAACAGCGCTGATGATCAGCCGCATAGTAACCTCCCCGACACCTCTGGCCAAACAAGAAAAGGACTTGCGCCGTCTTCGGTGAATGCGCATAGTGTTGGCCGTACTTATGATTATCAGCTATTATGATAGATCAACAAGACTCTGCCAAACCAGCAGAGTCTTGTTGATCTTCACTGAAATATATAGCATCCGGTTGCATGACTGCAAGAGGTGGGGCTTCATTGCATATTACTTATTCGTCCTGCAAAGCCTTTTTCCTCTTTGAACCCTTTCCAACCTCTCAATATTCTTCGTTACTGAAATCGACCACCCTGCAGCTTGTCTCGCTGCAAATCATGCCGCAGAAAGGACATCCAACCGTTTCCTCGGCATGGCTGCCAAACGTACCGCCGCAACGGCTGCATTTATAACCGGTTTCCGCGTTATCGGGTCGTGAACTGCTCATCTTATTTCGCCTCCTCGTCTTTCGCTATGCAGTATTCTCAGCCAGCCGTCAAACTATGCGTCGACCGCCAATTTACGCGCTACCTAAAGACAAGAGGCCCTTTTTATAACTGTCGCAGCTTGTGGATCACCTCCGGAAAATCCTCTGGTTTCAAGCGGCTGATAAAATCCAGCATACAAATTACTTCTCCTTGGCAAAAAGCTGCCCCTTCAGCTGCCGGTCTGACGGCGGCAGGCATGTGAACAACCTTAATCTGAGGATAAGCGGAAGCCAGCCGGTCGAGAATAGCGGGGGTGATATCCTCTGATGCGTGGTCGATAACCACCAGTTCACACCACTTAAGATTATCAGCCGTCTCCTGCAATAAGGAGCGGACGATGCCCTCTATCTGCTCCTGGCTATCCTTAACCATAACCAGCAGGCTCATCCGGAATGAATGCTGCAGCCGAGCTGCAAAGCAAGTCTGCCAAGCCTCCCTGATGATATGCCACAGCCCGTACAAGGCCAATGACACCAACATTACACTAGTAACGTAGGAGAAAAACAATTATCCTACCCCCTTTCACGAGATAGGATAATATATGCGCAGTCCATTATCGATAGTGCCTGTCGTTAATCCAGCATGACAAGCTTGTTCTTGATGGCATAAAGCACAGCCTGAGTCCGGTCATTGACATCAATCTTGCGAAAGATGTTGGTCAAATGATTCTTGACCGTCTTCTCACTTAGGAACAATTGACCGGCAATCTCCTGATTACTCAATCCTTTGGCAACAAACTGGAGAACTTCCAGTTCACGCAAGGTAAGGCGCTCATCCCGGCCATTCTGGAAAAAGTTTACAGACCCCTGTCTTCTTTCGCCTTCCAGTCGGGTGATTTCGCCAAAAAGTTTTTTAGCCAAGGTTGGATAGATGAAGGATTCGCCGTCATATACGGTGCGAATCGCCTTGATTAGCATGCCGGGTTCCACGTCTTTCAGCAGGTAACCGACAGCTCCGGCTTTCACCACTTCCACAACATAGCTTTGATCATCATGAATGGTTAAGATAATAACCTTGACACTGGGGAAAGAATGTCTGATGCGTTGTGTTACTTCCAACCCGTTGAGCTTCGGCATATTGATATCAAGCAGAGCGATGTCCGGAAGAAACTCGCCGGCTTTTTTCACAGCCTCCTCCCCATCGCCCGCTTCAGCAACAATATCAAAATCTTCTTCGAATTCGAGTACATTTCTGATTCCCTGACGCAGCAAAACATGATCATCAGCAATCAGTATTCTGATAGACATTCTTTCACATCCCCTCGTTATTCGCCCTGTCCAAGATGCTGTTATAAGGTACGGCTATCAAAACACCACGCTCAATCACGAGAAACGCAGTAAATTATTAACAATCATTGATATGTTTCGACACCTCTCGAAAAAATCCTTTGACATTCCCCACATCTAAAGTAAGGGGGATTATGGTATCAACGAAGATAGCCTGCTAGGCATGTCTAACTCTCTCTCCTCAAAGGGTTGACGCACCAACCTTCAAAATTCTTTGCGGCTTTTACCTCACGTTCATGCTCGACTTCACGGTTCGGCATTTCCTCTTCCTGACCCTGATGGGCAAGACTGTCTTAGTAGGCGTCGCTGCTGTAGAGTTTTACGCTGTCGGAAACTATACGACAAGGGATATTAATTTAGTATCTACTCATCCTGACAATATAGAAGATGCTATGACCTAGCTTGGTTTCGAAAACGAAGGAGGCACATGGTTTTTGCCAGATCATCGGGATATTGTAGTGGAATTTCCTGCGGAACCATTAGCAGGGAGATGGGATAAGGCCCAGGAAGAGCCATATGCAATCAAAACCCGGAACTCGCCGGGCAGACACCAGCTATGGCGCTGAAAATGCTCGGCAAATCGTGGGCCAGATCGCCCAACAGCCAGAAATCGCTAAAGCCATATCTATGGGCCTTGAAAGGTGACAACTCCCCACACTAAAGCACGAGGCCTCTCGGCTCATTTACAGCCAGCAGCCCGGCCATATTCCCGAAGGCTACGTCCTAGCTCGCTTGTTTTGTGGTTGCAACCGCCAATATATTGATGGCGACAGGAACTGACTTTATAGGCAATATCCTTTCTCTGGATAGCCACTTTCCATGCAGTTTGGTAAGCAGGGCGGCGGCTTTGCGCCTTTGGTTAGAGCCTTTCTTTCGGCAACTAATCGGGCGCTGCATATTTGCCCGTCTCCTCAAATCTGTTTGCTCTGGATTACCAGTAAAAAGTGGGTATTAAAAAACACCTTGATAGCTAAAAATGAATCTACTCCAGCGTTTTAAGATGCGTTTCCGGACGTATAAGCATCCCTATAGCATGATGGAGTTTTTGAGAGTCAAAACTACCCGGACAATTAGAAATTACGACTACACCTACGCATCTTTACTCAGTAGCCGATATTGGATCACTCGAATATATCCAAACATCAAAGAATTGGGTTCGCGAGGTTAATCGGTAGTTCTGAACAAAGGCTTGTCGGAAGGCATTGTCAAACTCTCTTAGCGCAAAAGGAGAATTTCCCTTCGGAATGAGCCAGCCCTGGATTGCTCCTCCTTTCAGTTTATCGATGGTTGCTGCTGGTGTCGGCAATCCGGTGCCATGCATATCACCAAGGGCCACTTTATCTACTAGATAAGGATTGCCATGGAAAACCGGTAGAACCACGTAATCGCGATAGGTGGCGAACGATTTTTCTTCCCCATACCCAATTTCCAGTGTTCTGCCGGGATATAACGCTTCTATCCCTTGGAGCTCCTGTATGATTGCCGCCCGGTCACCATTTGATGTCGGCTTGATTAATGAGATTGCTTTACCAACTCCGCTGATGGTATTCAAAACTAGTACTGAAACCAGAATTACATAGCTCAGGTTGATTGCCAAACGGGTTCTTACCACCTCGGGCCGCCGACCTATCCTTGCTCTTACATCGGTAGCAAGGAGAAACATCATGTAGATAAAAACAGGTACAAGTGGCATAAGGTGATTCGTGCCGCTTCCTGGTTTTGATCCAATAATGGATGTAACTATCAAAGTGCCAAGGAGGGTAAGTATCATTGGCCTGTGCCTTAGATAAAAACGGTGCAGGTCGATCCCACCGATGACGCCGATGGCGAACAAAACCATAAATAATTCAAAGATGAGAACGACTTTATCAAAAAGATTACCCAAATTGATCCCCATATGAGCGGACTGGGTAAGCCACAGGATATAGTTGGTAAAAGAAACTTGTGACAGCAAAAACGGCGCGACTGACAATGGCAGTGCCAGTGCGCAAACGACCATAAGGCATCGCCAGCCTAAGCACCGGTATACGATCCAGAGAACAGGAAAAGAGTAGAATACGCCGTGAATTTTCAAGTTGATTATCAGGCCCAGGGGAATAGCTGTACCCAGCATCATCAGCAGCTTATTTCGCTCTGCCGT
>Ga0316231_1004410_pt1 | contig 11700 bp, 5 predicted proteins | sample TBH18027metaG_FD_206002 | JGI IMG/M metagenome (GOLD analysis project Ga0316231, IMG submission 206002) | Freshwater microbial communities from Trout Bog Lake, Wisconsin, USA - TBH18027 | ecosystem: Environmental > Aquatic > Freshwater > Lake > Hypolimnion/Profundal zone | place: USA: Wisconsin...
TTTTTCATGATCGCCAGGTTGATCATATAGGAGGCGTCCACGACAAACGGCGGCAGGCTGCGCCCCAGCCCGCGCTCGGGATCCTTGTAAGTGACCACATTCTGCGCCCATTGGTTTTCGGGCGGAGCGGCCTCACGGCCTTCGCCGCCGCCTTTGTCGAGCTCTATAAAATGAACCTGCGGAAATTCCGCGTGGCACGGCACAAATATATTATCCGCGATATATCGGCTGATGTCGTAAATGCTGATGTTCGTCTGGGCGACGCCGGCGCGGTTCACCAACTGCCGGAGCATCGAAAGGATCAACTGCGGATTGCCATTAATACTATTTTGATTGCCGACATTCCCATTCAACGCATGGCCGCTGCGCGCGGTGTTCTGGTTGATCTTGATTACAATCTTCTGGCCTGACACATAGCCGGCGTCACCTTTGCCGTGGGTTTTGTTGTAAGAATGGAACAGCGCATTCCAGGCGGCGGCGTCATCATTGGCGCTGGTCAGCGTGCGCACGGATTGCGACAGCATGGCATCCACGCGCGACTGATCCGTGGCATTGAGTTCCCACCAATAACCAGTCTTACCATCCCAATGTGTCGCGGATGCGTCGCGCACCCAGACGACACGGCCGGGATTGATGCCGCGCGCCACGCCGAGCGGCGTGTTCGGCGGATCAACCGGAGCCCAGGTTGATCTGGCCTGAACTTCATTGGTCGTGTTCTTCAGAGTTACCAGTCCGGCCACCGCCGCGATGACCGCACACGCGGCGGCCAATCCATATCGCGCCTGCCAGAGATACCGCCGCGCCTTGCGAAAGGCGAAGATAGTCATGACAAAACTTAAAATATAGCCAATGAAGCCAAACGCCAGCGGGCCGGCCACTCTTTGACAGGGATAAGCGGCGCGGCTTGGTTTTGGCACGACGCGGATGAGATACCAGAGCAGCGCCAGCAGGCCGACCACTGGCGCCAGCCACTTCACCCAAAACAAAGTGGATTGGCAGCCGACCAGCTTTCCTGATTTCGGGCAGAAGATAAACGGCCCACGGCGGATTGGTGCGGGCATCAGATTACCCTCCCTTCAACCATGTCCGGCAGATTACTGGATAATCTGGTTAAACAGTTTTTATGACGATGTGTTCTCATGCGATTCCTAAAGATGCTCAAGGCGCGGCAACCGCAAATACGATGTATTGGCTGCTGTTTCTGGCGTTGTGGATTCCAAAGCCGTTGGAGGCGAAATAGCCGTTATAACCTTCCGGCAATGTCCGGCTCTTGTATATGTCAAGCGTCCGGCCATTGATTGTGACTATCTCCGGCAGTTTCACCCATTGGTAATCGGCGTTATTCTCATGCTTCGGCATGCCGTTGGCGGCATCAACAAGCTGGTATAGGTTGCAGCGCTTGTTGGTGTAAAACTGGATGGTGTCGGTGGACGTGTATTCGGAGGCGTCCCGCTGAAACGCCTGGACGTAATCACCGCCGGCCAGATAGTCCGGCAGCCCCGCGAAAATCCACGGCTCGTCCACATAAATCCGCGAGCCATTCCGGCCGTTGTGCTCGATGTGCGCCAAAGCCATCGGCGGATTGAGCGTGTCGCCCTGTGTGCCGGTGTAGGCGAATTCCCGCATCACACCCGTTGCCGGCACGGCGGCCGGCTTGACCGCGACGGCGCGCGGCGGCGTGTTGTTCTGCATAACCGCCGGTTCGGCACCGAGAACATATCCATAGCGTCGCGGCCAGACAGTTGTCAGGCCGCCATTGACTTGAAGCGGCTTACTGGTGATGGTGGCAGTGGCCGGCTTCAGCCCCGGACGCGTGGCGGTCAAGGTGAACTCGCCGGGCGTGCGCGTCGCGCGGACGAACACCCGGTTGACGCCCGCCTCGGTGTTCAAATAATTTTTCAACGTGCTGAAACGGATGCCGCTGTTGTAGCCGCCAAGAAAGCTGCCAGCACCTTTGGCAACAAAATCAACTCGCGCTTCATCTGTCGGACAACGGAGTCCATTGGCGTCAACCACCTCGACATCAAACATGGCGATGTCCGCGCCATCCGCGCGAAAGGCGTCGGGGCCGATGACGGGAGTAAGTTTGAGACTGACGGGCGAGCCGGAAGTTACTTTATCCTGATGCGCCACTTCGTTATTACCGTTGTAAGCGATGGCTTCAATCTTACCCGGCTGCCAGGCCACGGCGGGAAACTTAAACGCGTAATGGTTCTCCCGTTCTTTCTGGGCATTGGCCATGTCCCGCACGCCCCAGCCATAGTCCTTGATTAGTTTTCCCTGCTCGTCATAAGTGGCCAGCTTGACCTTGTCGGCATTGCAAATCACCCAGACGGTCTTTACCGTGCCGGCGGGATAGTTCCAGTGCCCGAGTATCTGCACCTCCGGCTGGTCGTTGTGCGCCACCTGCATCGCGTAATAGGATTCCTTCGGCAACCGCACCGCATCCAGCACGCCGCTGACACGCGCCACTTCCATGTCCAGCATCCGTCCGTGGCTGTTTGAGTCGGCGAAAATAATCTTCGCGCCGCCGACGGTGATGCCTTTGGTCAATCGCACCTCAACTGGTTCCACAAACGCGCTGAGCTTGTAGCGGTCGTAGTATTTCAAAATGTTGTTGAGCGCCAAGTCTTCCGAATTGTTCAGGCGGAAAGCATCCTGAGGGTATTCGTAAATCCCATCGCCCCCATTGGCGGCCGTGGATTCCACATGAACCCGCGAGGCAACTTTGATGTATCCACCGGTGACAAAGGAACCATTGGGCGCCAGAAACGGAGTATAGTTGTCCCAGATCCGGCGCGGGCTTTCGGCGCGCGCATACTCCGCGTCCCAGGCGGGAATGGCCGTGGTGCGGAAGATGCCGTCCATCTGCGATTCATAACCCTTGATGTCCTCCGTCTTCTCATCGGTGCCGCGCGTGCCGCTGAAACGGCCGCCGTAGGGATCCCATTCGTTCTTCACATCCACCATGTCCTGCATGTGTTTTTTGGTGATGCCGGAATTGCTGGCCTCGTAAAAAACCACGCTGGGATTATTGCGGAAATAAATCGTCACATCGCGCATCAGGGCGACGCGATCCGCCCAACGCGCATTGCCTTCCGGCGTGTTCGGGTCATCGCCTTCGCCGTTGCCGGCGGGACAGGTCATGATGATTCCGAACTTGTCCGCCGACTCGATCTGGTGCTTGCGCGGCGCGACGTGCATCGGCCGGATAAAGTTCGCATTGTTCTCCTTCATCAGCTTGTAATCATACTCGGTCATCCAATCCTGCGGAATGCCCGTGACCGCCCACTCCATCGTCGTGCGCGGCGCGTAGCCTTTGAGATAGATTGGGTGGCCGTTGATTTTCAATCCTTCTTTGGCGCTGAAGGTAAGCAGTCTAACTCCCAGCGGCGTCTGGCAGACATCAACCAATTTGCCGCCAACAGTCAACGAACTGAAGACGCGGTAAAGATACGGATAGTCCGGAGACCAGAAATGAATGTCCGCCAGCAGCCCGTTCACGGATATTTTAACTTTCTGTCCAACCGAAACCGTTTGCGCCGCCGCGCTTTTTTTCCAGACCGTTTTGCCGTCGCGATCCACGACCCACGCCTCGAACACCGCCGTCTGCGGCGTTGTGTAGTCATTGGCGACTTCGGCATCAACGGTGAGTTGCGCCGTTTTTTTACCAGTATCAATGTCCTGCTCGTGAACATAGATGCCGGAAGTTTTCAAGTTGCTGTAAAGCGGCAGCGTCTGATAAAGCCGGTCGGTGATGTGCAACACCGCGTCCTTCACCAAACCACCAAACGGCGGATAGAAAGCCTGCGCGCTCCAGCCGTAGGAAAAACCGGCGGGATCTTTCGCCAACATATTGCTGTCCACCTGGACCGCAATCACGTTGTCCGCGCCGAACCGGACAAAATCGGTCACGTCCAATCCGCAGGGGCCGACTTGGTTGGAATGTTCGCCCACCAGCTTGCCGTTCACATAAAATTTCCCCGTGTTCCGCACACCTTCAAATTCCAAAAAAACCTTCCGTCCCGACCACGCGGCGTCGAGCGTGAAATGCTTGCGATACCAGACCTTGCCCTCGAAGAATTTTTCCCGGTCATCGTCCGGGCCGTTCCGCGCGTTGTGCGACCGCCAGTTGCGAAAGGAATCCACGTCGTTGAACGTGTGCGGCAAACTCACGTCGCTCCACGAACTGTCATCAAAGACGGCGTGTTCAGCGCCGGCGGCGTTTTGTTTGATGAATTTCCAGTCCTGGTTGAAATTGAAATCCAGCCGGCGGCTTTCGGGCGCGGTGTAATTAGGCGCGTCCGGAATTTCGACCGGGCCGCTGCGCACTGTGGCCGCTGCGTCCTGCGCCCGGATCTGCGGTTGAAAAGTCAGGAGACATACCATCGCCAGCCATGATGACGTAAGCCGAAGACCGCCGGCAGTGGGGCTGTTGGCTATTGAAGCTTTAGCTGTAAACCTAAAAGTTGGAGTATTCATCTTTTGAAATTTACGGTTAATCCTATTCGCCTACGGAAGTTTCTCGCCCCGGGCGGCCACCAGCAGCCGATACCAGTCGTCGCGGCTCAATTCAACGGCATCGGCCTGGACCGCCTCCTTGATGCGCTGCGGATTGGACGAACCCACTATCGGAATAATCTGGCCGGGATGTTTGAGCAGCCAGGCCAGCGACAACACGCTGCGCGAAACGCCATATTTGGCGGCCATGTCGTCCACGGCTTTCTGCACCGACAGAAAATGTTTTCGTCGCGGATGCTCCGCGCCGACCTCTCCGCCGGTGCCGAGCCAGCCGCCGCCCAGCGGGCTCCAGGCGAGCGGGGTGATTTTTTCCGCGAGACATTGGTCGAGCGTGCCGTCAGTAAAACAGTCGAGGCGGCCAAGGTGGATTTCCACCTGATTGACCAGCAGCGGCTCGGTGAGCGCGCTTTGCAAACAGTTAACGAAGCTCGGCAGAAAATTGCTCACGCCAAAATAACGGACTTTGCCCGACTGCTTGAGCTGGACAAACGCCTCGGCGACTTCGGCGGGATTCATCAGCAAGTCCGGCCGGTGCAACTGATAGATGTCAATCGTTTCCAGCCCGAGCCGCTTGAGCGACTGTTCGCAGCTCCAGATGATATGCTGCTTGGACACGTCATATCGGTGCGGTGAGCCGGGCGGATTGTCGGCAAAACAAATGCCGCACTTGGTGGCGATGAGAAAATCACTTTGCCGGAGCGATGGCGTGTCGCGGAGAACCTGGCCGAAAAGTTCCTCGCACGCGCCGGCACAATAGATGTCCGCATGGTCGAACAAGGTGTAGCCGGCCTCGAACGCGGCCAGCACCGCCGCCTTCGCGCGGGCGCGATGCGTCTGGCCAATTTCTTTTGGCTCCCAAGTGCCCGCGATGCGCATACAGCCGTAGGCAAGGCGCGGGGTGGTCAAGGTTGACTGGCCGATGCGTTGGGTTTTCATCAGGGCTGTGCGTAAACTTGGTAGAATTGAAACTGGTTTGTGCCCGCCGGGTCAAAGATGGATATCGTGCCGCCGGTGCCGGTAAAGTTAGAACCATAGTCCGTCCACGCATTGAGCGCCGCCGCCCGCCGCAGGCCATAGGTGACATAGTTCGCCGAAGGCCAGCTGACCTGCCAGCCCGACTGCACGGTGACCGGCAAAGTGTTGGTCGCTCCGGTAGCGCTGGTGGTAAGCAGCACGTCATCCAATAAGACCTGTCCGGCGATGGTCAGCCAATTCGTGCTTGAGCCGGTCGTGGAACTGAACTTGATGCTGGCCTGAACCGCATTGGCAGGCGCCACGAGGCCGGGGACGATGATTTGACTCCAGTATCCGCCACCACCGGTGAAATTGGCATTGGTGGAGCTGATGGTGCCGTTTGCACTGTTGAGCCAGGCAAGCGACCAGCTCTGAACCAGGCCGGAACCGTTGAGAACCTGCTGCGCCCAAAAAGAAAAAGCGTAGGCAAGCCCGGGGACAACACCGGCGGCGCCCTGCGTCTGTTCGTTCTGCTGGATGGAAACCCCGCCATTGCCTGACTTATAATTGCCCAGGCTCATGGACCAACTGCCGGAATGGGTGTTCGTGCTGATGCGGACCGGCGTATTACTGCTGGTGCCGGAAACAGTCCAGTTCAAGGCATTGGTTCCGGTTCCTGATTCAAACCCGCCATTGGCGATATTGGTGACATAATAAGTGGTGTATTCCAGCACGCGATAAGCCCGGGCGCCGTTAGCCCCAAGCGGATCAAACAGGGTGTTGGTAGTGCCATTGCCCGCCGTCAGGCTGGTCAGGTTGCTCCAAGTCGAACTGCCATTAGTCGGCGGAGTTGTCCACTGCACTTGGTAGTTGTTGCCCACCGTGGTCGGCCAGCTCAATTGAGTGTTCCGGGCCAGGGCCGGCTCAAAGGTTCCCGGCAGCGGGCTGGCGTGGACGGTCAGCGCCCCCGGCGCCGCGCTGATGGTGTTGACCGGAATCCCATTGCTGTAAACCGTCGCCGTCTGGGTTGTGGCGGCGGGGTTGTAAATGATGGCCGTGCGGGCGCCGGTAAGCGGGTTGTAATAGACCTGGCTGGTCGGGATGCTGGTGTAATAATTCGCGTCCTGACTGCCAAGACCACGCAACGAATGAGTGAGATAGTAGGTGATTCCGGAGTAAGTGGCATCGCCGGTGACCGGACCGTTGGTGGCGTAAGTGGAGGCAAACAAGGAGGCGACATCGTCCGGATTAAACAACAGCTCCCAGCCCATGATATAATTGCCCAAATAACCGCCCAAGTCGTTCGCCGTGGAGGTTGAGATGTTCCGCTGTTCAGTCCAGTTGGCGTTGGTGAAACTGGGCGGGAGCGAGCCGGCCACAATGTTCGTGCCGGAGGCGGCGTTGGTCACCGCGCTCCAGATATAGCCGTTGTATTTCACCCAGGTGCCGTTGTTATACGCCACCGTATTGGTCCACTGGGGCTGCCAGTTGATGCGGTCGTTCCACATGTTTGAAAACTGCAGGGAGGAATAGGCCGGGTTCCGCACCAGATAGTTGTTCCAATGGTTCTGCGGCACCATCTGGATGCCATAGACCCAGGCCGGGTCGCCGTCAAAGTATGTCCCAAACGACAATCCGCCGGCGCCAAGTATCCCGTTCATCGTCTTGCCATAAGTGGCCGGGAAGTTGGTCTGGTAGATGTCCTCCCAGTATTCATTCACGGCGGTGGACTCCATCGCATAACCCATCGCGCCGGCGGCGGTCATCGTGTCGTCATTGAGCGCGTTGCCCATCAGAAAAATGCCCACCCACGAGTTCATCGCCTCGGAAGAGGACTCCTGGTTTTCCCCGCCGCCGCTGCTCGTGCCGCCGGCCCAGGAATGGCCTTCCCAGATGTCGAACGTGCGGAAGAAAGGGAAGTTCGTGTCCGAGCGGTCCCAGTTGGCATATTCCTTGGCGACCAGCCTGGCCATCGGCCCGTATTGGGCAAGCCAGGACGGATCAGTCAGACCCACCAACCCCGTGCCAACCATGAAGTAACCATAGTGGAAATGGTTGTCATTGAATGCCTGCGACCCATAGCTGGCGTCCGACCCGATCAGCGCGGGCCAGTTGGTGTAAAGCGCGAAGTAATGGTTGGCCTCCCCGGGCGTATAAGTATACCAGTCCTGAAACCCAGCCTCGAGCGCGCCCTTGAGCTGCGCCGCCTGGGCGGTGAGCCCCATTTGCTGGGCAAAGGTCATGTATTGCGCGGTGACGCCAAAGTCCTTTCCGGCGCCATAAGTCTCATTGCCATTCGGGTGCCCGGCATTGGCGAAGTTCTGCACATAGGTTTGCATCCAGCTCTGGACATAGTCATTGGTCAGGCCGTTGAGGTGCGGCGCGGGCAGCGCCGGCGCGATCCCGTGGAATGGAAAATTAACCTGAAACTGCGTCCCGGCCGCCACCTTCATCAGCCCGCGCGGCGTCAGGTAAGTGTAGGGCTTGAAGACCAGGTTGTTCTGCGTCGTGCGGTAATGATGCGGCAGCCAGCCTTGCAGTGTGTTGGTCTGCCCGCCCAGCAGCGGCGAGGTCGTCAGCGACCAGGTGCTGTCCACCAGGCCGTTGACCCGGTCATAAGTCCAATCCATCCGGGTGTTGGTGACTTCGGCATAGGCATATTGCGCGAACTCGTTCAGGTTGGTGTGCGCCGGCAGCAGGCCATAGACGAGAAAGTTGGTGGTGCCGGACAACTGCGCGGTCACCGTCGTCCCGGACACGGCAAAGGTGGTGTTGCTGGGCGCAAACACCCCGTAGCTGCAGCCGTGATAATCGAACGAAAAAGCCGTCGCCGTAAAACTGGCGACGCTGGCCAGCGAAATCACATTGTTGCTGGTGTCATAGACCGCATTGGTGCCGATGTTGATCGCCGGTTTCACGCCGGCGTAGGTGGTCCAGACAAAAGGCACGCCCCGGGCCAGGGTGATCTGCATATAGTTGCCGTTGGTGTCGGGCAGCTTGAACTGGAACCCCCAGTCGCTCCAGCCGGTCACGTCGGATTGCGCCGCCACATAGGTGCTCGTGTAGCGCGTGGCGGGATTGCCGCCATTGTCAGTCTGCACAATCCATGAGCATAAGACATACCCCCAGGAGCCAGTCGCCGTATCCACCATCTTAATCTGCGCCGTCTGGCCCTGATAGGCTGAAACATCCCAGGTGTTCCAGGTCAGGGTGCGTGAATTCTGGCCGGTGGCATAAGCGACTATGTTGTTGCTAATGATCAGTTCGACGGCCGTGACGGTCGCATTGGTGGGAGAATAGTTGCTGCCGCCGCCGCCCACCAGAAGTTCAATGTAGTGTTTCTGGATGGTGAAATTCGGCGAGGTCAAAGTGCCTGTCTGGCTGTTTTGGTCGTTATAACATGAATTGACACAGGCGCCCCCCAGAAATCCAGAAACGGTAGATTGGCCGGGCTGCTGGCCGCCAATCGTCGGCCCCGTTCCAAAAGCCGTTCCCGTGGTCGCCCAGCCGGACGGATAATTGCTCTCGTCAAAATCCGCGATGAGAATGTCGTTTGCCCCCACGGCCAGCGGGATGGCGCCGGTGACGGGCAGCGCCGTGCCGGTGTTAAATCCTCCCTGCGGCGGAGTGCCTGTGTTCCACGAATTCGGGAAATAGAGGCTGAACCCGTTGACGCCCGGATCCAACAACACCGGATACGCCCAAAGCTGCCCGCCGTATGAATCTTGCGCCACCGTCCGGGGCGGATTGTTGGTGATATTGTAATTCGAACGATCCCCAATCAAAACATCGGTCCACCACTTGTTGCTCGGCAGCGGCAGTCCGGTTAGGGACGGATCGAGATGAAGGTTGGGAACCAAATCAATAATCTGCTGGGCTCCGAGCGCGTAATATTCGTCAGCCTGCTGGTCAGAAGGCGGAACGAATGAGGCATAAGATCCTGCGCCAACTGAAATTGCCACCTGGGCGGTGGCTACCAGACCAGAGACCAGCAGGCCGAAGACTGCGAGAACATAAATGCCGGCTCTTGGCACACAGCATTCGCTCAAAACCCGCTCCATCACCGAAGTTTTAGTCCGGCATATCAGGCCTGCAGCAACCGCAAGGCGTCGCAATGGTTTCAATCCAGCAATTCTGGTCGTCATACTAACCTGCTGTTGTGTTTTTCAGGCTTTTCAACATTGGAAAACTCATCCACATGATGACTTAAGCGATATGTTCAGCGGAACAACCCCGCACGGTGGATGTTTTATCATGCCGCACGGGAATTTTATTATGCACAAAATAACACGGCTTGGCTTTAACCGCTTTTAATTCATTGCGTTTTTACTGCGTTTTTTGTCATTGCCTGATAATCCAGAATGGGCGGCATTCTGGTAATCAGCCATGTTCTCATCTTTAAGCAAAACGCCATGGAATATTCATGGCCTGGCACAAATGTAAAACTAGATGCGCCATGCTGTGTAACACAATATATTACACAGAGCGCGGGTTCGTCAATAATAATTTGATAATGCCGACATTTCCATTTTAATGCAAAGTCGGGCGGCGGAGGAATTCTTTACGCCGGTTTGACAGAAGGCCAAGCAGAAAAGCGAAGTCGTTCGTTTTGACCACGAGAACGAGAACCAAACCGGGCATCCAATGCGTTTTCGATTCCTGTCAGCCGCCCCGGCCTTCCGCTTTGAACGAAGTGAAACGCGTGGCTGCCGCGCCGTGGCGCGGCGAAGGCGGATCAAATCTCAAAACTCGGCTTGTCCTTTTTCGCCTCCTTGACGCGGCCGAACGACAGTTTTTCCCAGACGCGCTCATGGGCGTAATACAGGCCGATCTTGGTGAACAGCTCCACGCCGCTGATGGTGAACGCCCACTTCAGCTTTCCCGTGATGAGATACGTGATGATGAGCGTGTCTATGCTGCCAGTAATCCGCCACGAGACGGCTTTGATGAGACTGCGGTGATGCTTGTCGGCCATGCGCGAAACGATAGACCGGCGCGCGGCGGTGTCAAACAAAGTTAAACCATGAAGTTAAATTGAATAATCATCGCCAAAGACTTTCACGTTCTTCAGCTCCACGAAAACCTCTTCGCCCGGCCTCGGCGACAGTTCCTGAAACAGTTCCTTGCTCAATTGCACCGTGAAAATTTCGCCGCTGTCCTGCCGCTTCAATTCCAGATTCGCCACCGGCCCTGCGGCGTTCGAACGCACAACCAGCGCGGCCAGCGCCGGGCCGCTCGCCTGGCGCGTCACGCGGATGTCGTGCGGACGCACAAACGCGACGGCCTCGGAATCCGGTTCGCCGGCGGCATCGGGCGTGGCAAATTCCGTTCCGCCGATGACCATCGCGCCGTCCTTCACGCGGCCGCTGAACAAATTCACGTTACCGAGAAAATCATAGACGAACGGCGACGCGGGATGGTCGTAAATCTCCTCCGGCGTGCCGATCTGCTCAATCTTGCCGTCCCGCAAAATCGCCACGCGGTCGGAAACCTCCAGCGCCTCCTCCTGGTCGTGCGTCACAAACAAAGTCGTGACGTGGATTTCGTCGTGCAACTGCCGCAGCCAGCGGCGCAGTTCCTTGCGCACCTTCGCGTCGAGCGCGCCGAACGGCTCGTCGAGCAGGAGGACTTTTGGTTCCACCGCGAGCGCACGCGCGAGCGCGACGCGTTGCCGCTGGCCGCCGGAAAGCTGCGACGGAAACCGTTTCGCCATCGGCTCAAGCTGGATGAGGTGCAGCAATTTTTCCACGCGCGCGCGAATTTCATTCTCCGGCGGGCGGGTTGTTTTCGGTCGCACGCGCAGGCCGAAGGCGATGTTTTCAAACACGCTCATGTGCCGGAACAGCGCGTAATGCTGGAAGGCAAAACCCGCTTTGCGCTCGCTCGCAGGAATCGAAGTCACGTCCTCGCCGTAGAACAAAACCTGCGCCTCGCCTGTGTTATCAGGGAATTCCAAGCCCGCGATGGTTCGCAACAAAGTCGTCTTGCCGGAGCCGGACGGCCCGAGCAGCGCGACGAGTTCGCCGGACTCGACTTTCAGGCTCACGTTGTCGAGCGCGATGAAGCCCCCGAATTTCTTCGTGACGTTTTTGACTTCGACACTCATTTCAAATTTGTTGCATGGTTGAATTGTTAAATTGTTGCATCGCCAACCGCGCCGCCGATTTAACAATTCAACTGTTTAACAGTTTAACTTTCACCCTTATTCAGCGCGGCGTTTTTGTG
>Ga0316231_1004412_pt1 | contig 11699 bp, 12 predicted proteins | sample TBH18027metaG_FD_206002 | JGI IMG/M metagenome (GOLD analysis project Ga0316231, IMG submission 206002) | Freshwater microbial communities from Trout Bog Lake, Wisconsin, USA - TBH18027 | ecosystem: Environmental > Aquatic > Freshwater > Lake > Hypolimnion/Profundal zone | place: USA: Wisconsin...
AGGACACGCTGATGGCCAGCCGCCGGGCGATGTGTCCCGGTTGTCCGTCCTGCAACCAGCAGGGCGCGGAACTGGCGCTGGCGTTCTCGGACATTTCTCGCTACGTCATGTACTATGAACAGGATGGCGACCTCCGCGCCCGCGAAAAATACCATCAACTTCCGCCAGCCCAGCGCGATGCCTCGAAAGTGAATCTCGCCGCGTTGCGCGACGCTTGCCACTTCCAGACGGATTATCCGGAAATCATCCGCCGCGCGGAGCGATATTTCGCCTGAGCCGGAACCGCGGGATGGCGAGCGCCGCGCTGCTGTAACCGGGTCGTCCTCGGCTCCGTCCTCTTTCTCGTAATCGGACGCCGAAAAAACTGGGGACGAGCACGACAAGATTTTTGAATTCATGGCCATTGAGAAAAAATACGGCGGCGGCGGACGAAAGCGATTCGTCCGCACCCACGTGCCGGCGGCGGAAACCTTCGCCGGCGCCATCATTTTGCTGCTGCTCATGGTCATTGGGGTTACGATTTATCACAAGGGGAAGGTGTTCGATCCCAACCTCTACGCCGTCCGCACCGACTCCCTGAAATCCACCGCCGCTCCGGTGGTCGGCAAGGGCGGAACCGCGCCATCGGCGCCGGCAGCCAAAACCAGTTCCACGGAAACGCCCGCCGCCGCCCAGCCCGCTCCGGAAACCACCTCCGTGGCCGGGGAAAATTCCGGCGAAGGCGGCGCGGATGCCCCGGCCGCCGCACCCAAGCCGGCGCTGAAAAACGTGCCGCTGGAAATTGCGCTTCCGGGAAGCAAACCCATGTCGGATACGGAGTTTTACAATGCGGACAATTTGTTTGAAAAAATAGACGGACGCGCCCCGGCCTATCAAAACTACAATGTCCAGCAGCTCCGCTGCCGCTCATTTGCCGTCACGGCCCAGGCGGGCAGCTACGTGGATGTTTACGAATATCGTTTCGACAGTCCGATAGACGCGTTTGGCATGTTCGCCCTTGAACGCGATCCCAAGGGCAAAGCCCTGGATTTCGCCCCGGATGGCTATTCGGGCGAGCTGGGTTATTTTTACCGGCAAGGGGCCGTTTATGTGCAGATCCTCGCATCCGACCAGAAACCGGAAACGCTCGCCCTGGCCACCGCTCTAGCCAAGAACCGGGCCCAGGAACTGCCTGCGGACGACAGCGGCCTGGCCGGTCGCCGCAAACTGCCGGCAGACGGGATGCTCGCCGACAGCGTGTCCTTCGTGCCGGAAAACGCGCAGGGCCAGGCGGCGTTCAAGGAGGTGTTTCAAGCCAAATACAAGTTCAACGGCGCGGAACTGCCATTCTTCATCATGGTCGCCACGCCCGACGACGCGGCCAAGGCTTGGAAGTCGTTCCAGGATTTTTGCGCCCGGTTCGGTCAGGCCGAAAGTCTGCCGGACGTGAACGGCGGCAAGATTTTTCGCGCGCAGCTTTTTGGCAAATGGAAGGTGGTCTATCAACGCGCGGGCGAACTCGGCGGCGTGTTCGATGCGGCGGATGCCGCCGCCGCCCACGACTTCGTGGCGCAATATTTGGACGGAAAAATCAATTGAACTTTTCCAAAAGAAGTTGCGCGGCGGGCCAAAGAGAATAGATTAGCTAACGGTTAATATGAGTTTTTCAAAATCTGATCCGTTGGCGCCGTTGCCGGAAGGTTCCGTCAACCGGCGGGAATTCCTCGTGCGTCTGGGCATCACCGGCGCGCTGATTGCCGGTTCCGGGTTTGCGGCCAAAAAGCTCTGGCAGCCGGGTCATTTTGTGCCCGGCTTTGAAAAGGAGCAGGGCCTGCAGCTGCGCAGCTATGCCTTGGAACCGAACAAACTGCTGCCCTCGCTCGCGATCGCGCACGGAACGGAACATGACAAAACCATCCGCGCCGCGCTCGGCGTGTTGGGCGGCATGGGACGTTTTATCAAAAAGGGCGACGTGGTGGTGATCAAACCGAACGTGGCGTTTGACCGTCCGCCCGCGCTCGCGGCCACCACCCATCCGGATGCCTTGCGCGCCGTGGCCAAACTGTGCTTCGAGGCCGGCGCGCACAAAGTCATTGTCGCGGACAATCCCATCAATTCGCCGACCGGTTGTTTTTTCAAGAGCGGCCTCACAGCCGTAGCCTCGGATATGAGCTTGGACTTGCTGTATCCCGAAACCAATTCCTTCGCGCCGCTGTCGCTGGACGGTGAGATTTTAAAGGAATGGACGTTCTTCAACACGCCGTTCAAGAAGGCGACCAAAGTCATCGGCCTCGCGCCATGCAAAGACCACAACCTCTGCCATGCCTCCATGACAATGAAAAACTGGTACGGTCTGCTCGGCGGACGGCGCAACCAGTTCCACCAGCACATCCACAGCATCGTGTCGGACTTCGCGCTGATGATGAAACCCACGCTGGTCATTCTCGACGGCATGAACGTGCTCATGAGCAACGGCCCGACCGGCGGCCGGCTCTCCGACGTCAAGACCATGAACACCATCGTTGCCGGCACGGACATGCTGGCGGTGGATGCCTACGGCTACGAGCATTTGCTGGAACGCGACGTGGCGGAACTGACCTACCTCCACAAAGCACATGACCGGGGCTTGGGCAATAAAAACTGGAAGGATACAGTGTACAAAGAAGTGCAAGCCTGAGTGGTTGAAATGAAAGATCTTTTAAAACTTAGAAACGTCCGCCGCGTCGCGCAGGTTTTCTTTTTCAGCCTGTTCTTGTTCCTGGTTTTCGTCACCGATTTACGCTATCTCAAGGGCTATCCGGTGTCGTGGTTCCTGGAGTTGGATCCGCTGGTCGCCGTCGCCACCGCCATCACCACGCATACGATTTACATGGGCCTGATGTGGAGTTTGGTGCTGATTCTGCCCACGCTGCTGTTTGGCCGCATTTTCTGCAATTGGATCTGTCCCTACGGCATTCTGCATCATGTCACCGGGTGGCTGCTCGGCAAACGCCGCGCGGAGGAGCGCGAACGCATCGAGGCGAACCGCTACCGAAAGCTGTATTCGCTCAAGTACATCATCCTCATTGCCATGATCGCCGCCGCCGTCGGCGGCACGCTGCAAATCGGCTGGCTCGATCCCATCTGCCTGTTCCATCGCTCGATGAGCACGGTCGTTTTGCCGCTGATCAACTTGTTTTGGCCGTCGTCCATTTATGTGCGGCAATACTTTCACGTCGGGGCGTGGGCGATTGGTTTCATCCTGCTGTTTCTCGTGGGCATGAACGTTGTCATTCCGCGCTTTTTCTGTCGCGTGCTATGCCCGCTCGGTGCGTTTCTGGGCACGCTCTCCACGGCGGCCCTCTGGCGCATTGACCGGGATCCCAACAAGTGCGTGGACTGCGATCTCTGCCTGAAAAGTTGCGAGGGGGCTTCCGACCCGCACACGCAATTGCGCAAGAGCGAGTGCTTCGTGTGCTTCAACTGCATCGAGGACTGCCCGGAGGACGCGATTTCGTTCAAGTTTATGCCGCCGCTCCAGCGCGAGGTCACCGCGCCCGCCGTACCGGGCCGCCGCGCGTTTCTCGGCACGCTGCTCGGCTTGGGCTTTTACGCCTTTGCCCGCACCTCCGGCGCCAGCGACCGCAACTACGACAAGAAAGTCATCCGGCCGCCCGGCTCGGTCGAGGAAAAGGATTTTCTGGACCGCTGCATCAAGTGCGACCAGTGCATCCGCACTTGTCCGACCAATGTGCTGCAACCCGCCGTGCTGGAATCCGGCTTGGAAGGCATCTGGACGCCGATCCTCAACATGAAGCTAGGCTTCTGCGAGGTGAATTGCACGCTGTGCGGCCAGGTGTGTCCCACCGGCGCGATTCAAAGGATTACCATCGAGGAAAAGACCGGTACCGGGCCATTTGACAAGGAAGGCCCCATCAAGCTGGGCACCGCGTTTTTCGACACCGGCCGCTGCCTGCCTTGGGCCATGGAAACGCCGTGTGTCGTGTGCGAGGAGGTTTGTCCGGTGTCGCCCAAGGCCATTTTTTCGCGCGAAGTCACCATTACCAAGCGCGACGGCAATCCCATCACCCTGCGCCGGCCCTACATGGACCCGGCACTGTGCATCGGGTGCGGCATTTGCGAGCACGAATGTCCCGTGACCGACGAGGCGGCCATCCGCGTGACCGCCGTGGGCGAAACCCGCTCCAAGGAGCGCCGCCTGCTCATGGACGGCGGCGTGACCAGCGCGGTGATGGATTTGGAAAAACGGCAGCGTTGATTACGGTTAGGGTGTTGACTTGCTGCCGCGCGGGTAATACCTTGGCGGCATGGAAACCGTCACATTTAAAATGGAGCGGAAACAGATCGCGCTCTTGAAGGAGCGGGCGAAGGCGCTGGGCCGTTCGCAGGCGGCGATTGTGCGCGATTTGATTGACGAGCATCTGCCTCCTGGGAAGCGACCGTCGCTGCATGATTTAGCCAAGGATTATTGCGGCAGCGTCTCCGGTCCAGCGGACATGTCCACACGAAAACTCACGGGCTATGGCCGCGACTAAGGTCTTCCTCGATGCAGGCCCTTTGATTGGGTATCTGAATCGCAAAGACCAGCATCACGCTTGGGCTGTCGAAAACTGGGCGATATTGACTGATCCTTTGTGGACTTGCGAAGCCGTCTTGTCTGAGGCGGTTTTCAACCTGCAATCGGAAGGGATGGGCTTGGATTCGATTCTTTATTATCTCGAAACTGGAATCATCCGTCTGGATTTTTCCATGGAAGCAAATCGGGCCGACGTATTGAACCTGTTGCGCAAATATGCCGACCAGCCGATGAGCCTGGCAGACGCGTGCCTGGTACGCATGGCGGAGTTGAAGGACAACTGCCAGATTTTCACGACCGACAGGGATTTTTTGGTTTACCGGCGCAAGGGCCGGAGCATAATTCCATTGCTCGCGCCGTTTTGATTGATCTTTTCCCATGTCCGCTCCATCTCCCTCCACCCCCCGTCAGCGCACCTGCCGCGCCTGCGGCAAGAAATTCGATTATCCCGTCAAAGGCAGCGCCGCCACGCGCCATCATTGCGAGGACTGCGTCGTTGTGCCGCCCGAGACGCGCAAAATTCTGGAGCGCCTCAACCAGCGCGTGACCCAGCTCGAACGGCAGCTTGCCAGCCAGTCGCGCCGCCAGCCGTCCGACCCCGCCCCGCCGGCGCGATAGCCGGGACGGCGCGCGGTCCGCAGTTTCGGACCGCGACCGGTCCCCGGTCGCAGCGGCTCCAGTTCGCCCGAACGCCCTACCAGAAACCAACGCCACCGCCGCAATCCAAAGCTTCACCGAGCGTCACTTGTCCTCCCACGCGCTGCGGGCCGGGACGGCCCGCGGTCCGAAAGCTACGGACCGCGACCAGTCCTCCACCTACGGTCTGGCTGCCCCGATCACTCTCGCCAACGTCTCAGCCACGGATTCGTCCGGTTTCAATTCGAGCCACTGGCCATTTCCGTAACGGCGAAACCAAGTTAGTTGCCGCTTGGCGAACCGGCGGGTGCGGCTTTTCACGAGGTTAATCGTTTCAACCCATCCGCGCTCGCCTCGCAAATGTTCCACCACCTGCCGGTAACCAATGGCCTGCATCGCGGTTTCATTTTCGGCGAGGCCGTCGGCCAGCAGCCGGCGCGTTTCCTCCACGAGGCCGCGCGCAAACATCTCGTCCACGCGCGCGTTGATGCGCTGGCGCAAATCGTCGGGCTGGCGCGTGAGGCAGAAGCTGCGTGGCGTAGCGCAGACATTCCTGTCTGCGGGTTCTGGCGACTTTCCAGTCGCCAGTTTCTGGCCGGGCTTGTTCCTTACCGAGCCGGGATTCAGACTATCTGCGCCACCAGCCGTGGCGGGCGCCGGCTCCCACGCCATGCGCTGCTCCGCATACGGTCTGCCCGTGAGGCGGATCACCGCGATGGCCCGTCTCACCCGGCGCGGGTTTTTCCGATCAATCGTGGCAAAGGTCGCGGAATCGCGCGCCTGGAGTTCAGCCAGAAGGTCTGCCAGCGGGGCGGCGACCAGTTCGGCGTGCAGTTTGTCATCGGCGGGCGGCGCGGCGCCCAGACCCTCGCGGAGCGCGGTGAAATAGAGCCCCGTGCCGCCGCAAAAAACCGGCGTGCGCCCGCGCGCCTGGATTTCATCCACGGCTCGTTGCGCCCGCCATACGAACTGCGACGCGTCAAATTCCTCGCGCAAATCGCAAATATCAATCAGGTGATGCGGCACGCGGGCGCGCTCCTCCGCGGTGGGCTTGGCGGTGCCGAGATCAAGGCCGCGATACACCTGCATCGAGTCCACGGAAATGATCTCGCCGTCCAGGGCTTCCGCCAGCGCCAGTGCCACGGCGGATTTCCCCACCGCCGTTGGCCCCGCCAGAAAAATGGGAGGATGGAGGGTGGAGTTTTGAGGATGGATTTCAGGCGGGTTTGCCATCTTCTATCTTCTATCTTCCATCCTCGGCTTGGTCTCCGCCCCAGCGCGGCGCGAGAACCAGATCCAAGCCAGAATGCCGACGGTAAAAATGGGCACGCTCAAGAGCTGCGCCGGGGTCAAATACCCCGCGTGAATGTGGTCCGCCGGATAGTCACCGCGATAACATTCAACGATGGAGCGGCAAATCGCATAGCCGATGAGATACAGCGCAATGATTTGACCATCGAATCGCTTGCGGCGGAACCACCAAGCCAGCCCGAGATAGAGCGCCAGGTTCAGCACCGCATCATATATCTCCGTGGGATGCAGCGGCAGGCCCAGCGGCGTTCCGGAAAGCTCGCGCGCCTGCGGGTTGGTGAACGTGATGGCCCACGGCAGCGCACAGGCCCGTCCGTAACAACAGCCGTTAAACAGGCAGCCGATGCGCCCAAACACACTGCCCAGGGCGATGCTCGGCGCAAGAATATCGGCAATTTTCCATACCGGCTGTTGCTTCCACCACAAATAACCAATGCCAGCGACCGACGCCCCGATCAGCCCGCCATAAAAGACCAGCCCGCCATGTTGGACCATGAAAACTTCCGAGAACGGCTGGCCGGCGAATTCCTGTTTCCAGTAGGTCGTCACGTACGCGATGCGCGCACCGACAATGCTGCCAATCATCAGCCATAGCGTCGTGTCGGCGATGACATCGCCGGTAACCTTCACCAACCGGGCACGGCGCGTGGCCGTCCATAGCCCGGCGAAGAACGCCGCCGCCATCATGAGGCCATACCAGCGGACGGGCAGGCTGCCAAGATAAAATGCAATTGGATGCACGGCGGAACCTTAGAATGGCGGCGGGAAAATTGAAATTGGAAACTGCGTGGTAATATCCGAAATCCGAAAGAAGGCCGAAATTCGAAATTCGAAATCCGGGTCCGGTAAAAGGCGGGGGAATGCTCGCGCCAACCCTCTGATTCGGATTTCGGGCTTCGGATTTCCGGTCCCGGGTTTAGTTCGTGGCCATGCTTGGCTTCACCTTGATGGTTGGGAGGCGCGGTGGCAACGCCGGATGGATGGGCGGCAACGTCGGCCACATCGGCACCATGGCCACCAGTTCGCGCCACGTCTGCCGCTCCTGCGGCGACATCTTGGACCAACTATCGGCGCTCTTCAAGAATTGCGCCCGCTCATCGCTGCGCATGCCGGCAAATTTGGCATAATTGCGGATGCAGAGCGCGCGTTTTGGGCCGGGCAACTGCTCGAAAATTTTCAGGGTTTTTTCCATCTGGGCGCGCTCCGTTTCCGAAAGCGTGCCCAGCAAACGCTGCTGCTCGCCCGCCGTCAGCACGAAAAACTGGCTGAACTGGCCGGCGATCTTTTCCGGCTCCGCGTTGGTGGCGGCTGGCACGGGCGGTTGCGCGAAAAAATGCAGCGTCAGGTCATTGGTCAAAAACTCCGCCTGCACGGCCGGCGTCAGTTCATCCCATTGGGTCAGGCGCGAATTGACCAAGTCCAGCAATTCCGGCGGCACCTGGGCCAACCGCCCCGCGCGGTCAGCCGGCGCCATGTGCATCAAGGGCACCAGAAACCAGCGCAGCTCGGTCGCCCGCAAGCGCAGCTCGCGTTCATCCGGCGCCAGCGCCCGATATTCGCGCAACTTGGCCAAAATGATGGCGCGAGCTTCGGGCGTGCGATTGGTGAGCGAGTTGTTTCGTTCAGCCGGCGACATCATGAGCAGTTGACGAAAGTAACTCACAGGCGACCCCAAGTGGGGCATCGGAGGCAGGAGGTTGGTCAGCGCGGGGGGAAGTTTTGGGGGAACAGAAGCCGGCTGGAGCGCTTGTGCCGGCGCCGCCCAAACGATGGCAACAACCGCCAAACCAAGACCAAGAACTGACTGCCGTTTATCGCTCATTGCAGGGCGGCAAGCAGTTCGGTATCTGCCTGCACCGGCTGGCTCATGCGCTGAATGACCTCGAGGTTTTCCAGTGCCTCCACGCTCGGCACCGTGCTGGCATCGGCCACCAGGGACAGGCTTCTGGCCAGTTCCGCGCGATTCCGGGCCAACTCATGCTGCTGAATCCCCAAACCGGCAAACAGCAGCACCGCAGTGGCCACTGCCAAGCGCGGCAGCAGCCAATGCCAATTCCATCGCCAGCCCTTGGACCGGGCCGACTGAGCTTCCTCCAATTCGATGGCCGCCAGCACGCGGGCGGTAAAGTTGGAGGGCACTGCCGTGTTCGGCAAATGCGTGAGAGTCTCGGTAAGCCGGGCTTCCAATTCCAGCTCGGGCTGGCCGCGCAACTCCGCGCGTTCCGGCCTGGAAAGCTTCCGCCGCCACAGCGATTCCCGCCGGTCTGGAGATTCTTGTTCCATCGTATGAATTGAAAACCGCGGCGCGAACAAAGTTGCAAAGATTTTTTGACCGGCTTTCCATAAACCGGAGCGTCGGCCGCCGATACGACTCGTTGGAGTTCACACTTTAGGGCATCCCCCCGGACAAGCTGAAGCTTGAACTCCAACGAAACGAGCCGTGCCGGGAGGCCAGCGCTCCGAGCTTTCGGCGCTGTTTTTCAAAAGCCGCTGTCCATCGGCGGCCGGTTATGTTATTAGTTTGACCTCATTTAATGAATTTGACCACCGAATATGCCGTTTCCGCCCGCGAACGCTTCCACCGCGCCGCGCGTTGTCTGCCGGTGGACCGCCCCCCGGTGTGGCTGATGCGCCAAGCCGGCCGCGCCCTGCCGGAGTATCGCAAACTCAAGGAAACCCACACCTTTGTCCAACTCGTCCAGAATCCTGAGCTCGCCGCCGAGGTCACCCTGCAACCGGTCCGCCGGTTCGGTTTCGACGCCGCGATTTTGTTCAGCGACATCCTGGTCATCCCCGAGGCGCTGGGCCAGACGTACAGTTTCAAGGAAACCGGCGGCGTGGTGATGGACTTTGCCGTGACCAGCAAGGCGGACATTGACCGGCTTTCCGTCGAACGCGTGGTCGAAAAATTGAGCTATGTGGACCAGGCGCTGCGGATTTTGCGGCGGGAACTGGGCACGCAAACCGCCCTGCTCGGCTTTAGCGGGTCGCCGTGGACCCTCGCCACCTTCATGCTGGAGGGCGCCAGTGTGCCCAAATACAGCCGCGCCTTGCAGCTTTTCCGTGCGGACAAGCCGACCTTTTACGCGCTCGCCGAAAAACTCACCGCGGCGGTGACCGAATATTTGCGGATGCAAATCGCCGCCGGTATTGACGCCCTGCAAATCTTCGACAGCCACGGCGGCCATCTCGCCCCGGGCGAATTTCAAGAGGCCAGCGGCCGCTGGATCCGCGACATCATCGCCGCCCTCGGAGCGCCGGGCACCCTCTCGGCCAGTTCGGCCGGAGCGCCGGTCTCCGACCCGGCTCGTTTGGCTGGAGCGCCGGGCACCGCCCCGGCCAGTTCCGCAGGCGTCGCGGTTGGAGTTCAAGCTTCAGCTTGTCTGGTTGGCACGCTAAAGCATGAACTCCAACGAGCCGCGCCAGAAGCCGGCGTTCCGCCGGTCATCGTCTTCTCGCTTGGCACCCACGGGAACTGGCCCGACCTCATCGGCACCGGGGCGGACGTGATCGGGATTGACTGGCAGACCCCGCTCGCGGAAGCGCGGAAAATCGTGCCAGCGCACCTGGCGTTGCAGGGAAACCTGTCCCCGGCGCTGTTGGCGGAAGCCACGCCGGAAGTGGTTGCGACGGAAACCACCAAGGTGCTGGAGAGCATGCGCGGCCGTCCCGGACACATTTTTAACCTCGGCCACGGACTGACCCCGGCGGCAAAACTGGAAAACATCGCCGCGCTGGTGAATACTGTCAAAGGTTTCCAATGAATACGCTGAACGTAGATCTCGATTTGGTCCGCAAATACAACGTGGCTGGCCCGCGCTACACCAGCTATCCGCCCGCCACCAAGTTCACCGACACCATTTCCTGGGACCAGCTTTCCGCCAAAATCGAGGCCAACAACCGCGCCCCGCGCGACCTCTCGGTTTATTTCCATATTCCATTTTGCGAGACGCTCTGCTGGTTCTGCGGCTGCACCACGGTCATTACGCTTAATCACGCCCAAGGCATGGCGTACGTCGAGGCGCTGGGCCGCGAGGTGGCCCGCATGGCGCCACTGCTCAACCCGGCGCGCAAGGCCGTGCAACTGCATTTCGGCGGCGGCTCCCCCACGTTTCTGCAACCGGATGAAATCCGCCGCCTCGGCGAAATCATCCACCAACACTTCACCTTTGCGCCGGATATTGAAGCGAGCGTGGAGGTGGACCCGCGCCGGCTCACGCGCGAACATTTGGTGGCGTTGCGCGAAATCGGCTTCAACCGCGCTTCCATGGGCGTGCAGGACTTCAATCCCAAAGTCCAGGAGGCCGTTCACCGCATCCAGCCACGCGAGATGACGCAACAAGCCATGGACTGGATGCGCGAGCTGGGCTACAACTCCATCAACCTGGACTTGATTTACGGTCTGCCTTTCCAAACGCCGGACTCGTTCAACGAGACGCTCGACATCGTGCTCACCATGCAGCCCGACCGGTTGGCTGTGTTCAGCTACGCGCACGTGCCGTGGATCAAGCCGTCGCAGAAAATCCTCGAACGCGAAGTGCTGCCCACGCCGGAAACCAAGCTGGAAGTGCTCAAGCTTGTCATCGAGAAACTCACTGCCAACGGCCAATATGTTTACATCGGCATGGACCATTTCGCCCGGCCGAACGACGAGTTGGCGGTGGCGCAGCGCGAGAAAAAGCTCCAGCGCAATTTCCAGGGCTACAGCACGCGAGCCGGCTCGGACATTTACGCCTTCGGCATGTCCGGCGTCTCCCAAGTGCCGGACGCCTACTGGCAGAACGAGAAGGAACTGCCGAAATGGCAGGCGGCCGTGGACGCCGGCAGGGTGCCACTCCACAAAGCCTATTTCGTGACCGACGAAGACAAGATCCGCCGCGAAACCATCATGCGGGCGATGTGCGACCTCTCGCTGGATTTTCCCGCCATGTCGCAAAGGCTCGGCATCAACTTCGCGCAGCATTTTGAAAAGGAACTCGCCGCCCTCGCGCCTTTCGCCGCCGACGGGCTGGTGAAATTCCATGCCCGCGGCCTCGAAATCACCGACGCCGGCCGCCTGTTCATCCGCAACATCGCCATGTGTTTCGACAACACCTTGGCGCCGGCAGGCGAGCGGAGACACTCGAAGACGATTTGAATTGTGAGCACGCTCATTTACGTCGAGACGACCATTCATGGAACTGCAAGCACTTGGCAA
>Ga0316231_1004415_pt1 | contig 11693 bp, 9 predicted proteins | sample TBH18027metaG_FD_206002 | JGI IMG/M metagenome (GOLD analysis project Ga0316231, IMG submission 206002) | Freshwater microbial communities from Trout Bog Lake, Wisconsin, USA - TBH18027 | ecosystem: Environmental > Aquatic > Freshwater > Lake > Hypolimnion/Profundal zone | place: USA: Wisconsin...
GCCTTCGCAGGTTGGTTGGCCCCGACGCACAATCGGCGAAGGCCGATGATCTGCTTTCCCAAGGCGCGAATTCCATTCGCCGGCCCACCCTGCGCCCAAATCTCTCACAACCGTGAACTGTTACTTAAATTGTCTCAATATTGGTCATTTGACTTGATTTGTTGACCATGATCATGCAAGAATAACTTCAGAACTACACTCACGACATTAGGAAATCACATGAAGCTCACATCGTTGATTAGATCTGTCGCTCTTCTCTGTTGTGTACTCGCCTTTCAAACTGACTCGCCCGCATGGTCTGGTTCGAGCGGCTACACGCTCACCACCCTGCATTCGTTCGGCGCCCTGAACAACAACAATGCAAACGCTGACGGCGGCAACCCTATCGCAACCCTTGTCCTGGGCAACGACGGGAGCTTCTACGGAACGACTAACAATGGCGGCGCAAGCGGATCAGGCACCGTGTTTAAGATCACACCCTCGGGTGCGCTGACCACGCTTTACTCATTCAAAGGCGGCACGGACGGCGTGCGCCACCTGCCCTGATCCAGGGCGGCGACGGTAGCTTCTATGGAACCACTGCGGACGGCAGCGCGCCGTTTGGAGACCTGGTTCAGGGCATCGACGGCGCCTACTACGGCGTCACGTCGGGCGGAGGCGTAAGCGGCACTGGAACGATCTTCAAGTTGGTCCAACCGGCCTCCAGCACCTACGCCATCTGGAACAACTCCGGCCAGGCGTCGTTGTGGAAGATCCCGCCTACCGGCTCGGTGACGTCGGCATCCTTTGGCCCGTATAGCGGATGGACGCCCACGGCCCTGACATCGGACACGAGCGGCAACGCGTATATTCTCTGGTCGGGCACGAGCGGCCAGATCGCGATTTTCAAGGTGACATCGTCGTTGACCCTTGCAGGATCGTATGCGTTCGGACCGTACTCGGGCTGGACCGCATACTCGTTTGCGGTAGGTCCCGACGGTCATGCACACGTTTTGTGGAACGGGCCCGGTAATGCGGTCTCGCTGTTCAACATCGTTCTTGGTACGTCTTTGACATCTGAGGCCTATGGACCTTACGCAGGCTGGCAGGCCGGCGCTGTCGCGGTGGACACGAGCAATAACACTCGGCTTGGATGGAGCGATGCATCAACCAGTCAAGGTTCTCTTTGGAACATAACAAGCAGCGGAACCGTGACGAGCCAGACTGTCGGTCCGTACGTGGGTTGGACGCCGGACGCCATGGCGCTCGGGCCAGCGGGGCACGTGCGCGTGCTCTGGAAGTACACATCGACCGGCGAAGCATCGGTATTCGATCACGCACCCAACGGTTCAATCACATCGCAACCATTCGGGCCATATTCAGGATGGACACCAACAGGCCTGGCCGTGAACAACGACGGCGACACTGAACTGATGTGGACCAACGCATCGAATACACTGTCGCTGTTCGACATTGGCAATGCAGGGAGCTACACATCAAGTTCGTTCGGACCGTACTCGGGCTGGCAACCCGTGGCAGTCGCGCCGGGGCCGTAATAAGTGCGCGGTGCAGGTGCTCTACACCTGCACCACGCACCCTAGCCTGTCGGACTCGAAGCAGGCGTCAAGCACCTTCTGCACCTGAGCGCCGCGTTCGAAGTCCGGCTGATCGTTTACTCCCGACCGAATGCTGCGAATGAAGCGGCGGTACATGTTTGGCGTGACACCGCAGTCGACGGTCTTCCAGACTCGATTGGGCACATCCTTGCCGCGGCAAACGTCGAGCTTCGTATAGGACTGGTCAAGATCGATTCGAATACCGCCCATATCGCCATGTATCCGCAGCAAGATGGTATTGGCCTGTCCGACAGCCCATCGCGTGGTCGTTATGCTGGCCAGTGCGCCGCCTTCGAGCTCCGCCGTGATCATCGCGGTGTCGTTGGCATCCAGTTTTCGACCGGCGTACTCGTCGCCTTTGATATCCGAAAATGTCTTCATACGGCACTGAAGCGAGCGTACGGCGCCGGCAGGATAGGTAGCAAAGTCGACGATGTGCACACCCAGATCGCCAAGGACGCCCTGGCTGCCAAGAGATGAACAGAGTCTCCAAATTAAGCTGCTTTTATCGCGCACTTGGGGCCAGGAAGCCGTGTAAAGCCAGCCCTGCAAGTAAGTCGCCTCCACATGGACCACGCGGCCGATATCGCCGGCGGCCACAATGCGCTGCGCCTTGTGGATTGCGGACGAGTTCCTGTATGAGAAGTTGACCATGTTGATGACGCCTGCATCGCGGGCAGCGTCGGCCATACTTCTGGCTTCAGGATAGTTGACCGCCAGGGGCTTTTCGGACAGAATGTGCTTCCCAGCCGCGATCGCCTTAAGAGCGACCGAAGCGTGCTGCGCATCCGGAGTAACATTCGATACCGCATCGATCTTTCCCGAATCCAATAGCGCGTCGATATCCGTAAAGACGCTCTTTATAGAATGGTTCCGGCCAAATTCTTCGGCGCGGCCTTTGTCCATGTCGCAGACGGCGGCAACGCGACACCCGGAGATCTTCGAATATTCCGCAGCATGAGAGCGGGCCATATTGCCGGCTCCAACGATACCAATACGAATCATATTATTCCTGTCCTTGCGGCTTGTGAACGGTTCTATTGCAGCCGCATCTGTCTATTCTCGGCTCAACAAGGCGATTCCTTTGAGGTACAATCTTTACAAAAGGTTAGGATGTGAGTTTTTATGGCAACGGACGTGCAAAAGAGCACTTGGCGAACGAAGGTCGGGTTGGCGGAACAGCTTAAGGGTGGCGTGATCATGGACGTGGTGACGCCGGAGCAGGCGGTCATCGCGCAGGAGGCAGGCGCCGCGGCAGTGATGGCGCTGGAGCGGGTCCCTGCCGACATCCGCCGTGACGGCGGCGTAGCCCGCATGTCCGATCCCAAACTTATCAAGGGCATTATGGCGGCGGTAACCATACCTGTGATGGCCAAGGCGCGCATCGGTCATTTTGCCGAAGCGCAAATACTTGAAGCCCTTGGGGTTGACTTTATCGACGAGTCGGAAGTCCTTACGCCGGCCGACGAATGTTTTCACATCGACAAGCACAAGTTCCAGGTACCTTTCGTCTGTGGTTGCCGGGATCTGGGCGAAGCTCTGCGCCGGATTGGCGAAGGGGCGGCTATGATCCGCACCAAGGGCGAGGCGGGCAGCGGCAATGTAGTCGAGGCCGTTCGCCATATGCGAACCGTGCTTGGCGGTATCCGGAAGATAGTTGGTCTTCCCGAAGAGGAGCTGATGACCGAGGCTAAGAACCTCGGCGCACCCTACGAATTGGTCGTCGAGCTGCACCGCACCGGCAAACTCCCGGTACCCAACTTCAGCGCCGGAGGAATTGCCACACCGGCCGACGCCGCGTTGATGCGCCAGATCGGCGCTGAAGCGTTGTTTGTCGGCAGCGGAATCTTCAAGTCCGGCGATCCGAAACGACGCGCGAAAGCGATTGTGGACGCGTGTACGTTCTTCGACAAACCCGACATTTTGGCTCAGATCAGTGAAGATCTGGGCGAACCGATGGTCGGAATCGATATAAGGACCCTGCCCGAAAGCGAGTTGCTGGCGACTCGAGGGTGGTAGACACGGCGAGTAAATGCCCAAACAACCGCCGCAAATCGCCGTCGTCGCCATGCAAGGCGATTTCGAAAAACACATAGAGCGCATGAACAAGCTAGGCGCTGTCGCTTATCCCGCGCGGCTTCCTGCCGATATTCAGCGGGCAGACGGAGTAATTCTGCCAGGTGGTGAGAGCACCACGATCGGCAAGCTTATGAGGCGATACGGGGTGGACGCAGCGATCGTCGATGCCCACGCGGCGGGCAAGCCGATTTACGGCACGTGCGCAGGCATGATTCTGCTTGCCAAGCAGATCGCCGACGGCACCGAAGAGCGAGGCGGCCAGAACATACTCGGCCTGCTCGATATCAATGTGGCGCGCAACGCCTTCGGCAGACAGGTCGATTCGTTCGAAACGCTGATCGACGCTCGGCTTGTCACAGGCGAAGCCGGGCCGCCGCTTGAAGCCGTGTTCATTCGCGCTCCGGTCGTTGTCCGCGCCGGCATCGGAGTCGATATCCTAGCACGCTACCAGGACAGCATCGTATTCGTCCGGCAAGGCTCCATTCTGGGCACTTCGTTCCATCCGGAACTGACCTCAGACTTCCGAGTACACCGATATTTTCTCTCGATGGTCACAGGAAGGTGACAGATTGCTCAATAAGCACGTCAGGTGCATAGCGCTGGGCATTGCCGCATTGGCGATTGCGGCTGCATTCATGTTTTCGGCTCCCCTCCACGCCCAGAATGCCGCCTCCGCCAGGCCGGGCTTCTCTCTCGTCTGGCGAAAGGCCGTTCCGATGCTTCGCGATCTGGACATCTCTCCGCAGGGCGCCAGACTCGCCCTGCTGACAATGGATAAAAGGATTGCAGTCTGGGACGCACCATCAGCCAGGCCGATCTGGTCCAAACCATGCAAAGCCGGAACGGACGTCCGCATAAGCGACGGCGTGGGTTATGTCTTTGTGTTCGATCCGATGAACCCGGCAAACCGGAGCATTTCGTTTTACGATGCCGCAACTGGTCGCGTCGTCGCCACCAAACGCACCGATGGCGCTATTTGGGATCTCACACTCAGCGATAGCGGCGACTTCATGAGCGTTGGGACCGGCAAATACAGCCTCTACATTTACATGCTTGATGTGTATCCAAGTTACCACAGGCGCACCTTACGCGGTGTGTGCAATGCGCTCGATTTTTCGCCGGACGGCAGTTTCATCGCCGTGGGATTGTGGAATGCCAGCGGCGTCGATTGCTTCGACACCACGGGCAAGCTTCTGACAAGCGTCCCGGGAGCATCGACAAAGCGATTTGAACCGAGTGTCACCCGAAACAGCAACTTTGTTTTGGCGACTCAATATATAAATCATCAGAAGAGTGACCCGGTACTTACTTTATGGCGGCGCGACGGATCGCGGGTTTGGTCGCACGGAATGGGTCCGAATGCCTTCAACGTTCATGCACTGACATCGCCGAGCGGAGATTTCACGGTAGCGTCGTATTACAAGGACATCGTGCGCGACCGCACATGGGTTCCGGAGCGCTCCCTAGTAGTCCTCGATTCCACTGGCCACCCCATCTATGAGATCGGAGGCCTGTACCTGGCCCTGACCCTGATGTGTCTCTCCCCCGACAACAGTGGATTCATTGCCTACGACGGGGACCGCACACTTTATCGCTTCAGCCGCAACGGCAACGCCCTTGGCACCTGGCCGCTCAGTGCTCCGATTCGCGACTGGGCTCGGTCTCACGGCGCGAAATATTTGCTGATCAACACATTGGACAACGAGCTAACGCTCCTACAGATGCATTGATCTGGGCGATCTTACACCCGTTCAAGCCTCGCCTGTGTCCCTGATGCGATCTCGTTGAACCAGGCGCCAGAGGGGTCAACCAGGGACAGCCACCAGGCGGAGGGCCGGGTTTGTGTGTGGGAAAGAGAGTGAACGGTTATGAACGCGTCTCTGATCCGTTCCAGACGCTCGGCCTCCATGCGGGCATCGATCTGAGAGATGCGCACGCGATAACCTTGAGCCTGTTCGGAGCGCTCTATGCGGCGACACTCAAACCGAAGGCGGCGTATCTCTCTCCTGGCTTCACGGATACGGTCGCGGCAGCCTTCGATAACGATGTCGTGTTCTGTCGAGCGCCTCTCGCGAATCGGTTGCACCGCGGATCGGAAATCGTTGCCCTTGGCTCGCTCTGCCTGGTCTCGATCGGCTTTATCATTTTCGATCTGCCGGCGAAGCTCAGCTGTTCTCTGCTTCATGCCGGCGCATTTAGAGGCATTGGCCGACAGCGACGCCAGACACTCTTCGTACTCGTGAAGCAGATCCCGCCATATTGAACTGGCCGTATCGAACTTTGCAAAAAACTCGAAAAGCGCCCTGGGCTTGCGGAGCGATCTAAAACTAGTAAGAAGCTGCTCATTTGCCGTTACCACGCCTCGCCAGCGTGTTGAAAATTCCGTGGCGGAAATTGCGGCGTCTCCGAACGCTCTCGCGAGATGAGAAGGAAGTTGCAGCGGCGTGGAGACTTTGGCGTCAGCGAGCGCGTCCCATGTCGGATAAGAAAGACGAACAATAGGCTTAAGATCCAAAGCAATGCCGGCGGCGCGGATAGCGTCGTTCATTGTCGTCGTGCGCGGCGTATAGCCTGACGCAGTTTCGTGAAAGACGAGGATAAACTCCGCGGCCAGCATATCGATCAGCGATACCGCCTTGCCCACAATTGAAACGTCCGCGCCAATCTCGCTTTCAAGCAGATCGGCCAGGCCGATCCGGTTGCATTCGGTCTTCCTGTCTCCCAAACGTTGGCAGCCTCGTCGCCATTCGATTGCCACGCCGTCCTCATCGATCCGCAATGTCCCGCGGCCTCGTCCGGCAGCAACGACATCGAACGGCAAGGCGCCTTCTCCAAACGTATCTAGCGTGTACATCCCTCCGCCAGCAACAGCGTTATTGTAGGCATCGACACACAGCGCGCGCGTCGACTCGTCCAGAAACAGATCGAGTATGGCAAATCGCAACCGAGACGCCGTCGCCTTATTGAAACGAAACAGCGAGACAGAGTTATCAATTGTCAGACGCTTAGCTGGCGCACCTAGCAGGGACTGGTAAAAAAGTGGCAGGAGATGACGGTAAAGATCGCTCAAGGTCGATGTCTGTGGACTGTTCGCGACAAAATCCCGAACCCACCCCATCACAACCTGGCAATGTACCCGGCTTTGCTGGCGCGACTCAGGTGCGATGCAAGCCAGGCTGTTCTCAAATCCCCATTCGAGCTGATCGATCAGCGCGGGTGCAAACTCGATCAGGGGAACATCGTGAGCGATCGGAGGCTCCGAGCCGGTGTGTATGATTCCACGCCAGCCCCACGCCTGTGTATACTGGTCGTAAAAGCGTTCACGGCCGCCGGAATATTCGCCGGCCAGACGTGCAAAAGGCGCGCCGCAGCTTTCGTAAAGCGATTTGGTAAGAACGTCTTCGCTTCCAAAGAGCGTAGATAACTCACCGGCAGCGCTCCAGAGGCCGCGGGTTGCGCCATCGTTGTGTGGAAGAGACGCGTAGGTGGCGTCGGTTTCAACCAATGCCGTTGTCTTGGCGAAATAATCGGTGTCGTGGACTGCTGCGATCATCGCGGCTTGGGGCCAAGACTGGTCGAGCAGCTTGAGCCAGGCTGCTTTAACTGGCTCGTCCCAGAACACAGTCTGCCCGAGAGCAATAAAGGGGGTGTTGGGATAATGATCACGCAGAGACGCTATCGTCTCAATGACGGATGATTGCGGCATAAGAAATCTTTCGTTACTGGCGCTGTGGATAGTATACCCGTGAGGCCCGCGACGGTCCTTCCACGAGCGGCAAACGTTTTTGTAAATACTGAATAGCAGAAACAGGAAAGTATCGGGAATAATATACTTATTAGTTGAATTTAATTTTTATCGAAGCGACTAAGCTTATTATTGACAGAACGCCCGATGCATGTTAAAATAGACTGTTTGCGTTTTAGTATTATAGATGGGATTATCCAATGTCTGCCAGTGATTCAAAACCCTCGGATCTGCCGGGTTTTAGGCTAGACGCTCTTTTTGAATTCTCTCCGGACGCGGTGGTCGCGCTGGACAACGATTTAAGAGTGGTCTACTGGAACCATTCGGCCGAGGAAATGTACGGATGGTCGTCGGACGAGGCCGTTGGCCGCGTCATGTGCGATCTTGTCCGGCAAGTCTGGTTGGACCCTAAAGACGAGCGCCGGTCGAAGCAATCGCTTGAGACGAAGGGAACGTGGCGCGGCGAACTCGATCATGTACGGCGCAATGGTTGGACAATTCATGTTGAGTCGATGGAGACGGTCCTGCGAGATACGAACGGAATCCGCGTAGGACTGCTTACCTGCATCCGCGACCTTTCGGAACGCCGGGCGGTCTCTGAGCGCACGTTCGCCGCGGAGACAGAATTTCGAGCGCTTATTGACTCGAATATCATGGGCGTCGTCAGACTCACAGACGAAGGCATCGTGAGTGTCAACGACTATTTCTGCCAGATCCTAGGCTACTCGCGGCAGGAGTTGCTCAGCGGCGCCATCAACTGGCGCGATCTAACGGCTTCGGACTATCACGATGCCGTCGGCGAGCGCATGGCCAGGTTGAGCAAGAAAGGCTATGTTCGTCCCTACGAGAGCATGTACCGCCGAAAAGACGGTTCTCAGGCCAGCGTGCTTGTCTGGTTGGTATTGACCCGGCAGGACCCGATTGAGTGGCTTGCCTTCGTTCGTGACCAAACTGAGCGCAAAGCAATCGAACAGAGGGCGCTCGCAGCCGAGTCGCTGTTTCGCACTCTTATCGATTCGAACATCATCGGCATCGTCCGTTCAAACGAAGCCGGCTTTGTCAGCGTCAACGACAACTTCTGCCGAATGGTCGGATTCACTCAGCACGAATTGCAGAGCGGCGCGATTAACTGGCGCACAATGACCATTCCGGATGAATTAGCCACCCTGGAAGGCCGTCTGAAACAATTAAAGACAGACGGCTATGTCATGCCGTTCTCCCAAAAATACCGGCGCAAGGACGGCTCGATGGTGAGCGTTCTGATGTGCTCGATTTTAACTCGTACAGAACCGTACGAGTGGCTGAGCATCGTCCAGGACGTATCTGCTCTCGTAGCGCTCAAGGAGAGCGAAGAAACCAATCGCGCGATCATCGATATCCTGGCCGACGGCGTAGTTGTCCGGAATGCGGAAGGAAAGATCGTGTCTGCCAACGCGAGCGCGGCGCGCCTCTTCGGGGTTCGGCCCGACCAACTGGTCGGAGCGGCGGTCGACGATCCGCGGTTGCAACTTGTAGCCGAAGACGGATCGTTTATGCCTCTCGATCAGCGTCCTTACATGATCGCGCTGCGTTCGGACAAAATCGTCAAAGACCGGGTCGTAGGTATTCGCAAATCTGATGGATCAGTCGTTTGGACACGCACAAACGCACGCCAACTTCATGATCCAACCAACGGCATGGTGAAAGGCGTTGTCACCTCGTTTTCCGATATTACAGACCTGAAGAAAGCCGAACAGGATCAGCGGGAACGGGCCGAGCGCGAGGCGCTTATCAACAGGCTCAACGAAGCGATCCGCTTCGCATTCAATCCACTTACCATTCAGCAAAAGGTCACGTTCCTCATCAGTGAGGCTCTGCATCTGGACCGGTGCTACTATGTTCGCTACGATCCATTAAATGACGTAATGTACCGCTCGACGGACTATCATCGATCCGATCTGCCCAGCATCGCCGGTGAGGCATCAGTTTCGGAGTTCGCTCATACGCGCGGGCAACTTTTTGCGGATGGTACGGCGGTGTACGGGGATATCTTTGCCTCGGATTTGCCGGAAGAAACGAAGGCGATCCACGCGAGGTTCGACCGGCGAGCCTTTGTCGCCGTGCCGTTCTTCGACGGCGGCATCTGCACGGCGGCTCTCGTGGCTGCAATGACGGAACCGCGGCAATGGACCAAGAACGAGATCCAACTGATAGAACAAGCAGCCGCAATGACATATAGCGCAGTGATGGCCGCGGATATCGTTTCGAGAGAGATGGGCATCGCGCGCCGTCTTCAGGATGCCATGCTGCCATCCATACCCGCTCAGATCGCAGGGCTAAATCTTGCCAGCTTCTACCGTCCAGCGCTCGAAGAAGCGCGAGTGGGCGGTGACTTCATGGATGTATTCAGCGCCGACAACAACTCCGCATTCCTGGTAATGGGCGACGTCTCCGGCAAAGGACTTGCCGCAGCGTCGCAGGTGGCGATTGTTAGGAATATGCTCCGATATGCACTCTTGTCTTCGGACCATCTCGACATTGCAGTGAGCAATCTCAATGATATTATTGCCGACCATGACCAGTTAAATGGCTTCGTGACGCTCTTCATCGCTCGTTATTCCTCCAATACCCGCATGCTCACCTACGTGAATTGCGGTCATGAGCCCGGACTGCTCAAGCGCTCTTTCACAGGTACTATCGAGCATCTTACACCGACAGGCACGGTTCTTGGAGCAATCGAGGGCGCTGTATTCGAAGCCAGGTCGGTACGCCTTGCACCCGGCGATCTGCTCATCATGTATACTGACGGCCTTTCCGATGTTGGTGACCAGCCAGACGCATTGCTAACCGACGAAGGAATAGCCCGCCTCATCAGAGCGCATCATCCCGTTGAGGAGCCCCAGGAAATCGTCGATAGCCTCATGGCGGAGGTGGACGAGCACAGCCAGGGCTCCGTAAGGGATGACCAGTGCTTGATGGTCGCAATTGCGCAACAGGTACTTGAACCGTTCGATGTCCCGACCCGATCAATTGACAGTGTTCGCACGATGTGCTAACATAGCGATATACCCTTAAGATCGATTGCTGGGACGTTTCAATGCCAAGCCTGGACTCGATGTCTTCGCGGCTATCGCGATACATAGTCGACTCGATCATCCAATTTTCCCCGGATGCGCTAATCGCAGTCGACAACGAGTCCCGAATCCTCTACTGGAACCAGGCGGCCGAGCAGATCTATGGATGGTCGGAGGCTGAGGCCGCCGGGCGCCTATTGTGCGATCTTGTCGGGCAAGTTTGGCAGGACCCTCACGACGAACAGTTGTTACACGAAGCGCTCGCATCCAACGGTGTGTGGCGCGGCGATTGCATTCACATACGACGCGACGGCTCGATCGTCCATGTCGATTCGTTGGTAACCGTTCTACGCGACGAGAATGGCAACCGCACCGGCCAGATTGCGCACAACCGCGACCTTTCAGAACAAAAAGCCATCCAAAAACGTGCGTTCGCTGCCGAAACCGAGTTTCGAGCGTTGGTTGACTCAAACATTATCGGCGTAGTCAGAGTTGCCGGGGACGACATAGTAAACGTCAACGATTACTTCTGCCGCCTGCTTGGCTACACCAACCAGGAATTGCTTTACGGCGGCGTACATTGGCGCGACCTGACAGTTTCGGAGTTCCACGATGTTATCGGCGAGCGCTTGAGCCTGTTGACTACGCAAGGATATGTCCGTCCTACGAGAGTGTGTATCGCCGGAAGGACGGCTCGCAGGCCAGCGTGGTTGTCTGGCTGGTATTGACCAGCCACGCGCCAGTCGAATGGCTTGCCTTCGTTATGGATGTCTCGGAAAACAAGCGCGCGACCGATGCGCTGGCTCAAAGCGAAGAGCGTCATCGCACTGTAATCGAGACCCTGGCGGAAGGAGTTATTTTTCGCGATATCGACGGCAAAATCGTACAGGCCAACGCAAGCGCATTAAGGTATTTCGGAGCACTTGTCGATCGACTGGGTGGACCTGGCGGTTTCGACCCCAGCTTGCATGCCATCCGGGAAGACGGATCGAAGCTTCCCACCGAAGAATTTCCATCGATGATCACTCTGCGGACTGGAGAGCTCGTCAAGAACCAGATAGTCGGAGTGCGCAAGCCCGACGGAGAGATCGTCTGGCTGGAGTACAACTCCCACCCAATGCGCGATCCCGGCACCGGCTGCATGAGCGGCGTCTGCTCTTCGTTCTTCGATATCACCCTTCGCAAGAATGCCGAGAGAATCCTACGCGAGCGAGCCGACTA
>Ga0316231_1004416_pt1 | contig 11692 bp, 6 predicted proteins | sample TBH18027metaG_FD_206002 | JGI IMG/M metagenome (GOLD analysis project Ga0316231, IMG submission 206002) | Freshwater microbial communities from Trout Bog Lake, Wisconsin, USA - TBH18027 | ecosystem: Environmental > Aquatic > Freshwater > Lake > Hypolimnion/Profundal zone | place: USA: Wisconsin...
TTATGTAACGCCTTCCCATCAGTTTCCTACCGGCGCTATCATGTCCATTTCTAAAAGGTTGCAGTTACTTGAGTGGGCAGTCCGCAAGCAAGCTATCATTATAGAAGATGATTACTCCTGCCACTTTCGATATAATATTAGGCCGATACCCTCACTCCAAGGAATCAGCCCAATACCTAACGTGGTCTATTTCGGCAACTTTTCAAAGCCTTTACTTCCTTCTTTAAGAATTGCATTTATGATTTTGCCGCCTTCTCTTTTGGATATATATAAAACTATTTATCGAACTTATAATACTTCAGTGCCCTATCTGTACCAAAGAACGTTAGAACGATTCATGGGAGAGGGATATTGGAATAGACACTTGCGCAGGGTATTACAAGTATATAAGAAAAAACATGATTGTTTAATACAGTCTCTAAATGGGCATTTCGGTGAACGGATAGAGATAAACGGAAAAAACGCCGGATTATTCATAACGATTAAAGTTAATAGCGATCTTTTGGAAACAGACCTTATTCAACGTGCTGCTGAATTTGGTGTTCGGGTCTATCCAGTATCTGATCACTGGGAAAGAATAAAGCAGTACGATGGAAAGACGGTCTTGCTGGGTTATAGTTGCTTGGGTTTTAACGAAATAGAGCAAGGAGTGGGCTTGCTTTGTCAGGCGTGGTTTATCTAATAACACCAAGCGAGACTGCCATTCTTTGAAATAATTATTAAAACCGAGCTGACAATGAAAAGTATCGGCGTAATGCCGATGTTTATTTGTACATACTAAAGGCGAACTTGCCACGTCATGTAACCGAATTTCGGAGGTGCTTTTTATGGACAAAAAGCCCAATCGGCTGATAAAAGAAAAATCCCCTTACCTCCTCCAACATGCCCATAATCCGGTGGACTGGTATCCATGGGGTGATGAGGCGTTTGCCAAGGCCAAGGCGGAAGATAAGCCGGTGTTCCTCAGTATAGGATATAGCACTTGTCACTGGTGCCATGTGATGGAGCGGGAGTCTTTTGAGGATCAGGAAGTGGCTGACTTCCTTAATGCCAATTATGTGGCCATCAAGGTGGATCGCGAAGAGCGGCCTGATGTTGACCACATTTATATGGCGGCCTGTCAGGCCATGACCGGCAGCGGCGGATGGCCTCTTACTGTCATCATGACCGCTGAAAGGAAACCGTTTTTCACCGGGACCTACTTCCCGAAAACCAACAAATGGGGTCGACCGGGGCTGATGGAGATCCTTGCGGCGGTGCGGAAGAAATGGGTGGAAGACAAGGCTGACATTCTGCAGCATGCTGAGCGAATCACAGGCCTCTTTCGCAGCAGGGCCAGGGAGGCTTCGGCGGGGACGCTGTCAGAGGCGGTGCTGGAGGAGTGTTACTTCCAGCTGGAGCAGAATTTCGATCAGGGCTACGGTGGGTTCGGTCAGGCGCCGAAGTTCCCTATGCCGCACAATCTGATGTTTTTGCTGCGCTATTGGCGCAATACCGGCGAAAAAAATGCCCTGGCAATGGTCGAAAAGACGCTGGACGCCATGCGCCGGGGCGGAATATACGATCACCTGGGGGGCGGCTTTGCCAGGTATTCCACTGATAAAAAATGGCTTGTGCCGCATTTTGAAAAAATGGGCTATGACAACGCCCTGCTATGCTATACATACCTTGAAGCCTGTCAATGCACGCAAAACAAAGACTTTGCCCGGGTTGCCGAAGAAATTGTCGACTACGTTCTGCGGGACATGACCGGCCCCCAGGGGGAATTCTACTCCGCCGAAGACGCCGACTCCGAGGGGGTGGAAGGCAAGTTCTATGTCTGGACCAAACAGGAAATCCTCGACCTGCTTGGAGCCGAAGACGGTGCTGCCTTCTGTGAGTTTTATGATGTTTCTGACGCCGGAAATTTTGAGGACACCAACATTCTCAATACTATTCAACAGGACGCCACGGCGGTCGCCGCCAGGCATAATATGGAGCCTGACGAGTTGGAGAAGCTGCTGGCGCGCAGCAGGAAAAAGCTGTTCGAATTCAGAGAAAAACGGGTTCATCCTTTCAAGGATGACAAGGTGCTGACCGCCTGGAACGGCCTGATGATAGCGGCCATCGCCAAAGCGGCCCGGGTTCTGGACCGGGAGGACTATGCCGCCGCGGCCGAAAAGGCCCTTGACTTTGTTCTGGCTAAGCTTGTCCGGCCGGAGGACGGCAGGCTGCTGGCCCGCTACCGGGAGGGGGAGGCCGCTTTTCCGGCCTATATCGACGACTATGCCTTCCTGCTATGGGCCCTTGTCGAGCTGTTTGAAACCACTCAGCAGCCTCAGCTGCTGCAAAAGGCCACCATGATAGCCAAGGACATGATCAGGCTCTTCTGGGATGAGAAGCAGCACGGCTTTTTCTTTTATGGCACCGACAGCGAAGACCTGATCGCCAGGCCGAAGGAATTGTATGACGGTGCGACTCCGGCCGGCAACTCGGTGGCAGCTTATGCCCTGCTCCGGCTGGCCAGAATGACCGATAATCAGGAAATGGAGGCAACGGTTGCGAGGATGATGTCGGCCTTTGCCGGTGAAGTGCTGAGCTATCCCAGAGCCCACACTTTTTTTCTGATGGCCCTGCAGGGGTTCCTGACCCCGCCCCGGCACCTGGTTATTGCCGGAGACCGCGCTGATCCCGCCGCCCAGCGGCTTTGGCAGGAAACCGCTCGTCACTTTATCCCCGAAACGATCGTCGTCTTTTGCGATTCGAAAGCCTCCGGCGAGCTAGCGGCGGTAATCCCTGTCGCCAGGGGTAAAACGACTGTAGCCGGCGGGGCTGCGGCCTATTTCTGCGAAAATTTCGCCTGCCAGTTGCCTGTTTCCGATTTGGATGAACTGCGCCAAAAGCTGTCCCAGCCCGGCTTATGAACTCGGATTTATTTATCCGCAAACAAGGGAAAAACTTGATATAAATAGTAAATAATTACCGATGAGATGACGCTGGTTTCCAGACTTCTTTGCTACGATATATTCGGTTTGCAGGCACATCATTCGCCTGAAACATGGTTGCCTGACGCAGCCGAAAAGAAGCAACAGCCCGGACAGACTGCCCGGGCTGTTGCTTGTTCTAGGCTAAAATAAAACGGGTCGGCAACTGAGTGCTGACCCATAGTCTGCGGGCTCTGGAAAAGACGGCCGGGCTTTGGGCTTTTGCGGGCCTGTCCTTACGATTCTGACCTTGATAAGGGGAAAGACAATATTTCTCATTAACTAGGAAAGGTGGGGCAAGATGTCGAATAATGCTTTAAGGATGCTGTATTCCTGCAAAAATCTCTTAACATAACAAGGGTTTTATTCATTTGCGCCACCATAGTATCGGTCAGCTGTTTTATCGGTCTTTGACCCTGCGGTCAAAATAGGATAGCTTGCCAAGGAGAGTGACTCGCTCTATGCTTCATGACAATATAAAAGCCGCCCGTGAGTCCGGCGGAAAAGCGGTGACTATGCAGAAAACATGGGCCGCTGTCTTGTCTGGAATTCTCATGCTATTGGCTACCTGGGGCTGAAAGACTTCCTGCTCTTCCACGCCTTTGCCGAAGGCTTCACCATTGGAAAATCGCTGTAACCTGCAGCGACAAGGGGGGCGAGTACCTCTTCAACGTGGCGGATAACGGGGTGGGCATCGACGACGTCAACTGCGAGAAGATCTTTGAGATTTTTCGGCGAGCGGGCAAGCAGGATGTGCCGGGGGACGGTATGGGGCTGGCTTATGTGCGGACCCTTGTCCGTCGGCTGGGTGGAAGGATATGGTGTGAATCCAAGCCTGGAACAGGGACGGTGATGAACTTCACTGTGCCGAAACCCCCTCCCGCGAATTGATTTTATGTAGTCGGCGCTCTGGAAGAAGACCGGGGCAAAGAATAGAAGATATAGGAGTTGAAGCATGAAGACCCAGTCATTGCAGCGCCAATACAGAATGTGGACAATTCTGCTTGTGATAGTCCCCAGCTTGCTGATTATGGCCATCTACTCCGTGGGCGAGATCAAGGCGGGCCGGGAGCAGAGCCTGGAGATAATCAGTCAGCGGGTGGCTTCCCAGGAACGGCTGATCGAGTACTGGCTGGCCGAACGGGTCAACGACGTCCGTGATCTCAGCCACTCTGACGCCTTTCTAACCCTTGACAATCAGCAGATGAGGCGGGCGCTGGACCTCAAACAGCAGGACCACCAAGACTTCGATTCCCTGTCTTATATAGATAAAGACGGGCTTTTCAGACTATCGACTCTCAGCGGCGGAATCCAGTTCCCGTCGGCCGCCGGACGACCCTATTTTGAAGCGGCGAGGGCTGGCAAGGAATATATTTCCGATGTGGTTGTCGGCCGCAACAGCGGCGTGCCGATCATCAATTTCTCTGTTCCTGTTTACGATTCCGCCGGAAATTTTCAAGGGGTGATTCTCGGGTCGGTTAAGACGGCGACACTGGAAAGCTTCATGCGGGAGGGCTGGGTCGGCCAGACCGGAGAAGTGCTGCTGGTGAATGGCGAAGGGCTCATGCTTACCGAGCCCCGCTTCATTAAAGACCTTATCGCCAGAGGGGTTGTCGAGGGCAACGCCACCCTAAAACTCAAAATAGCTGACGATGCTCTGCGCAGCATCCGGCTCGGCGAGTCCGGAACAGCCTCTTGGACCAACTATCTGGGCGACAGGATACTGGGGGCTTACCAGGGCATGCCTGAGCGAGGCTGGACGCTTGTCGGCAAGATCAGCGAGGGGGAAGTTCTCGCTCCTGTTTACAGGCAGCTGGCGCTGATGACTGGCGGCACTTTTGCGGTAGTGCTGCTGATGCTGCCCCTGGCTACGTGGCTGACCAACCGGATGAAACGGCCCATCGACTGGCTGATCAGACAGTCCGAGCTGGTAGCGGCTGAAGACTACGCGGCTGTCGGCAACGCCAGGTGCCCGGATGAGCTGCCCCGCGAGCTGGATATCCTCTGTACGACTTTTGTCGCCATGAGCGGCAAAATCGGGAAGACCGTCGGCCTGCTCAAGGAGAATGAAGCCGCACTGCAGGGCAAAGTGAACGAGATCCAGGATATCAACGCCACCCTGGAAGAGGAGGTCGGCGAACGCCAGGCAGCCGAAGAGGCGCTACGGCGCCTGAATAACGAACTGGAAGACAAGGTCCGGGAGCGGACAAGCCAGCTGCAGGAAATCAACGCCACCCTGGAAGAGGAAATCACCGACCGCCAGGCCGCCCAGGAGGCGCTGCGCGGAACCAATGAAAACCTTATGGTCAGCGAGGCCCGCTACCGGGGACTGTTCGAGCATATGTACAATGCCTTCAACATTCGAAGGGTTATTACTGATAACAACGGCCGGCCGGTTGACCTTGTTTATGTCGAAGTCAACCCCGGTTTTGAAAACTTGTATGGTCTGGCGGCTGCCGACGTGGTGGGCCGGCGGGTGACGGAAGTTTTCCCGGGAGTGGACAAGGAGCCCTTTGACTGGATTCTCACTCTGGGCAATGTGGCGCTGACGGGCCAGCCCACGATTTTTGAGCAGTATTTCGAAAGCGCCGGGAAATGGCTCCGGCTGGATGCCTACAGTCCTGCAGAAGGTTATGTGGCGACGGTCATGCATGATATCACCGAAAGCAGGCAGAGCCAGGAGCGGCTCAAGCACTATTCCGCCGAGCTTGAGGAAACCAACAAGGAATTGAAGTCTTTCGCCAGCATCGTGGCCCACGATTTCCGGACCCCGATGGTTAACCTGAAGGGTTTCTCCCAGGAACTGGGTCATTCTCTGGCTGAACTGAAACGAATATTCCAGGATGAGACCGGCAACCTGTCCCAGGAAGCCCGCGCACACCTGGAACCGCTGCTGGAGGAGGAGGTGCCGGACGCTCTGCGGTTCATAGAGTCCTCGGTCGACCGGCTGGACAGGATGGTCAACGTGCTCTTGAGCCTTGCCCGGGAAGGCCGTCGGGAGATGATCTATAAACAAGTCGACACTGGCGAGCTTGTCGCCAGCCTCCTGCATTCCTTCGATCATCAGCTCGACCAAAAGGGAATTCAGGTTGAGGTTGGGTCACTGCCTTCCATCGAGATTGACCAGTCGGCCCTGGAGCAGATCATCGGCAATCTGGTGGATAATGCCATCAAGTACCTGGAGCCCGGCCGCCCCGGCAAGATTGCCGTAACCTGCAGCGACAACGGCGACGAGTACCTGTTCACTGTCCGGGACAACGGGCGGGGCATCGCTGCCGAGGACCAGGAGAAGGTCTTTGAGATTTTCCGGCGGGCGGGAAGGCAGGATGTTCCGGGAGAAGGCATGGGCCTGGCTTATGTGCGGACCCTTGTCCGCCGGATGGGTGGTAGAATATGGTGTGAATCCCAGCTGGGATTTGGGACGTGTATGCAGTTTACTGTGCCGAAACGGTCTGCGGCTGGTTTGTAATAAACGACGCCTGCCTGGCGAAGTTGCCGCCGAAGATAGTGATGAAAATGGGCCCCGCAGGGGGCCAGCTCAGAGTGAAGACAAAATACGGAAGTGGGAGGGGAATTCCTCCGCTGCGGATGATATCCTACGCCGTTACCGGCAGACAAGCTGCCGACGGTAAGGGGATATTAGTGAAACTGGACTCGGGTGCTTTTCCCGAGCCCTAGTTGAACTTATCCATGGTCTTTGGGCGAATCCCGCTGCGGAAAACCCCTCCCGCTTCCTGCCTTATGCTTGCACGCGAGTTTTGTCTACAGACTGAACGGGCCCCGCAGGGGGCCCGTTTTTTGTGGCCACCACCGCGGTTTTTTACGCCTTAACCGTGCTCTCGTCTCCTCAACCCGGGTTTTTATTATCATAAAAGGGCAATAATAACCAAGTATATTTTGCCTGCCAAGAAAAAATCCCCGGAGGGAGCTGAGCAAGTGTCTGTTCCGACCAATGACCAGATAGCCGAGGCTGAGAAGCTACTGGTCCAGATGAAGATCGAGCATTGGCGAGTAGAAGACCTGTTCACTCCTGCCTGGTGGCTGATGCTGGCGGTTCTGATCATTCCCTGGCTGATCTGGTGGAAATACGTGGACCGGACCCGCATACTGCAGATAACTCTTTACGGCATGCTTGTCCTGATTGTGTCGGCCTACATGGATGCCATGGGCAGCGAGCTGGCGCTGTGGCAATACAACAAGATGCTCATTCCCCTTTGGTCCCGGCTGATAGCGGTGGATTTTTCAGTCCTGCCGGTAACCTATATGTTTTTGTATCAGTATTTCCGGGCATGGTCGACCTTTGCCATGGCCAGTGTGGGTGTGGCCGTTTCTTACGCTTTTTTGGCCGAGCCGATGATGATCAAGCTCGGTATTTACCAGCTGAATCACTGGAGTCACTGGTACTCCCTGGCTATCTATATCGTTCTGGCGCTGTCCATGAGGCTGCTGGTGGAAAAGATTTCAGCGCAGGGAGGCACAGGGGCGCGATAGCGACGAACATGAAATAGATAGGACCCGCAGGCCTTGTCAGGGCTGCGGGTCCTCTTTGCTTAAATTTCCATAGAGCGAGATTGCTGAGAAAGGTCCAGATGATAGAAGCGGCGAAGCTTCTAGCGGAGGTGCAGGGGGTTAGTTATAAAGGGATACACGGAATTTCCTGACACCTAAATTATTCCAGAAAAACACGGCGGGAGATCTGTTTCCCAGATCTTCCGCCGCTTCACCGTCCTACCGGTACCTAGGGTCCTTACAGTTATTATCCTCTGCAAATTTACAGGGAGTACGTTCTTTACCCCAAATTTTATTCCCGGCTCTTTTAGGATTTTCTCTATAATAATTATTTCTTTCTTCAAAATATTGGTCAATAGCTGCCTTAGCTTCTTTGACTGATTGGTAATCACTGTTATGTATAATTGCCCTTGACATTCCGCTAAAAACAGATTCGATAATATTTAAGAACTGAGCACCAGAAGGTAGTGGGGCTATTTCCACCATACACCCACCGATCAATGATGTCTTAGCATTATTTTCTTCGATGTGTTTAAAAAGCTTGTATGAGACATGCCAAGAGGCAACATCCCACGATAAGTAAATTTTCTTGTAGTCATTGTATTTATTTAGTAGACTATTCGTTAACTTGATCATCTCATCAGTATTTTTGTTGTCAGAATAGAAATGTGTGACATTATTTGTCGATAATTCCAGTGCCGCAGTTATGATCAGACTCCCCTTAGACTTCTGCCATTGTGGTACTGTCTTTGTTTGATTCGGAGCGACGAGGGATAACCCCCCTTTTTTTGTTATAGCAAACGGACCATACTCATCAATAGAAAAAAAGGCTTCGTCTTTTTGTAAATTGGAGAGAATGGACTTTATATGTTCTAGTTTTTCCCTGTATTCAGGGTCGGGACTTGTAAGAACGACCTTGGCCTTTCTCCATGAATAGCCTGCACTCTTAACAATAGCGGAGATAGTTCCACGAGATATTTTGTAACCCAGATTATCCAGAACTGCCTTAAGATCAACTATCTTCCAGCTTGTCCGGTTGACCCCAAAATTTTTTGGCGGCTGGTGCAGCACCGTAAAGACTTTTTCTCGTATAGATTCATTATCGATCTTTTTAATTTTCTTTGTTTTGTTACTAAAAAGTGCTTCTATCCCCGATATATTGAAACGATGGATATACCTACGATAGGTGCGGTCTGAAATACCTATAAAATCATGAGCCATACTCTGAGGTGTTCTAGCATGGTGAAATATTATAGACATGGCCTTCTTTCGTTCACGAAAAGACCCATCTCGTAAATAAATCAATAATTTATCCAGATCCTTTAAGTCGCCAACTTTGGATTCTAGCTCCTTCCTCGAAATTTGGTTAGATACCTGTTGCATCCATTTTTCTATGGTCTTTCTCCATGAATAGCCTGCACTCCTAACAATAGCGGAGATAGTTCCCCGAGATATTTTATAACCCAGATTATCCAGAACTGCCTTAAGATCAACTATCTTCCAGCTTGTCCGGTTAACCCTAAAATCTTTCGGCGGCTGATGCAGCACCGTAAAGACTTTTTCTCGTATAGATTCATTATCGATCTTTTTAATTTTCTTTGTTTTGTTACTAAAAAGTGCTTCTATCCCCGATATATTTAAACGATGTATGTACCTGCGATAGGTGCGGTCTGAAATACCTAAAAAATCATGAGCCATACTCTGAGGTATTCTAGCATGGTGAAATATTATAGACATGGCCTTCTTTCGTTCACGAAAAGACCCATCTCGTAAATAAATCAATAATTTATCCAGATCCTTTAAGTCGCCAACTTTGGATTCTAGCTCCTTCCTCGAAATTTGGTTAGATACCTGTTGCATCCATTTTTCTATTTGATATTTACCAGATTGATATGTGAGCCCTAACCGCTTTAAGTATGGTCCTAAAGTCGAACGGGCTACCTCACCTGGTGTAATTAACTTTTTTTCTTCCAAGATACGTATTACGCCAGCTACACTTATTTGAGGATATTCTTTTTTAATACCTATGGCCGATTGAAACACAGATGGGGAGATTGCCCGGATGGTTCCTGTATTTAACCGTGGGCGCAAACCCTCGATTCCTGTTTGGCAGTAAGCATGCTTGTAGCGACGCAATGTACGATCCGAACAAGTCCCCTTCGCAATAATTTCTTTTCGCAGGAGTCTTTCCTCAACTTTTGACAGGCTAGATTGGAGTAAAGGTGCAATTAAGGCAAAACGTTTAAACGCTATTTCCTGGTTCGGGTCTTTTTCAATTTTCATGACTTGTGTCCTCCTGTGGCCGTGTAATAGCTATTACTCCGGTGGTTAAACATATAAACCCTTTTTGGGACAATAAACCCTTAATGCAGAACTAAGGCCAAAAGGGAAATTGATATAATGGGGTAGTCGGTTAGCTCCACCTGGAGCGTACTATAGTTGGAAGGAAACTGCTCAAGTGGAGGACTATGGCAGAGTCTAAATTAGTTGCAGGGCTTGATTACCCCAGTACATAACGAGAATTCATTAAGATGTTTCCTGATGACGCCGCGTATGCCACATATTTTGCCCATAGCCGGAAAAGATAATTGTATCAAATAGCAGGAGGGCTATATCGTGACTAATCAGGTAATATTATGGTCTTTGCTAATTGTTCCTTGGTTATCGCTGTTCTTCATGCGAAAAGAAGATATAAAGCGGTGGATGCCTGCCGCACTATTCACCATAGTAACTTCCACTATCATCACAGATGCAGGTGTCGCATTAAAAATGTGGGTTATCAACGAAAATGTATTCTTTCTTAATGAGATGGTACCTGTTGTCTATGGTCCCTTTCCTGTTCTTACATTATGGATTTTAAAATTTACATATGGCCGATTTTGGCTATATGCTTTAACTCAAATCATTGCTTCCGCCTTTTTCAATCTTATTCTCCAGCCTTGGTTAGGCAGAAGAGGTATATGGGTTCCGGTCAATGCCACACTATTTTTGGCGTCTTTACCATCAATTCCACACTTTGCTTCAATTTATCTCTATCAAATGTGGCAGGAAGGTGTTTTTGTCCGTTCCCAAAGTAATAGCTATTTGACAAACTTACAACCAGCAGCAGCTAAACCAATGCCTGAAAGCCAAGATAACGAAAAGGATACTAACTGAACAGCCGATTACCACTTTCCGGTGGCCACGACTGGGGTTATGAGGTCTATATTAGGTGGAGCTAACCGACTACCCCACTTGATATATTTAGACACCGCAGTAAGATGTGGTTTGACCCAACCTATTAGCGTGTCGTCCCAACTTCAAACTTACCGGTACCTAGGATCTTTACAGTTATTAGTCTCTGAAAATTGACTCAATGTACGTTCTTTCCCCCAAATTTTGCACCCAGCTCTTTTGGGATTCTCTTTGAAATGATTATTTCTTTCCTCGAAATATCGGTCAATAGCTGCTTTAGCTTCCTTAACGGATTGATAGTCACTGTTGTGTATAATCGCCCGAGCCATCCCACTAAAGACGGATTCTATAACGTTCAAAAACTGTGCACTCGATGGTAATGGTGCTGGTTCCACCACGCAGCCTCCTGCCACGGGTACCTTTACGTTGTTTTCTTCAATATGTTTAAAAAGTTTGTATGAGACATGCCAAGAAGCAGCATCCCATGACAAGTAAATCTTTTTATAATTGTTATATTTGCTTAGCAAAACGTCCATTAGTTTAATCATTTCGTCAGTATTTTTATTTTCAGAGTAAAAATGAGTAACATTGTTTGTCGATAAATCCAACGCTGCAGTTATAATTAAACGCCCCTTAGACTTCTGCCATTGTGGTACTGTCTTTTGCTGATTCGGTGGAACTAAAGATAGCCCACCTCTTTTTATCACGGCAAATGGACCATACTCGTCAATAGAAAAAAAAGCCTCATCTCTTTGCAAATTTGAAAGAATAGATTTTATGTGTTCCAGTTTTTGTCTATAATTCGGATCAGGGCTTGTAAGGACAATCTTTGCCTTCTTCCATGAATATCCTGCACTTTTTATAATTGCTGAGATAATACCTCTAGATATAGGACAATCGTTAGTATCAAGTACAGACTTAAGGTCGATTATCGTCCAGCTTGTCCGAATAAAGCCGAAACTTTTCGGTGGTTGATGCAATACAGTAAATACTTTTTCTCTTAGGACCTCGTTTTCGATTTTTTTAACTTTTTTACGTCTCTTAAA
>Ga0316231_1004418_pt1 | contig 11689 bp, 8 predicted proteins | sample TBH18027metaG_FD_206002 | JGI IMG/M metagenome (GOLD analysis project Ga0316231, IMG submission 206002) | Freshwater microbial communities from Trout Bog Lake, Wisconsin, USA - TBH18027 | ecosystem: Environmental > Aquatic > Freshwater > Lake > Hypolimnion/Profundal zone | place: USA: Wisconsin...
GAAAGTGCCGAGGTTCTTGATACGCTGGCCCGCGTCTATTGCACGCAGGGGAACGTGGACAAAGCGATCGAGTTGCAGACCAAGGCGGTAGCAGAATCCGAAGATGGCCAAATGAAGGACAACCTGAAAAAGACCTTGGCGGAGTATAAGGCGAAGAAAGAAGCATCGAAATGACGGATGACGAAGCAAACTCCAATGACCAAGGTCCGAATGACCAAGCCATCCGTTTCGTCATTGATTCATTGGTTCTTGGTCATTGATTCGTCATTAGTCCTTCGTCATTCGTCATTGCGCCTGTACATGACGCTCCGCGCTGTTTTGCTGCGCGTCGCAAAAGGTCTCAGGCCGTTCCTTCCGCCAGCAGCCCCGCATTGATCAGCGCCTGGCGCGTGGCCAGTTTGTTCACGTTGGCAATTTCCACCAGCGGCAGGCGCATCTCGCCGGTATCCCGCCCCAGCATCGCCATGGCGGCCTTGATGCCGCCGGGGTTGTTTTCCAGGAACAGCGCGCGGAACAGCGGGAACAGTCGCTGGTGAATCTTGCGGGCGGCGGCAAAATCGTTGCGCGCCGCGGCATCCACCATTTGCCGCACGTCGGCGGGCACAATATTGGTGGCCACGCTGATCACGCCGTGGCCGCCGACCGCCATGATCGGCAGGGTCAGGGAATCATCGCCCGAGAGCACGGTGATGCCGGGGCAAGCGGTGACGGTTTCAGTCGCCTGGTCGAGGCTGCCGGTGGCTTCCTTCATGGCGACAATATTCTTGCAGTCGCGCACCAGGCGGACCACGGTGGCCACGCTCATGGTGATGCTGGTGCGGCCGGGAATGTTGTAGAGCACCATCGGAATATCGACCCGGGTGGCGAGCAGTTTAAAGTGCTGGTAAAGCCCTTCCTGCGAGGGTTTGTTGTAATAGGGATTGACCAGCAGGACCCCATCGGCGCCGACCTGGCGGGCATACTGGGTCAATTCCAGGGCCTCGTCGGTGGCGTTGGAGCCCGTGCCGGCGATCACTTTCATGCCGGTCCCTTTGGCGGCGTGCACCGCCACTTCAATGACCTTGCGGTGCTCGTCATGGCTGAGCGTGGGCGATTCGCCGGTGGTGCCCACCGGGATAATGCCGTTGGTGCCGTTATCGGCCTGGAACTGAATTTGTTTTTCATAGGTGGCCTGGTCAAATTGGCCGTTCTTGAACGGGGTGACCAAGGCTGTCATGGATCCGCGAAACATGGTTTGGGTCTCCGAATTTATTATTAAATGAGTCGTTTCATCTCGCGCACCGCCTCGCGCAGGCCGACAAACACGGCGCGGCTCACAATGGCATGGCCAATGTGCAGTTCGCTGATGCCCTCCAGGGCGGCAATCGCGCCGACGTTCACATAGTTTAACCCATGGCCGGCATTAAATTGCATGCCATGCTGCACCACCAGTTCCCCGGCCCGGCGGACCAGTTCCAGCTCGGCGGCCTGTTGCCGGCCCAGGGTATAGGAATAAGGCCCGGTGTGAATTTCGCACACCGAAAATCCGGCCTGGCGGGCCGCTTCGATCTGGCGCGGCTGGGCATCGATAAACGCACTCACCTTCATACCGCCATCGGCCAGACGCCGGACAGCGTCGGTGATCTTGGGGAGCTGGCCGGCCACATCCAGCCCGCCTTCCGTAGTAACCTCGGTGCGTTTCTCGGGCACCAGCATCGCCATGGACGGTTTAAGCCGCAGCGCAACGGCGATGATTTCATCGGTCGCGGCCATTTCCAGGTTCAGCGGCACGCTGACGGTTTGCCGCAGCAGTTCCACATCCCGGTCCTGGATGTGCCGGCGGTCTTCGCGCAGATGCACCGTGATCCCGTCGGCACCGCCCAGCTGGGCTTCGGCGGCAGCCCACACCGGGTCGGGTTCGACCGCCTGGCGTGCCTGGCGCACGGTGGCGACATGGTCGATATTGACACCGAGCTTGGCCATGGTTCCCTCAAGGTCTACGGGAGTAAAAACAGCGCAATATCGTAGCATACGCGGCGGATTGCTGCACGCGTGGCTTACCGGGGTTGTTTCGAGCCCGGCGCGGTGGTCGGCATCTGGGCCAGGTGTTGCTTAAGCACGGCGGCCAGAGCGCTTTGGCCGGCGCTGGTGGCCAGGGCCACGGCTTGTTGCAAGGTGGCCTTGGCCTTGGCCTGCTCTCCGGCTTGCTGGTAAGCGCACGCCAGCGTATCGAGGAACAGCGGTTGCTTAAAGCTGGTCATTTGGCAGGCGTGCTGGGCCAGCGCTACGGTGGGGGTGTGATCCGGGGCGGTGGCGGCATCCACCGCGACCAAGGCCCGCGCCAGGTCGTCAAAAGCGTCCGGGCGCTCCGGATTCAAATGGCAGGCCTGTGCGAAAGGGCCAATGGCGGCCAGGCCCAGGCCTTGTGCGGCCAGCGCCCGGCCCCAGTTCGTATAGGCGGCACCCCAGTCGGGCCGGAGGCTTACGACGGTTTGGAATTCTGTGGCGGCCGGGGTCCACTTCCCCTGGTGGAGCAGGACCAGGCCCAGGTTGTAATGGGCGTCGGTGTAGTGCGCATCAATTCCGATGGCGGTGGCGTACTGCTCCTGGGCCCCGGCATCGTTCTGCTGTGCCAAGGCGGCATTGCCCAGGTTGTAATACACCTTGGCGCTGTCGGGATGAATCTCCTGAGCTCGCAGCAGGTAGGCCCGGCCGTGTGCAATATCTCCGTGGTTAATCAGGTAGCCGCCCAGATCCAGCAGGACCGCAAACGCGTCCGGATTGATCGCGAGTGCTTGGCGATAGAGGCTCAGGGCGTCCTTCCCATCGCCGGCCGCCATGGCCAGGGATCCCAGGTTGTTGTAGGCCAGCCACGAGTTGGGGTTCTTGGCAAGCGTGTCGGTCCATAACGCTGGTAAACTCTCGTAGATGAAACCCTGGTTGAACGAGAGCACCGCAAGCAGGGCTAGCGTGGCGCCGCCCAGGGTGCGGGCGGCCAGGGCGGATAAGCCGTGGCGTTGTGCCAGCGCGGTACCGGCCGCCGCCGCCAGGGACAGCAGTCCGATGCTGGCCAGGTATTGGAAATGATCGGCCACGAACGAAAACAGCATGGGGTAGGTGTTGACGAAACCCAAGGCGGGAACAAGAGTGCCTGCAAAGAACAACACCGCCACCAGTGGCCCTTTGCCCAGGCGCTGGCGCCATCCCCAGAGCGCGGCGATCACCGCCAGCGCGCCCAGGGGATAGAGGTACTGCCCCAAGGCATGGGCGTCGATCGACCATCGCGGGTAGTTGAAGATGAGTTCCCTGGGGAACGCCAACGCTCCGGCGTAGAACCATAGGGCGCGGCCGGCAATCAGCGTGCGTTCCACCAGCGACAGGTTCCACGCGGCGCCCTGGGCGTGGACGTGCTGGACTTCCAGCCGCGCGGTGTTGAATGCCAGCATGAGGCCCAAGGCCAGCATGGGCAGCAACGGTAGAATGTCGTGGGCGGTAAGCCGCGGCTTCTTCCACCACAGGATCAACGCCAGGGCCGCCGGCAAAGTGGCGGTGACGGTTTTGCTCAGCAATGCCGCAATAAACAGCAGCAGGCTTAAGGTGTAGAGCCGCCAATTGGGGGGTGCGGCTTTGGTCGGGCTGGCGGGGACCGCAGGGTCCGGTACGCCGGCAAAGCGTAAGTACGTCAATGCGGCAAGCAGGTAGAACAAGCCGGAGAGGACATTTTTGCGTTCGGTGATCCACGCCACCGACTCCACATGCACCGGGTGAAGGGCAAACAGGGCGGCGGCCAGCCAGGCACCGGGCACGCGCAGCCGGGTGAGAATAAGCCATAGCAGGATGGCATTACACGCGTGGAGGAGGATATTGACGAGGTGATAGCCGCGCGGGTCCAGGCCCCAGATGTGGTATTCGAACCAGAAGCCCGTAAACACCAGCGGGTAATACTGTGGTGTGGCCTGCGGTTGGAGCCAGATCTGGGCCAGGCCGCCGGTGGTGCGCAGCACGGGGTTGCCGGTCAGATAGGAATCATCATCCCAGATGAAGCCGCCGCGACCGATCACGGGCAGATAGGCGGCCAGCGTCAGCAGCAGCAGCGCCAGAATCGCAAGTACTTGGCGTGCGGGCATCGGATCAACCTTTTGCATGGGGAGTATCTTACGCAAGCGTGCCGGGGTGTGCACCTGTGGGGAGGGGAGGTGGGGGATTTATGATTTTAGAATTCTGCTTTTGAATTGCTGGTTGGGGGCGGTCGGAACGCTGCTTCCCCGCGGCTCGCCAGTTGCGACCGCTGGCCTGCCGACCAGTTGCTCCGCTATTTCTTGCGCGATTCTTAACGGAAAAAGTTGCTTTCGCCGGGCAACTTTGTAAAGATGAGCGGCGTTAACTGTGGAGCTGAGTTTAAGGCTCGGTGTGGGTTTTTGCCGATAATGAAAAAGTTCCGAATTTTACTCAAGCCATGTAATTCGTGGTCATTTTTAGGAGCGGATTGATGCGTAGACTTGCAGGTGCGGCAGTGTTGTCCATGGCGGGCCTGATGTTGAGCTCTCTGGCGGGATGCTCATTTACCGATGGCGGCAACATGCTGAAGGATTCCAATGCCGATGCGCCACAGAATACCGGCTTTGTCGTTAAGACGCTGACGGCCGCGGATGGGCATACCCGAAAGTACAGCGTCTTTGTTCCCTACACCTACAACAATGGCAAGAAATGGCCCGTGATCATGTTCCTCCATGGCATGGGCGAGGGCGGGTCCGACGGCGTCAAGTGCCTCACCGTGGGCCTGGGTCCGGAGATCAAGAATCGGGCCAGCACGTTTGGCTTTATTGCCGTGTTCCCGCAATCCGGCGATGGCAACTGGGATGAGAACAGTTCGGCGGCGGACGATGCGATGGCGGCCCTGCACCAGGTGGAAAAGGACTATAGCTGCGACACGAACTGTGTCGCACTCACGGGCCTGTCGCATGGCGGCTATGGCACGTGGGCGATCGGGGCCAAGTATGTCAACGAATTTACCGCGCTCATGCCCATGTGCAGCGAGCCGGATTACAAGGACGTGCCGACGCTCGTCCGAGTTCCGGGCATCCTGGCCTATCACTTCAGCGGCGACCCATTTGTCAGTTGCGGGCACACCACGGGCATGTGCGATGAGATCAACAAGGCCGGCGGCCATGCACGGGCGGAAATCATCGAAGCCTTCGGCCACGCCTGCTGGCACGACGCCTACGGCGGCGAAGAGATGTACCAGTTCGTCCTCTCGACGCGCCGCCCGCGCGTTCCGACCGCCAAGGCGGACGACGCGGTGAAGGCGAATCAACCGGGATAAGCGGATTGTCGATTTTCGATTTCCGATTGTCGATTTTGAATGCTAATTGAAAAGGGCGGTCCGCTGATTAAGGCGGCCCGCCCTTATTGTTGGCGCGGCGTATTATCCCACTTTATCCAGCGAAAATCTGTAGCCGCAGATGAACGCAGATAATTCAAAGATTATCCCATTTCAGTTTCATCGTTCGTGCCACAGGTTGACGAAACGCCGCCGCCGCGGCGCCGGCTAACGGTGGAACGCACAAATCGATTGGTTTTATATCCATCTTCGTTTATCTGTGGTTCCCTATCGTTGCCTTTCTTCGTGCGTCTTCGTGGCTTTGTGACTTCGTGTTTATGCCTTTGGGTTGCGGTTGTGCCGCGCTGGGTTTATCCGCGTTTATCTGCGGTTCCTTTGCGCGATGCCGCTACGCATTGCGCCCGTGGCACTGTTTGTACTTCTTGCCGCTGCCGCAGGGGCAGGGGTCGTTGCGGCCGACCTTCGGGCCGGTGTTGATGATCGGGGCGACCTTGGACTCTTCGGCCTCGCGCGGGGCCGAATCGGCGGCGGGTTTTTCGGCGCGGGCTTCCTGCGCGGCCGGGCTGTCGGCCACGCCGTAGGATTGCTCGTGGTCGTAGGTTTCCTGCTGGTTGCCGTAGACGTTCCGCACGTTGTGGTTGCGCGACAGACGCACGCGGAAAACAATGTCCGTGATCTTGTCGCGGATGTTGCGCTGGAAGAGCCGGAACAAGGCGGTGCCTTCCTTCTTGTATTCAATGCGCGGGTCCTTTTCGGCAAAGCCGCGCAGGCCGATCGATTCGCGCAACTGGTCCATGGCGTACAGGTGGTCTTTCCAGGTGGTGTCGAAGATCTGGAGCAGCACCGCCCGTTCCATCTCGGTGAGTTCCCGGCGCAGGAACGCGTGGCCCAGTTCGTGCAGGCGGGAGCGTTTCTCCTCCGCCGGTTCGCCATCGAACTCCGTGCGGTCCACGGGCGTTAAGAAGCGCTGCGTCACCCAGCCGGCCAGCAATTCGGACTCGGGCAGCCGGGCGATGGCTTCATCAATCTGCTTGTCGATCTCGGCGTTGGCCTGGAAGGAAATCTCCACCAGGCGCTGGTGCAACTTGGGCAGCGGCAGGGCGCGGATCTCGGCCCCGGTAATCGGCTGGCCGTACTTGGCGCTGACGTACTGGGCGAGTTGTTCGGAGGCGTAGATGTTCTCCGTGCCGCCGGTGCCCAGCGTGATTTCCAGGGCGTATTCGATGGGGTATTCAATTTCCCGGCGCTGGTAGGATTTGCGGGCCAGGGCCATGATGTGATCGGCGGCCTGTTCGGGCGTCTTGCCCAGCAGGTCCTCGGCCTTGATTTCGGTCTCGAACTTGTCATTGGCCCACTTGGCCAGTTGCTGCTGGGCGTAGCCCTTGACCAGGTAGGTGGTCAGCGGGCTGCAATCGGTGCGGTCCACGTTTTCCAGGGCGGCGTGGATAAGCATTTCGCTGATGGCGCCGCGGTCCATGGTCTTTAGCTCGCTGGGGCTCAGCGTCACGCCGTACTCGGTCTGGGCCCACTTGGCCAGGCCCAGGTAATCCCAATCTTCCGGATCGGCATCGGGGTCCATGAATTCATCGAGCGAGGTGGTGATGCTGGTGCGGGCATCGTCGCGGCAGTGGTCCTTGATGGTCAGTTCCAGCACGCGCAGGTCGTGATCGCGCACGTCGCTGGGATCGATGAACGAATGGAACGTCTCGCGCACCCAGCCGGAAATCACGCCCGGCACATAGTCGGAATCCAGGCGCTGGGCCACGGCATCATCAACGGCATCGGCAATCAGGTCGAAGATCATGTCCTGGAGATTGCGGCCTTCGAGAATGGTCTGGCGCAGCTTGTAAAAATAGTTGCGCTGGATATCCCGGACTTCATCGTACTCCAGCAGGTTTTTGCGGATGCCGAAGTTGCGTTCCTCCACCTTCTTCTGGGCGCGCTTGACGGAGTTGGACACCCATTTGTGCTCGATGGGTTCGTCTTCCTTCATGCCCAGGCGCTGGAGCGCCTTGAGCACAAAGTCGCCGGCAAAGAGCTTCATCAGGTCGTCTTCCAGCGACAGGTAGAAGCGGGACATGCCCGGGTCGCCCTGGCGGCCGCCGCGGCCGCGGAGCTGGTTGTCGATGCGCCGGGCCTCGTGGCGTTCGGTGCCCAGCACAAACAGGCCGCCGGCTTCGGCCACGCCGGCGCCCAGCTTGATGTCGGTGCCGCGGCCGGCCATGTTGGTGGCGATGGTGACGCGGCCGACCGTCTGGCCGAGCTTGTTGACATACTGGGTGCCGGCCTCGGCGACGATCTGGGCTTCGCGCTCGTGGTTCTTGGCGTTGAGCACGTTATGCTCGACGCCATGGCGCCGCATAAGCATGTTGGAGAGTCGCTCGGATTTTTCGACGCTGGTGGTGCCCACCAGCACCGGCTGGCCGGCATCCGAGATTTCCTTGATGCGCTCGACAATGAAATCCCACTTGGCCCGTTCGGACATGTAAATGAGGTCTTCCTGATCCACGCGGATCACCGGGCGGTTGGTCGGAATGCTCACCACGTCGAGATTGTAGATCTTCATGAACTCGTCGGCTTCGGTCATGGCGGTGCCGGTCATGCCGGCTATGCGCTTGTAGAGCTTAAAGAAATTCTGGAGCGTGACGGTGGCCATGGTCTGGGTTTCAGGCTTGACGCGCACCTTCTCCTTGGCTTCCACCGACTGGTGGAGGCCATCGGACCATTGCCGGCCGACCATCTTGCGGCCGGTAAATTCATCAATGATGATGACCTCATCGTTTTCGACCATGTAGTCCTTGTCGCGCTGGTAGACCAGGTGGGCACGCAGGGATTGTTCGAGCAGGTGGGGCCAATCCATGTTGGTGCCGATGTAGAAACTGCCCACGCCGGCGAATTCCTGCGCCACGCGGATGCCTTCGTGCGTTAAATGGACCGACTTGCGGTCAAATTCCACCTCGTAAAGCTGCGTCTGGGTGGCCAGTTCCGCCTCGGCACGGGCCAGTTCCCCCTCGCCTTCGGTGATCGTTTGCGTGAGCTTGGCGGCCTTCTGCGGATCGCCTTTATCCAGCTTCAAGTCCCCCTGGGCGCCCTTGATCTTGCGCTTGGCCGCCTCCACGCGGGCGTTGACGCTGTCCCACGGGCGCTGGGCCTCGATGAGCTTACGCGTGACCTCCTCGGCGGCCTTGTACTTGGGGGAATCATCGTGGGCCGGGCCGGAAATGATCAAGGGCGTGCGGGCTTCGTCGATCAGGATCGAGTCGACTTCGTCGACAATGGCAAAGTCGCGGCTGCGCTGGCACTGCTCTTCCAGGCTGGTCTTCATGTTGTCGCGCAGGTAGTCGAAGCCGAATTCGCTGTTGGTGCCATAGGTGACATTGCACTGGTAGGCTTTCTTGCGGCTCTCGTTTTCCATGAATGCCTGGATGTACCCCACCGACATGCCCAGGGCGTAAAATGCCGGGGCGACCCAGGACGAGTCGCGCCGGACCAGGTAATCGTTGACCGTGACCACGTGGCAATGTTTGCCGGTGAGCGCCATCAGGAAGCAGGCCAGCGGGGCGACGAAAGTTTTGCCTTCGCCGGTGGACATTTCGGCAATGCGCCCCTCGTAGAGCACCATGCCGCCGATGAGCTGCACATCGAACGGGCGGGCGCGGAAGGGGGGGCGGTCGTCGGGCACGGCACCCCGGATGGCGTTGTACAGCGCGACCGGGATATCGACAAAACGCCAGTCATGCTCGCCGACGCAGCGGGATTTGACCTCGGCATACTGCTGCTGGGCTTCGAGCGGCAGGATGGCCGGATCGAACGCGACGGCCGGATCAAAGGCCGAGCGCAGGCCGATCTGGCGGTCCATCGATTCGCGCATCAGGGCGAAGGCTTCGGGCAGGATCTCGGTATCCTTGGCGTCCTTGTCCAGACGGGCGGCCAATTCCTGGGCCTTGGTGCGCATCTCGGTATCGCTAAGGGTGCGAATCTGCGGCTCCAAGGCGTTGATCTGGTCAACGCGCTTGCGATAAGACTTGATAAGGCGGTCGTTCCGCGAGCCAAAAATCTTGGTCATCGTGCGATTGAGAAACGTGGTAACCATGAAGGAACCTCGTGGGTTAAGGGGATAGGGTGGTGTTCGTGGTATGGCAATGACGCCTGGGCGAGGATTGGTGGATCGGGTGATCGGGCCATCGAGCCATCGGGTCATTGAACGGCGTGGGACCGGCATTAGACCGGTGGGGCCAGCAGGCAATGGCAGAGGGCGAAGGTTTGCTGGTAAGGTTGCGGCAGGGGGGTAACGCCCGCGGCCATGATTGGCCGCGGCTGGTTTAGGCTCAGTGACGTGGGCACATGGCTGTCCGGGGCCAGTACGGCCTGCGGGGCCAGGGGGGTAAAGTGCCGGATGAACACGGCGTTGAGCAGCGCGACGGTCTGCAGAATCGCCGACTGCTGGCCAGTGCTGATCTTCCCGGCCGGTTTGGCCCGGCGGCTTTCCTCCCGGTCGGGCGTGGCCGGCAGGCCTACGTTCGCCGGGCCGTCTTCCACGATGACCGTACTGGATGCCGGCAGCGCCCCCTGCACCCGAATAAGCGGGATCGGCGCCTCCTGACCCGCCCGGAGCCCCGCCGGATTGACCGCCAGCAACGCCAACGCGCAGGACAAAACCGCCAAGGCCTGGGAGCCCGCGGAACCGGAAGTTCTGCGCATAAAGGGGCGATGCAACATAGATCACCAATTATAGCCGTGCGGCAGGGGGGCTACAAATCGGGAATCGGAAGGAAGCAGAAGGGGGTGCATAACTGATTCGGCGGGGCATAGGTAACAGCGGCACTGGCGTATTCTTGCCCCGGCAGGGGCCGAAAGAATATAGCCCATGGCGCAGCCGTGGGTCCGAAGGGTTAAGTTTCATTTTAGCCCCGGCAGGGGCCTAAAGGAGGCCCGACGGGCCGAAACTTTAGGTAGCCGGGTGCCGTAAGGCCCCGGAAAGCCATGCCCTCCCCCAAACCCTCCTAAGGCCCAACGAGCCGACACTTTGCCCTTGATGTTTGCGTCCCCGCCAACGCATTTTTAAGAAGGCCCCTTTCCTGCTACACAACCCCTGACCCAAGCCGTAGACCATGGACCCAACAACTGACTGCGGGCCACTACCCGCCCGCCCGTCAGCGTGGGTACTTTTTCCCCGCCTGGTCCAGCGCCGGTCCGGCCTTGGCCAAATCCTCCGGCACCATCACGGCGTGCATTTCCACCGCGGCGTTAAGCGCCAGGAACCACGGCTCGGCAAGGGCCGGGATCTGCGCGGCCTCGGTAATGTTGCAGATTAGATACGCGGTGCGCTTCCCATCGGCATCCGAGAAATAGGCCGCCTCCGGCTTAATTTGCTCCAGGATACCCTGGATGGTTTTCCCCAGCGTTCCGTCGCGCACCGCCGCATTGGCCTTTTCCGTACACATGGCCGCTTTGAGCATCATCCGCATAAGCAAACTCCCCACACAATGAAATGAATAAAAACCGCTCCACGATGAGTATTGGAGGGCAAATACGGAAAGTAAAGGCGAAATTCTCCCGCGACTCCGTGTCCAACGCCTAACTGTCGTGGCCGGTTTAACCCTGGCCCCATGCGCACAACTTTACGCGAAGCCATCGTCACTCTCTCCCTGCGGACCTGGTCAATGAAAACCGCCGTGCCACGACGGAACATCGTGTCCCCGTAGGGGACTAACCTGTTAGCCAGGGGCGAAGCGCAGTACCGCCCCCGGTTTAATGCCCACCTGTCGAACGGAAGCCAGAACGACCCTAAAGGAGGCCCAAAGGGCCGTGACTTTGGGTAGCCGTGGCTGTGAGGCCACGGATTCAGGCCCCCAAAAACGCATGAGGCCCGACGGGCCGACACTTTTGAAAAACTCCCGCGCACCCCTGGATCACAATCCATGCGGCCAATGTGCGTCCACACCCCGCCCCAACCAACACCAACGGCACAAACCCACAACGCCAAAGATCAAGTCCCCCGGGTGCCACAGGTCCACCGCGCACGGGGTGCCTGTGCCGCGCGCCCACCACGCCGGCCGATGCCCGCGAACCCAAACCAAAGCCATAAACACGAAGCCACAAAGCCACGAAGACCCACGAAGAGACCCATTGACATTTATCGCCCACGTCCAAACCGCCCGACTCCCCTGCTTTAAAGGTCCAAAGGACCGACCACTTTGGGTAGCCGTGGTCGTAAGGCCACGGACAACGGCGTCCACAAAACACCCGAGGCCCGACGGGCCGACACACTTGAAAAGTTCTCCCACCGCCCCACCCCCGTTTCGCGTTTCGCGCTTCGTCATTCCCTCATTTGCCCATTGGAATTTGATTCGTCATTAGTCATTAGTC
>Ga0316231_1004419_pt1 | contig 11687 bp, 6 predicted proteins | sample TBH18027metaG_FD_206002 | JGI IMG/M metagenome (GOLD analysis project Ga0316231, IMG submission 206002) | Freshwater microbial communities from Trout Bog Lake, Wisconsin, USA - TBH18027 | ecosystem: Environmental > Aquatic > Freshwater > Lake > Hypolimnion/Profundal zone | place: USA: Wisconsin...
ATTTCCATCGCCGCGGGCTGATGCTCGACATCTCCCGCGGGCGCGTGCCCAGCCTGTCCACCCTCCTGACGCTGGTGGACCACTTGGCCGATTTCAAGATCAACGAGTTCCAGCTCTACACGGAGCACACCTTTGCTTATCGCGACTACGAGCCCGTCTGGAGCGATTGGGGGGCGTTGACGGGCGATGACATTCTCCAGTTGGACGCCCGGTGCCGCGCGCTGGGCATCGATCTGGTCCCGAACCAGAATTCCTTCGGCCACCTCCGTTATTGGCTGGAATACCCACCGCTGAGAAAGCTGGCGGAAACCCCCGGGCCTTACGAAAGCGCCGATGGCACCTTCCTGCGCTACCCAACCACCCTGGCACCGAATCACCCTGGCACCCTCCCGTTTTTGCGCACCCTCTTCGACGAGTTGCTCCCCCATTTCACCAGTGCCCGTTTCAACGTGGGTTGCGATGAGACCTGGGACCTCGGCCGTGGGCAAAGCGCGCCCCGCTGCGCCGCGCGGGGCAAAGGCCGGGTGTACCTGGAGTTTCTCAAACGTATCCACACCGAGGTGAGCGCGCGCGGACGCCAAATGCTCTTTTGGGGCGACATCATCCTACACTATCCCGACCTGATCCAGGAACTGCCCCGCGACGTGATCGCCCTCAACTGGGGTTACGAAGCTGACCATCCCTTCGAAAAAGAAACTGCCGTCTTCGCTCAATCCGGCCTCCCCTTCTACGTCTGCCCCGGCACCTCGACTTGGATGTCGATGCTCGGGCGCCATGACAACGCCTTCGTCAACCTGCGCCGAGCGGCCGCGGCCGGCCGCGCCCAGGCCGCGGTCGGTTACCTGAACACGGACTGGGGCGATGGCGGACATCCACAGCCTCTGGCCGTCAGCTATCCGCTCTACCTTTTGGGAGCGGCTTGGTCTTGGTGTGCGGATACCACCGACGAGAAGTTGCTGGTGTCCGTTCTCAGCCGGGACGTTTTCGAGGATCCGACTCAGCGAGCCGCCCGTGCCGCGCTCGCCCTAGGGGTGGCTCACCGGAAGTTCGGCTATGCCGCGCCCAATATCACCCCCTTCGGTGCCGTTATTGCCGCACCCCGTCCCGAGACCCGCGAACTCTTCTGCCGTGATGGGCTCAAGTACTACGCCCGGATTTCGGCACGGAACATCCGCGCCGCCTGGGACGAGGTTGAACGCCAACGCGCCATCCTCTCTCGATCCAAGCCGTCCAACCAAGAGGGGACCGTGCTGGTCGCGGAATTAGATTTGGCCGCACGGATGGCGGGGGAATCGTGTCGGATCATGATCTGGCAGCAGGCGGTCGCCGCCAGACCAGGGGCAGCCACCCGCCGAATGGCCCAGATCGGTATTCGCGAACTGACCGAGTTGGATCGCGAGTTTCGGGCCTACTGGCCCGAACGAAACCAAGGCACGACCGCCCGGTGCTCGCCCTTCCTCCGTTGGCGAATGGAGGATTACCGGCGCGCGGCCCTGTACTATCCACCGGACGTGGCGCGAGGACCTTAAGTCGGCTCCAGCGCGAAGGCTTGGGGTAGGTCGCTGGCATCCCAAGGGGAGGCCGGGACCCTCGGGAAGCGCCGTCAATTCCGATCGAATGGTGTGCCGAGCGCCTTGGGGGCGCGCGAGCGGCCGACTAGGCCTGCCAGCACCACCACCGTCACGAGGTAGGGGAGGATTTGAATGAACTGGACCGGGATCGGCTTCCCGCCCCACAGTGGCACACCTTGCAACCGCATCTGGATGGCCTCGGTGAACCCAAACAAGAGACAGGCGAGCGCCGCCGGGATCGGCCTCCATTTTCCGAAGATCAACGCCGCCAAGGCCATGAAGCCCCGGCCGGCAGTCATGTTTCGCGAGAAAAACGAGGCGAGGAAGATTGAGAGTGAAGCCCCGCCGAGGCCAGCCAAGGCGCCGCTGGCCAGCACCGCGGCCCAGCGTACGCGGTTCACGCGCACCCCCGCGGCGTCGAGGGCCGCCGGGTGTTCGCCGGCGAAGGTGAGCCAGAGCCCGCCACGAGTTCGCCCCAGCCAAAACCAGCAGCATCCCACCAGGGCCCAGCTTATCCAGAGTGGGGCGGATCGAAATCGTTCACCCGCGGGGATCGACGGCGTCGCCCCGGTCGCGTCGTAAAGGAGTTTGCAGAGAAATGGGGTGAGCCCCAAAGCAAGCATGTTGATAGCGGTGCCGGCGACGATTTGATTGGCGCGCAGGGTAATCGCAAAAAGCCCATAGACGGCCGCCAACAGGAGGCCGGCCCCCATTCCGCAGAGGGCGCCCAGCCAGGGGGAGTGCGTGGCGTGGGTGCCGATCGCGGCCCCAAACGCCCCCACCAGCATCAGGCCTTCCAGAGCTATGTTGATCACCCCCGCTCGCTCGCTCATCAGGCCCCCCATGGCCGCGAAAACCAGAGGCGTCGAGACGCGAAAGGTGGAGGCGAGAAATTGGGTGACCATGGGATCAGCGGGGGGAGGTTTTTCGGGCGAAGACCCAATTCCAAAGGCCATCGGCGCAGACACTCAGGATCACCAGCGCCTGCAAGAGCAGGGCGATCTCGCGCGTCACGTGCTCGGTCTCCAGGTCCAGATCCGCCGCCCCTTTGTGCAAGGCGCCAAACAGCAGGGCGGCCGCTACTACCCCGGCGGGATGGTTGCGCCCCAGCAGCGCCACCGCAATTCCGATGAACCCGTACTCGGGCGAGAACCCGACCCGGAATCGGCCCGCGTTGCCGAGCACCTCGGCGACGCCGACCAACCCGGCCAGCGCCCCTGCCAGCGAGAGGGCCAGGATGCGAACTCGGCCGGGATCGATCCCTGCCGCCCGCGCCGCCGCCTCGTTCTGGCCGACCGCGCGAAGCTCGAAGCCGAGCGTGGTGCGCCAGAGAAAGAACCAGACCAGGCCAGCCGCACCCACGGCCAGAGGCAGGGCCAGGCCCAGCGGGGCTCCGCCGAGGATGGCCCAGGGGGACAGGACGTAGCCCGACCCGATGACTCTGGTCTCGGGGTTCTGCGAGTCTGGATTTCTCAAGGGATAAAGCGCCACGTAGCTGGAGATGCCGGCGGCGATGAAATTGAGCATAATGGTGTTGATCACCTCGTGGCTGCCGCGGCGGGCACGAAGCCAGCCCGGGATAGCGCCCCAGAGGGCACCCGCGGCCAGCGCGGCGCAACCGGCCAGGAGGGGCGCCAAAGGTGCGGGCATCGCGGGCCAGACAGCCCCGGTCATGGCCGCCGCCAGGGCGCCCATCGTCAACTGGCCCTCGGCGCCGATATTGAATAGCCCCGTGTGAAAGGCCAACGCCACCGCCAACCCCGTGAAGATCAAAGGGGTCGTGTAGAAGAGCGTCATCCCGAAATCGTTCCGGGAACCGAAGGCGCCTTTGACCAGGATGGTCAGGACGCGCCACGGGTTCTCGCCCGCAAGGCGGGTTACCAGGAGGCCCAGCGCCAAGCCCAGGCCGACGGCCAGGAAGGGTTGGAGCACTCGCCTCATGCGCCCCCCATTCGCAGGCCCAATTCCCGTTCGGTCGCCTCGCCACGCCGAAACTCGGCCGCAATTCGGCCCTCGAACATTACCAGGATGCGGTCCGAAAGGGTCAGAATTTCCTCGAGCTCGGACGACACGAGCAACACCCCGGCCCCCTGGTCCCTCGCCCCGACGATGTGCCGGTGGATAAACTCGATGGCCCCCACATCGACGCCCCGGGTCGGTTGCGCCGCGATTACTACGCGCGGTTTGCCCGCGAACTCGCGGGCGATCACCAACTTCTGCTGATTGCCGCCGGAGAGCCTGCCCGCCGGCAGGTGCGGTTCGTTGGGCCGCAGGTCATATTCCTCCGCCGCCCGCGCGGCGGCGGTTTCCAGGCTCGCCAACCGCAACAGGCCCCCGCGACTGAACGCCGCAGTCCGATGCCGGCCCAACAGGAAGTTCTCTGTGACCGGTCGCTCGGGGAGCAGACCCTCTCGCAAGCGATCTTCCGGGATCACGGCCACGCCCAGTGCTCGGATTTGGCCGGCGCTCCAGTGGGTGACCTCCTGCCCAAGCATTTGGACGCTGCCGCGGCTTCGACATCGGGGATCGCGGGGATGGAGCAGCGCCTGAAGCAACTCAGATTGGCCGTTCCCTTCGACGCCGGCGATGCCGACAATCTCCCCGTGCTGCACCTGGAAACTCACCTCAGTTAACCGGCCCCGGCCGGTGGTCTCCGTGGCGAGGCTCAGGCCACTGACCGCGATCGCCGTCTCCGCGCGAGGCCTGGCTTCCGGCACCGCCAGGCTGAGTAATACCTTTCGCCCGACCATCAGGTCGGCGAGTTGCTGGGGGTTGGTTTCGGCCGTCATCAGGTTGCCCGTGACTCTCCCGGCGCGGAAAACCGTCACCCGATCCGTGAATTCCATCACCTCCCGGAGTTTGTGGGTGATGAGGAGCACGGTTTTTCCCTCGGACCGCAGTTTTCTCAGGTTGTGGAAGAGTACGTTCGTTTCCTGCGGCGTCAGCACGGCGGTCGGTTCGTCTAGGATCAGGATCCTCGCCTGGCGATAAAGCAGTTTGAGGATCTCGATGCGCTGTTGGATGCCCACCGGCAGGTCCTGCACCGCGCGGTCCCAGGCGACCGGCAATCCGTACTGCCGCGAAAGCGTTTCGAGCCTGGTCCGGGCCTGACGCCGGTCGACCAGACCCCAGCGGCGCGGTTCCGCTCCCACCAGGACATTGTCCAGGGCCGAGCAAGGCCCCGCCAGCATGAAATGCTGATGGACCATCCCGATGCCCGCAGTGATGGCATCCAAAGGTGAGCGCCAGATCCGAGGCAGGCCATCCACCAAGATTTCTCCCGTATCCGGCCGCAGCAGGCCATAGAGCAAGCGCATGGCGGTGGACTTTCCCGCGCCATTCTCGCCGATGATCCCGTGGATGGTCCCGCCTTCCACTCGCAGGTTCACCGCATCGTTAGCCAGCGTCGAACCGAATCGTTTGCTCAACCCGCGAAATTCCACCGTTGGCGTCGCCGGCCCCTCCCCACCAGACCCGGGTCCAGCCAATTCGATGGCATCCGTTGAGGGCACGCGAGGTTTAGGTTCGACCGGCGGTGGCGGGTGCGCGCGCGGCGGCTAGCGCGCCAGTTTATAGTAATCGGGTACGGCGACCCTGCCGGCGATGATCTCCGCCTTCAGTTCGTCGGCACGTTTCCGGACGGCTGGCGTGAGGATCTTGGCGTTGTACTGGTCGAACGAGTAGTCGACGCCCGCATTGGCCAGCCCGAATCGCTTGATACCACCTGTGAATTTGCCCCCCTGCGCATCGACAATGGTCGAATAGACCGCCTGGTCCACCCGTTTCAACATGCTCGTCAGGATCAGGCCCGGTTTCGTCCAGTTCTGGTTGGCGTCCACGCCAATGGCGAACTTCTGCTTGTCTTCGGCGGCGTCAAACACCCCGAGACCCGAAGCGCCCGCTGCGGCGAAGATAATGTCCACCCCCGCGTCGTATTGCGAGACCGCCAACTCTTTGCCTTTGGTGGGGTTGTTCCACGCCTCGCTCGTGACGCCCACGTAGTTGGCGGTCACCGTGATTTGCGGGTTGGCGCGCTTCGCCCCGGCCTCATAGGCAGTCGAAAAACGGCGAATCAAGGGGATGTCCATGCCGCCCACAAAACCGATCTTGGCGGTCTTGCTCGTCAGGGCGGCGATGGCCCCGACCAAGTAAGCCCCTTCGTGCTCCTCGAAAAGCAGCGAGCGGACATTGGGCGCGGCAACCTCGGCATCGACGACGGCGAAGTGCTTCTGCGGGAACTGCCCCGCCACCTTGTGAATGGCCTCTTTTTGGGCGAAACCGATGCCGACAATCAGGTCAAAACCCCGCTGGGCAAAGGCGCGCAGCATCGACTCGTAGGCGTTGTCGTCAGGAGCCTCCACGTACTTCACCTGGACGCCGAGTTTGCTCTTGGCGAACATCGCCCCTTCATACGCCGAGGTGTTGAAGGACTTGTCGTCCTTCCCACCCCGGTCGAGCACGAGTCCGACCCTGAACTCGGCCGCCGTGGCAGGCGACCACCACGTGGCCAAGAGCGCCAAGACGGCGAGACCGGCGAGGACCTGGGGAAAGGACAGTGGCGGTCGGAGGGTAATCGAGGTGGACGGCCCAGCACTAGCGCGGAAGAATCGCGCCCCCCCCAAATGTTGCCGGATAAGCATTCGCATTGCCCATTCTTCTAGGGTCAAAAGGCCGGATGGTCAAGGAGGATGGCATCGGGTCCGGTGGTGCGGGGATGAAAACGGGTTCATTTCATAAGCGCCAGATCCCCATCGAGGTTTCGCGTGGTGCCCTGCGTAAGTTCCAAGGAAACGGTTTTCTTCCCGTAACGCACCATGCAGGGCCCGCCCCGCAGGCTGTGGATGGCGGCCGTGACGAGTTTTCCGTTTTGCCACGTCTCGTCCACCTCGAAAGCGCCGCGCGCGCGCAGGCCTTTGACACTGCCCCTGGTCCAGCGCTGGGGCAGGGCGGGGAGCAATTCAATCTCCCCAGCCTGGCTTTGGAGCAGCATTTCGCCGATGGCGGCGGTGTGGCCGAGGTTGCCGTCGATCTGGAAATCGCAATAGCCGCCGAACCGGGCTAGCAGATTGGCGTTGGGGCACTGCCGGAGGTGGGTTTCCAGTACGTCGCAGGCGGTGTCGCCGTCGCCGAGTCGGGCATAGACATTGGCCTGAAAAGACCCCTGCCAACTCCCCACGGCGCCGCCCTTCCACCATTTCGCGGTATCGAAAATCTTCCGCAGTCCCGCGGCGAGATCCGGCGTTCCCCGGGGGGTGATCTGGCCGCTGCAAACGGCGCCCCAACTCGAGAGCACCTGGCAGGCGGCGGTCCGCTGCCAATCCTCGACCCATTCCTGTAGTTCGCCGGTGGTGGGGCTGATCTGCATCGGCGCGAGGCGGGGCAGGGCGCGCTCCAGTTCGGCGCGAAAGGCCGGGTCCGTGTCCAGGATGCGGCCGGCAGCCAGGCAGTTCTTGAATAGCTCGCGGACCATCTGCATCGAGGCGGTCGGCCCCAGGCAGGCGCAGCTTGATTCGCCGTTCCGCTTGCGGAAGGCGTTTTCAAAGTTGGTGTCGGGCCCCGTCACCAGCCAGTGGTGCTCGGGTTCCTCGATCATCGCGTCCAGGTAATAGCGGGCCGCCCCGCTCAGCACCGGCCAGGCGCGCCGGAGATATTCGGTGTCGCCGCTGAACGCGAAATGTTCCCACAGGTGCTGGCAGAGCCAGGCGCTGCCGACCTGGAAAATGCTCCAGCACGCGCTGCCGCTGACCGGGCCCGCCTGGCGCCAGATATCGGTGTTGTGGTGCGCTACCCAACCGCGGACGCCGTAGAGATGCTTCGCAATGTTGGTGCCGTCCTCGCTGAGTTGGGTGGTGAGGTCGATGAGCGGTTCATGGCATTCCGCCAGGTTCGCCGTCTCCACCGGCCAATAGTTGATTTCCGCGTTGCAGTTCAACGTCCAGTTGGCCGACCAGGCTGGGCTGGTGTCCTTGTTCCAGATGCCCTGCAAATTGAGCGCCTGCGTGCCCGGTCGCGAGCCGGCGATCAACAGATACCGGCCAAACTGGTAGTACAATGCTGCCAGGGCGGGGTCCGATCCGGGTTGATACCGCCGGAGGCGAACATCGGTAGGCAGCGACTCGTTCGGACTGCGCCCCAGGTCGAGTGAGACCCGCCGGAAGAGGCCCTGGTGGTCGGCGACGTGGGCTTGGCGGAGCGCGGTGTAAGATTTCCCCGCGACCACGGCGAGTCGCGCCTCGCACAGACGGGCGGGATCCTGGCCGTTTGCGCTGGGGCTGCGGTGCGGGCCGTTGTAACTCGTCGCCGCCACCAGCATGAGGGTGACGCTGTCGCAGCCTTCGGCCACGATCCCGCCCTGGGTGATGCGGAGTCGCCCGCCTTCTGCGGTGGCGGCGAGTCGGATCTCGAACCGCATGCCCTTGCCCTCGGGGGCGTCGTCATAAACTACCCGCTGGCTGACGTAATGCGGGTCGGCGTGCGCGGGGCAGCGGCCGATGAGCCGGAGTGAGTTGCCTTCCGCTTGGGTGTGCTGGTGCAACTGGCTGGCGAGCGCGGCGGTAACGAACGTCCGCCCGGGCTGATCGCTGGTGAGCCGCACGATGATGGCCTGGTCGGGGCAGGAGGCGAATACCTCGCGCGTCATCCTGGCCCCGCGGTAATCGAAGCTGGTGCGGGCCACCGCGGTTTCCAGATCCAACTCACGGCAGTAATTGGAGACCTCACCGGTGATGGGGTATGTGAGATGTAAATCACCCAGCGGTTGGTAGCATTGGTTGTACTGGCCGTTGAGGTCGTGCTCGACCATGGCCTGCGCCTGGCCGTTTTTTCCAGCCAGCAGCAGGGCACGGATCTGGGGCACGGCCGCCAGGCCGTTGGTGTTCAGGTTGTCATAGGGTTCGCCCGACCAGAGCGTGTCTTCGTTCAGATCCAGGCGATCCTGGGCGACGCCCCCCCAGACCATGCCCCCGAGGCGGCCATTGCCGATGACACTGGCCTCGACCCATCGGCGCGCGGGCTGGCGGTACCAGAGCGTGAGCGGGCGCCCGGGCGGGGGCGCTTCGCCGGCGAACACGATCCCCTCCTCGGCCTCCGACGTCGAGACGCGTTTGCCTTGAGCGAAGAGTGAACTGACGCCGTTGCTGTCGACCGTCGCCACGGCGTGCAGCCACCCGCCAGTAGGAGAAGGCGAGTAAGGAATGGCGCTGTAGGCTGTGGTGAGGGTTTCCGTCCCCGCGATGAATCTCAGGCCTGAGCCCGGGTGGGTGTCCAACAGCCAGCCATCTGCGCCGCCGGGCGTGATCTGATCCGCGATCCGACCCTCGGTCCCGGGTGTGGGGCGAATCCACGCCTCGACTGTGAACCCGCGCTCGGTGGCGAGTTTGGAGCCATTCGCAATGGTCATCCATCCTCCTCCGAATCGCGCACACGGCACGTCGTTTGCCGCCGAGGCCTTTACGGACCCGGTTACCGTGGCGGCCATGGCTGGTTCGTTCGCCAGCACGTTGTCCGATTTGCCTCCAAAAAGGCATTCCAAGGCAAGGTTCGATCCCGCTGCCGGGGTGCCGGGCGGGGTGCTTGCCAGCCGGGCGATCTCACTGGCAGCGAGCGCCCGGCTGTAGATGCGGATGGCAGCCACTTCCCCGTTGAAAGAGTTGTGTCCGGTTTGGTCGGCGCCGATCCGGATCGGGAGTTGATTGGATGGTAACTGGGCAAACAGGCCTGGCGCGGCGAGCAGTAGCCCAAGGGCGATGAACAGACGTGCGCTCATAATCTTCAGCAAGGTTAACGTGTCCGGCCATGGTGTCGGATCCGATTCCAGTACGCGAGCCTCGATTCTCAGGTGATCTGCCGGCCTGCATCGGCTCGGATTTGCCTCCGGGGGACGGTTTGAGCGGCTCACGCTACAATCCCACTCCGGCTTTATATTTGACCGGAGTGGGCTCTGTGCGAGAGTTCTCTCAGCGATTATGAACTACCAAAAAATCAAACTGCTCATGGCGTTGAGTTTGTGCGCGGGCGTGGGAGCAGTCTTATGCGCTATCGCCTCTGGGTCGCACTTCCATTTCTCGATTTCCAACGGCTCCTGGAATTATGATTTCCGGGTGGGGGCGGACAGCAACCTGGCCTCGGGTGTGCTGGGGTTTGGGGCGATGGTCCTCTTCCTGGCGGGCTTGGGCTTGCACCTGTCTCAAGGTGGCCGAGGCGGTCAGGGAGATGAAGCGTCTCCCTTCGCGTGGTTTTCCGATTTCGCTGGCTGCCTGCGCCGGCTCCGGAAATCCGATCAGGATTCGTGGATCGGCGGAGTTTGCGGCGGGTTGGGCGAGCACACCCCCATCCCTTCCTGGGTCTGGCGGTTAATGTCCTTGGTTGCCCTTTTTTGCTACGGGACCGGAGTGGTGGCTTATGTTCTGCTTTGGATCTGCTTGCCGGAGCCACCGGAAGAGCCAGAAGAACTTCCTAGCCAGGCTCCCCCACGGTAGTTGCCTGAGGACAACCGCGATCCTTCGGAGCCTAACTCCCTGTTTGCGCCCACCCAGGAAAGTGGTTACTTTGTCTGCCTGTGCCCCGAAGGGCAACACTGAGATCCCGTTGAAACATTATAGAATTTATGCGCTCTGACATTATCAAAAAAGGCTTTGAACGCGCTCCGCATCGATCGTTGCTGCGCGCCACCGGTTCCATCGAGTCTGAGGCTGACTGGGACAAGCCGTTTGTGGCGATCGTGAACTCCTATACGGACTGCATTCCCGGCCACGCCCATTTGAACGAGGTCGGCATGCTGGTCAAGCGGATGGTTCGTGAGGCGGGTGGAGTGCCGTTTATCTTCAACACCATCGGGGTGGATGACGGTATTGCGATGGGGCACGGAGGCATGAAGTACTCACTGCCCTCGCGCGAGTTGATCGCCGATTGTGTCGAAACCATGATCCGGGCTCACTGCTTTGACGGCATGCTCTGCATTCCGAATTGTGACAAAATCGTGCCTGGCATGCTGATGGCCTCGATGCGGTTGAACGTCCCGACGGTGTTTGTCAGTGGCGGCCCCATGGCCGCTGGGGTGGCTCAACAGAGCATCGAAGGCGATCTCCCGGCGCACTTGCGTCCGGCGACTGAAAAATCGGATTTGATCTCGGTATTCAAGGGGGTGGCCGAACTTCAGAGCGGGAAGATCACCGCCGAGGCCCTGCAGAAGCTCGAACAGAGCGCTTGCCCCACCTGCGGTTCCTGTTCCGGGATGTTCACCGCCAACTCGATGAATTGCCTATGCGAGGCGCTGGGGGTGGCCTTGCCGGGCAACGGCACTGTCCTGGCCGTTTCCAAGGAGCGCGAGGCCTTGTATGAACGCGCCGCCCGCACCATCTTGAAGCTCATTGAGCACGACTTGAAGCCCCGCGACATCGCCACGATCGAGGCCTTTGACAACGCCATCGCGCTCGATGTGGCTATGGGCGGATCGACCAACACCATTCTCCACACCCTGGCCATCGCCCGCGAGGCCGGCATCGCTTACGATATCCAGCGCATCGACGCGATTTCCCGTCGTGTGCCCTGCCTGTGCAAGGTCTCGCCTTCCTCCAGCTACCACGTACAGGACGTTCACCGTGCGGGAGGCATCCACACCATTCTCGGAGAACTTAAACGTCTCGGTGCCCTCACTTTAGGCTGCAAAACCGTCACCGGCAAGACCTTGGGCGAAAACATTGATGAGTGGGACCTGCGTTCACCCGGTTGTAGCGCTTGGGCCAAGGCCGCGCGAGTCGCCGGGGCCTCGGCGATCGTTCTGGACCCCAACGACAAGCTGGGGCCGGCAGCCCGAACCGCCAGCGGCAACCTGGTTCCCAAACCCATGCTCGTCTTCCCCGGTGACCCGCGCGCGATCACTCTCTGGCGATTGGCCGCGGCCCTCAACGCGGGCGATGCTGCCGCTGCCGGCGCGTTGTTCAGCGAGGATGGGCGCTTCGAGGTTAACGAAGCGTCCACCTGGCAAGGACCCGCCGCCATCGAGGCTGGGCTCAACGAGAAATTCTCCGAGTGGGGAGGCTTGGTGCGCGCCGAGTTGGGCAACCTCAAGCAGAGCCCGGTGCTGGTGATTTGGCAGTATGCCAAGGGCGGGGAGAA
>Ga0316231_1004423_pt1 | contig 11680 bp, 7 predicted proteins | sample TBH18027metaG_FD_206002 | JGI IMG/M metagenome (GOLD analysis project Ga0316231, IMG submission 206002) | Freshwater microbial communities from Trout Bog Lake, Wisconsin, USA - TBH18027 | ecosystem: Environmental > Aquatic > Freshwater > Lake > Hypolimnion/Profundal zone | place: USA: Wisconsin...
ACATCGCTTATCGCGGCAAGCGAGGCTATGTTCCGCACGCCGTTTCCAACGTTGATCGTCGCTTGAACCGTGGCGCCTGACGGATAGGCGCAGGAATAAACCGGCATTCCATTCCGGGCCTGCATCTGTTTGTCCGGCCTCGCCGCGATCGGGAAAGGAAAGGGGAGGGTCCGGATCTCCGGCGTGGTGACCGAGACCGTCACCGGCGGGGTCAAATCAACCGAGGTTTTCGTTTCGCTTAAAAGCGTCGATCCATCTTCCGAGAGGATTCCGAGTCGGACATCGAAGGCCGGACGCGCCTCGATCTCCTGGTAAGAGATGGCCGAGGGCACCGGCAGCGGCAGCTTGACCAGGGTGACCGCGCCATTGCCCGCGAGAGTCGCGTCCATCAGGCGATCATCGACCATCGCATGCTCCCACGACAGAAAACGCGCCACGATCTTCACCTTGATCGGTTGCGGATTGGGGTTCTGAATCGAAACCAGAAGATTGCCCGGCGAGACAGTATTAAGCTCCGGAATCGCAGCCAAATTGCCAGCGCCCGAAGCGAGATCGATCAAGCTTTTCCGCATGCCGCCGCATGGTTGGGACGAAGGCTCCGCAGAGACCGTTGCCTTCAATGGAGCGGTCGCATTCGTTTCGGGTTTCGTTGCCGGATTGTCCTTGCCCAACCATTGAATAACTTGAGTCCAAAACGCCTCGGCCTGCAAACCCCTGATGGATGTGAGCGATGAGGCGAATACCGCGACCCGGCCCGCCCCATAACGACCGGTAAGCAACAGGGGCGAAGCCGCCACATCGGCACCGCGCGCGCGAACAGTCCACTCGCGATTGATCAAGGGCCGCGTCCACCATTCGGTTCCGGCGGGAAGGATCGTCTTGTCATCCACGCGAATCATTGGCCGGTCGAATCGATCGTAACGCGCCTGCCCTCGCTCCACCGCCATCCAGGGGCGGATGGGAAAATAAAAGGGAACTGTCAGCCCCTGGATCGCCTTTGCGTCGGAGAAAAAATCGGGATCACTTTCGGCGATATGATTCGGTCCCAGGACATCCTGGGTTGCGCGCCAACCGATGGTCGGAAGCATGGGCGACAGGCGCATGAGATCGGGAGCGCTTGTCGGCCCAAAACTCAGCAGAAGACGCCCGCCGTGCTGAACATAGTCCATCCAGCACTGGACGGCTTCCGCGGTGAAGGCCTGTTTGGCCTTGAAGGTGGAAGCTACCTCCAGAAAGACGATTTTTTCAGGGTGAGCTTGGGCATTGGGAGGAGAAGAAACCAGCTGGTAGCCCAAAATCCCGACCGCTTTAACAGCGCTATCGATTTGGTCGGGAGTTACGTTGACCACCGCGATTGTCGATCGCGTTGAATCATCCGCGAGAGCAGCCGATGCGCACCTTGCACCTTCGAAAATCACAAAAAGAATGAAAACTACGGCCACCAAAAACCGATCAGAAACAGTTGTCACAAAAATTCAACCATTCAGCACCCGAAAGGTTGCGGCTTTATTTTCTGCCCATCCGAATTCAGCTTCGGTAAAATCTTCCGGTAAAATACCCTATTTAGAAAAGAGCCTCCCTGAGCCCAATTGCCGGTGGATTTACATGTAGGGAAAGCAGGCATAAAGACTTTGAAGAATTCTCAGGGCGTGTCTTCAAAATAGGGCCTTTAGGCGCAACAAAAAGGCGAATGCACCGCATATCATCTGATTCATCAAAAATACCATAAAAACAATTTGGGATATAATTGATCCTATTTTCGAAGTCACTTCAAGAACGTGATCGCGTAATTTTTGAGGCCATCCTTCTGGGCAATGCTGACGGAGAAGACGATGGCGCCCTCCTCAACCGCGTGCGGGATGGGCTGACCGTCAAACGAGACGGAGGCCTTCGCCACATCAAAACCCGTGGGCGGAACAAGGAGAATTTTTCCTCCACTGCGACCGACGATGCGACCCGTGATCTTGTTTGGTTCCGCCGCCGCGCTCACGCCGAAGTCGCCGCCGTCCCGCCGGAGCGTGAAGCCGTCGAGACCAATTTTAGTCCCTTGGAACAGAGCAAGCTGGTTCGGTCGAGCGTAGCCGTAGGTTCCCGAAAAGAACGCCGTCCCCTGCGTGATCTCCTCGGGCTTTGATGAGGCGAAAACGTATTCGCCGTTGAGCATCGCGCCGAACGGCTTCGCCTCGGCCTGCACCGCCGCCGGAGCGACCACGGTGAGGAAATCGCCCTTGCCGGAATAGGACAGGACTTGTCCCTGCCGGTTCACCTGTCCCGAACGAGGCGCTTCAAATTCCTGGGCGGGACGCTGTGTCTGAGGCGCGCCCGGTTTGATCTGGTAAATCTGCGGCGGGCTGAAGAGGCTGACCCAGTTGAACGTTCCGGCGACGTCCGCATTCTTTACTTCGTCCGACAACACCAGATAGTCGTCGCGCAGCAGCATGAGACCGCGCGCCTGGTAATCGTCCCCTTCCCGTCCGGCATGGCGGTAAAACTGGGCGAAGTCGAAATCGTAAAGAAGCTGGTCGGTCGGCCCGAACCGGAGCCCGTCGTCGTTGACGATGAAGGCGCTGAGCGAGTTCCAGTCAAAACCGTCGCCGTTGGTTTCCGAGCCGTTGTAGCTCCAGACTTTGTTTTTCGCGCCGTAATAGACGATGCCCGCGTGTCCCCACCGGTAACTGATCCCGTTAATGATCTGCATGTGGGCGTAGCTTTCGTGCGGGCCTCCGAAATCGTAGTGAAAAACCGGCCCGTAATCGGTGTAGAGCGCCGAATGGATGTCGGGCTTGGTCCCCTGCGCGCCGTTGGTCTGTATCCATTGCATTTCCCGCGCGAGTAGCGGGTCATCGGCCGCCAAGTCCTGGCAAAAGGCAAAGAAGCAATTATAGAACGGCATGCCGGGTTCCCCCGAGTGGGAGTGCGCTCCCTCGGGAGGGATCATCCGCACGCCATCCTGCGGCGACATCATTGCATCGCGCATCCAGCGGATGAGGCTGAGCAACTGCGGATTTTTGCCGAGCGAGGTGCCGTCATAAGCCTTCAACGCCTCTTGCGAGTTCATCAGGTAGAAGTAACAAGCGCCCACGTAGCAGGCGATGTTCTCCGTCCAGCGTCCGCCCACAGTGTTCAGTTCCGGAACGTCCTTGCGTTCGTACCGGTCCATAAATTCGCTGTAAAATTGCATGAAGGAATCCCGCCACATTTTCGCCTGCGGATGATTGGGGAACGTGGCCGCCGCGATCGGCAGCACCATCTTCCTTTCCGAAACGAAATTTGGGTGGCCCCCCATCATGCTGTGGTGCGGCTCGCTATCGTCGCCCTCGCAGTAATCGGCGAGCATCACGAGAATCTGCCGGATTTGTTCGCGCTGTTCCGGCGTCCAGGCAGCCCGGCTGCACGCGTAATCGCCAAAACAGGGCGGACTGCCGCGCGTCCACAACCCACCGCCAAAATCTTCCTGGAAATTGAGCATCCACCTCAGCCCCCCTTGGAGATGGGTTTTCACATAATCGTCGAAACTCACCGCATGGTAAGGCTTGCCCGTCTGGGAATCCGTGAGATGGTCAAATGGAGTGGCATCGAGTTTTTCATCCCAATCGACGGCGCGGTCCTTGTAGGCGTTCAGCGACCAGGCGGTCAATTTGCTGTTGAGCCAGACTTCGGGGCCGGCGGCCACCGAGCGTGCGCCGCCGTCGGAGCCGGGCCGAGGCCGCAGGGTGACCTCCTCGCGCGGAATCAGGCTGAGTGCCCAGAATCGTTTCGTTCCCGATAAGCCCGCCTGAAGATATTTTTTCGGGCCATCGGCGTAAAAACGGAAGTTTTCCGGACCGCGAAAACTTGTCCATAGTTCGCGGTAGGGCGTCTGCCAATCGCGCAGCCGCATGGCCGAGACAAGCAGCGCGTCCTTCCCCATTTCATTGTAAAAACAGACCGTCCGCACAACATTGAGATTGTTGGGCGAGAAAAGCCCGACTCTGAAGTTGAGTTCCGGGACCGGCGAGCTGTCGAGTTTCGGATCGTAGTCGAGCCATCGCGATGTGACCGACCACATCGCCTTCGACCCGTCCGTCGTGGCGTTGCGATCATAGGAGCCTCCGTAAAGATCGTAGCCGCCATTGGAGGCGGCCAACCGCCTATCCGGGTTGAGTCCCTTGCTATAGTCGAGGCGCAGATAGGCTTGGTCTTCCGGCATGAAACCGCCGAGGGTCTCGCCGACCCGCAATTCCGCGTCGCCTGCGCACTGTTCGAGGTCCACCGCGTAGTCTTTGCCGTTCGTGAGATGGTACGTGACCTTGTAGATAAGAAAAAGCGGCCCTTGTTCCTCGGCCTTGGCGTCCATCGAGACGACGAGAAGCGAGTCGGGCGCGACGAAGGAACCAGTCGTCGCCCAGGCTTCAGGAGCCGCGCCGCGCGCAACCGCCAGAATCGGCGCCGGAACCTGGGCCAGAGGCATGGCCGGTGAAAAGTCGTGATGGCCGGACGGCGCCTTCACCGACAGCAGGCCATTATTGAAGATGACACTGTCCGCCGGATCGGAGGATGGCCGCAAGGCGGGCGCTTGCGGGGCAAGAGACCGAATACCGGCGGTGCCATAATTTCGCATGAGCCGGAACAGACGGCTGCCGCCGAGCGGAAGATCGCTCCGAAAATAAATCGTGCGCGCCGTGGCGGCATTACCCGGCGGAGAAAGCTGGAACGGAATCTCGCGCACCCACTTTTCAGTGAACTCCAGCAGTTTCAATTCCTTGGGATCGACTCCCGCCGGAAGATCGACCGGGTAGCTGAGCTGCTCCTCGGGGAAATCACAAAGCTTCATTTTTTCGACGAGGTTGAAGTCCTTCTTCCATGCCGCGGCGGCGCTCGCCGTCAATACCTTCTGGCGCAGATCCGAATCGGCCTGTTCCTGCTTGAGCCGCGCCTCGTATTTCGCCTCGCCGCCGGGAACGCCGATTTTTGTCCCATCGGGCAGGCTGACAAACTCAGCGTAAGGCCCCTCCTTTTGCAGCGACAGAAGTCCTTCCTGGTTCAGAAAAAATGGAGCATGCGCCGCCGTCGATTGAAACGCATAGCCGCGCTCGTTCGGCACGAGATAGACCGTCGCATTCCCGGTTTTCGTCCCGGCGGGAAGCCCCGGAACAATCGTCCATGGAACTGCGCCGGTCGGTGTCACTTCCAGCGGCAACCCTTCGACGAAAATCGTCAAGCCGCGCGAGGTCACGCCCGTCATCGTCTGCATCAGCAGGATGACGTCATGGCTGTCCACGCGAAAGTCGAGCCTCTCCGGGCCGTAGAGGGTATGCACCCCGTAGACCACTTTGTACGTTCCATCCGGCGAAGGCGGTGATTTTGGACCGGCTGCCGCATCGACGCTCACGTCTCCATCGTAGTTCTTTTTCACCACGTGGATGTCAACGGTGATGAACGAGAAGGTGTTCGTCGCGGGATCGAAGCGCACGCCGGTCGAGTCAGGCACGGAACCGGTGCTAAGCGGAAACTGCACCTTGCCGTACTTGACCGTGAAATTGGTGGAAAATCCATCGCCGGACAGGCGCGCATTGGCGCCTTCGGGAATTTCATAGGTCCCCTTTTCCATCATTGGCTTGGGCGTGATGCCGGGAAGCGAATAATTCCCCAAGGCATCGTGCGGCCAGTCGATCGTGACCTGGACTCCGTGTGCCTGGAACAGAACCATAAAATAAAAGAGTCCCAGGACCGCTATTTTTTTCATAAAGCGTTTGGAAAACGATAAGGCCAAAAGAGGCGCACGGAGGGCGATCATACTCATTAGACTCCGTTAGTCCGAAATCGACTTGCTCGACGGCAAAAATAACTCCCTATCGATCCGAAATGACCTCTGAAAAGCACTCAGTTGAAGAGTTGGTGTCGAGGCCCTAAGGAGAGGCCAACACATGAAGCAAGAAAGAAGAAGCATCAAAAAGATCATCCGCTTTTTACGGCGGATGGACCCCCTCTGGTCAAATTGCATCGGCAACGACTCCCCAAAGAATCTTCGGAAAGGTGGCAATCGTCAAATATCGATGACTTTGCCGGAACGGAGATTGATATCCGCACGGCGGGCGGAAACCCGCTTTTCATAGCCGGTGAAAAAGCCGGTGATGAGGCTGAGCAAAATCGATCCGAAGAAGGCCGAGAAGAAATTGGGCACGTGGAATCCGTGCACAAAATCCGGGAGAGTGTAGAGAATGATGGCGTTGATGATGAGCAGGAACAGCCCCAGAGACAGGATCACCAGTGGCAGGGTGAAGAGAATGAGAAGCGGCTTGATGAAGGTATTGACCAAAATCAGGACCAGCGCCGCCCAGGCCAAATCCTTGGGTGCATCGAATGAAATCGGGGTAATCAATGTGACCAGGTAAAGCCCGAAAACCAAGATCGCCCAGTGCCAGAGAAGTCGTATGACCATGGGAAAGATTAGTCCCGGCGCAAGCGCCGTGCGAGCGTTTTTAGCGGATGGTTGGAAATTTTTCCGTCCGCATTTCAAATTGGTCTCCCAGTTCCGTAGCCGTTTGGGAAATGAGGCCTGCCGGAAGTTCAAGCACACTGTGGGCCGAAAAGACCATCTTCGATATCCGCCACGGCTTCATCTCGCGCACAAGATGCACCACCCGCAGGTTTTTATCCAGAAAGATGGCGTCAAATTTAAACCCCATACCAAGGCTGTGGATCGAATTGCAGGGTACAATCCACATCCCGCCGCCAAATTCGAGCGGCAGCTTGTCATTCAGCAGCCCGACCACCCGCCTGTACAAGTTGTCAGCAATGCGTCCACACTCCGTCAGCCTGACTCCACGCGTGACGTTGATTGCGGTCAGCAGGTCGATGTCGGTCATACAGGTAAACGGCTTTGCAAGCACCGTGAGGTTTTATTTGCCAAAAATACGGTCGGCTTCTTCGAGCGTTTCCTTGCTGCCAATGTCGAACCAGCGGCCCGGCACACGCCACGTACGCACCGGCACGCGAGGATAAAGCCACTGGATGAAGCGTCCCGGCTGGTCCGGATTGTTTCCCTCGGCGATGTACGTGTTGATCATCTCCACCACGTCAGCCGGGAAATAATAGAGCGCGATGCCCGTCAGGGAGCTGGTCGGATTTTTCGGTTTCTCCTCGAAGAAGGTGATCACGCCGTTTTTGTCGAGGGTGATGCTGTTGTACTTCTTGATCGCTTCAAGATCGCCCACATCATACACCGCCAAAACGGCGGTTTTACCCGACCGCGCGAATTCCACGAACGGGGCCAGCGAGGAATCGAAAAGATTGTCCCCTGCCACCACCACTAGATCGCCCTTCACCTTCTCCTGGGTGGCGACCAGATGAATATCCCCGATCGCACCCAGCTTGTCGGCGTCGCTGGTCGTGCCGTCGTTGATGATCTTGAACTGGAACGCTGTCTTTTCCCTGCGATATTTTTCGGACCAGTCCGTGAAATGCGAAACGAATTTCTGGTTCGTCACGATAAACATCTCATCCAGGCCTTTCACCGTGGCGAGGTGATCGATGATATGTTCCAGCATCGGCTTGCCCGCCACGGGTAGGAGCGGCTTGGGCTGATTGAGCGTAAGAGGGTAAAGCCGAGTGGCGTAGCCGGCGGCGAGGATAAGGACTTGCATAAGTCACTCTTTTTACCGCCTCCACGGCGGAGGGCAAGACTGGACAGGCGGGGAATGGGACTTATGGGCCCTATAGACTACAAAATCTCGGGATAGAGCCTTTGCGCCATTCCTAGAAGTTCCCGCTGATTGGCCTCCGCGGACTCATTGAGTATGCAACGGGACACGAGTTGCCGCGCTTCCTCGTAATTGAGGGCCTGGATGGCGCGCTTGATTCGCGGGATCGCGACCGCGCCAGCGCTAAGTTCATCCACGCCAAGGCCGACGAGCAGCGGCATCAGCACAACATCCGCGGCCATTTCCCCGCAAACCCCCACCCAGATATTATTGCGATGAGCCGCCTCAACCACCGTCTGCAGCAGGCGCAGCACGGCCGGGTGCGCGGGTTGGTATATCGCGGCAACATTTTCGTTGCCGCGATCGATGGCCAGGGTGTACTGGATCAGGTCGTTGCTTCCAATGCTGAAAAAATCGACATGGCGCGCGAGAATGTCGGCGGTCAGCGCGGCGGAGGGCACTTCGATCATCACGCCGACCTCAAGCTTCCCGGCATGGGCCACATTCTGTTGGCGCAATTCCTCCCGCGCCTCGTCGAGGAGACGGCGGGCGGCCATTACCTCAGAGAGGTCACAGACCATCGGAAACATGATCCGGACATTCCCCTCCACGCCGGCTCGGCAGATGGCCCGCAGTTGCGTGCGAAAAATGTCCGGACGCCCTAGCGAATAACGAATGCCGCGAAAACCAAGGAAGGGATTGACCTCCTCCTCGATGCCCAGATGCGGACGCTTTTTGTCGCCGCCGACATCAAGCGTACGAATGATGAGATGGTGCGGCTTGCAGGCTTGCGCCATCTGGCGGTACATCTCCACCTGCTGATCCTCCCCAGGGGATACATCCTGGGTGAGAAAAAGGTACTCGGTGCGGAGCAGGCCGATGCCCTCGGCTCCGTGTTCCTTCATCAGGGGCAGATCGTCGAGAATCTCCACATTGGCCGAGACGATGATGCGGCGCTGGTCGACCGTTACCGGCAGGGTCTCGCGCAAAGCGTCGAGCTTGACGTCCACGTCATGGTGTTGTTTCTCGCGCTTGCCGTACTCGTATTTCGTCTGCTCGGTCGGGTTGACAATGAGCAGTCCCTCGTAGCCGTCGATCAGCACCTCAATGCCCGGCTCAAATTTGCCGATGACATCGCGCAACCCGACCACCGCCGGCAGGTTCAGCGACCGGGCCATGATGGCTGAATGCGACGTGCGACTGCCCGCTTCGGTGGCGATGCCGAGGACCAGTTCGCGATTGAAACCCGCGGTATCCGAAGGCGACAGGTCATGGGCGAGAACGATGGAGGGCGCATCCAGCCTGTGCAGTTCCGTCTCCGCCTTGCCCTGAAGATTCCGCAAAACACGACGCGAAACATCGAGAAAATCTCCCGCCCGTTCCCGGAAATAGTCATCATCGAGTTCCCGCATTTTAGCGGTATAGGAACGGATGACCTGTTCGTAGGCAAAGTCGACGCTGACCAGCCGGGCCTGAAGCTGCTCCTTCACCGATTCAATCAAGGAGGTGTCTTCGAGCAAAAGGAGGTGCGCGTCGAAAATACTGGCATCCGCTTCACCGATGGAACGGGCCAACTGATTGCGGATCGCCTGGATTTGCTGGCGTGTCTTGAGCAGGGCCGCCTCAAAACGAGCGATTTCACCCGGCACATCCTCCGGCCGGATCCGGCGCTTGCGGCTGACATGCTCGTCCTCATTGAGAAGAAGCAGCGGGCCGCTGGCGATGCCGGGAGACACAGCCGTCCCTTTGAAAATTTCCTGCTGGGCGGGTGTTGGCGGCTCCGTTATCTCGTCTGGCATCGGAGGCCAAATTGCTCACTCCTCGTCAAATTTGCGAGCAATTAATTCCTCAAGAGCTTTGATCATCTCATTCGCATCGCCACCAGTGACCGTTACCTTGAGGCGGGAACCGCACCCGGCAGCCAGCAACATCAGACCCATGATGCTCTTACCGTTGATTTCCTCGCCGTCTTTTTCCACCTGAATATCCGAGGCAAAACGATTGGCCACCCGGACAAACATGGCCGCCGGGCGCGCGTGCAAACCAAGCTTATTTCCGATGATGAGGTCCCGAACCACGGAAACGCCCGATTCTTTATTTTTTGTCACTGATGCCATGTCTTGTGTCGTAAGGGTTTTACTTGTCTTGGTTTGCGATAACTTTCATCAATCTTTCATTAAATTCAACTGCCGAATTCTGGCCCATCGCCTTGAGCTTTTGATCCAACGCCGCCACTTCCACCAAATTCGCCAGATTTCTACTCTGACGCACAGGTATGGTGACATGGGGAATCTTGATTTGCAAGATTTCGTAATAATCCTGTTCGAGACCGATGCGATCAACCTCCGGCACTTCGTGCCAATCCTGCAAGGTAACCACCATGTCGAGCCGCTTCTCGAACCGGATGCTCCGTACGCCGTAGATGCTGGCGATGTTGATGATGCCCAGCCCCCGGACCTCCATGTGGAAGCGGGAGAGGTCCGAGGACGTGCCGATGAGTTCGCGCCCCTCCAGGGAACGGATTTTGGTCACGTCGTCAGCCACCAGGCTATGGCCCCGCTCCACCAGGGAGAGCACACACTCGCTCTTGCCGATGCCGCTGGCGCCGCGCACCAGCACACCGATACCCAGAATATCAACCATGCTGCCATGCTCACTGGTGCTCGGCGCAAAATCGAGTTCCAGGCAGATCGTCGCCATGTTCACCAGGCGCATGGTCGTCAGGGGTGATTTGAAAACCACAATGTTCTCTTCCTCCGCCTCCTCCAGCACCACCCGCGGCGGGTTGATGTTGCGGGCGAAAATCAGGCACGGAATGCGGTGCTTGAAGAGTTCCCGCAGGCGCTGGCGGCTGACCTTCTCGGGCAACGACTTCAAATACTGGGTCTCGCCGCTGCCGATAATCTGCACGCGCTGGTAGGCGAACGAGCTGTAGAATCCCGACAGGGCCAGGCCCGGACGGTTGACGGCCCCTTCCGTAATGCGGCGCTGCAAGCCCCCGGCTCCGGCAAGCAGCTTGAGCTGCAATTGATTGGCATGGTTGGTGTAGAGCTGGCCAACGGTAACATTGGGAAGGCTGGATTTCTTCTTCACGGCAAGAAAAGGTGGATTTGGACTAACGTGCGCGATTGCATCGGCTTTCGCAATGGAATTATCGCGAAGCTGTCACATAACGAGACAAATCCGGGAGATCACTGTCCCGCCTTCTTTATCCGCCCCGCTTTACGAGGCAATTTCAAGGAATCTACTTTCCGGCGTCAGGCGTGGCCAGAAACATGAATGTCTCGTTCGGCGTCAAATCGGTCACCGTATAGGAAAGCTGATTCGATAGAGGGATGCTCTTCCGAAGACCATCCCAGCCATAAATGTCCAGTTTTGTTGCGGCGGCTGGAATGTCGTTCACCGTGAATGACCCGCCCGGTATCTGGGTCCAATGCGCGTAATTTTGCCAGACCCATAATTTCTTCCCCGCGCCTTCGAGAATAAATTCTCCACAGCCCTTGGGATCGAGCGAAGTAAATTCCATTCCCTTGGTCAGTGACATGACCAGTTGAAAGGTCTTGCCCCGAGCTGTAGGCGTCCAGGGATCGAGTTGGAGGTTCAGCCCATAAGTCTTGTCTCGTTTGGCGGTGTTGAACAGATTCCAAATCAGAGCCAGTTGTGTCGCCGGAGTCTTGCCATCGTTTTTGACCACCCCGAGATTGGCCCAGATGCAGGTGAGCAGGCGCTTCGCCGCCAGCGGTTCATCGATGCCCTGTTCATTGGATTTGAAGTTATATTCCGTGGTGTAAAAATTAACATCGCGGGTGATGTGACACGCTTTTTTGACGGCATCGAAAGCAGCTTGGGGCGAAAAGTTGAAAATGACCGATCCATCCGCTCGGACGATGGGCGCGTATTTAATATCGTTGTACGTATGCAGATCGATTCCGTCGAGGGTACCGTCATTCCACAAGGGAGCCAGGGCGGGACCGAAACCACGCAGGGTGAAATCGCTC
>Ga0316231_1004426_pt1 | contig 11672 bp, 11 predicted proteins | sample TBH18027metaG_FD_206002 | JGI IMG/M metagenome (GOLD analysis project Ga0316231, IMG submission 206002) | Freshwater microbial communities from Trout Bog Lake, Wisconsin, USA - TBH18027 | ecosystem: Environmental > Aquatic > Freshwater > Lake > Hypolimnion/Profundal zone | place: USA: Wisconsin...
CTCCCACCGTCGGAACGCCCTTCCGGTCGCGCCTGGAATGGCACTCCTACCAATCCCGGTATCCGAACCAATAGTAGGGGCGTCCCGCCTGTCGATTCAAAAGATCTGACAGGCAAGATGCCTGTCCTATTACAATGCCAGGTTTTGACTACAGAAGCTCAGAGCAGCAACCGGCGGACGTCGGCGTAGTTTCGGGCGATATGGTCAGCTTGGCGGAGTTGGGCGGGGGTCTGGCCGGTGGTAATCCCAATCACAGTGAGACCAGCCGTTTTGGCGGCTTGAATACCGGTGGGGCTGTCTTCGATCGCACAGCATTGGTGAGGCGTGAGGCTGAGCTTGCGGGTGGTCGTTAGATAAACTTCAGGATCGGGTTTGTGCTTCCGCACAGCATCACCACCAACCGTCACTGGGAAATATTGCGTCAGACCTGCCACGTCGAGAACCACATCGATGACTTCCTGATTGGAACTGGAGGCCACGGCCAGCCGGTACCGCTGGGCCAGCGCCGGCACGAGTTCGTGGAGCTCCTGATAAATCGGCCGGTGCTGTCGAATGAGCCGGTAGAGATGCTGAAGTTTGCGGGATAGAAGTTCGGTTGGAGACTCCGCGCGGTGATGCTTGGCAAGAAAATCGCGGAGAAAAACCGCATCGGCGATCCCAATGTAATCCCGGTACGTCATTCCGTGGTCGTGCGCGTGGCCGAGGTCGGCAAAAAGCGCTTCCCATGCCTGAGCGTGAAGCGGTTCGCTGTCAATCAGCACCCCGTCCATGTCGAAAATAATGGCGTGAAAAAATGGCAGAATGGAGGATGGGTTGGCAGCAGGTTTAGAACCAACTTTCCCCTTCCCCCCAATCTTCCCTGCTTCCATTCTTCCAGCCCGTGTCCCCATTCACCAGTCCTCCAAACCTCAGTCGCGGATTACAGTGACCCGGAAGTCCGATCTGGGTTTCAGGAGCCAGTTGAGCAGGAAGCTGACGAAGCTGATCATGAGCGACGCGCCCACCGCTGTCCAGAAGCCGGTCACATGGAAGTCCGGGAGCAGCCAGCTCACCACTTTCAACATGCTGGCGTTGATGACAAACGTGAAAAGGCCCAGCGATAAAATATTGAATGGCAACGTCAAAAAAAGAATCAGCGGCCGCAGATAGGCATTCACAAGCGCAAGCAGAATCGCCCCCCCCACGACCGCCTGCCAGGTGTCGAGCTTGATACCGTCAAACAGCCAGTCCACAACGACGAGCGCCAGCACGTCGATCGCGAGGTTGGTCAGTAAAGTGAGGATGCGGCGACCCATGGCAGCGGCTTAGAGTTTCCACTTAATCGTGCAGCCGATGGCGTGGGTCACGGGATTGGCGATGGGCTGGCCGGCCAGCACCGCGGCAATGGCGTCCCGCAGGTCGTGGGTGCGGACCTGGTCAGGATGCTGCCAGTTGTCGTCCACCCGGCCGATGTACCGGACATTAAATTTCGAATCGAGCACGAAAACTTCCGGGGTGTACTCGGCGCCGAAGGCGCGGGCCGCCCGCTGATTCGCATCGCGCAGATACGGAAAATTAAAATGCCGTTGCTGGGCGCGTTTGACCATGTTGTCAAAATTATCTTCCGGATACCCGTCCGCATCGTTCGAATTAATGGCAATGAGCTGAACCCCCTGGTCGCCAAAGTCATGCTGCAGGGCGATCAGACGATCTTCATACGCCCGGGCATAGGGGCAATGATTGCACGTGAAGACCACCACCACCACCCGCTTGCCTTTAAATGAATCCAGCGACCGGTCATGGGTATCCAGACCCGGCAGGACAAACTCCGGTGCGCGGTCGCCGATCACAAGTTTCTTCATCCCCTCTACCCTAACGATGCCGGCGAAAACGTCAAGACCCGGTGCGCATCGCGCAGTTTTGAGCTGGCGGGCGAGGTTCCCGCCGCGCCGATGGTTGGCTGCCGATTTGCGGACGGCTCGGCGGGAGCCTCGCCCGCCAAAGTTTCGCCCGCCACTGCCGGACCAAGCCAATCGGCACGTAAAATTAGTTGAGCGCGCCGCGAATTCTTGTTATCGAATCTGCGTGAGCCAAAACCAACTTACCCAACGTGCCGCGGCTTTGCTGTCCAGCAAGGCGAACTCCCTTCCCCAACTTCCCGTCACCATCGGCCTTGATGGTTTTGTGGATTCCATCATTCGCGTGGTCGACAAACGCGAGTCGGCTGAGAAATACACCACCATGCCCACGATTGCCGTGCTCGCCGACCGGCTCGCGCGCGCCGCGGGCATGAGCACAAACATCGAGCTGTGGGTTGAACGCGTCAAACTCGGCGGCAACGGTCCGATCATGGCCAATGCCATGGCAGCCCTCGGCACCCCCACAACCTACATCGGCAACCTCGGCTATCCGCACGTCCATCCCGCCTTCGCCGAACTCACCGAACGCGCCACGGTCATTTCCATCGCGGAACCGGCCTACACCGACGCGCTGGAGTTCAACGACGGCAAGCTCATGCTCGGCAAACGCAAGACCATGCTGGACGTAAACTGGCCCAACCTGGTCGAACGTGTCGGCCGCGACCGGCTCCAGGGGCTGTTTGCCAGCTCGAAGCTGATCGGCCTGCAGAACTGGACGATGCTGCCGGCGATGAGCGACATCTGGCAGCACGTGCTCGACGAGATCTGCCCCAAACTGAAGGTTCGCAATACGTTTTTCTTCGACCTCGCCGATCCGGAATCGCGCGACCCGCAAGACATCCGGCACGCGCTCGATTTGATCGCGAAATTCCAAAAACATTTCGATACCTATCTCGGCTTGAACGAAAAAGAATCCTTCGAAGTCGCGGACGTACTCGCGTACAAGGGTGCGCGCGCCGGCGAAGCCGCTGTCCAAGCGGTCGCAAAATTCATTCAGGATAAACTCAAGATTGCCGGCGTCGTCGTCCACCCCCGCGCCTACGCGGTCGCGGCTTCCAATGCCGGCGTCGCCAAGGTCGCCGGGCCGTTCGTTGAGAAACCGCTGATCAGCACCGGTGCGGGCGATCATTTCAACGCCGGTTTCTGCCTCGGTAAACTGATAGGCGCTGATGATGAAACGGCACTGCAAATTGGGGTCGGCAATTCTGGCTATTACGTCCGCACTGCCAAGAGTCCCGCGGCATTGGAATTGGCCGGTTTCTTGAAGACGCTGTAACCGGCCGGCTAGGTGCGTTGCCGCCACACGGCGATCGCCTGGTCGAATACCGCATTCGTCTTGGGCACGATGATCTTCTCGCTCGGATGAGCCGCGTACCACGCGACCGACTCACGAATTCCAACTGCGAATGGCTTCCGGCAGATGAAGTCGGGGACAAACTTTTTAATCTTCGTATTATCGAACACCCCCGGCTCCGCCTTGTCACCCTGGATCCCGGCGCGCAACTCCGGAAAGCGGGCACATAAATAATCCACCGGGATCCGCTCAATAAATGGGGATGGCGCAGCAAGCGCCACCGCCGTCTCTGCATAGATCTTATTCCACGGCAACGCCTCGTCGCTCGTGATGTGAAACGCCTCCCCGATGGCCGCGTCATTGCCAACCAAGCCGGCCAGGCCGACCGCAAAATCAGTCGCGTGCGTCAACGTCCAGAGATTCGTGCCATCGTTCGGGACAAACACCGGCTGGCCCGCGATCAGCCGGGCCGCGAAAGTCCAGCCGGCACTCGAGACCACGTTCGGAAACCACCGGCAGGAATAGGTATGCGAAGGTCGAACGATCGTGACCGGAAAATCCGGGTGCGCGACCAGCCATTGCTCGACCGCCCATTTTTTCCGGGCGTATTCCGAGAAGGGATTTCCTTTGGGACCGTCTTCAGTGATGGGCAGCTGCCGGTGGGGCTTGGCATAAACCGTGGCCGTGCTGATGAAGATGTACTGACAAATCTTGCCCGCAAACACCGCATAATCCGCTTCGACATCCGGCAGATCGTAGCCGAGGAAATTAATCACAACATCCGCCGACACACTCGCCAGCACCGCCTGATCGCGCCGATCCCCCGGCACTGCCCGATAGCCTGCGGGGACGGGAGCAAGCCCACGCGTCAGAACGCGAATGTCATGTCCCCGCTGGTGTAACAAAGCCGCGCAGTCCGCCGAAATATTCCCGGTGCCGCCAATCAATAAGACTTTCACACCAACAGTTTACCGTGCTTGTCAATCCGCCGGGCGTTTGGTATTTTTCCTTCCCGGTCAGAGTGCAATTCAACGAACCGACATTTTTGTTGCTGTTTCTGCCGGTGCTCCTGCTGGCTTATTATGCGCTCCCCTTTTTGCGCAACGGCATCCTCCTCGTCGCCAGCCTAATTTTCTGTCTGTGGGGCGGCAAACAAACCATCGGCGTCCTGCTGTTGGCCCTGGTTTTTAATTATATTCTCGGACTGGTCGTGACCAAACGCCGCGCCCTGATGGCCATTGGAATCATTGCCAATCTGTTGCTCTTGATCTGGTGCAATTATGCCGATTTTCTCAAACTGCCGTTGCCACGAATCCCCCGACCGCCGGGCCTGTCGTTCTTTACCTTCGTGGCCATTGCCTACCTCGTCGATATTTACCGGGGCGATGCGACTCCCATCCGCAATCCGATCCACGCCGGTAATTACTTTCTATTTTTCCCGAAATTCTTCGCCGGGCCCATCGTCCGGTTCCGTGACCTCGGCCACCAGCTCGCCCAGCGCAATCCCAACCGGGAATTATTCGCAGTCGGCGTCCGCCGGTTCATCATTGGTCTGGGAAAGAAAATTCTCATCGCCACCACGGTCGGCGGCGTCGCCGACAAGATTTTTGCATTACCGCAAGCGGCACTGCGCGCCGACCTCGCCTGGCTCGGTGTGATTGCGTACACGGTGCAGATTTATTTCGACTTCGCTGGCTACACCGACATGGCGATCGGCTTGGGCGCGATGTTCGGGTTCAAGCTCCCGGAGAACTTTGACTATCCATACGTCTCGACCTCCATCCGCGAGTTCTGGCGGCGCTGGCACATGACCTTGTCGGGCTGGCTCCGCGACTATCTCTACATCCCGCTGGGCGGCAGCCGGTGCGCGCCGTGGCGCGTGTACTTCAACCTCGGCATCGTGTTCTTCCTCTGCGGCCTGTGGCACGGGGCCAGCTGGACTTATATCGTCTGGGGCTCCCTCCAGGGAATCTTCCTCCTCGCTGAGCGTTTGACTGGGAATCAAGATTTGCCGCGCCCGGTCGGCCACGGTTACGCCTTACTGGCAACGATGATCAGCTGGGTATTCTTCCGGGCCGCTTCGCTCCCACAAGCCATCGGCTTTCTGACTGCCATGTTCGGCTTCAATCACGTCACGGGCGTTGCCGACGGACTGGGCGCGTTTCTGGATCCGTTCACAGCGCTCATGCTGATCCTGGGCATTCTCGGCTCGTTCCCCGTCGTCCCCCGGCTGAAAGCGCGCGAACCATTCGCAACGGTTGGTTACGTGTTTGTCCTTGCCGTTGTGCTCGTGGTGGTGGCTGTGAAAACCTACACGCCGTTCATCTATCAACAATTCTGATGAAACTGCGCGACCCCATTTTGATTGCGGTTTTTCTGATTGCAATCAGCTTGCCGCTCGGCGTGCAACTGACCGGCAACGCCAGTGGCACCCAGTCGCATGAAAAACGCAAACTGGCACCGTTACCGGCCTGGCCAACATCGTTCGAGTCGCTTTGGAAATACCCGGGCAAGTTCACAAAGTACTACGGCGATAACTTTGGGCTCCGCGCCAAGCTGATCCGCCTGCACGCGCTGGTGATGTATCGGCTTTTTGGCCTGTCCCCGAGCGATAAAGTCCTGACCGGCCGCGATGGCTGGCTGTATTACGCGGATGATTACAGCCTGGACGATTACCGGTCCCGCGTACCCTTCACAACTGCCGAAATGGCAAAGTGGCAAAAAGTCTTGGAAGCCCGCCAGGACTGGCTGGCCAAACGGGGGGCGAAATTCGTGGTCGTGTTCGCGTGTGACAAATATGTGATCTATCCAGAATTCTTACCGGCGGCGTACCGGCGAAACGACGTCCCTTACCGGGTGGATGAACTTTCAGATTACCTGGCCAAGAATTCCAAACTGACGGTTGTCGCCCTCCATCAGCCATTGGCAGCGGCCAAGCCGGACCGCCTGTATCAACGGACCGATACCCATTGGAATGATCGCGGCGCATATATTGGCTACCGTGAGATTATCACGGCGATCGGGCAGCAACCCTTGGCGTATGACCCGGTCGAAAAGACGACCGAGGGTTGGGATTTGGCGCGGATGATGGGCCTCAACGACATCATCCGCGAGGAAGACCGCCAGCTCCAGCCGCGGACGCCCCGCCGCGCCGCCATCGTTGACATTGATCGGCCGGATCCCACGTGGAACGTCGGCCGGGTCGCCCTCGAAGTGAACGACCGGAGCCTGCCGAAACTGGTGATGTTCCGGGATTCGTTCGGATCGGCACTGGTGCCATTTTTGGCGGAGCATTTCCGGCACAGCCTGTTTCTCTGGCAGTACGACTTCGATCCAGCGGTCATTGAAAGGGAAAACCCGGACGTTGTGATCTGGCTGATGACCAGCCGGCGGTTACAGTGGTTTGATCCGGTGAATCCACCGTTGCCGTGACGCCGCATTGACACAACCAATCCAGGTGGACTAAATTTTCCCTTCGTAGCTTATTTTCGTCGTTGGCGGGCACGTTATTGCATGCCCGGCACCGACGGCAATCAATCATCGGCGCGTCACGACAACTCGTCGCAACAACCGGCAGACATCCGTTAGCTTCACCGTCCCTGCAATGAGCGTCAAGGCATTCGCTGCCCCACACGCGACGCCATACCGAACAGCATCCGGGAGGGCGATCCCCCGCTCCAGTTGCCGACAAATCCCAGCCGTTACCGCATCCCCGCTGCCAATGGGGTTGACCGGCTGAATCCGCGGTGGCTGATGATGCCAGGCATGGGTGCCGGTCACCAACCACGCCCCCGCCGCGCCGTGTGTCACCACAACGTGCTGGGCACCGGCCGCAATCAGTTCCCGAGCACCCACCAAAATGCGTTTTTCAGTCGGAAATTTTCGGCCCAGCGTGTTTTCCAATTCATGGACATTTAACTTCGCGATGAATGGCTGAAACTCCAAGACCCCCAACAAGGGCGCACGCTGCGAATCAATAATGACCGGCACGCCACGTCGGGCAATATCTCGATAAATCTCCGGTGACGCCCCCGGCATCAACGCCCCCGCGATCACGGCATAGCGCGCACGCGCCAGACTTTGATCCAGCGTGTGAAAGAATTTCTGCCATGCCGCGCGCGCCGGTAACTGCGCTTCCTCGACCAATTCCGTGATCGTCCCGGTGGCGTGATCAAACAAGGTTGTGCAAATCCGCGTGGGCTGATTGGTGCGAACCAGTTTCTCCGGTACTCCTTCGCGGCACAAACTGGTGGTGATAAACCGGCCGGTTTCGCCGCCCACGAAGCCCAACAGTAATGGCTGTCCACCCAGTTGCCGAAGGACCCGCGCCACATTTGGGCCCTTACCGGCTGCCGACCGGTGAATGGCTGGCGACCGATTCACCTCCCCCAGTTTGAATGACTTAAATTCACGGAGCTCTTGCAGCGCCGGTGTCAGACCGATGCATAAAATAGATTTCATCGCATTATCTCCAACTCGACCAGCAAATCACTCACATGTTCCCACGGGGTCGCCCCGCTGGCCAGTAATGCATTAATCAAGGCCGGCACCTCCCGCTGCGGGGTAAAATCACGGGCGGTCACCTGCCGCGTATTCAAGAGCACCAACTTACCGGGTTGCCGTGCCAGATCGAGATTCTTGATATTGCCAGACCCAAACGGTACTTCACACACCACGATCACATCCGCTTCCTGTGCCAGTTGACCGGCAGTGGTCAACGCCTTGGCGCTCAAGGGTGAAAATGGTTTTTCCAATACCGTTGGCAGTCCCAACGCCACCGCCGTTTGGGCATCGGTGTCCCCTTGATTCAACACACCACAACTCACCTGCCAGCCCGCCACGCAGAGCCGCCGCAGCACTTCGACGCCGCTACCTCCACCACAAATCACATGGACCCGTTTCCCGGTCGGCGCAGTGGCAGTGCGCGTGGGCAGGATCATCAACAATCCCGTCGCATCGCGACGAACCGCCAGTTTGCAATGATACGCCTCCTCAAGAACATCCTCCCGCAACACGTCCGCCGGTCCACCGATCGCGGTAATCCGCCCATGATCCAACAGCGCCAATTGTGGAAAAAATTCTGCCGCCAGATTCAGGTCGTGGCTGGTCATCACAACCGTCAGGCCGCGCTCCCGATTCAGGCGTTCGAGCAGTTGGAGGACTTCCAGCCGGTGATTAATATCGAGATGCGAGGTCGGCTCATCGAGCAACAACAACTGCGGTTCCTGCGCCAGCGCCATCGCGATTACCGCCCGCTGTTTTTCGCCTCCGCTCAATTCCGAATAATACCGGTCGCGCAGCTCCAGCGTGTCGGTGTATGCCAACGCTTGTTCAATCGCTTGCTGATCCGTCCCCGTTAAATTCGCCCACCGCCCACGCGGGACGCTGCGCCCGAGCGCCGCCAGTTCGGTAACTGTAAACGCCATCGGGGTCGTCACTTCCTGCGGCACCACGGCCACAAGCCGGGCCCGTTCGGTGGCCCGCAGTTGCCGGAGATCCCGGCCGAATAATTGGACTTCGCCACCGGTCAGCGGCTGCAATCCGGTTAACACGCGCAACAATGTGGACTTACCGGCGCCATTGGGCCCCAACAGCGCGACCATCTGGCCGGCCCGGATCGTCAGGGAGACATCCTGCAGCACCGGCTGCTGCCGGTACCCTGCCGAGACATTGCGGCACAGGACGGCATCACTCATTCGATCCAACCGCCTTTCCGTCGCCGCAATAACAGCGCCAAAAAGAACGGTCCACCGACTAGGGCCGTCACGACGCCAATGGGAATTTCCTGCGGGGCGATAATGGTGCGGGCCACGGTGTCGCATACCACAAGGAACAGCCCACCAATTACAGCCGCCACCGCCGGTAATTTTCGATGATCCGGCCCAACCCACGCTCGCGCGGCATGCGGGACGATCAATCCGACAAAACCAATCAGTCCGGCCAGCGCCACGGCAGTCGCCGCCAGCAACGTCGCCAACACGAGACAACCGGCAATCATCAACCCCGTTCGCACGCCGAGATGATGCGCGGCTTCCCGGCCCAAGGTCAGCGCATTCAACTGCCGGCCCAGCCCAGTTAATATCACTAATGCCCCCAGCACCAGCACGCTCCCGGTCAACAGCAGCGGCTGGGCGCTGAGTTGCAGATTCCCGAGAATCCACCACAAAATGCTGTGCATCCCTTCGGCCGGAGCCAGCGAGACGATCAACATCAATAAATTCGAGAGTACCGCGCTGACAATGATCCCGCTCAACAACAATCCGTAAATGGATGCGCCCCCGCCCCGTGCTGCGAGCAGGTACACCACCGTCAACGTCGCCAGGCCGGTCCCAAAGGCCGCCGCAGGGACTGCCCAAATATGCACCAAGCTCCACCCAAAAAACACCGCGAACGCCGCGCCCAACCCCGCCCCACTGCTCACCCCGAGAACGTACGGCTCCGCGAGCGGATTTCGCAGCAACGCCTGCATCACCACACCCGCTCCAGCTAATCCTGCGCCAACGACAAAACCGGTCAAGATCCGATGCCAGCGCAATTCAAGCACTGCGCGGCCGAGTGGGGTCTGCCAATCCGGTAGTCCCGCGGCGCCGGCCAACAACGCGCCCGCCACAACCAATGGAATCGCAAGTAATAACGGCCAGACCGGCCAGCGACGATGAGTGCTCATTTTGTTAGTGGAACGGGCGTCCCGCCCGTTTTGCTTTCGGCACTGAACGGGCGGGACGCCCGTTCCACTATTTCGGATGTGCCCAAACACCGCCGCAACGCTTCGACCGCCTGCAATACCCGCGGCCCGGGAATCTCCAGCAGATCACGGTCGAGATCGCGACAGATCCGATTCGATTTCACCGCTGACACCTGCTCCCAACCGCTGCGCTTGGAAAGGTCGATCTGGCCGGGTTCAAGCAAAATCACAACTTCCGGATCACGGGCGAGCACTGATTCCGTCGCTATCTGAAAGAAATCACGCGCGACATCACCGGCAATGTTTTCTCCGCCTGCCAATGTAATCAGATCATTAAGAAAGGACTTCCGGCCGGCCGTCATCAGCGGGTCACCCCAGATTTCGATAAACACACGGCGGCGAACGGTTGGCGGGTGCTGCCGCAAATTTGCCAGAGTTCCCGAAAACTCACCCGCCAGTCTTTCAGCAGAATCCTCCCGGTGCAGGAGTTTGCCAATGGTCCGAATCGCGCGCGGAATATCGTCAAGCGACCGGCACGGAATGCTTTCATGGTGGATGCCGAGATGTTCAATGGCTTGCACGGAGTTTTGATCTTCCATGTCCACGGTCACCACCAGGTCCGGCGCGCACTTGGCCAGTGCCTCCAGAATCGGGATGCCGAAATCGCCGGCAACCGGCACGCGCTTCACCACATCCGCCGGGTAATGGCAGGCGCTGCTGCGGCCGACCAGACAATCGCTCGCGCCGATGGCACAAATAATTTCGGTCAGACTCGGCGCGAGCGAAGCCACGCGCACGACGGCATTCGTGCTTGCCGGCACCGCTGGCGCCACGGCCAGCGTCACGAATCCAATCACTGCCCAGCACCATAGAGTTTTCGTTGGAAGCTTCAACAGGCCGGCAGCCTAACAAAGCGCTCCCGCCCCGCAAGCAGATTCGCGAATTTCGCGTGTCGAATCAGTGGCTTGGCTCCGATTCGAAAGTCACTTCTTATCCCTTTTGTCTTGTTGCGCTTGTTGAAACATCTCACTCAATCGGACCGGCTGCCAACTTGTCCGGCCGGAATAGTCTGATTGCCAGACGATGCCGATGATGCTACAGGAATGAAACCATGAACGCAGATTTGATTTTCGATGCGAAAGCGGCACTCGGCGAAGGCGCGATTTGGCATGCGCGCGAACAGGTGCTGTATTGGGTGGATATTCTCGGCAAACGATTCTGGCGGTTTGATCCCGCCACCGGCCAGCAGGAACCGTTTGAAATCGGTCAATTCGTCGGCACCATCGTGCCCCGCCGCAAAGGGGGCGTGCTCTTGGCATTGCATCGCGGCCTGGCAAGCTACGATCTGGCTGCGAAACAATTGACGATGCTCTGCGATCCGGAAGGCAACAAACCCGAACTCCGATTCAACGATGGCAAGTGCGATCCCGCCGGCCGGTTCTGGGCCGGCACAATGCCAGCCGAAGGCCGCGGCCCAACCGGCAGCTTGTTTTGTTTATTCCAAGATTTACGCTGCGAACGGAAGTTGACCGATGTCTGGTGCTCCAATGGCATTGTCTGGAGCACCGACCGCCGCACGATGTATTACATTGATACCCCCCGCGGCACAGTCGACGCTTTTGACTACGAATTAGAAACCGGTGCGATCTCCAATCGGCGCGCCGTGATCACTATTCCGCCCGACACCGGTCACCCCGACGGTTCGACCATGGATGCGGACGGGATGATCTGGGTCGCGCACTGGGGTGGCGCACGCGTGACGCGCTGGGACCCGCGCACCGGCAAGCTGCTCGCG
>Ga0316231_1004429_pt1 | contig 11669 bp, 15 predicted proteins | sample TBH18027metaG_FD_206002 | JGI IMG/M metagenome (GOLD analysis project Ga0316231, IMG submission 206002) | Freshwater microbial communities from Trout Bog Lake, Wisconsin, USA - TBH18027 | ecosystem: Environmental > Aquatic > Freshwater > Lake > Hypolimnion/Profundal zone | place: USA: Wisconsin...
CCTTGAGGTCGAGAAACGGAACTTTCATAGAATTATTCATTGGGCAACATTTTGATAAGCCGGGCAGGATTGCCGGCGACGACCGCCCTGGGCGGCACATCCTTGGTCACAACGCTGCCCGCCCCCACCAGCGCGGCTTCCCCTACGGTGATGCCGCAGAGCAGCGTGGCCCCCGAACCGATCGAAGCCCCTCGGCGGACCAGCGTGGGCACGCATATCCAATCTGCCTCCGTCTGAAGCGCGCCCCCGGCATTGGTCGCCCGAGGATAACGGTCATTCGTGAAAGTGACGTTGTGACCGATGAACACATCGTCCTCGATGACCACGCCCTCGCACACGAACGTGTGGCTGGATATCTTGCACCGGTTTCCGATCCGGGCGCCTTTTTGGATCTCTACGAAGGTGCCGATCTTGACGTCATCCCCCAACTCGCATCCGTATAGGTTGGCGAACCCGTAGATCCGAACACCACGGCCCATTTTAACATCGGGCGCGATCTGCTGGAAGGCTTGGCTGGCGGCTGGCATAGAGGCGGTGCTTTGGGCCTTAAGGGTCAAACCGATCAAGCCGGCAGTATGCGGTGAGGAGTCATTTTGAGCTTCCAAGCGTCCTTGTGGGGGACAATCCCCTTGCCATTCCCATGCCCATTGCCGCGACCGTTGCCCTGGTGCAAGGTGGAGGAAACGTGCCCGTCGGCAGCGTCGCTCGCCAGGATAACGGGGCTCCCCTCCTGCCGCAGAGACTTGCTGCTGGCCTCCAGGATCTTCACCACATTCAACCCGCACACCGCGCTGGTCAAGGGCGTCGCCCCCGTCTGGATGCACTCCAGAAAGTGACTGCATTCGGTCTTTAGTGGCTCTTCCTGCTTGATATGAGGGGAATACGTGTCGCCGTAATGGTAGGCGTACTGGAACTCGGCAAACGTGTCGTAGTGCGGCGGACGTTCGACGCGGGCATCGAAAATGCGAATCTTCTCCAGGGGAGTGACATCATCATAGACGATCATGCGCTTGCTCCCCACGATGGTCATTTCGCGCGTCTTCCTCGGGTCAAGCCAACTGCTGTGGATCACGGCCGATCGGTTCTTAGAGAACGTCAGGTGCATGAGCGTCACATCTTCAACGCCGGGAGTGATATGGGCGCTGCCCCGGCAATCCACGCTAACCGGAGGCTCACCCATGATGTAGAGGATGATAGAAATATCGTGCGGGGCCAAGTCCCAGGCCACATTGATATCTTTCTGGTAAAGGCCCAGGTTGAGCCGCCGGGCGGCGATGTAGCGAATTTCCCCGATGTCGCCGCAGTCCACGATCTCCTTGATCCTCCGCACCGCCTGCGAATAGAGGAAGGTATGGCCGACCATCAGAACGAGGCCCTTCGCGCGAGCGATCTCCTGAAGTTCCTCGCATTCGGCCGAGGACGAGGCCATGGGTTTTTCGATGAGGGTGTGTTTGCCCGCCAGGAGGCTTGCCTTAGCCATGGCGTGGTGATGCTTGACCGCAGTGGCTATGGCTACGGCATCGACGTCCCTCCCCTCGATCATTCGCCGGAAGTCCGGCTCCCCCTTGACCCCGGGGTACAGGGACGTGACATGATCGAGCCGCTCCTGGCTGACATCACACACGGTCTTCAGTTTGCAGGCCGCCAGTGAACCGAAATTGCGGACCAGGTTCGGACCCCAGTAGCCGCAACCGACTACACCGATCTTGATTTCTTTTGTCATGTTGCCACCTATTCCTTAAAGCCTGATGGAGCCGGACACCTCCGACCTTGGGCGAACTAAACCCTCCTGTGGGCGATAGCCTCAAATCCCTGAAGCCACCGCAAACCCAAGATGCACACCTGAACCAACACCCCTCCGGGCCGATCCCCCCTCCAACAGCTCAGGACAAGCGGCCGCAAGATGCGTTCCCATCCACCGCAGCTTCACCGGCCATCGCGCCGGACGCTCGCTTGCGCAGCAGCCGCTGCTCGGCGACCTGCACCACGATCGCCGGGATCGTCCTGGCGAGAATAGTGATGTCCAGGAGTAACGACCGGTGGTCCACGTAGTGGACATCCAACCCGATCATCTCCTCGAACGTGGTGCGGTTCTTGCCGTTGACCTGCCAAAGGCCCGTCAGGCCCGGCAGGGTCTCCATCCGTCGCCTGTGAGGCACACTGTATCGCTCGTACTCATTGGGCAGGCAAGGTCTCGGCCCCACGAGGCTCATATCCCCCAGAAGGATGTTCAAAACCTGGGGCAGCTCATCCAAGCCCAAAGATCTCAGCCAGATCCCGCCGGGAATCACCCGCTCGTCGCCTTTGGCATCCAGCTTCACCATCGGTCGATCGGATTCCATGAGCGCGGCGAAATATCCCTCGTGAACGCTCGGGTCCGCGTTAACCCTCATGCTCCGGAACTTCAGGCAGGTAAACCGCCGGCCTCGATAGCCGACCCGTTCCTGCTTGAACAGGACGGGGCCGGGGGATACCACCTTGATCGCCACTGCGACCAAAAGACCCAGCGGGAGCAGCAACGGCGCTGCGGCGAGGACACACGAAACGTCCAGCACCCGTTTCCACTTCGGTGCTCCACCACAATCCTCCGTGCCCCGCCTCGCTGACGCAAGCCGCACGGGACGCCTCCCAGAGTTTGAAAATGTCATACAGGAATAAAGCCCCTTGAGAGGATAGGAAAGTTGCCGCTAATGAAAACCCACCTGGTGCCGCATCGGAGCGCTAGCACTATTAATCGGTAAAGCTCCGCACTTGTTCGTTTCCGAACCCCTCGCCGACTTTCGTCCCGAATCTCATCACCCTTCCGAAGCAGCAACTCGCCTGCCCGGCCCCAACCAACCTGACCCTCAACATCAGAAGACGCTCACTCCCCAGAGAGCCAGTCTCCACCAAGGCCAATCCTAATAAGCCCCGGTGGCGTACCCACCAGGAGAGCAAGCCAACGGCGCCAACAGATCCGCCATCAGCCTGTCCTCCACGATTAATGAACTCCGATCCACCTCCGCCACAGTGGCTCGCCCAAGGAAATCGAGCAGGATCTGGACGCGCTGCCGGCCCGGCAAGGCGCGCACCACTACCCCGCGATAACCCAGAAATGTCCCCTCCGCAACGGTGATCTCCACTCCCGGCTCCAGACAATTCTCGACCGACATCGGCTCATCGCCCGCGAAGCATTGCCTCAGTTCCTCGATCACCGCGTCCGGCACGACGGCCGCCCGCTGTCCGAACCGAACCAGCCCGCTAATGCCCACCATGTACCGGACCTGCTCCAGGGATTGCGCCCCCACGCACCGCACGAAGAGGTAACAGGGGAAGAGCGGCTCGATAACCCGCATGACGCCGCGCCGGGTGGCCCGCTCCATCCTCAGGCGGGGATGAAACACCTCCAACCCAAGTTCCCGGTGCAGGCCGGCCGCCGCGATGTGCTCGTGCTTCGGCTTGGTTCGCGCGCAATACCAGGTTGGGTCCAAACAGTCTTGCATCGCCTAGATCTAAGCAGAACCCGATCGGTCTGTCTGTCATGGCCGAGCGCGATCTTAGTATCGCTTCAAACTCCGACACGCTGTAGGGCAGAAGCACGACAACACGTAGCGGCGAGTATTCGCGACCGCCCAGCCCCGCTCTCGGACCCGCCAGAGCGAAGCCCACTGAGCATGAAGACCTTGCGCCTCATTGTCGTGTGTGGCGGTGACTCCTGGTGTCGCAGATCCATATGACACTTTGTAGACGAAGCACACGACGCGGCACGACGCCGCCGGGGGCAAGCCGCCTTGCGCGGGCCTACCCCTCGCCCCAGGCCTTGGCCACCGTCCACTGGATCGCGCGCTTCAGCAACTCATCCGCGTCGTTCAATTTCATCTTCAACTTGATCCGCGAGCGGTAGGTCTCCACGGTGCTGATGTCGATATGCAACACCGACGCGATTTCCGCGGTGCTGGTCCCGACCCCGATGAGTTCAAACACCTCCAACTCGCGTTCTGACAGGCATTCTCCCGGCCAGTTGCGCGCACCCAACCCCGGACGCGCCACGCTCGAAGCCACTTGCGCCGCCACCTTCTCGCTCCAGTAGATTTCTCCACTCAAAACTTTCCGCACCGCCTTGATAATCTCGGTGGGGGCATTCCGCTTGGAAATATACCCGCTAGCCCCCATCCGCACCGCCCGTTCCGCGTACACCATCTCATCATTCGTTGACAACACCAGCGACAGAACCGCCGGATAACGATCGCGGATGTCCTTGACGAGTTGTAACCCGTCGGACTGTCTCAAACGCAAGTCCACAATCGCCAGATCCGGGCTCGAACTGGCAATCGCCGCCAAGGCGGTCTCCCGATCGTCGGCTTCGCCGCATACGAGGAGATCCGGTTCTTGCGCCAGAGCGTTCTTGAGTGCCTGGCGCACCAGGGGATGATCATCCACCAATAGTATCCGCTTCCGCATTGCTTTTCTGGCGGCTTCCTTCATACCCGGTCGCCTCCTTCCGCTCCACTTCGAACCCGCAGCCCTGCCGCTGGTCTGCCCACGGCCGCCGGCTGTCCACTGGAAACCCGCAAGTAATCCTCGTGCCACCCGATGGGCTTCGGCCGATCACCAGTTCACCACCGATCATCCGCGCCCGACTTAGCATCATGGTGAGACCCAGACCCGGCTTCCAGCCATTCCCGTCCGCCATGCCGATTCCGTCATCCTCAATCTCCAGGCAGCCCCTCCCCTCGTCGATGGAAAGCCGGACCACTATCCGCCGCGGCCGGGCATGCTTTGTCGCGTTATGCACGGCCTCGCGGGCGAGCCGATACAGATGAGTAGCCACCCAGTTGTCGCCCACGGAGAGCGAATCCGCACATTCTGCTTCGCACAGCACCCGGAAATCCCGGCAGGTCATCGAGGCCAGTTCTTTCAAAGAGGCCGCAAGGCCATCGTGGGCCAGATTCGAGAGCATCAAACCGCGAGCCTGGCTCCGGGCGTCGTCCATCGCCCCATTCAGCCTCGCGAGCAACTCACCCGCCTCCTCCGCCTCCGGCAGCCCCCTTCTAGCCAACTTCTCCCGCAGCAAGTTGCAAGTTACCGCGGCGGCGAACATCCTCTGGCACAATCCGTCATGGAGCATTTCCCCAAACCACCTCAGATCCCGTTCACTCACCTCCTGTACGGCCCGCTCCAACCGTCTCACCTCCGAGATGTCTCTCACCACCAACAGAAACCCGTTCGGTCGCCCCTCCACGACCCCCCAAAGCGCACCCGTTACCTGCGCGGAAACCGATCGCCCCCCGCTCGTCACGATGGTATAATCGGTATGCTTCAGGCTCCCCGTCCGCAGCAATCCGGCGAAATCCGCCTGTATCCGGCGATGTTCCGCAGGAAGCGTGAAATCGAAAAAACTCTTCCCCACAGCCCCCTCGACATCGAGCGCTCCGAAGAAACTCGCCGCTTGTGGGTTGACACTCATAAACCTCCCCTCGAGATTGAGCAAGACCACGGCATCAGGCAGGGCCTCGACGAGTTGGCGATAGTGTTGCTCGCTGGCCCGCAAGGCCTTGCTGGCCCGCCCGAAACGCACCCAGGTGCGAATTCTCGCCAATAACTCGCTTAGTTCTACCGGTTTTTTGAGGTAGTCGTCCGCCCCCACCCCGAATCCGTTCACGACCTCCGCCGCCCTCATCGCCTGCCCCGAAACCACGACCACGATCACGCCACCCAGGTCCGGATCCGCTTTGATTTGTCGGCAAACCTCGAGCCCGCTCAGGTCGGGTAACCCCACATCCATCAACACGATATCCGGGTGATGTTCCTTGGCGAGGGTCAACGCCATATGCCCGGTCATGGCTGTCCACACACGGTAACCTCCCGCGGAAATCGCCGCCGAGAAAAGTTCTACTACTAAAGGCTCGTCCTCCACCAGAAGGACGTCCCCAGTTGCTACTATGTCCGTGCCATCCAAGCCGATTCGCATACTCGATTCCCCAACCTGCACGCTGCTGCAAATGAACCCCTAATGATCCTCGGCAGACCTCTGAGAATTGTCAACCAAATAAACACCGTAAATGAACACGCCCGCGACGAACCCGTTCCCTCCTTTAGCCCTCTCTCCGAGACGGAGGCCGGCTTCCGATGGACTAAAACCAGGAGAATCGCTCGGGCACGTAGATGATATCAAAAGGCTTTAGCATATAGGGCTCGTTCTGCTCTCCTTGAAGGACCTGTTTCAGGTTGAGCTTGTGGTGTTCCACCTGCCCGTTTGCGCCGTGTCGGATTACTTTCACGGCCTTTAAATTTGCCTTCGTGTGGTCGAACCCGCCCGCCTCCATTATCGCCTCCAAAGCCGAAATGGGGCGATCCGACATGATCTTGCCCGGCCGCAGCACGCAACCGCTCACATAAATCGGAAAAGCCGAGGACTCCAAGGCCACGGTAATCTCCTTTACCTGCAATTGCGGGCCGTAAAGCTTGATCAGTTCCTGTTCCAACTCGCTAGGGCGTGCCCCGGCGGCCTGGACCTCGCCAACCAGGGGAAGAGACACCTTGCCATCTCGCCGAATGGCCGCCACCGTGTTGAGATTGGGTGCGCCAGGAAACGAAACCCTCACGACGTCCCCTTCCCGGAGAACCAATGCCTCGCCCTCCCCAGTGGCCCCCTTCCCTGGTTCATTCGGCGATTTCGACTTTTTCGCGATCGCCCCCGCCTCCTGCTGTGTCGGTGCCTTCACCATCCCGACCGTCGGCGTGGAGCCTGCGCCCTCACCCGGTGCCACTTCCGAAAAGGCTGGCGTGGTGCTGCTGCGACACCCTGGACCGGCAAGCAACCCGATTAGAGCGCACACCGCAACGGCTGGGGTGGCCAAACGGATTGAAACGATTCCGACGCACTCGAACCAACCACGACCAAGAGTTCCGATCCACCGATTTATCATATTTCCTTCGCTGTTATTGGGTTCTAGCATTAATCCGTTACACAATTAAACGACACCACAGGCCGCGGGAAGGACGCTCTGCTTGGCAAGGAAACCTCCGACCGTCCCCCAGAGCTGGGGCTCCGCGTCCGGTAGGCCTCCGAAAGAGCCTCTCGGCTGAGTTCAGGGGGACGGGCGTCAATGACAATGACTCTCCCGCTGCCGAGTTCTAATCGTCACTGTTCAGGACGGAACAAACCAGCTCAGGACCTGCTATTGGTCCGGGCCGCGATCAAAATACGGAGCCGGCTGCCGGCCTCCAAAGGGGCTCAACCTGAACGCCCAGGAGTTGCTCCGGCGCAAAGCTCCGCACTTGCTGGTCCTTGTGCTAAGCTCCAACAAAACCCCTGCCGGCACAGTTCTCCCGCCTGCTTCAATCCGCTCTCCAGGCTAAGCAATTATACGCACAGACTCCTTCCTTCCGTCTGTCGTGGCTGCCGTGGATTCTCCTGTCCCACCTAAGCGTTACACTCACGTCGTTTGCAGCCACTACACGGCCCGTCCCTCGGCGTCCCGCATGGCACCTGACCCTTCCGGGGACACCGCGAGTGCCCTTGCAACTCGGAGTTTCGGGGACCGCGCGCCGCCAGGAACCGGCGGGCCTTGCCTGTCGATCAGGACAGCCGCACGGATCTCCTGAGGCGGCCAATTTCGCGATTCTCCAAACCGGGTTCGTTCCTCCGCGCTGCCCCGCAAGCGCTGCTGGACGCTCGCTCGGTCCAAGCTCACCGTCCCGTGACCCCAGAAGCTTCGGTGTCGGTGGCCATTCCACCCCGCGTAATATGTGGTGTCGGATCTGCTTACAGGTGCTATACCTCGCTACCACATAACTGGTTACAATGAAGATTACGAGCCCACCGGTATCGTAATGTCGGGGTTTTTTCCACATTCGGCTAGAACCCTCTTTCTTCGCAAAGAATTCCATCACGCGTATTTGTTTGCCACGCAATGTGTTGAAGCAGCGGCGCATCGCTATGACCTGCTGTGGCATACTAACTGCTAATACAAATCGCACGAATTCCTAAGGCAGCATCTGCATCCGGTGAGCGACGGACGGTGCGGGTATTGCCTGCGCTTGGTCCTCCCCACTGGTGGGCAAGGAATCAGCGAGAAAGGACAATGGCAGCGAGTATGAATGATGCCTCAAAAATGTCCGAATCGGTTGCGACCGTACTGATCGTTGATGACGACCCGACAATTCGTGGCTTGGAGAGGATCATTCTGCGCTCGCAAGGATACAAGGTGTTGGAAGCGGAGAGCGCTGCTGAGGCCATGCGGTTGGCCCCTGAGTCGGTGCTGGTTGATCTCTTGATCACCGATTTCTTGATGGCCGAGGTTGACGGGTTAGAACTCGCCCGGCGCTTCCGAGAAGTTCATCCCAAAACCCCGATTCTCATGGTTTCCGGATCGATGGCCTCGCTTCCCGATCGAGGGGAGAATCTCGAATCCCTTGAGCTATTGCCGAAGCCGTTCGGATTGAATGCCTTGCTCCGCAAGGTCCATGAACTCCTGGACATGGGAGGATCTCCGCCCCACCCTTCGGGTAGTTCTTTTGCGGCGCCCGCCCGCTGAAACAGTTCGGCCCATTGGAGATCCCTTCCGAGGCCAAGTGGGGACCGCGCCACCGCTCGAAGCTCACTTCTTGCGTCGCAACTCAATCGCCCACAGCGCCCTCCAAGCGACGTAGCCACCTGCGGCGACATACGCCGAAACCGATAGACACAGCGGCAACATTACGAGGAACACGAACCCTACGAAGCCAAGCAAAACCACTTTAAGAAGGGAACTCATGGCCCCCACACCCATCGTCAGAACTAGGTCCCTGGACAAAACCTCTTCATTTCAAAAACCTGACCCGTGAACTTTCATAGGCACTTGCGCCCAGTTGGAAATAGGGGCGCCCGTAGGCGCCCGTGAAAACCGAATTGCTGGAGTTCCCACTCAACTCACCTTGCGCCGAATCGCACCCAGACCCAGCATGCCAATCCCGAGCAGCATCGCCGTCAGGCCGCCGTCGGGAACAGCCGTCACCGCGACTATAAGTCCCGCAGGATTACCGGGCGCGTCACCGGGCAAGTTGTAGACCTCGAATGTAATCGTGTTTACCTGGTTCGGATTAAGCGTGACATTGAAGAACTTGGTCCACACACCCCAGTCATACGTGTCACTTGGAATCTGCGACCAACCGGGGCTCTGCACCACTGGTGCGGCGCTTCCGTTCAGGAACATTGCCCCTGGGTTATCACTTGAGAACTTGCCTGAGATAGAGCTGAACCCGGCGGGAATGGTCCGTGTGAAGGTGAACAGGGTGCTTGGAGCCTGCGAGAAATTCTTGGTAACACCGGCATGCTGTTCCCACGTCGTGGTCGGGTCCAATGGACTAATCCACTGGCCATACGGCTGATTCAGGACCTGGTTTGGAACCCACGCACTGCCATCCAGAGGCCACAGGCCCAATGGATATACCAAGGCAGTGGAACAGCCCCCACCGCTAACGCCGTAATTCAGGTCTTGGTCGTATGCATTCAGCGGGTTTCCCGAGCCATCTAATCCCGTGCCGATCTGCATTGTCGCGGCCTGCGCGACTAAGGCCAGACCTCCCACGAGCACGCCGACAATTCCTGTTCGCTTCATAATTACCTTTCTATTGCTTTCAAGTACTTGATGGTCCGCAAACACCGTTTACAGATGCTTGGCTTGACAGCAGGCAGCGTGCCACTGTTTGGCCCCACTCTGAGGACTGTGTAGTTGTCGTGTTCTATGTGACTATGCAGCAATTACTTGAGGCTCGTTTCCTGAGTCCAGTCTTTCTTTCTCAGTTCCGCACCAGACGGTGCCAAGTGTCAGGACTTTTGACACGGGACCACAGTTTCGGTGTCGCCGGATCCCATAACTCCTTGATCTCAGGGGTGATACCGATTCTCGCCGCACGTGTAATGGGAACCGACAGTAGACCAACTGACCAATCCCTGGGCCTCGGGTGATCCGCCCATCTGGATGAACTCGTAAAGGCGTCGTTTCAGATTACTCCCGTCGACCGCTGTAGCCAGTAGGGAGCTAAGCAAGGGTACGCTCCGCGGACCGAGACTGAAAAGGCGCAAGGTGCCTGGGTCCACTACCTCACAAACCCCGTCAGCCACCGGAGCCCGGCTCGGATACCAGCGTCCTGGACCCCACTGAAGCCATAGGCTGAAACAAGCTCCTCTTCGTGTGATCGATAACGTGGCGGCAAGAGGAGCATGGATCTGAGGCTGGAGCCTTCGACCCTGGCGATCTCGGAATACAGCAGACCCTTGGCAACGGCGTATTCGCCGGGTGGCAGAGTGAGAGCGCGTTGGGGCAGGATCAGCCAAGGGCGGAATTCCAGGATGAGGTTGCCGTCCTTACCGCGCAGCAGCGTCCCGTAACTTCGCGCCGGTGCCTTGTGGCATTTGCGAGCCAAGAATAAGCGGTTCGCGATTCTGCTGGGAACGAAACGCTTCTGGCCTTGAGTAGCCAAGTCCCAGATGAAGACCAGACCGAAGTACGACAAACGGAACGACCATCCCGCGATTAACCAGGCGAGGATGATGATAACGAGTGCCCAGGCAGCGCCCAGCCACGGGTTGGCGACCGCGGTCAAGACAACCGTGAACAGGAGGAAGAGGCGGGAGGACTTGAGGCCCAGATCGACAACTCTGAAGGGGCTGAGGAGGATGAGGATGTTGATGCCGCTGGAGGCAAGGCAAACAATGAAAAAGGTAATCATCATCAGGGAAACCATGATCACGTTGCCCAAAAGGTCGATCACGGCGACGAAGCCGGTGCCAGCCATCGCCACAGGCGGAGCGTCTGGCGCATGAAACACCGAGGCCATCAGGGGCACGAACGCACCCACGGCGATCAGCCCGCTGATTTTGTGTTCGATGACCTCGGCGGCGTCAAAGGGCTTTTTCAGTAACCTCGGGGCGGCCATACCCGCCGTGTCCTTGAGACAGCAGAGCGTCACGATGACCAGGGCGGGAATCCAAAACCATGGTTGCGCAAACCATGGGAGGTTGGCCCTTTCCGGCGCGGTTTTGGCCTGCAGATATCTCCAAGCGCCAACCGCACCGGTGCCGAGCAACGGCGAGATGGCTACCCCGGTAATCAGAGAAATCGTCTGGGCCAATTCCGCGCCCGGCACGACGGCGTTGGTGGACGACGCCTGCTGGAGGGGCGCTACCGCCCCGGCCGCGTGGGAACACCAAGAACCGGTGGCCAAACAAAACGTGACGGCCAGAAGGACAAACGATCTCATGCCACAGAGGGTCCGTTTTCCGGGCGCGTCTGTAAAGCGCACCGTTCAGGCCCGCGGAAAAACCCTGGCGACGAAAATCCGCAACCGATTAGACTGACAACATGGCACATTTCATTCCTGAGTTCCAGAAAGGCGAAGGCGAGGTCATCGCCTCCTGGAGCGCCGCCAAGCTGATCAAAACACTCGACGGCAGATACGAATTGGTTGGCGCGTCTTAGGAAGATGTGAAGGCATCTGGTGATTGGATTTCGGTCTTCATGCCCTGGGCCGTGGATGCGAGAGCGGTGGGCGAAAGCATCACAGGTGAGCGCGCGCGGCCAGTTGGCTCCGACGCCGGCCAGGGTCGCCAGAAGCGCGGCTTTTCCGTGGGCGGTGGCGGTCGGGTGCTGGGTGCTGGGTAGGGGCGGGTGCCGGGCTGGCGTGGTGGGTCGTGCAAGGCAATG
>Ga0316231_1004434_pt1 | contig 11662 bp, 3 predicted proteins | sample TBH18027metaG_FD_206002 | JGI IMG/M metagenome (GOLD analysis project Ga0316231, IMG submission 206002) | Freshwater microbial communities from Trout Bog Lake, Wisconsin, USA - TBH18027 | ecosystem: Environmental > Aquatic > Freshwater > Lake > Hypolimnion/Profundal zone | place: USA: Wisconsin...
CAAATCAGCCTACTGTATTAACTTTTGTATCTACTACTACTTCTGTTACCGGCACATTTAACGCTTCGCCTAATGCTGATCATTATCTGATAGTTAGAAGTACAAATACTACCCTAACTGCTACCCCTGTTAACAATACTTTTTACACTGTTGGCACTTCATTTGGCGGTGGCATAATTGTTGCTTATCAATCTACTACTACATTTACCGATAATAATATTACAGCTAACTCAAAATACTATTATTTTATATATGCTGCTAATTCTAACTGTGCAGGTGGTGCTTTATATTTAACTACTTCACCGCTTACCGGTTATGTTTCTATTATACATGATGTTTTAGTGTCAAGAATTATAAATCCTAATGATACAATATTGGTAAATAGCGTTCAAAATGTAAGTATTTGTGTAAAAAATAAAGGTGCTTATACTGAAACCAGCATTCCATTAGGTTATCAAAGAAATGCTTTGACTTCAATTTTAGAAAACTGGACAGGTACTTTAGCTCCAGGCGATTCAGTTATATATAATTTCCAAACTACTTTTGTTGCCAACACATCAGGCAATTCTTTTACCCTATGTGCTTACACAAAACTAACTACTGATCAGGATACCACTAATGATAAGCTCTGTAAGACTATAAATATTCAATCAAATGTAGGTATTAATGAAAATAATGCAACTACTGAATTTAAATTGTTCCCTAATCCGGCATCTGATAAGCTAAATGTTAGCTGTAATTATATAAATAAAGGACTTACTAGATTTACTATCTATAATATGCAGGGAATAAAGGTTTATGATGAACAAATAACTATCACTACCGATAATTATAATAAGATAATTGATGTAAATCAGCTCAAAGCAGGTATCTATTTTCTAATAATTAAAAATAATTCCGAAGCTTTCAATAAGAAATTCATAATTGATTAATAAATAGATTCACATCCAAATTATAAAGCCTTACCAATTTGCATTGATAAGGCTTTATTAATTTAAAATACTTAGTTATTAATTGTTTTTCAACTTCAAGTACTTCAAGTATTTCAAGTACTTCAAGTACTATTTTAGGTAACAATAATAGGATAAGGCACACTAAAACCTCCAATACCATTAGCATCAATGGCAGCCCAGATAACATATATTTTTGCTCCTACAGGCAAATTATTTAATTCAAATCTACAATTAGAACTTCCACCTGCCAATAAATAATTACTTATTAATGCATTGGGATCCGTTGTGTACATTGCTATAAACGAAGAAATTTTTCTTGAGGTTGGAACTGTTATTAATAATTGTCCTGATAAAGGACCATTAGTTAAACTAAATGATGAACTAGATTTTCCTGAATTCTTAACTTTATAATAAGGAACTTTTATTTTTATATATAAATCCTTATTACCTGCACATTTAAAATTAGAATAAACTGATACTTCGTGCATAGCTGCTTTACCAATTTCAAGAGCTACTTCAAAATCTGCCTTAGCTCCTTCATCTCCACTGTTTGCGGTCGAATGTGTATCCAATATAGCCTTACCTAAGGCTTTTAATACAGTTCCATTCTTAGGTGCATCATGAAATAACGGATCAGAATCAACTCCTTCACCAGCTAATCCGAGATGTTCGGCAACATAGGAATGTGATTCAGAAACATAACTTATTTTTGCTTTCCAAATTTCCATTTGATTTATTGTTTATTAATAAATTGTTTTACTTTCGATAGTAAGTTACCAATTTACGATAACTAATTACAACTTAGCGGTCACTATTTACAACATAGCGTTCGTTAATTACAACATAGCATTCGCTATTTACAACATAACGATCGCTAAATACAACTTAGCGGTCACTATTTACCAACTTACGGTCACTAATTACAACATAGCGGTCGCTAAATACACGTTAATTAAATTTAAGAGTTAGTTTAAATAGATAAACGTATTAAATAGCTAGTAACCTAAGCTTTTTTCTTTAATATTAAATTGAAAAACTACAAGAAGTAGTCAGATAATAATGAACAGAATATTAAATGGTTTCCCGATCCTTTGACTTCTGATATCATTATTAATAATAAGCTGTGCCAATGCTCCGCCACCCAAAGAATAGGAGTGGTGATGTGTAAAATTTATGATTTCATCCCGCAATTTAGTTACTCTATTTCTACCTTCAAAACAATTTACAAAAGTAATTAAAATATCAATACAAACAAAAAAAAGATTTATTTTAATTATTTTGATGAAGAATAAGAATATTAGTGTAAAAAAAGAGTAATTTTGCAATATTAATTAACCATTATAAAGCATATTAACTATGAAATCGAATAAATTGATCGCTTTATTTCTAATTACTTTCGTAATATTATTAATTTCCTGTAATAGGAAGGTTGAAATTCAAACAGGTAATTACTATTTTCCGGTAAATGACTTATATAAATAAAAATGACACTACAGAGAAAGCTTATTTTAAAATAATAACATATATAGTAAATACTGATACAATTCTTCAAACTATTATTCTTGATAATAATCATAGAATAACTGATTCTATTGTTGAAAAGATTACAAAAGGTAATTCAAAATTCATTTCTTATACTTTATATGATTATATTGATGAAGATTTAACACTAAATACAGAAAGTGAGATTATAGATTCTTCAATTTTTAAGACAAATCAAAATATAGGAGAGTCAATAAAATGGAAAATACGTTATAGAAATCATTTTCTGAAATCTATTTGTGAACAATCAAAAGAACGTACTTTAATAAATAAAGATAAAAATAAAATAACATTCAAAGATAAAATGAAAATTGAGGATATTGAAAAAAAAAATGAATTAAAATATGAAGTTGTAATGGTATATCAAAAAGATATTGGACTTATTTCGTATAAAGAATTACTTCCAGAAAGAGTTATAAAGGATTTTGTTTTAGTTGATAGAAAGTAATGTAATTTTACCAAAACATCAAACCCCATATCCTTCAATTTTTAATTGTTAATTATTAATTATTAATTGATTTCCCTAAATTCATAATTATTTCCCCTTTCAACTAGAGGAGTAATGAGTCTTATACCATAAATACGTTACTCTCTTTTAAAAATCACTATAATATGTTATTGTTTATTTGAATTTAATACCGTTATTTTGTTCCTTTCATAGAAAGTAAATTTAGTTAATTGCCCTATAGTTCTATGAATTGGATTATAGGGCTTTAATTATTTACTTTAGTTTTAAATAAACAATAAAAAAATTAGTTTTTTTTGATTTTAGGACGATCTATTGAAAAAACATCTTGAATTTTAATTTATAAAGAGAGAGATATAGTTAAAACTTAGATGAGAAAAACTTACTTTATTTTATATATTTTAATTAAATATTATGTTTTTATGAGAAAAATGATTCCTCTTTTAACAATACTGCTAACATTAGTAGTATTATTTTCACAAAAATCCTACAGTCAGATAACTGTAAGCGGCGCAATAACAGGTAATGGTTCATATACCACACTTGGTAGCGCAATATCGACAATAGGTACATCGCAAAGCGGTGCAAATATCGTAATAACAGTAACTGCTAGCACAACAGAAACAGCAACCGTAACGATTGGTGCCGGCAACTGGGCAAGTATGCTTATTTACCCGACTGTTACGGGTAATACAATCTCGGGAAGCGTAGCAGGAGCACTGATACAGTTAAGTGGAGCCAATAATGTTACAATAAACGGTAGCGTAAATCAAGGTAACTCTGCTAAAGATTTAACTATAGTGAACTCTAACACAGCAGGGCAAGCAATTGTGCTTATTAATGATGCTGTAAGTAATACTATTAAGTATTGTAATATAAAAGGTTCTAACAGTACCGTTACCAGTGGAGTAATTGTGTTTAGTACTGCTGCTTCAAGCGGAAATAACAGCAATACTATCGACAATTGTAATATAACTGCCAACGGTAGCAACTTCCCTGTGAATTTAGTTTATTCGTTAGGCACATCAGCTAAGAACAATAGCAATAATACCATCTCTAATTCTAACTTATATGATTTCCATGGTAGTTATTCGGCAGCCATTAAGGACAGTGCTAATACAACTAACTGGACAATCAGTAATAATAGTATCTATGAAAATGCTACATATACCTATGTTGCAGGTACTACTTATGCTATTTATATAAATAATACTTCGGGTAATGGTTTTATTGTAACAGGCAACTACATTGGAGGAAATAGTGCATTATGTTCGGGTACTTGGACCACCGTTTCCTCAGCTGTTAATAATAGATTTATAGGTATTTATTTAAATGTAGGAACTACCACAGCTTCATCATTGCAAAATAACACAATTCAGAATATTAATTGGTTTTCAAGCGGTACTAATGCAGCAGTACCCGGCACCTGGTGCGGAATATATCTGGTTGCCGGTAATGCTAATATAGGTAATGTTACAGGTAATACAATAGGTCAGGGCACAGGCACAGGTTCTATCACAATAACAAATAGTACTGCTAATACTTATTCGTTTGGTATTGAAAATGCTTCACCAAATACAGTAAATATTTCAAACAATACATTAGGATCAATAACTGCCGCAGGAGCTGTTGCAGGTAATACTCACTCAATTTATATAATACATAACTCAAATGCAGCAGCTACAACAAATATTGTTATTAATAATAACTTATTAGGCAGTTTGACAACCGCAAACAGTATAAATCTACCAACTTTAGGAAGTGGGACACCGGTAAAGCAATTTATAAACGGAATAGTAAACTCTGCTACAGGTACTATTGCAATTACCAATAATACTTTAGCTAATTTTAATAATAATCAGGATATAATTCCTAATGCTGCAACCAATCCTATGATCTTTGGAATATATACAAGTGGAGGAACTAATACAATTACAGGCAATACAGTAAGAAATCTTAGCGTTAGAATAACTTCAGTATCAGGAGGAGTAGGACTTAACTCCAGTATAATAGGCATTACCATGAATGCAACAGCTTTAGGAGGGCAAACTATTTCAAACAATAACATTTATTCATTATATAATAATTATACAGGAACTACTAGTTTAATTAGTATCACCGGAATGTATTATAATGGAGCAACTACAGGAACTAATATTGTTTCCAAAAACTTTATTCACTCTCTTGGTATGGCATCTACCTTATCAACCTCAACTATAAACGGTATTTATATAAATGCGGGTACTGTTACTTATCAAAACAACATGATTCAGCTAGGTATTAATGCTGATGGAAGTGCAATTACAACAGGATATGCTTTAAATGGTATTTATGAAGCTGCAGGGACAGATAATTTTTATTTTAATTCAATTTATATAGGAGGTTCAGGAGTTACGGGAACTACATCATCTACTTATGCTTTCAATAGTTTAGTTACTACTAATACACGTGTAAATAAAGATAATATATTTGTAAATAACCGTTCAGGTGGAACAACAGGTAAACACTATGTAATAGCAGTTGCCGGAACTTCAGCAAATCCTGCCGGATTAACTATAAATTATAACGATTATTTTGCAGGAACAGGTGCTGTATTAGGATATTTTAATAGTGCTGACAGAACAAGTCTTTCAGCATGGCAAACTGCTGTTGGACAAGATGCAAATAGTATAAGTATAGACCCACAATTTAAGACACCAAACGGAACATCTACTACAACTGATCTACATATTGCTACAACTTCTGTAGCTGCCGGAACTCCAATTTCAGGTATAACAACCGATTTTGATGGTGATACACGTAGTATTACCACACCTTGTATTGGTGCCGATGAATTATCTTTATGTACTACACCTGCAAACCAACCAACTGTATTAAATCTAACTCCTACAGCAACTACTGTTACAATTTCTTTTACAGCTTCAACAGGTGGTGCCGATCATTATCTAATAGTAAGAAATACAACAAGTACTATCCCATCAACACCAACTAATGGAACAATATATTCAAGTATTATTCCGTTAACCGGGAGTACTTTTGTAGCATTTCAGACAGGCACTTCTTTTACTGACACGAGTTTAACATCAAATACACAATATTATTACTTTATTTATGCTGCTAATTCAAATTGTGCCGGAGGACCGCTATATGCTGTTGGAACACCACTTTCAGGTACTGCCTCAACTCTTTGTGGTACACCTGTAGCCCAACCTACTGCCTTATCATTGACTCCCGGTCTTAATAATATTGCAGGTTCTTTTACAGCTTCAGCAACTGCTGATCATTATTTGATATTTAGAAGTACTTCAGCTACTGCCCCCTCCCCTATTAATCTAACAAACTATTCTATTGGAACCGTATTAGGATCAGATACAGTAATTGCCTACCAATCAGGCTTTACATTTAATGATGCAGGGCTTAATTCAGGTGTAATGTATTATTATTTTGTTTTTGCAGCTAATTCAAGTTGTACCGGTGGGCCAATATATTTATCTACATCACCATTAACTTATAATATAGCAACATTAAATAACTCAATATGTGTTGCACCTAATAACGCACCGACCAATTTAATTCTAACTCCGGGTTCTACTACTATTTCAGGCTCTTTTACTGCATCAATAGGTGGAGCAGATTATTATCTGATACTAAGAAATTCTACAGGAATAACTCCTATTGCTCCGGTTAATACTACATTATATACTGCTGGTACTGCTTACGATGCTTCAGGGGATGTTGTTATAGCATATCAGTTAGGTTTATCATTTACAGATGTAAATCTTCAAACAGGTACACACTATTTTTATTACATATATGCTGCAAACTCAATATGTACAGGAGGACCTGCGTATTCATTACAATCATTAAATGCTGTAGTTTTTACTAATTGTGCAACTCCTTCTGCACAACCTACTTTTACAGGAAGTGTTATCTCAGGATTAAATACTATTTCGTTTACATTTACACCACCTACTACAGCACCTGATAATTATCTGATAGTAAGAAGCACATTAAGTGCAACTCCAACAGCACCTGTTAACCTTACTAACTATACTCCGGGTACATCTGTACTTAGTACCGGAGATTCAGTAATTGCATTTCAAACAGGCACAACAGTTAATGATATTAATTTAACTCAGTCATCAAAATATTACTATTGGATCTACTCAGTTAATTCTATTTGTTCAGTTGGTCCTAAATACTTAACTACAGCTCCACTTGCAATAGTTGCTTATACAACTTGTGTATATCCAGCCAATCAACCTACAAATATATCTCTAACTTCTACTACATCTACTGTTACAGGCTCTTTCACTGCCTCAGCAGGTTCACAGGCAGCTGATCATTATTTAATAGTAAGAAATACAACAGGCATTACACCTTCTATTCCAGTTGATGGAACTCCATATACAGGAGGAATTTCTATTCTTAGTCCCGGAGATTCAGTAATTGCATATCAAACAACTACTACAATATCTGATACAAGATTATTAGCTACTACTAAATATTATTATTTTATATATGCAGTTAACTCAACTTGCAATGGAGGACCACTATATTTAACTGCTTCTCCACTTACAGCTAACATAATTACCACAGGAGTATATGCAACTCCGGGAACTTATACATGGGTTTGCCCTGCTAATGTAACTTCTGTTAATGTCTTCCTATGGGGAGGCGGTGGAGGTGGAGGAGGTGGTACACCTGGTAGTTATTTTGGAAATGGTGGCGGTGGAGGCGGTGGTGCTTGTGCCGTTAATAATTATCTAACGGTTGTACCGGGAAATTCTTATACAGTAACTGTTGGAGCTGGTGGTACTGCAGGGACTTCAACTACAAATGGAGGTACTGGAGGTGCTTCAATATTAACTGGTAATGGTTTGACATTAAATGCAGCCGGTGGAAACGGAGGAGCTTTCTCTCCAGGTACTAGTAGTGCTTCATTTGCAGGAGGAGCAGGAGGTAGTACAGGAACAGGAACTGTTTATTCAGGTGGAAATGGTAGTTCAGGATATGATGGTACAAGTCAAACAACTGCTATATCCGGAACTGGCGGTGGTGCCGGAGGATCAGGAGGAAATGGAACAACACCTGCAAATACATGTAGTGTAACAGGTACAGGTGGTAATGGCACTTATCCGGGTGGTAATGGAGGATATAATTCAAAATGTGGAACATCAGGATCTACCTCAAATGATTTAGCTGGAGTTGCTGGTGCTGTTCCAGGTGGTGGCGGTAGTGGTGATTATAATTACGACAGTTTCAGTGGTTTAGCAGGAGGTGCAGGAGGTGCAGGGCAGGTTATTATCTCTGTTAACCAACAATGTGCAACACCTGTTGCTCAACCTACAACTTTATCATTAACTCCCTCTTCAAATGCTGTAACAGGTTCATTTACGGCCTCAGCAACTGCTGATCATTATTTAATAATAAGAAATACTTCAGGAACACTTAATGCAACACCAATAGATACAAAAACATATAGCACAGGTGATACTCTAGGATCTGGATTAGGTATAGTTGCAGCTTATCAAACCAGCACATCAATTTCTAATAACGGTTTAAATGGAAATACTCATTATTATTATTACATCTTTGCTGCTAATTCTAGTTGTGCAGGTGGACCACTTTACTTATCTTCATCTCCACTTACAGGCAATACAATAACTCTATGCAGTACTCCATTAGCACAACCTACAATATTATCTTTAACACCGGATACTAATAAAGTTACTCTTTCATTTACTCCGTCAACTAGTGCAGATCATTATCTAATTTGCAGAAGCACTTCCGGTACTTTTAGTTCTACAATACCAAACGGATTCGGATTTAGTAATGGAACTACCTTTGGTGTTGATACTGTAATTTCATATCAAACCGGAACTTCGTTAATTGACGCAAATCTACATCCAAATACTCAATATTACTATTTTGTTTTTGCTGCTAATTCATCTTGTACAGGTGGTCCAATGTATTTATCTACATCACCACTCACAAATAATGTAGTTACATTAATTAATATCCCTTGTACAGCTCCTACTAATCCGCCAACTAGTTTAAGTTTAACACCGGGTCTTACAACAATTACAGGTTCTTATACAGCTTCTACTAGTGCTGATCATTATCTGATTATAAGGAATAATACAGGTATTTCTCCTACCGTTCCTGCCAATGGAACTTTATACACTTCAGGTACTGCTTTTGATAATTTTGGTGATAGCATAGTTGCCTATCAAATTGGTTTGTCTTTTACTGATAGCAGACTTAATACAAGCTCACATTACTATTATTTTATTTATGCTGCTAATTCAACTTGCATTGGTGGACCTCTTTATTATTCAACATCACTTAATGGTAATGTATATACTAACTGTGCTGCTCCTTTATTACAACCAAGCAATTTAACTTTTGCTCCTGGTGTAAATACTATTTCTGGTTCATTTACTGCATCTGCTACAGCAGATCATTATCTGATAGTTAGAAGCACATTAAGTGCCACTCCTACAGCTCCTGTTAATGCAATGAACTACAATCCCGGAACTGCTACACTTAGCACTGGAGATTCTGTTATAGCTTATCAAACATCCACAACATTTACAGATGTTAATTTATCTTCCAGTACACATTATTATTATTGGGTTTATGCTGCTAATTCAAACTGTAGTGGAACTTATCCTATGTATTTAGCTACTACTCCACTTGCTGCAAATACTTACACTAATTGTATAAGCCCTGGTGCACAACCAACTATTTTATCTTTAACTCCACTTGCAACAACTCTTACAGGCTCTTTTACTGCATCAGCAAGTGCTGATCATTATCTAATTGTAAGAAGTACATTAAACACATTAAGTACACTGCCTGCTAATGGAACTACATATAATGCAAATGATTTATTAGGTGGTGGAACTGTTGTTGCATATCAAGCAACTACAACAATATCAGATTTAAATTTAGGAGCAAGTACTCAATATTATTATTATATATTTGCTGCTAACTCAAATTGTAGTGGAGGACCCCTTTATTTAATAACTTCACCGCTTATTGGTAGTATAACTACTTTCCCAACAGCTTTGAATGGCATATATACTATTAATTCAGGACAAGCAACAGGTGGTACTAATTTTATAAGCTTTGCAGACGCTGTAAATACTCTTAACACATTGGGTATTTCAGGATCTGTAACGTTTAATGTATTTGCAGGTCAATCTTGGTCAGCTACATGTACTACTACTAATCCTTATGGTTTTAAAATTACTACCACAGGTACAGCCACCAATCCTATTACTTTCCAAAAATTCGGAACAGGAGCTAATCCAGTATTAAATATTACCGGAACAAGTACGACAGGGGAAGCAGGTATTTGGTTAAATAGTATTTCTTATATAAATTTTGATGGTATTGATATTTCAGATCCGGGATATTACTTAGACTATGGTTATTATTTGGTAGGTTCTGCAACAAATGGATGTAACTATAATACAATAAAAAATTGTAATATTACATTAAGCAATACAAGTTCAAATCTAAATCCAATCGGTATATATGTACTTTCAACTGCAACCAGTTCAACAGGAAGAAATACTTATAATAAGTTTTATAACAATATCATAAATAAAGCATTTTATGGAGTTAAATTTACAGGGATGTCCTCATATTATGATGTTAGAAATGAAATAGGGACTCAAAACAATGGAAGCAGTGTTATTAAAAATATTGGTTATGCAGGAGCAGTTACTGCACAGGGTATTAATATACAATATCAGGACAGTGTGCAAATATTCAATACACTTATTGATAGTTTAAGATCAACTTCAGGTACTACAGGTTCTTTAGTTGGAATTCATTTAGCAAATCCTTGCTCTAACTTACATTTCTATGGTGATACTATTAAAGATGTTATAGGTTCAGAAAATTATGGTATTAATTTCGGAACTTCCGCTATTAATACAGGTATTAATTCAATAAATAATTGTGTTCTTAGAGATTTTATCGAAACAACTGGCAATACTAATTTAATTAGGATTGCAGCTGCTCAATCAACTTTATATTTTTATAACAACCAAGAATTTAACATCTCAACTACTAGTACAGGTGCTTATGGAATAGAAGGTTTTTACACAAATTCTGCTGGTACATATTATCTTTACAATAATAATATTTATAATTTTAACAGTGTAGGTACTACTGTTGTTGATGCTATTGCGATTAACACTACAGTAGCAACTACTGCATATATTTACAATAACTTCATTTCTGATTTAAATAACCCTGCCGGCACAACCGTTCCTGCAGTTAATGGTATTAAATTGGGGAGTCTTTCAACTGCTTACGTATATTACAATACCGTTTATTTGAAGTATGCAGCTTCTGCTGCAGCAAATTCTTCAGCATGTTTATTTGCTACTGCAACTCCTACTTTATTAGATTTAAGAAACAATATCTTTATCAATAAATGTGATATGACAAGTGGTACTCGTGCTGCTGCTTTCTGGTGGAATAGTACAGCTTATACTAATATTGCAGCTACTACTAATAATAATATTTATTATGCAGGTACTCCAAGCAGTAAGAATCTAATTTTCTATGACGGCACAAACTCTGTTCAAACTCTTGCAGCTTATCAAACACTTGTATCTCCAAGAGATGCAGTAGCATTCACTGAAGATGTCCCATTTATTAATACCTCTACTAAACCTTA
>Ga0316231_1004435_pt1 | contig 11661 bp, 3 predicted proteins | sample TBH18027metaG_FD_206002 | JGI IMG/M metagenome (GOLD analysis project Ga0316231, IMG submission 206002) | Freshwater microbial communities from Trout Bog Lake, Wisconsin, USA - TBH18027 | ecosystem: Environmental > Aquatic > Freshwater > Lake > Hypolimnion/Profundal zone | place: USA: Wisconsin...
AGGGATGGTTGCGGTCGCGCAACATCAGCCGCTTCAGTCCGTCGAGCTGCTGCGGGTTGATGCCGTAGGCGCGGTTCTCGTCCATCACCAACATGCCGAGCCGGTCGCACATATCGAGCAATTCCGGCGTGGGCGCGTTGTGGCTGGTGCGGATGGCGTTCGACCCCATTTTTTTCAACTGCTCGACGCGGAATTCGTTCACGCCGTCGGGCATGGCCGCGCCGACACCGGCGTGATCCTGATGATCGCAAGTTCCCTTCAACTGCACGCGCTGGCCGTTCAGAAAAAATCCCTCATTTGCGTCCCAGCGCAACGTGCGAATGCCAAAAGTCGTCTCGTAACGGTCAACAATCTTTTCGTTCTGGCAAATCGTCGTGACAAGCCTGTGCAGATAGGGCGTCTCACACGACCAAAGTTTCGGGTGCGGCACGCCGAGCAAGGAGGAAATCTCCCGCGACTCGCCGGCCGCGAGGGAAAGTTTCTTGAACTTACCGGTTGCGACGGTTTTTCCGTCCGCGTCCAAAATGACCTGTTGAATTTCAAACGCGGCGTTCGTCGGCTGGTCGTTGTTGACCGTCACGCGCGCGGTGACATCGGCGGAATTTTTCTTCACCTCGGTCGTCACAAACGTTCCCCATCGGGCGACGTGCAGCGGCGCGGTTTTGGTGAGCCAGACATGGCGGTAAATGCCCGCGCCCTCGTAAAACCAGCCTTCTTCGAGGGTCGCGTCCACGCGCACGGCGATGACGTTTGTGCCGCCATAGTTGAGATAATCGCTGATGTCGTAGCTGAAGGACGAATAGCCGCTCGCTTCGCGGCCGAGGTAGAATCCATTGACCCACACCTGCGAATCGCGGAAGACGCCATCAAAATCCACGCTGATGCGCCGGCCAAGATCGGAAGCGGGAATGGAGAACGACTTGCGATACCAGCCGATGCTGCGCTCGGGAAAGTTTTTGCCGATGGCCTTGTAGCCGTGGCTGCCGCTGCCGCGCTCGTCGAACGGTGCTTCCACCGCCCAGTCGTGGGGCAGATCCAATTTGCGCCAGCCGCTGTCGTCGAAGTCTGCTTTTGCCGCGCCCTGGGCATTGCCAGACTTGGTGAGATAATTAAACATCTCGCTTGCCGGTGCGGGATCAAAATCTTTCGCCGGATCGGTGGCGTGGTCAAACGCGAAGCGCCAGCCGAAATCCATCAATAATTTTTCACGCGTCGGATTGTTTTCGGCGAAGGCGGAAAGCGCACCCAGCAGCAGGGCGACAACAAGAGTTAAGTTGCGACATTTCATGGTGGTCATTGAATGCTCTAGCTTGGCCATTTTGCCCGCGCCCGTCTTGTCATCAAAACAGACGAGCAGCCGGTTTCTGACCGGGCTGAACTGTTCAATGGGCGCTGGCTTGTGCGGTCTTGTCCGTGGTGAATACCGCGTAACTGTGCGGCGGCAACTGTGTGCTGAATGAGACGCGGTCTTCGATGTTTTCATTCCGCCAGTTCCAGCCGCGACGCGGCGGCAGTTTGCCTTCCAACGTTTCGCCGGTGACGATGTTCTTCAGTTTGGTGGAATTTCCCAGCGTGGAAATTTTCACGTCCGCCGCCGTGGCCGAAAAATTTTGCACGATGAAGGTGTTGTTGTCATACGCGAACAACGCCACCTGCGCCGGGCCGTCCAGCCGCACGGGGAATCCGCGCATCAAATAATTTTTGATGGCCGTGGTCACTTCCGGCGGCAGGGCGTAGAGGTCGGTGAAATTGTCCGGCATCGTCCAGACGTAAAGCACGCCTTTGGAGTAGCGGTTCAGCAGGAGCAGGGGAAAGCCGTTGCCGTTGGCCTCGGCGCGCACGAGCGACCAAGAGTCATTCGTGAGGAAATCAATTTCCGGGAACAGCACGTCGGCGTTCGTCGCGCCGTCGAGCGTGGAAAAATTTCCCGCGCCGAAACCGCCGGCGTATTGGTGCGCGAGAAATTTCCGGTCGGTCCAGCGGATTTCCGCGATGTCCTCGATGCCCTTGCCCTGCAACGCGCGCAGCAGGCCGGACGTGATGACGACGGATTTGCCGGCGACAAGCTGGTTTTTGATTTTCGCCACGATGTTCGAGTCGGCCTTCGCCGCTTCGGTCAGCAAAATGAGATTGGCGTTTGTCGGAAATTCCGGCCGCAGGTCAATCGGAATGCCGAGGTTGCCGAAATAATTGTGCAGAAAATCCTCGCCGCTGGCCGCCGCCGGACGATAACCGGCGATGCCGATGGGATTGCCGAGCTGTCCGACAATTTTGTCCATCTGTTCCAGCGAATAGCCGGCGACGCGCGCCCAGGTCGGCGCGGCAATGCCATTCGTCATTTCGGAAAAATTAAAACTGGTCGGCAGCTTTTCCCACGCCACGCGGTCGCCGATTTCAAATGGCCGTGTCATGGCCGACCACTCGAACACCGTGAATTCGCGCGCCTTGGCGAACATCGTATCCCAGACCTGCTCGGCGTAGCGGTCGAGATAGCGGATGCTGAAAGTGTCCACCCAGCCGCCGCCGTTGCGGCCCGGCGCGATGTTCTCGAAGTAGCGGATGATTTCGTAGCTTTCGTATTGCTGCAAATGCTGGTCGGTGATCACCGGGTCGCGCGTCTCCGTGCCGGTGTGGATGCCGTCAAAAATTTTCGGTTCACGTTCGAGGTCGAAGCCGGAACCCTGGAAATGCTCATACCAGTTTGGAAACTTGATGACCATCTTCACCTTGGGATTCACGGCCTTGGCGGGCTTGACGATCAGGTTTTCCGCCGCGTCGTCCAGCGATTCCATGCGGAACTGCGACCAGCTTTTGTTTCCCTTGGCGGCGATGTCGGAATCCGTTTTGGTCGTGACGAAAAAGAAATCGTCCTGGATGACTTCGTCGAAATGTTTCGCCGCAAACTCCGCCGCGCTCTTGATGAACGCGCGGTCGTTCGGGTCGGTGTAGCAAAACGACTGGAACTGTCCGCCGACATTTCTTTCCGACAACGCCATGCCGCCGGCGACCTGCACGCCGCGGTCGAGAAAAAACTTCTTCGCACGCTCGGCCTGCCCGTTGGTGATCAAATTCCGGTCGCGCTGCACTTCGATATAGACTTTGTCCACCTTCAACTGCCGGCTGATGCAATCCCAGTCGGCCTGGAGTTTTTGCGGATTATCGAAGCTCTGGACGATGTTGATGGGGATGTAAACCGCGACGGAAAAGTTCGTGTAATTTCCGGCGCGGCCCAGCCACGGCGCGCAGAGCAGCGTGGCAACGAGCAAACATTTACTTTTGAACTTCATTTTTGACGGCCTTCCCCATTGTAATTTCCCACGCGACTTTTCCCGCCAGCGGGTCGCGGTCAAGTTTGAAACTGTTGCCGGACTTGGTCAAGGTGAGTTCATGTGCCTCGCTGTCGCCGGGCAGGAAAATCACACCTTTCGCCGTGGTCGCATCTTTCGCATAAACCGCCAACTCGATTTTCGACCAGTCCATTTGCTCGGTGCTTTGCGCGAGCGCGATGTGCGGAATGACCGTGCCGTCGCGCACCAAAATGATTTCCGGAATAGTTCCGGCTTCAATTTTTTGCCAGCCGCCCGAATACGCTTCGCCGGTCTGATAATCAATCCACGTTCCCGGCGGCAGATAAACGTCGCGTGTCGTTTCACCGTTGTGCATCAGCGGCGCGACGAGGATTTGCGAGCCGTAGAGATATTCGTCATCCACATTCCACGAGCCGGGGTCGCCGGGAAATTCCACGAACAACGCGCGCACCATCGGCAGGCCGTGTTCAGAAGAATCCTCCGCCTGCGCATAGACGTAGGGCATGAGCTTGTATTTCATTTCGTCAATCGTGCGGAACTTGTCCATGAATTCCTGGCCGTAGAGCCACGGTTCTTTCGGTGCGATGCCGTGGCAGCGGCTGTGCGAACTCAACATCCCGAACGCCAGCCAGCGCGCGAACAAATCCTTGTCCATGCCTTCGATGGAAGTGGCCGTGAAACCGCCCACGTCATGACTCCAAAATGAGAATCCCGAAAGCCCGAAGGACAGTCCGCCGCGCAATTCGGCGGCCATGCCCTGATCGGTGCTTTCGGCGTCGCCGCCCCAGTGGATCGGATAGCGCTGGCTGCCGGCCCACGCGCTGCGCGCCCAGATGATGTTGTCGCCGGTCGTCTGCTTCGTGATGTCGGCAACGGCCTTGTTGTAGCGCAGCGGAAATAAATTATGCTCGTAGAAACCCGTGCGGCCATTCGCCCAGATGCCGTTGTTCGGCGCGGCTTCGCCGAAATCCACCTTGATGGCGCTGACGCCTTCGTTCAACAGGTTCGCCAATTTGGCTTGATACCACTCAACGGTTTTCGGATTGGAAAAATCCAGCACGGCGTCCTCTTCGGGAATGTTTCCGTTCGCATCGTGAACCGCCAAACCTTTTTCAATGATTTCAGGAAATAATTTGTTCTTCGGCACAAAATACGGCAGTTGCCAGCAGGAAATGCGGAAGCCGTCGGCCTTCAAATCAGCGAGCATTTTCTTCGGGTCGGTGAAGCGTGTTTTGGAAAATTCGTAGTCGCACTGCCAGTCGGTTTCAAACCAGCCGGTGTCGAGGTGCAGCACGTCGCAGGGGATTTTTTCCGCGCGCAACTTCGCGGCGATGTCACGCACCTGCTGCTCGGCGTTGTAAGTGCAGCGGCTCATCCACAGGCCGAACGACCACAGCGGCGGCAGCGGCGATTTGCCGGTGAGCTTGGTGTATTCATCCAGAATTTCTTTCGGCGTGCCGAGGAAGACGAACAAATCCAGATCGTCATCGCCGATCATCAGCGAGTTGAGGCCGTTGAACGTGTTGCCGAAATCGCAGGTGATGGGCGTGGTGGTGTGCATGAACATCCCGTAGCCGCGGCTGCTCATGAAGAACGGGATCGGCTTGTAAATTTCCTGGCTCTGGATGCCGTTGGCGTCGTCCGTCCACAGCACGATTTTCTGCCCGCGCTTGTCGAGGCTGGTGAAGGATTCGCCGCAGCCGAAAATCTTTTCGCCGGGTGCCAGCGTGAAAACGGCGTTGTAGCTCCGCGAGTAATCCGCCGTGCGCCGCACGAAGGCGAACGGCATCGTGGGCGTAAAGGAGGATTTATTGTCCACGTCGTGGTCGGTCTTGGTCAGCAATTTGCCGCTGGCGTCGCGGAGTTCGATGTGAAACGGCCTTTCCAGAATCGTCACCGAACCGGCCACGCTCGTATAGCGCCAGCCGCCGGAGATTTTTTCATATTTCCACGAATCATCGTGCGGCACCGGGCCGGCGAGCATGAGTTCCTCGGAATTTTTGTGCGACTGCGGGCCGCTGGTCATCTTGATGCGCACCGCGCGCGGCGAGACGAATTCCACCGAGAACGGCAGCGACGGATTGGCGGCGTATTGGTTTTCAGGAAATTCGTTCGGCTTGGCCGGCAGGACGGCCAGCAGGTCGTTGTCGAAGGCGTGCTTGGGGACCAGTTGCGAGCGCTGATAGACAATTTTCCCCGCGTGCGTGGCCGGGTCGAAGTCCGCGATCTGGTCGGCGACGTAATAATAATTTTCCGTCTGATGAAAATCGCCGCTGATGTCCACGGGGGAATTCAGCATTGTGGGCGACGCGGCGGCGATGGCGGTTACGGCCAGGCAGAAAAAGCCGGCGGCGGCAATTTTGATAAATGCAATCATGTCAGTAAAAATATGTGTTTCGTGGCAATTGTATTGTTTAGTTTCGCCGATGCGGGCGATTCTGTCTTGTCGTTAAAAAGGATGAGGCTGCGGAGCTTGAATTGACTTGCGGCTTTTGGCGCGCAGTGGACAAAATGGGGCGATGTCCCCTCGCGCCGCCAGAAAAATGCTTTGCCGGTTCGCGCCGATTTTTGCGATGGCAGTCGCCGGTTTTTTTCCCGCCATGGCCGCGCCGAATTATTTCACGCGCACCTGGCAGGTGGAGCAGGGGCTGCCGCAAAACAAGGTCACCGCCGTGGTCCAGACGCGGGACGGCTATTTGTGGGCCGGCACCTACAACGGGTTGGCGCGGTTTGACGGCGTTCATTTCACGGTTTTCGATGACAACAATACGCCGGAATTGCGCGGCAGCCGCGTGACGAGTTTGTTTGAGGCTGCCGACGACACGCTGTGGATTGGCACGGAAAGCGGCGATGTTTCGGAATACAAGAACGGCCGTTTCGCCGCCGTGCCGCTGCACGCCAATTGGCGCGGCGGAAAAATCTACGCCATCACCGCCGACGACGCGGGCGACGTGTGGCTGCTGAACGAGGCGGGCGAACTGGCCCGCGCGCGGGATGGCAGGGTTTTGTCGCCGCCCTCGGGCACGGTGACCAATGTCGTCTCCTTGGCGCGCGCGCGGGACGGCACGGTTTGGGTCGCGCGGGAGGGTTTCGTGTCCGCGCTCAAAAACGGCCGGCTGACCAACGAACTGTCCGGGATCGGCTATGTGCAGGGTTTCTGTGCCGCGCGCGGCGGCGGTTTTTGGGTCGCCTGCAACGGCGTCATCCGCAAATGGAAGGATGGCGAATGGGGCGCGGATTTGGGCGCCGCGCCGTGGGGCGGGAGCATCGTCCCGAGCTTGATTGAAACTTCCTCCGGCGCGCTGGCGGCGGGCACGCCGGGCGACGGCCTGTGGCTGTTTTTTCCCGGCCAGACGAACGCCCCCGCGCCGCACTTCAACCACGCCACCGGGTTGCCGTCGGACTGGGTGATTTCGCTTTGGGAAGACCGCGAAAAGAATTTGTGGTGCGGCACCGGCGCGGGGCTGGCCGTCATCCGCCCGAACAACGTGGAAACCGTTTCGCCGCCGGACCACTGGCAAGGGCGGCCCGTGCTGTCCATCCTGCCGGCGCCGGACGGCGCGCTGTGGGTCGGCACCGAAGGCGCGGGCTTGTATCGCCTGCAAAACGGCGGCTGGACAAATTTCAATTCAGCGCAGGGCATTCGCAATCCTTACATCTGGTCGCTGGCCGCGGACGGCGCGGGGAAAATCTGGGCCGGCACCTGGGGCGGCGGGTTGTTCGCGCAGAAGGACGACGCGTTTGATTTTGCGCCGGGGCTGGAAAATTTTCTTCCGCCGATGCCCGCGCTTTTATTCGCAGGCAACGACCTTTGGCTCGGCACGCCGGCGGGCGCGCAGCGTTATCATGACGGAAAACTTGAGCCGTTCAACGAAGTTGCCGGCCAGCCGTTCGGCGACGTGCGCGCCATCGCGCAGGACAAATCGGGCGCGCTGTGGTTTGGCACGGCGGGCGGCGGCTTGGTGCGTTTGCAAAATGGGAATTTCCGCCGGTTCAAAAAATCTGATGGGCTTTCGTCCGACTTTGTCGAGTGCCTGCATTTTGCGGACGACGGCGCATTGTGGATCGGCACGTTCGGCGGCGGCCTGAACCGCTTCAAGGACGGAAAGTTTTCCGCCATCAATCATGAACAGGGTTTGCCGAACGATGTCATCGGCCACATCGAATCCGACGGGCGCGGATATTTTTGGATGAGTTCCTACGGCGGCATTTTACGCGCAAGTGAAAAGGATTTGAACCGTTGTGCCGACGGCGGCATCGCCGGGGTGCCGTTTCTGACTTATGGCATCAACGACGGCCTGCCGACGCTGGAATGTTCGGAAGGTTTGCAGCCGGCGGGCGCCAAAACGGCGGACGGCCGGCTGTGGTTTCCCACGGCCAAGGGGCTCGTCGTGGTGGATCCGGCCGGCGCCAGCATCAATCCGCTGCCGCCGCCGGTGCGGATCGAGGAGATGCGCGTGGACGACAAAAAATTCGCGGACGGCTACGCCGCCGGGCCGCTGAAAATTCCGCCGGGCCGGCACCGCATTGAATTTGAATACAACGGCCTGAGCTTTGTCGCGCCGGAAAAGGTGCGGTTCAAATGCCGGTTGAACGGTTTTGATCCGGATTGGGCGGACGCCGGCACCAAGCGGGTGGCGACTTACAATTACATCCCGCCCGGAAATTATTCGTTCCAAGTGATCGCGTGCAACAACGACGGCGTGTGGAACCAAACCGGTGCGAGCTTGAAATTCGAGGTGCTGCCGTATTTCTGGCAGACCACCTGGTTCCATGTTTTCGGCGGGCTGGCGACGGCGTTGGGAGCCGGCGGGGCGGTCTGGTTCGACACGCGCCGGCGGATGCGCCGCAAGCTCGAACGCGCCGAACGCCAGCGCGACATCGAGCGCGAGCGTTCCCGCATCGCGCAGGACATCCACGACGATCTGGGCGCGCAGCTTACCCGCATCACGATGATGAGCGAATCGGCGCGAGGGGATTTGTCCGATCCCGAACGCGCGGCTGCCGGCCTGCAAAAAATCTACAATACGGCGCGGGAGCTGACGCGCAGCATGGATGAAATCGTCTGGGCGGTCAGCCCGCGCCACGACACGCTGGAAAGCCTGGCGACGTATCTGGAAAAATTTGCGCAGGACTGGCTGGCCGCCGCCGGCATCCGCTGCCGGCTGGACTTGCCGCTGCAATTTTCCGAGTGGCACCTGACTTCCGAGGTGCGGCACAATGTTTTCCTCGCGTTCAAGGAGGCGCTGCACAACGCGGTGAAACATTCCGGCGCCTCGGAGGTGCTCATCCGGCTGGTGGTGAAGGAAAAATCTTTTGAACTGGCCATTGAGGACAACGGGCGCGGTTTTGCCGTCGGTGAAAAGGTGAAAGATATTGCCGCCGCCCAAGGCCGCGCGGCCTCCGGCAACGGGCTGGAAAACATGCGGCGGCGGTTGGTGGCCATTGGCGGAAGCTGCGAAATCCAAAGCGCTTCCGGCGCGGGGACAAAGGTGGTCTATTCCGTGCGGCTCAAGTCCCCGCTGTCCGGGAGGCCGGCACGTCAGGCCGGTTAGGCCTGCTTTTTCATTAGTATCGTCATTTTTGACGACATGACGCGCGGGGCGAGTTGTGTGATATTCAAACCATGCAACCACCCCGCCATTGTGGCAGAGCCATCTGGATTGAACAGGTGGGTTGCAATAGTTAGTCGAACCCATAAACCGCCAACTGAACCCCGCCGATCAAATTGTTAAACTGAAACCTGAACAACCAGAAATCATGAAAACCAGAAAACTTCTCACCATTACATCGGCCATTGCGGCTGTCTTGCTTGTCGGCGTCCTTGGCTTGCACGCGGGGCCGGTCGCGGTCAGCGTGAACTTCACCGGAAATGACGGCGGTGGCATTAACAACTCGCGGACCACTTCTTTGACCAATGTTGTAATGGATCCCACCGGCGCCACGGTTGAAACGGCCGGCGCTCCCGGTTTTGCCACAACCAATTGGAACAACTTTGACCGATATGGCGATGTTGGCTCCGGCATCATTGATTACACGGGAGCCGATTCGGGTTTGCATATGCAGTGGAATGCGAACTGGTGCCGTTCGAGCGGGGCTTATTCGACTTTGCACACGCCGGACTCGAAATTGATGGACGGACAAAATGACAGCGACTGGTCTGGCGGCCCGCCCAGCACGTGGACAGCTGGCTCTCTCTATGGTGAAGACTACGCCAATAACCCGGCTGAATATGTTGGTGGCATCCAGGCATGGATGGCAGCGAAGGGTGCGATCAGTTACAAGGTCGTGCTTTACGTGCAGGGCTATCATGCGTGGGGGCAAATCAGTGAGTATTTTATTCAAGCGGTGACCGGCAATCCCTCGTCGTGGGGTATGAGCGTTGTCGGCAACCTGACGCCCAGTCTGTTCTGCAATGAAACCGGCCCGTTTAGCGGAAGCTACTCGCAAGTTCCCGCGACCTGCACCAACGGTGCCAGCGCGTCCTCCGGCTGCAACTACATGGTTTTTGCCGGCCTCACCAACGACGCAATTCTGATCCGCGGTGCTTGTGCGGGCCTCGGCGGCAACAATCAGACTGCCACAACCTTTGGTTTCCAAATTGTTGCGGAATTTCCCGCCGCCCTGTCGGTGGGAGCCCCTGCGGCGTCCGGCGCTATTTCGGTCGCGCAGGCCATTACGAATACGCTGTCCGCCACGGCTAGTGGCGGCACCGGCCCCTATAAATATCAATGGCTGACCGACAGCGGCAGCGGTGGAGCTTTTACCCCCATCACCAGTGCCACCAACAGCACGCTGGCCGTGAACATGACGGGAATGACCCCGGGGGTTGCTTACAGTTATTCATTGGTGGCGACTGACAGTGTGCTCGCCACGGCCACCAGCGCGCCAATAGCGCTCAACATCATCAAAGTGTTGCCGGGAACGCTGGCGGGCAATGGCAACGTCACACCCACGCCGAACTCCGCAGACATTTCCCAGTTGAATGAAGCCGGCGGTTACCAATCCTCCGATGGCCTCAATTACTACACCGACAACGGCAATAACAACAACCAGTATTGCGGACAAACTTTTACCACGGGGACCAATGCCTTAGGATATACTTTGACTTCGCTCGCCATCGGGCTTGAGGGCGGCGGCAACGGCGGTCAGTCGGCGGGCACCATCTATGACTTATTCATCTACCAGATTTCCACGAACGGCCAGGTCGGGAATTTGATTGTTGACGTGACCAACCTGATGGGAAGCACCTTTGCCTATCCGGAATGGGCTGTGTGGAATTTTGCCGGAATCACCCTGACCAACAATGCCGTGTATGGCTATGGTTTTAGCCGTCGCTCTACCGGCGGCTATTTGGGAATGGCAACCTCTCCTGGCTGGTATCAGGCCTATTCCGGTGGACAAATTGCCGCTTTTCACAGGGACGGCGGAGCGGTGCTTTATGGCAGTTCTGGTTATGGCACCTCCCAGAATGATGGCGTGTTCGACATCGGTTTGATTGCCAACACTCCCGGCATCATTTTGAATCCGCCGACCGCGTCGCCGAACCCGGCTTACGCCCTCTCGCCGGTGCAACTGATGGACACGGTCTTCGCCGGCACCCCCACCAGCTACAAGTGGCTGACGGGTGACGGCAGCGGCGGCTATATCCTCGTTTCCGGAGCCACCAGCACCAACCTGACGGTATATCCATTGAACTTCAATCCGGGCGGGGCCGACTATGTGACCAACTATTATATGGTGGCGACGGATGCTTCAGCCAATTCCGTCACCAGCTCGGCGATCGCCTTGACCATTCATGCGGCCACCGTGCCGCTGATCACCGGCCCGACTCCAGCCAGCGTGGTTACGTTTGTGGGCGACAGCCGTTCCTATACTGTCACCGAAAATGGAACCATTCCAATCACCAACCAGTGGCAGTTTAACAACGGCGGCGGCTATGTAAGCCTTACGGGCCAGACCAATACGACCCTGGCCTTGAGCAACCTCCAGGCCACCAACTCCGGCAATTATCAGATGCTGGCGGCGAATGTGGTCGGCAGCGCCAGCAACTCGGTCACGCTCACGGTTAATCCGGCGCCGGCGGCTCCGGTCGCGTCGAATCAACTGTATTACAACGCGGTCTATACCAATCATCCGTGGGCCTATTGGCGGTTGAACGAAACGAATGATCCGACCGCCGTCGGCGCACCCCTCTATACGGCCTATGATTATTCCGGCCACGGCTTCGACTCGATTTATGGAACCAACGTGACGGTGGGCTATGCCGGGCCGCAGCCGCCGACTTATCCGAACATGGATGCAAACGAACTGGCGGTGGATACCTTGAGCGCTACCCCCGGCGCGTGGCTTA
>Ga0316231_1004442_pt1 | contig 11635 bp, 10 predicted proteins | sample TBH18027metaG_FD_206002 | JGI IMG/M metagenome (GOLD analysis project Ga0316231, IMG submission 206002) | Freshwater microbial communities from Trout Bog Lake, Wisconsin, USA - TBH18027 | ecosystem: Environmental > Aquatic > Freshwater > Lake > Hypolimnion/Profundal zone | place: USA: Wisconsin...
TTGCGTTATCCATCGCTAAGTGTTGAAAAATCGCGTTCAACTGTGGGGGGGATACCGCATAGAGTACCACTGGATTCCTCCTCGGAAATGCAGTCCGCGGCCGCAAATGCAGCCGTCCGGATGACCGGATCTGGTGACCGGGAGAGCTGCTGGATCGTGGTCCAGTCCCTTCCACGAATGGCCCCAAGGAGGACCAGTATCAGATGAGGAGGCTCCGTTGACATGCTCTCGCTCCGGGCGCATGGGAACAGGCAGGCCCCCAGGGGCGAAGGAACAGCCCTGGACTCGGGACCTTCAGACCTGGCAAAGCACAGGCCCGGCCTATTTCCCCGTGAGGTTTTGTATTCAGCCGGAATCCCGAGAGGGATGTCCCACCACGGGTGGGGTCCGGCTTTGCAGGGTTCTGACGCCCTGCAATCAGTATCGGCAGGAACCGATCCGCTTGAAAATGTTTATTTGATGGAGCGATTATATCCCAAGGGTTCGAGACAATCACTGACTATCCAGGGAATATTCATAGAGCCTCCGCGCCCCGAAAACCGGGGCAAATGGCCGGGAGGGCAGCCGCACGGCGCGGGCCCTGGACTCGGGATGTTCACACCTCCACACGGCAGAGGCCCAGCTTATTTCCCCGAGGGGTTTTTTATTCGGCCGGCATCCCGAGAGGGATGCCACTGCTGCGGGCAGTGGAACCGGCCGTGGTGAGGGTTGTGACGCCCGACGATCAGCATATGCTGCTCCGCCGGGAAAGACAAAAAATGTCTACTGCTGATTTATAGAATCGGTAGGCTTATGAAAACCAACCTCAGGAGCAGCCATGAAAGGTCTCTGGATCACCTACATCGTCCTAGCCTGCCTCACGGGCTTCGGTGGACTGGTGGCTTTCTGCACTTCTCACAGCGCGCCCCAGCAGGCCGCAGCGGCGTGCTTCGCGCTGGCCGGGGTGGGCGTGCCGTTCCTGATCCTTCGGGCCTGCGCAGAGGTTGCAAACCTGAAGGCGGCAGCCGAGGCCAAGGTCCGCGAGAACATCCGCGCAGCCATGGCCGCGAACCCGACCACCGTCTGATCACCCACCCATCGCCAGCTGCTCGCGCTCGCGCGGATCGAGGCTGGCTAGGTAGGCCTTCCGGCGCCGCTCCCCTTCCTCCGCTGCCTGGCGCTTGGCCCGGTCGGCTGGGGTTTCCTTCATCGGTTCCGGAATGGGTTCTTCCTTCGGCTTCCTGGCCATCATGCCGCCTTCTGGTATAGGGCATCCGCCAAACTCTGCGGGGTCCACCCATTGTTACCCGGTAACCCGAGCAGCATGGCCGCGAACTCTGCGCATTGCCAACCTGCATGGTCCCCCGCCTCGCCTTCGCCGGCCCGGATGGCATCCTTCGCGCTGTAGTTGTCCCCGCAATGGCTGAGCGCCAGGGGGATATTGATGACCCGGCCCGTGGGGTAGATCGTCGGCCCGTCCTTCTGCCGATTCGCCAGAGCATGAGCAGCCACGCCGCCCCAGAACCGGGCCTCGATCACCATCGGCACCCCTGCGCAGACCCACAGCACCCCGCAATGGTCCCACGCACTGCGCGTCCAGGTGCGGATGAGCCAGGCAATCGGACCCCGGCCACGGAAGAGAACCAGATCGCCAGTGTTCATAATCATGCTCCCATGATGGTTGCTTTGTCTGTCGCCACGATCCACGCCCGCTGGGATTCCCATGTGGCATCCGGGGTCAGCCCCATCTTGGCGAGGTTCGCCCGGTAGAGCGCGGCGTAACTCTCCGCAGGCACGATCAACGCCGGGAGCCCCGTCGCCGCCAACCCCGCCGTGGTCCAGGCCGCGATGGCATCCGCCTCCGTGCAAGTCGGATTGGCCTTGATGTAATCCACGCTTGCCGCCTTCCCTGCGAACCGTTCCGCCTGCAATGCCTGATCGATGCTGCTGACGGTCCCCACGGTGCCCGCCGTGGCCTGTGCCGTGTTCAGGGCGTCGTTGGCGGCGCTCCATGCGGCCTTGGCCTGGGTAAGTTCCCGTTCCGTGCCCTGGTAGGTGGTCAGGGCCGTTTGCAGGTCGGCGGTCAGTTTGTCTACCTGATCAGAAGCGGCCTTGAGTGCTGAAATTTGGGCGGTGTAGTCCATCACTTCTCCTTATAATGAGGTATGAAAATGCTAAAATTCGTTGTCACTTTGCTGTTTTCGCTCACTCTTAACGCCGCTGACCCATGGACCAAAACCCAAATTGGCCTTGAGGCTGGGTATCAGGTGGCTCTTTTGTGTGACTGGCGGCAGACGAGCAATATGCACCGAACATGGCACGGATACGATGCTGGAGAATCCCAAGAAGGGAACCCATTGCTTGGGAAACACCCGAGCCAAGCATCTATTAACCAGACGGTTGTGGCTTGCGCCGTGGGCCATCTTCTGGTATCCCACTTCCTGCCGTCCCCATGGCGCTATACATGGCAGGGGGTATCTTTGGCGGTAGAAATTAGCGTTGTTTCCTGGAACCAGCGCGACGTTAATATATCCATTAAATTTTAATGTCATAATTCGACCACGGTAATTGCGACTTGGGTTAGGATCACGCCCGTGGTGTCTCCTGGTGCCAATTCAAGGTCAAACCAGTAAGCCTGGACCGCAGAAAGCGGGAGGGTTGTTTGGAAGACGATCTGGCTACCTTGAAGGTTTGCGGCGTTCGCCAATACTGATGTAGCCGCGCCACCTCCAATGGCCGTGCCTGCCCGTGCCGCCCACTTCGCTGGGGGGGTTCCGGTGCCATATTTGAGCGCAGCGTTAAGAACCCTTGTGCCGGTCCCACCTACAGGGAAAACGACGGTAGCTGTCGCGAGGACAAGGACGAGCGGATTGGCAAACTTGGGGGTGAACTGATACCCCGAACCATACATGCAATATCCACCGCTGCCATTCGTAGAGGTGTATGTTGATCCTCCTGGCGTTGATAAAAATGTCGAGTTCGGAGAGTTGATCTTGCTAGAAACCACCGCCGCTTTGGCGCCCGCAATATTTACCGTCCCGCCCAGTTCCAGCACACAGTTTGGGTCGCTCGTCCCATCCAGGAAATACGTCAAGAACGTCTGCCCGCTCATGTAGATGCCAATCGGGGCCACGGCGTTGGACACGAACGCATGGTTGTTGTTTGTAGAGGCCAGAAAATTCCCAAATCTTGCGAAAAGGGCTGTTATGGTTCCATCAACAATCACGGTGGCATCACTGCACCGGCGAGCGTAAAGCCCCGTTAGCACGATGCGCCCCGCAGGTGTGCTGTTTACAGCAAGTTGGACGTAAAATGCATTGGCAGGTACTGTATACATATAAGAGAACGGGGTTATTTGGCCATCTACACAAGTGTTGGTTTGGCTTGGAGCGCTCAAAGGCACTCGATTTATGTCAAAAAATATAAAATATTGCTGGAACTGCTGCCCGCTAATATCCCAGTTCTGGGCCTTTAGTTGGAAAGAATAAACATCACCTGGATTGCAAGGGATCAATGGTGTAAGATATAGCCCACCACCTCCTCCTGTGAATATACGGTAACCTGCCGGATTTAACCCAACCGACTCCCACGAACCCGCCGGCCAAGGAGCGCCGTTCGGAGCCAAGGGCGCGGATGAAGGGTTAGGAATCAGGTCGTCGTAATTTGCCACGGTAATTTGCCCGGCAACTAATAATCCGAAAATGCCGGTTGCCCCCACAAATACTTGGCCCCAAGCCGTGCCTGCCGGGTTTACCTGATAGGTCAGGTGATCGCTGGTGAGGGCGTAGTATCCGGCGGGGTAGAGTGCAGAGTTGGGCAAGGCCGGCAGTGCCGTGCTAGCCCATGCTACCTGGTGCGGCTGGGACTGGAGGACAGCGGCATTGGCCTTGTTCAGCGCATCGGTCGCGGCTGCGGCGATGGCTGCGGCCTGGGCAGCATTCGACTGGCCCTGGGCGATTGCCGTGAGCAGGGCATTCCGCTGGACCCCGATGGCAGCCTCCCAGGTGGCGATGCTGGCCAGGATCCCGGTGTGGTTGAGCGTGGTCCCGTCCGGCCAGGTGGTTGCCCAGTTCGCTGGGGCTCCGGCCCCGATCAGGTTGGTGGACATCAGGCCGATGGCGCTGTCGTAGGCGCTGTGGTCCACCGGAGGGGTCATACCCTGAGCCTGGAGATCCAGGGACGTCTGCATGGTCTTCTCGGTGTTCCACCAGGCCATCAGGACGATCTTGCCGGCGTTGGTCAGAAAATCCGGTGAACCCCCAGGCCCTGCAGCGCAGAGGGCCTGTAGGCTCTTCTGGGCGGTGGCGATATTCGCCCACCAGGTGGCGAGGTTGGTCTTGATCCCCACCGCGGTGAGGGTGGCGCTTGAGGGCCAGGTGGTGGCCCAGTTTGCCGGCGCGCCCGCAGCGATCAGCCCCGTGGAAAGGGCCGCAATCGCGTTGTCATATGCGGTATGGCTGATGCTGAGGATGGCGGCGTCCGAGTCGAGGCTGCCCACTGCCGGGCTGCCCAGGGTCCCGGACGGATACCCGAACTGCAGGGCCTGGGTCTGCTGCCACTGCAGCACGACGGCCAGCTGGTCCGCCACCGTCAGGGCGTTGACCGTGTACAGCGGATCCACGGGGGTGGTGAGCTGCCCGACCGGGTAAGTGGTGGTCTTCGAGCCATCCACACTCTGAAGCCAGAACAGGTGGGTGGCGCCAGCCATCGGCGACGAGAGGGTGATGGTGAACTTTCCGGTATTGTCCAGGGTTATGGGGATCGTGTCGGGGGCCGGAAGGGGACTGGGCGCAGTGCCCTGGTAGTACCGGTGGAAGAGGGTCCAGGCTGCCGAAGTCGAGGGCAGAACGCCCGCAGAGGCCACCTGGATGCCGCTGGCGCTCTGGTTGGCCACCGCCACCAGGGTGAGTGCCAGGAGGCTGCTTTCGGTGCCTGGGAAGTTCGGGATGGGCCAGGATCCCTGCGGCCGTGGAGCCGGGAAAAGCGACGTTTTGCACTGGATCTTGATCGCACCTTTGGAATAGCCCACCGAACTCGTCATCAGAATGCTCCGAGGATTTTGCTACTGCAGATCGTCCCGCCTCTGAAGGTCACCTGGAGGCCCTTTGCCCAGCCCTGGCCGCCGGTCACACCGATGGGGGATTCGTGCCAGGACTGAACGACGAAGCCACCAGCCGCCGGCCCGGGGGAGATCGAGAACGAACCGGGCGCCCCGCTCAGGACGGTCAGCAGATCGGTGATGGCCGGCCTGTTGCCGTTCGCCGCGCCGATGGTGAAGCCCTCGTTCGCCCGGTCATCATAGGCGGACCAGCTCATGGTGATCTCAGGGATCCAGCCGAGCTGGCGCCACAGTTCCGAGCCATCGATCAGTTCTTTCACGGGACCCTTGGGGATCCACTGGATGGTCGGCAGCCCCTCGTCCGGCATGGGCAGCCAGAGGACGGCGCCGGAAGCGATGACCTTGATCCTGGGGGTTCCTGGGGCAAAGATCGGCATTTACGCTCCCACGGTTTTGACGGTGGCTGATCCAGCTATGAAGTTCTGGGAGCGGCTCATCAGGCGCACATTTGGGCCGCCGTTCACGCTGAGCTTTGTGAAAAGCTGGATGGACTCCCAGGGCGCTCCGGTGTTCGGGTCGGTGTAGAACCACTCTTCCTCGCTCATGGCCCGCGGCTGGCCGAACCAGGCGCACCAAGATTCGGCCATTCCGGCACAGGCCGAGAGGCTCCAGACCATCGGGTGGTTGCCCACCTCCAGCAGAACGCCGCCCTGCTGGCCGAAGGCATCGAAATAGAACTTCGAGTCCTGGCTGGTGATCCGCACGATCGATGCGAAATCGGGCCAGGAGAGGGTGGAGGACACGCTGACCTGGGAAACCGTGAGCGCCAGGGGGCTGTCGGCCGGGTTCCGGCTGATAATGTGCATGGTCCCGTTCGCATCGGGGATCGCCATGGCGGCCATGGCCTGGCAGACGTGCTCGACGCACTCCAGGGCTGTCATTCCCCCCGGCGTGAACCGTTCGATGCACATGGGCCTGACCGTGTCGATCTGCCAGAGCTGGCCGCCGTAGTGGCCCACGATGCGCCCAGGCTTCGAGGGATCGCGCATAGCGCCCATCAGGGTTGGGCAACCCTCGCCGATCTTCTCGGACCACAGGGAGGCGTTGTTCAGCGTGCTCTGGAAGGGTGTGAAGATTCGGAACATCCAGCATTCGGTGTTGTCCCCGTCCTGCACCCGGCCGAAGATGGCAATCTCGCCGGCGTTCCGGGCCACGAGGGTGTTCGCAAATAGCACGTCCACCTCACCGGCCATGGAGATGAGCACCAGGTGCAGGGCCCCCGCGGAATAGGTGATCTGGGCGAGGTTGTAGCCACAGACCAGGTAGGCCCCATAGGGCGTCCTGACCAGGGTTCCACCGACCAGGCCGGCATAGGCCGCGAGGGAGAGCGACGCCGTCAGGCCACCGGAGAAGCCCCATAGTTCCAGCCGGGGATTCGCCAAGGTCGCGTCGGTGGCATAGGCCAGGATGGATCCGGCCATGCCGACCATGGGCACCGCGCTCTGGACGCAGCTGGAGCCGGGCCAGGTGTAGAGAGTGGGCGCTCCCCACGCGGTCCCGGACCAAGCCTTGGCCTGGACCTGGGCGGTTCCGTTGAAGATGAACCGCTTCATGGTTTGGTAGTCGTAGACCGCCAGCGCGCCGGCCAAATACGCCCACGCGGGGGACCAGGGGGTGAAGTTATCCCCGGTCGCCGAATTGTAGGTCACCCCGTTCTGGGTGTACTGGTAGGTGATGGTGGTTCCTACCACCGTCTGGACGTAGGCTCCATTGATGATCTTGTTGTTGACGATGATCAGGCCATTGTTTTCCTGGAAGTAGACCGTGTCGCTGTAGGCCCGGTTCCGCAGCCGCTGGAACGGATTGATCCCGTTGGGAAACTCGGCCGTGGTGCAGGCGACCTCATAGGGCATCAGGGATGTGGGGGCGGCCACCAGCTGGCACGTCCAGTCGGCATTCGGGGCCGCGCCGGCGGAGCCCGTGGGGGTCGCCCAGCCGGTATCCGGGGTGCCGGTCCAGCTGTAGGACTTCACGTTCGTGCCATCGGCCGGGTTGAGATAGGTGGCGCCGGTGCTGAGCTTGAGCCCGGTGAGGGTAGGTTCGATGTCGCCCACCGGCTGCACGTCCGCGCCGTTCAGCGGGCGCATCGGCAGGAAACCGAAGGTGGGGTCGGCGGTGCTCGGCGCGGTGAACTTGCTGAGGTCCACCGAGAAGGGCGCCATCGCGGCCTGGAGGATCACCCCGGGGTCCTCGAGGACCATGTCCCCCTGGCTGGTTTCGTCCCAGTAGATGTGGGTTCCAAGGGGCAGGTTGGAGATCGCCTCGACGGTGCTTACCTGGTTGAGGATTGGATCGACACCGGCGACCGTGAAGGAGGCCGAGGAATCGCTGTCCACCACCATCAGGCCGTCCCCGATGGCGATGCCGCTGACACTGTTCAGGTTGAGGACGTGGCAGGGCGTGGCGGGGCTGGACGGCACGGCCACGGTGGTCAGCCAGTAGTCGAGGTCCTGGGCGGTAGGGTTGTTGAGGGTAAAATTCGCCGTCCAGAAGCCATCCCAGTTCCCGGTCGTGGGCCACGGGGAGATGGAGAGGACGGCCGTGGTGACGTTCAGGCTCGGGTTGTCGGTCGTGCTGCTGACCTTGTACTGGGTGGTGGGGTTGACCATGGTGAGCGAGGTGGACCAGGTGTTCCCCGCCGTGGCCTGATAGACCGTTCCAGAAAGTCCACTATTCGCATCGGCCACCAGGGTCCCCACAGGGAACTGCGTGGACGGAAGCTGGAGGTCCAGCACGGTAGGATAGGCGCGGGGCTTGGAGGTGATGACACCGTGGCCGTTGTCGGTGCAGGCTGTCCAGGTTCCGGCCACGTTTTGCCAAAACCCGGGGTAAAATTCCGGGTTTGACAAATTGACGATTGTTCCCGGCGGGAGCATCTCACTCGGCAAAGCAGGTAACGAGTAATGCCCCGAAACCATAAACGGCGCACGGTACAGGAGAGCCCGGTACACGGGCTGGTCACAGGTGAGGACCGCGCCGGTGTATATCCAGGTGCATGGATCAACGAAATTGAGCTGGGCCACGTTCAGGCCATACTTCTGACCCAGGACGCTGGCGCTGTAGCCCTCCACGGCCGCCGGCGCCGACGTGATGTTGATGATGGAGGGCACCGGGCGTCCCCAGGTGGGCGGGACGTACACCCAGGTGACCGTGCCATCGGTGATCGGAGGGACCACGCCTGAAGGGCCGCCGGAGGTCGCCGAGGTGCCAGCCACGGTGCATTTGTAGACGCTGTTCCCGTTCAGCACCTGGGAGCCGACCGTGTAAGCGGTGCTGGGTTTCCACGGCATCGCAGTGGGGCTGCCCAGGTAGGTCGTGGCGAGCTGGTTGCTCCAGTCCACCGCTCCGACCTCGATGCTCCAATCGTCCGCGGCCTTGCGGTTCACCACCCGGGCCGGATCGAGGGTCCCCAGGAACACCCGCGTGCCCCCCACATACATTTCCAGCCAAGGCGGCAGCAGGCCCGTGCTGGTAGTCAACTGCGTCTGAATGAAGGTCCAGATAGAGCCGTCTGGGTCCAGAACCTTGCATGTGAGGTCGCCGGGAGTGACCTTCGAAAGGCAGTTCGTCCCGTCTACCTCCTGGGTCAGGTCGGCGATCTCCTCGACGGCCCCGCTCAGAACCTGCAGGGCGCCTGGCGTGGCCGTGCCGGTGTTCGCCCACAGGTTCAGGGTGATGGGCCTCATCCGCGGGTCCTCCCGATGTGCTGATTGGCCTTGTCCACCATGTCGGCGACGGCGCGCTGGCCATCCAGGGACCCGGCGAAGATCGCCCCGCGCATGTCAAGGATGTGGCTGGAAGGCATCGTTCCACCACTCTGGGCCAGGCCCTGGGCGCCGTAGCTGCCGGCCTGCCCCTGCAGCCGGGACACCTGCGCGGCGTGCGCACCGAGGTTGAATCCCAGGTTCTGGTTCGCGCCGGCCCAGTCCCGGAAATCGCTCTGGGGTGCCACGACCTCCGGGCCGGCCTCGCCCATCAGGGCCAAGGTGGGGGAGTTGATCAGGCCACCCGTGGCGTGGGCGGTGACCTTGCCGATGGCGCCGATAGCCAGGATGACCCCGGCGATCGTGGCGGCTGCGGCCGGGATCGCCCAGGGACCGAGGGCGGCATACCATGCGTAGATCTTGGCGGCCATGGTGGTCTCGGCGATGGCTGCCTGGGCCGCGCCCTGGGTGGCATCGCTGGCGGTGACCCCGGCGTTGATGGCTTCCTGTTCCGCTGCGGCCGCCACCTGGGCCGCGGTCTTGCCGGTGAGCATGGCGCCCTCCCGGGCGTTCTCCATCGTCTTCCAGGCGGCGATCGCCTTCTCTGCGATCCAGTTCGTCGTTTGCTGGGCCAGCAGCTTGGACAGGGCCTGGATCCCCGACGTGCCGATATCCGAGAAGAAGCCCTTCACCCGCTGGGCCATAGTCAGTCCGTGCTGGGTCATGCTCGTGAAGAGCTTATCGAACCCGTTCTCCAGGCCGCTGAGCATCTGGGTAGTGAAGGTCTTCCACACGCCCCAGGCGTTGTCGGCCTTGGCCACGAACGCTTTCAGCCCAGCCAGGGCGCCGGCGGAGCCCGGCTCGTCCCAGTGGACCTCGAGCTTGTATTTCTTGACGGCGCCGGCCTCGTTCGCGCCCTTCCCGGCGTAGGCATTCAGGATCTGGTCGGTCTCGTCCCGGCTGAGCTTGCCCTGAATGAGGCTGCGCTCGGCGATGTCCTTCTTGAGGTCCTCCAGGGCCTTCTTCTGCGCGGCCTCGAGGGCGGCCTTGTTGGCTGCGTCCAGCAGCAGCTGCGCGGCGTTGGAGTCCCGCGTGATCTGCACCAGCTTGTCCTGGTAGAGCTTCCAGGCCGCCAGGTTGGCCTGGTCGGCTGCCGCCCGGGTCTCCGGGGTGTTGGCCTTGCCCAGTTCCTTGGCGACCTTGGCATAGTCCTCGTTGAGCTTGGCCAGGGCCTCGGCTTCGTCCCGCTTCTTCTTCAAGGCGATGGTGCTGGCGTCCGCCGTCTTGAGGTCCTCCATGCCGAGGCGGGCCCCCTCCTCCTTGAGGCTGAGCAGGACTTCCGCGGCTTTCTTGGCCTCGGCGGCGGCCTGCTTCCGTGCATCCTCTTCAGACTTGAGATCCTCCTTGGTCTTGCCGTGGGTGCCCTTGATGGCATGGCCACTGGCCCGCATCTGCTCCCGCTGCATCTCCGGATCGTTGCCCGCAATCCCCGCCTGCTCGTCGGCCATGGCGCTGCTGATGGCATCGATCGGATGCAGGATGGCATTAATCAGCGGGCCGATGCCGTTCACCGCCTTGAGTGCGAAATCCGCGATGTGCAGGAGGCCACGGTTCATCATGGCGAAGAACTTGTCCCAGGGCTCATAGCTCTCGGAGACGCCCCGTTTCAGCGCGTCCATCTGGATGGTGAGCGCGCCCGCTTCCTTCTCCATGCGCTTCATGCGGTCGATGCCGCTCTGGTCGATCTCGGCCCCGTATTTCTTCAGCGCGTCCTCGCCCTCGCCCAGGGTCTCGAAGAACCGGTGCATCTGGGGGATCTCCGCGATACCGGCCCGGCCGAGGAGCTGCCGGGCAAGCATCAATTTCCTGGTCTGGTCCTCCTCGGATTCGATGACTTCCAAGGACTTCCTCATGACCTCGATGGGCTCCATCTGCATGAGGGCGTTCTGGCTGGCGGCGATGCCATTGGCCAGGAAAACGGCGCTGTTGCTCTCCATGGCCTTCGTGACGCCCTTGAGCCAGTCGGCCAGTTCTTCCACCGAACCGCCCGTCATCTTCATGGTGGCGTCGAAGACGTTCAAATTATGCAGGCCCTCACCCATCTGCAGCGCCAGGCCTTCGAAGGTGCGAGCCAGCTTGTTCACCTGCTCGGAAGCCTCCGGAGCGAAGCTGGCAACCTCCTTGAGCCCTTCCATGACCTTCCCGGCCATGGCAGAGGCAACCCCGGCCACGCCCCCGATCCCCATGGCCAGCTTGCCGAACGAACCGGTGGCCTCATCCACGCTGCTGAAGATCTTGGCCGTGAACTGGTCGAGGACCGCCATCGCCGAACTCGCGTCCCCGGTGATCTGGACTTTGAGTTCATTGGCCATGGTCAGTCCTCGTCAAGTTTGGGTGGGTCCGGCGGCTTGCCACCATTGGCGTAGATCGGGAGGGCGGAGTGCCAGCAGACCTGTGCGTGTCGGAGGGCTTCCCTGGTCTGCTCCCTCAGGTGCTGGTCCGCGATCGCCAGGGCATCGAGAATGGGGAGCCGGGCTGCCTGTTCCCAGCCCCCCGCGAGCGGTGCAATCAGGCGCCGGAGCGGGAACCGCCCGAGGTCTTGGACTTTTTCCCTTTCCCTGCGGGGGGCTCTGCGGGGGCCGAAGAGACGGGGGAAACGCCCAAGGACTCCCACAGAGCTGCATGAAAAGACATTGCGTCCTCGAAGGTCTCCCTGAAGGGCCGCTCGGCAGCCTGATCCTCGAACTTGGCCATCCAGGTAGGATCCGTTTCGGCCATCTTCAGCTCGTTGTCCGTGGCCCGGTAGATCGCCGACAGTTTGCGGACGGTCAGG
>Ga0316231_1004448_pt1 | contig 11626 bp, 11 predicted proteins | sample TBH18027metaG_FD_206002 | JGI IMG/M metagenome (GOLD analysis project Ga0316231, IMG submission 206002) | Freshwater microbial communities from Trout Bog Lake, Wisconsin, USA - TBH18027 | ecosystem: Environmental > Aquatic > Freshwater > Lake > Hypolimnion/Profundal zone | place: USA: Wisconsin...
CGTGGCCGTGGCCACCCCGGTCACCGACCCGGTGGTGCGCGCCGCCCTCCTGGCCTCGGGCAACACCGGCAGCATCGGCTCGGCCACGGCCTCGGACTGGGCCTTCCTGGCCCCCCTGCCGGCCGTGAAGGCCGGCCCCGGCGACACCCACCGCAGCCACCGCCCCGACGAATGGCTGTCCTTGCCCGAACTGGCCGCGGGCCAGGCCTTCTACGAGCAGGTCGTGCGCCACTACGCCCACGCCGCCCACGCCGCCCGGGAGGTCCACCATGGCTGAGTCCCTCTGGGCCAAGGACCTGCCCCTGGACCTCCAGCTCCACCGCTTCACCGTCGGCGCCGACCCCGTGACCGACCTCCAGCTCATGCCCTTCGACACCGAGGGCAGCGCGGCCCACGCCCGCATGCTGGGCGAGGGCGGGTTCCTGCCCCTGGACGAGGCCAAGGCCCTGGTGGGCGCCCTCGAGGACCTGCGCCAGGAGGCCCTGGCCGGCCGGATCCCCATCCTGCCCGAGGAGGAGGACTGCCACACCGCCCTCGAGCACGCCCTCACGGCGCGCCTGGGCGACACCGGCAAGCGCATCCACCTCGCCCGCTCCCGCAACGACCAGGTGGCCACCGCCCTGCGCCTGCTCATGCGCAGCCGGGCGCTGGACCTGGGCATGGCCCTCCTGAACTGCGCCAAGGCCTTCCTGGACCTGGCCGTGAAGGAGGAGCACACGCCGCTGCCCGGCTACACCCACCTGCGGCGCGCCATGCCCTGCACCTGGGGGATGTGGGCCGCGGCCTTCGCCGAGGGCCTGCTGGAGGACCTGGAGGCCCTGCCCGCGCTGTGGGCGCGGCTGGACCGCTGCCCCCTGGGGGCCGCCGCCGGCTTTGGCGCGCCCATCCCCCTGGACCGCGCCCGCAGCGCCCAGCTCCTGGGCTTCTCCCGGGTGCAGGTCAGCCCGATGGACGTCATGAACGGCCGGGGCCGCCACGAGCAGGCCTTCGCCGCCTGGGTGACCTCGGCCGCCGGCACCCTGGAGAAGGCCCTCTGGGACCTCGCCCTCTACAGCACCGAGGAGTACGGCTTCCTGAAGCTCCCCGTGGCCTTCACCACGGGCTCCAGCCTCATGCCCCAGAAGCGCAACCCCGACGTGGTCGAGCTGGCCCGGGCCCGCTGCCGCGAGCTGCGCGGGCTGGCCGGGCTGCTGGCGCATCTCTCGGGGGGGCTGCCCTCCAGCTACCACCGGGACCAGCAGCTGCTCAAGGCGCCCTTCCTGGAGACCCTGGCCAAGGGCGAGGAGCTCTTCCAGGTCGTCGCCCGGCTCGTGCCCGGCCTCGAGATCCAGACCGCGGCCTGCGCCGGCGCCTGCACCCAGGAGCTGCACGCGGCCCAGGAGGCCTGCCGCCTCGCCGCCCAGGGCATGCCCTTCCGGGACGCCTACAAGGTCGTCGCCCAGCAGATCGGCGACGGCACCTTCGCGCCGGAACCCGTGCCGGCCACCGCCGGGCTGGGCCTGGCCGACACCGCCCAGGCGCTGGCCGTCTCGGGCCTCTGGCTCGAACACCAGCGCGCCACCCTGAACCACGTCACCGATCAGCTCTTCGCTTGGGGAACCAAATGAACCACCGCGTGCTTCTCGCCTTTTCCGGCGGCCTCGACACCTCCTACTGCGTCCTGTACCTCAAGTCCCTGGGCCATGAAGTCCACACGGTGACGGTGGACACCGGCGGGTTCTCCCCGGCCGAACTGCAGCGCATCGAGAGCCAGGCCGCGGCCCTGGGCTCGGCCAGCCACGTCACCATCGACGCCCGGGCCGAGCTGTTCCAGGACTACCTGCGCCACCTGGTCGCCGGCAACGTCCTGCGCGGCGGCCTCTATCCCCTCTCCGTGAGCGCAGAGCGGGTCTGCCAGGCCAAGCGCGTGGTCACCCAGGCCAAGGCCATGGGCGTCACCGCGCTCGCCCACGGCTCCACCGGCGCCGGCAACGACCAGGTGCGCTTCGACGTGGCCTTCCGGGCCCTCGCCCCCGAGCTGGCGCTGCTGGCGCCGATCCGGGAACTGGCCCCCAGCCGCGCCGAGGAGCGCGCCTACCTGGCCGAGCGGGGCTTCCTGTTCCCCGACAAGATCGAGTCCTACAGCGTCAACGAGGGCATGTGGGGCACCAGCATCGGCGGCAAGGAGACCCTGGACCCCTGGCAGCACCTGCCCGAGGAGGCCTATCCGGGCGGCGCCGTGGAGCCCCTGCTCGCGCCCCGCACCCTGGTGCTCGGCTTCACCCTGGGCGTGCCCACGGCCCTGGACGGCGTGGCGACGGAACCCGTGGCCATGGTGCAGGCCCTGAACGCGCTCGGCGGCCAGTACGGCATCGGCCGCGGCATCCACCTGGGCGACACCATCATGGGCATCAAGGGCCGGGTCGGCTTCGAGGCCCCGGCCGCCCACCTCCTCATCGCCGCCCACCGGGAACTGGAGAAGCTGGTGCTCACCGGCAAGCAGATGTTCTGGAAGGAGTCCCTGGGCAACCTCTACGGAGGCCTGCTCCACGAGGGGCACTTCTTCGACCCCCTCTGCCGCGACCTGGAGGCCTTCCTGGAATCCAGCCAGGCCACCGTGACCGGCGACGTCCGCGTCACCCTCTACCCCAGGGCCTTCGCCGTGGAGGGCGTGCGCTCCCCGCGGTCCCTGGTGCGCAGCGACATGGCCAGCTACGGCGAGAGCACCCGGCTCTGGTCGGGCGCCGAGGCCGCGGGCTTCGCCAAGATCTTCGGCGTGCCCCAGATGGTGGCCCTCAAGGCCAGGTCCTGACCCGGGAGGTCCGCATGCGCATCCACCTCGACAAGATCGCCTCCATCACCCGCAACCTCGACCTGGGCCGCTGGGTCACCCTCAGCCCGGACATCGAGGCCCGGGAAGGCTCGGTGATCGCGGGCCGGATCCACGGCGAGAAGACCGTCTACAACCAGCTCGAGGACGTCCACGGCCGCATGAGCGTGCTCCATGACGGCGACATCATCGTGGGCGCCCTCGGGCACCGCAACGCCCTCCAGGGCTACGAGGGCGTCCTGCCCACCGAGGTCAAGGAAGGCGACCGCCTGCACCTGCTCAACCTGGGCGGCGTGCTCGGCCACTGCGTCTCCAGCAACCCCGGCGTGGGCGCGCCCTTCGAGGTGGAAGTCATGGGCCAGGTGCTGGCCTTCCCCCAGTTCGGGAACCGCACCGGGACGCCCGCCTTCATCCACACCCACGCCCTGGCCGGCAAGCCGGGCGCGGGTCCCGTGCCCGTGGTCTTCGTCGCGGGCACCTGCATGAACGCCGGCAAGACCTTCGCGGCCTGCGCCCTGGTGCGCGCCTTCAGCCAGGCCGGCTTCAAGGTCGGCGGCGCCAAGCTCACGGGCGTGAGCCTCATGCGCGACATCCTGGCCATGCAGGACTACGGCGCCGAGCACATCTGCGACTTCACCGACGCGGGCGTGGCCTGCACGGGGCCGGCCACCGCGGTCCGCGCGGCGGGGATCATCTTCACGGAGCTGGCCGCCCGGGGCGTCGACGTCATCATCGCCGAGACCGGCGACGGCATCATGGGCGAGTACGGCGTGCAGGCCATCCTCCAGGACCAGGAGCTGCAGTCCTGGGGCGCGGCCTACGTGCTGTGCGCCAACGACCCCGTGGGCGTGGAGGGGGCCGTGCGCAACCTCAAGGACGTCTACGGCCTCGACGTCGACGTGGTGGCCGGACCCGCCACCGACAACCGGGTCGGCGGCCGCTTCGTGGCCACCCTGGGCCTGCCCGCGTGCAACGCCCGCACCCAGGCCCGGGAACTGGGGGAACGGGTCCTGGCGAAGGTCAAGGCGCGTCTGGAGGTCCGGTCGGGGCGCGGGGACAGCTCGGGAGTCCAGGCATGAAACTCGATATCGCGATCATCGGCGCCAGCGGCTACGGCGGGGGCGAGCTCCTGCGCTGGCTCAGCATCCATCCCGACGTGGCCAGCCTCTCCGGCACCGCGCGGGCGAAGGCCGGCCAGCCCTTCTGGAACGTGCACCCCAACCTGAGGGGCCTGCTGGACGGCAGCTTCGAGGCGGAGGTCGACTGGCGCCGCTTCAAGGGCAGCGAGCAGGTGGTGGTCTTCGCCGGCCTGCCCCACGGGGAGCTCGCCACGCGCCTGCCCGGCCTGGAGGAGGCCTGGCGCGCCGCCGGGATCTTCGACAAGGTCCTGTTCCTGGACCTGAGCGGCGACTTCCGCCTGAAGGATCCCGTGCGCTTCGAACAGGCCTACGGCCGCGTCCACCCCAATCCCCAGCTCCTGGACAGCTTCGTCTACGGCCTGCCGGAGTGGAACCGCGCCGCCCTGCCCGGCGCCCGGCGCATCGCCTGCGCAGGGTGCTTCGCCACGGCCCTCCAGCTGGCCCTGGTGCCCCTGCGCGGCCTCGACCTGGGCTGGATGGCCGCCACCGGCGCCACCGGCTCCAGCGGCAGCGGGGCCAGCCCCTCCGAGGGCACCCACCACCCCCTGCGCGCCCACGATTTCCGGGCCTACAAGCTCCTGAACCACCAGCACCTGCCCGAGGTCGAGATGGGCATGGCGGCCCTGGGCATCCGGGGGCGCCTGGCCTTCATCCCGCAGAGCGCGCCCATGGTGCGGGGGATCTTCGCCACGGTGCAGTTCGCCCTGCCCGAAGGCCTCGACCAGGCCGCGCTCCAGGCCCGGGCCCTGGCGGCCTTCGAGGACGCCCCGCTGGTCCGGGTCGTCGAGCAGTCCCCCCGGGTCGCCGCCGTGGCCGGCAGCGCCTTCTGCGACCTGTCCGTGGCCGCCCGGGACGGCAGCGGCGTCGTGCTCACCGCCATCGACAACCTGGGCAAGGGCATGGCCTCGCAGGCGGTGCAGTGCATGAACCTCGCGCTGGGGCTGGCGGAGACCCGGGGGCTCCGGATTCCGGGGACCTATCCGGGCTGAGCCGGATAGGGCCGCTTCTCGAACAGCACCTGGACGGTCGCTCCGGTCCATTGACAGGTCAGGTAGCGCAGATGGTGACAGGCCGTCACCACCTCCGGCGTGAAGGCGGCCACGCAGGGGCCATGGACGGCATCCCGGACCGATGGGAACAGGATGCCCTGGGACCCGAGACTGGAAAGTTCGAGGGCCAGGGCTTGCGAGGCCGCGTGGGACCCGGGGTCCAGGATCCCGGGGAAGGCCCCGGCCTTGGCTCCCCGCAGGTCATGGAACCGCCCCTTGATCGTGGCCGCCAGCACCCGCATGTCGAAGGCATGGGGCTCCAGCCGGTCTTCCCGGCAGCGGATGGCCTGATGGTGCGTCGTCTCCGCGATGGCGGTGGACTCGCTCAGGGCAGCGTAGAAGGCCCCGAGGGTGTCCGTGGAGAACCTTCCTGGCCGAGGGTTGCTGAACGGCCACTGGAGGGTCGCGGGCCCCGCGTCCTGCCCCGGCAAGGCCAGTCTCGGGTTGGTGAGGGCCTCCACCTGGTCAAGGCGGCCCCAGAGGTCCCTGGCCAGTCCAGCCCAGATGTCCACGGCAGGATACCGGGCCGCGATGATCCGATAGGCCGGATCCCAGCACACGGACCTTTGGCCGGGCCGCTTCGTCACCACACCCCCCTCCGGGCGTCCAGGAGCCTCCGGACATCCGCGAGGTCGATGATCCGTCCCAACAGCATCCGGGACAGGGGCGGGGTGCCGTTGAACATGGCGTGGTCATTGGGTTTTTTCACCCAGGCCAGGGCCTGGGGCTCATCCGGGATGAGGATGCGCAGGGCCTTCCAGATGCCGAGCAGGTAGCTGATCCGTTCCAGGGTGTCCTGGGGCAGGGCCACCCGCGGGTCCTTCTTCCAGGCGAAAAAAGTGGACCGCGCCGGCTGGCCGAGCAGCACCATCTGCTCGCCTGCGCTGAGCTTCCACTGGGAGGTGATATGGAAGAAGCCGGTCAGGGCGGCCTCGCCAAGATCCTTTGGCGAGCTTGGCGTCGGCGGGGGGGGTTGCAGGCCGGGAAGGGCGGACACGGAGCACCTCAGGGTTGAAGGATAATCCATATCTGGACTCTGTAAAGACAGGAGTCCATTCTCGGACACCAACCACCGCCTGCGCACCCACTTCTGGAAGGAGGAAGTGAGGCTCTACCAGCTGAACACGCCGCCGGCCATCGCCCGGCGGATCCTGCTGGATTACGTGGCCAGGATCGACCGGCTCACGACCCACCCCGAGTGGTACAACACCCTCACGAACAACTGCACCACCGCCATGGTCCGCGCGGTTCGCCACGACTCCCGGCGGCTTTCCCGGAGCTGGAAGCTGATCCTCAACGGCCATCTGGACGAACTCTTGTACGAGAAGGGGATCGTCACCACGGCCCTCCCGTTCCAGCGCCTGCGCCAGGCGGTCGTGATCAATGCCAGGGCCGAACAGGCCGATCAGGACCCTCTCTTTTCCAGCAAGATCCGGGAGGGCCTGCCGCCCCGGTGAGCACCGGCCTCGGGGACCTCTCCGGGCATGGCGGCATCCTCAGGGCGTGCCCCAGGCCCATTGAAGAGGCGTCGCCATGGCCCTTGTCACCATCCTGCTCGCCATGCTCCTCGGGTTCCTCCCGGCCCCGCCCCCAACCGCGATCTACATTGGCGGCCCCCTGCTCGCCACCCCCGAGGCCATCCTGCGCGACCTCAAGCCCTCCGGCTTCACCAACGTCGTCGCCTGGACCCTGCACGTGAACCCGGCGGGCGACCTGTCCTTCAACGACGCGCCCCTGGTCACCGGGGGCCGCTACGTGGGGCCTCCCGCCTGGCCCGCGCAGCTCGCGGACCTCAAGACCGGCGGCCAGGTCAGCCGCCTCCTGTTCTCCGTCGGCAGCGCCGGGGCCGGGGACTTCCACCACATCCAGTCCCTCCTCGACCGGCCGGACCGCCCGCTCCAGGCGAGCTTCGCGGCCCTGCGCCACGCCCTCCCCGCGGTGGACGGCATCGACCTGGATGACGAGGACCTGATGGGCGCGGCGACCACCGTGGCCTTCAGCCGCCTGCTGGGCGGCCTCGGCTTCCACGTCACCTTCTGTCCCTACGCTCGCCCGGCGTTCTGGATCCACTGCCTTCAGACCCTCGAAGCCGAGACGCCCGGCCTGGTGACGGCCTTCCACCTCCAGTGCTACGCGGGCGGGACCGGGAACGAGCCGGGGGCCTGGATCCGCCAGATCGCCGAAAGCCTGGGCCCGGCCTTCGATGCGGCGGCCCTGGTGCGGCCGGGCCTCTGGTGCCGTCATGGTGAAGGCTGCACGGAGGGGGACGCCCCGGAGGCCATGGCGGACGCGTTCCGGACCTGGAAGGCGGACGGGGTGCGGGGCGGTTTCGTCTGGCTGTACGACGACCTCCGGGCCTGCCCGGCCTTCACCGCGGCCGACTATGCCCGGGCCCTGCGGAAGGGCCTCGGGGACGAGCCTCCCGCCTGAGCTCAGGGCTTGATCAGCACGGCCTTGCCCAGCCCCGCCTTCTCGCCCGCCTGCAACATCGCCGCGTCCCCGCCCAGGAGCAGGAACCGCATGCCCTCGGGCTCCAGCCAGGTCGCGAGCGCGCCGTTCACGGCCTCGGGGGTCAGGGCCTCCACGGCCCCTTCGGCGACGGCCTCCGCCTCCAGCGGCAGCCTGCGGACCAGGCTTTCGGGATGCAGGGTGCGGGTGGCCCTCCGGGCCCGCCAGCGCACCTTGGCCCGGTCGAGATCCCCCTCGCTGAAGCCGCGGGTCCTCAGCAGGTCCAGGGCCACCGCCAGGCCCCCCACCAGGGTGGCCCGGGCCGCGTCCCGCCCGGTGGCCTTCAGGAGCATCGGCCCGGAGGGCTGCAGCGACACCGTCAGGTCCAGGCCGTCGAAGGGCGTCAGGGAGATCCCTTCCAGCAGCACGGGCAGCAGGGCCTCCACCTCGGGCCTCCCGGTCCCCCTGCGGACCGCCCCGGCCCACAGCTCGGCCACGGCCCCGCCGTCCAGCAGCGCGGAGAAACGGGGCACGGCCAGGGCCGGGACGGTGGCCTGGGGCCCGGCGGGCGCGGGCGACGGCCCCCACACCCCCAGGTGGAGCAGGGCCAGCTGCCGGGCCTGGGCCAGGCTCAGGTCCCCGTAGAGCACGAGCACGGCGCCTTCGGGCCTCACGAGGGCCTGGTGGAGGGCGAGGACCTCGGGCAGTTCCAGGTGGTCCAGGCCGACCCCCTTGGGCACCTGGAGGGCACCCGGGTCCTGGATGGCCCACAGGAAGCGGTCCATGGCCTCCTCGCGCAGGGGGGTGGCGCCCGCCTTCTTGATCAGGGCCTGGCGCTGGGTCTCGATGGCCGGACTGTCGAGGACGGGCCGGAACACGGCGTTGGCCAGCAGCTCCAGCGCGGCCTCCTGGGAGCGGCTGTCGGTCAGGACCCGCCAGCGGAAGGCGTCCCGGCGCCCCTCGAAGGCCAGCTGGAGGCCGAGCTCGTCGGCGGCGCGGTTGTAGTCCGCGCGGCTGTAGGTCCCGGCGCCGGTGGTCTCGAGCACCCGGGCCAGGAGGCCCAGCGTGCCCTTGCGGACCATCGGTTCCAGGGCCGGGGGCACGGGCACCGTGAGCTCCATGCGCACGAGCGGTCTTTCATGGTTTTCCACCAGGAGGCAGGTGAGGCCCGTGGGCAGCCGGAAGGTCTGGGCTCCCGGGGCCGGGCTCAGCGCGGGCAGGGGCGCGGGGGACGCGGCGCGGGCTTCGCGGCCCGCCGGCCCGCCGGCGGCCGGCAGGGCCGTCCCCGGGGCCAGCAGCGCCAGGCAGGCCAGGACCGGCAGGGCGCGCGGGCGCCTCATTGCCGCACCTGCGCTTCCAGCAGCTTGAGGGTCTGCTCGCGCTCGGCCGAGGACAGCATGCGCATCTGGCGCATGGCCTCCCGGAGGACGCCCTGGGCCTTGGCCTCGCCCCCCAGCCGCCCCTGGACCAGGGACGTGAGCAGCTGCAGCATCCGGTTCTCGACCCGGTCCATGGGCACCAGCAGGGGATCCGGGCCCAGCTGGGCGACGGTGGCCCGGCCCGGCACCAGGTAGGTCCGGGCCACGCCCTGGATGTCCCCGGCCTTCAGGTCCCACCCGGCTTCCAGGGCCCGGAAGGCCAGCTTCCAGTCGCCGCCCTGGCAGTGGGCCGCCCCCAGGGTGTAGGCCAGGACCGCCGCGTCCTCCTGCACCATGAGCTGCCCCGCCTCCAACTGCGCCTGCGCGCGGTGCACGTCGCGCTCCGGCAGGGGCTCCCGCCCCAGGCGCAGGATCTCGCCCTGGACGGCCTGCTCCAGCTCCTCCAGGGACCGCCCCTCGGCCGGTTCGGTCTCGATGACCAGCAGGTTGCCGTCCCGGGCCCCGGGCACCCCCAGCGACAGGCTGAGCCTGCGGGCCATGCCCCGGGGACCCAGCAGGTTCTGCTTGAGCCGGGAGCTGGGCCCGACCCCCAGCACCTGGGCCAGGGCCTGGAGGGCCAGGCCGCTGGGATGGTTCGCCGGCGGCACCACCCAGCCGAAGTAGAGCCGCGACTGGCCCAGGGTGCTCACCGTCAGCCGGCGTCCCCCCGGCGCGTCCCGGGAGCCCGCGGGATCGTCCAGGTAGAACCGCAGCAGTTCCTCCCGGCGCAGGGCATCCTCGCTGCCCGCCCTCAGCTTCCCGAAGGTCCTTTCCAGGGCCGGCAGCAGGGTCTCGGGCCTGAAGTCCCCCACCAGCACCAGGGTCAGCCGCTCGGGCACCAGGGTGCCCTCGGCGAACAGCTTCAGGTCCTCCCAGCGCAGGGCCTCCACGCTGGGCCGCTGGCAGTCCGCGGCCTGCGCGTAGGGCCGGCCGGCCAGGGCCGTGGCCAGCAGGAAGGAGATGGCGTTCGGCACGGGGGGCGCGCCGGCTTCCAGCTCCCCGATGAGGCGCTCCCGCTCCAGGGGGAACCGCCCCATGGGCAGGTGCTGCAGGCGCCCGGCCTCCATCTGGCACCAGGGCTGCAGGCCATCGGCGGGCAGGTCCTGCCCCTCGCAGAAGAAGTCGGCCTCCACCCGGACGGTCCGGCGGATGGCGCCGAGGGCGTCCAGCTCGTCCCAGGCCTCCAGCGGCCTCAGTTCCTGCAGGATGGCCTGCAGGGCCTGGTCATGGAGCGCCTTGAGGTTCTGGTACTCGGTGGAGGCCGCGTCCCCGGCGCTGCGCGCCAGCCTCAGGGCCTCCAGGCGCAGCGCCTCGAAGCTGCCCCCCTCCTGCTTCAGGGCCTCGCCCAGCTTGGCTTCGGCCTCGGGCGGCAGGTAGCGCCGGAACAGGGTCCGCGCCAGCAGGTCCACGGCCACCGGCGGCAGCCCGCCCGCACCGGCCCGGCCGCCCTGCACGAAGAGCTCCGTGTGGACCGCCCCGGTGCCCGGGCGTTCCACCATGAGCACGCGCATGCCGTTGCCCAGGGTCTTCTCCCGGACCTTGGGCAGCTGGACGCTCTGCGCCCCCAGGGCCAGGCCCAGGAGCGGCGCGAGCAGCATGGCGGAAAAAGATCCCATCCAACCAGATTACCGGGGGTTTCAGTGGACGTGGATGTTTCCGTTGGTGGTTTCCAGCTTGATCCGCTGGCTTCGGCCGGGCACCTTCACGTGGGCGTGCCGCTTGGACACTTCCACGGACTGGGCGCCGGGGAGGTGGAGCTCGATGGTGCCGTTCGTGAGGTCGGCTTCGAGGTCCCCGGTGGCCCGCCCCAGCTCGACCTCCAGGTCGCCGTTGGTGCTCTCCAGGCTGATGCCCTCGCCCCAGCCGTCCAGGTTCCGGGCCCGGATCCGGCCGTTGGTGGTCTCCGCCTTCAGGCCGCCGTCCACGTTCTCCAGGTCGATCCCGCCGTTGGTGGTCTCGGCCTTGAGCCGGGCCTTGAGGTTGTGGGCCTCCACGGTGCCGTTGGTGGATTCCGCCAGGACTTCGCCGGCGAGGTTGTTCAGGACGATGTCCCCGTTCGTGGTCTCGCAGCGGGTGTAACCCTCCAGGTTGCCGGCGGCCACCGGACCGTTCGTGGTCCGGAAGTGGGCCAGGAGCCGGCGGGGCACGCTGAGGGTCATGTCGCACTTGGGCGACTGGCTGAGCCCGAACGGAAAGAAGCTGAAGGCGGGCTGCTGGAAATGGGCTTCGATATCCAGGTCGGGCCCCTTGTGCTCGACCGTCACCTCGATCCTGCGCCGCTCCGAATCGCGGATCTCGGCCGAGAAGGCCACCTCCTCCTTGTCCCAGCCGGTCACGCGGATGGCCCCGTTCCGGTTCTTCACCCAGAGCTTGGCCCCGTGGGCCAGGGGTTCGGTGCGGGTCTCCGTGCGGGTGCCGGCCGGGGGGGCGGCCATCACCGCCCCGCCCGCAAGCGCCAGGCAGAGGAGGGGGGCGAGCATACGGGCAAAGATCATGGCTTCCTCACTGAACGCTGAAGGGGTTAACGGCTGAAGCCGCGCCCGGGTTTAGGCCGGGATCCAATGCTATGTTGATACGGTGCATGGGAGTTCCATTGTCCGTATCCATCCTCGCCGCGTCCAGGACCCCCATGGGCACCCTGGGCGGCGCCTTGAAGCCCTTCGCCGCGTCCGACCTGGCCGCGGCGCTCCTGCGGGACCTGCTGCGCGGCCTCGACCCGGCGGCCCTGGGCGGGCTCATCCTCGGCCAGGCGGTGCCCGCCGG
>Ga0316231_1004454_pt1 | contig 11618 bp, 9 predicted proteins | sample TBH18027metaG_FD_206002 | JGI IMG/M metagenome (GOLD analysis project Ga0316231, IMG submission 206002) | Freshwater microbial communities from Trout Bog Lake, Wisconsin, USA - TBH18027 | ecosystem: Environmental > Aquatic > Freshwater > Lake > Hypolimnion/Profundal zone | place: USA: Wisconsin...
GCCAAGGGCCATTTTCAGTGCAGGATCTTTGCGCAAACTGTTGCTGTCATTGGCGTCTTCGTATCCACAGGCAATTTGCAAAATACGCTGAGTGAGCAGTTCTGTTTTCTGGTGAGTAATCGAAGATGAACGTCGAGTATCATTGATGCACTTGGCCAGCATGGTGATGAGCCCAAGCTTTAATTCGGTTTCTCTCAGGAGTAACACACCGGCATCGCTTGTGATATTACCACCTTGGAAATCAAGAGCAACTTTTTTGCCCTTTACTGAGGCAACGGCTGAAGCAGCATTGTATGAAAATAATGTTTGTTGTGTACTCTCCGGAGTGACTATATTCTGATGAAGGGGTTGCATAAATATCGCGTCTTATTAGCTGACTTTAACTACCAGTAATATAACGATTTGCGGTATTTTTTGCCCCCCTTTTTTTGTTTATTGATGAATAATTCAGGTTAAATACTGCAGTCTACCATTTTATTCCGTTATTCCACTAAAATCCGCGAAGACCCAAAAATACTATGATTTTTGCCTGTTATTACCAGTAAATGGTTGCATCACAACATCATCTGAGCTGTTAATCCCATGAGACTGTATTACTTTTAAAAATGTTATACACATAATTTTTATATCAAGTAAAAAACTTAAATGATCTACATACCATACGTCAAGTTTAAACTTTTCTTCCCATGTAAGCTCATTCCGTCCATTAACGGCAGCCCACCCTGTCATTCCAGGTCTGACATCATGTCGTTTTAATTGGTATGTATTATACAGGGGGAGGTACTTTACCAATAGCGGGCGAGGCCCGATCAAGCTCATATCACCTTTAATGACATTTATTATCTGAGGAAATTCATCCAACGAATATTGACGCATAAATCTTCCTAAAGCTGTGATTCTTTTAACATCTGGAAGCAAATTACCATTACTATCCCTTTTATCAGTCATAGTTTTAAATTTTATGAGATTAAATATTTTCCCATCCTTACCTACCCTTTTTTGTATATAAAAAGGAAAGCCGTTATTGAAAATAAATAATAAACTAATGATAAAAAAGAAAAACGGTAATAATATAATAAAACCAGATAAGGATAGTGCAAAATCTAAAACTCGTTTAAAATGATTTCTATACATAAGAAACAAATTTTTTCGCATTTTCTGTACCGAAATCAAGAGATGCTTTTAATGCATTAATTTTTAAATAATTATGATATTCATGATTATTTTTTACACATAAAATATATTCGCATATTTCGTGAATTTCATTTTTTGAAAAACACTTTCCTATTTTATAATTTGAAACTAAATTATTTAATTCTGAATTATTTTCTGCAATACATAATAATGGTGCACCAACAGAAAGGTAATTGTATGTTTTACTTGGGACACTAAGATGAGAAGCATTTTTAGATAATGTTACTATAGCTATATCTGCTGCTGCAAAAGAATACGGCAAAATATGTATTGGCTGTAACGGCAAAATTCTACAATTGGTTAATCTTTTCGATATGATTTTTGTTGAAATATCTGCATATTTTTCACCACTACCTATAATTAAAAAAAACACATCATTATGCTGTAGAAGTTCTGCTAAATCAACAATAACATCAACATCATGAGAATAACCAAGATTTCCAGAATATAGGACTACAAACTTGTTTTTAAGAAATTGTTCTTTTAAAAAGAAATTTTGTTCCTTTGTAATATTTATAAAGAAATTGTTATCTGTCCAAATTGGAATAACATCAACATTTTTTTTTCCTGAATGCTGTATAAGAATTTTTTGCATACCCTCACTTATAGTTATAAGACGGGTTGCTTTACAAAATATTTTTTTATTCGCTGATTTCCATAACCTTACAAACCATGAGGATTCTTTTAAAATTTTAAACTCTGTTAATGCATCAGGATAGATATCATAAAATAGAAGTAAAAATTTATTATTGCAAAAAAAAGGAATAAATGTTGTTAATGGTGGATTCGTAACAATAAATAAAAAAGCATTTTTATAGCGTGTTTTAATTATCCAGATAATTTGAATAAATGCTATAAGCCAGGTAAGTATTCTTTTAGTTTTTGAAATTCGATCATATTTTGCCAAATAATGAACCTTAACCTTATCTGAAAGCTGATTATTTCTCGGATATACACTCCCTGCTAACAAGACTATTTCATCATACACCTCTTCATATGCATGAATAATGTCAATCATTAGATAGCCTGAGCTTTGATTGATGAAAACAATTTGCTTTTTCTTATTCAATATTCTGCAATGATAGAATGATAAAGATCGATATAGTCCTGATACCTTTTTTTGCTATCATAGAGATTTATTGCTCTTTGTCTGCAAGCCTCAGAGTAGGTATTTTTTCGATCTTTTAAAACGATATTTATTGCATTAGATAACGCTTGAACATCCCCTTTTTTTATGACTTTTCCAGTAACTGAATTTATAGATTCTGGGCTACCACCTGTATTGTATGTAAGTACTGGCGTACCACAAGCCAGTGCTTCAATATTTGTTGTAGGAAAATTATCAACATATGTAGGGTTAACAAATACATCTGCTGTTGCATATAGTTTTGCTAGATCATTAATGTTATCAGTGCGTTTTATACCAACAATTCCTTCAGGTAAACATTTTAACTCTGCTTCTTTTAATCCAACTAGACATATAGATATGTCCTTACTAAGCATTTTACGTAATTGAATAAAATCATTTAATCCTTTGCGTTGATCCCAAATATTTGCAACACCAAGAAGCATTTTATCTGTTTTTATACAATATATTTTCTTGTTTTCAATATTTATTGTAGGCTTAAATATATCTATGTCAACACCATTATTAATAACCTTAATAGAATAATTGGAAAGAAATGAATTTTTTACATGATCAGCAAGCCACTGTGATGGGGTTACTATAACCATTCTCTTAATAACATTAAACAAGATTTGTTTTTTCTTGAAATTTTTTTCAGACTGATCAATGAATATGCTTTTGGGGTATGCATGAATATTTGGACACTTAAAACATTTTGATTTCCAACGTTCACACCCAAGAAGTTCAAAATAACTGCAATGTCCAGTAAATGGCCAGCAATCATGTAAAGTCCATACTACAGGAATTTGTGTTATATGTAAATAATTAAATAATAATCTAATATTCAGATAATAACCATGAATATTATGAAGGTGAATAATATCAGGTTTAATGTATTCAATCTGTTGAATAAAACGTTCTGTAGCATGAGTGCTTCCAAAACCATGCCTGTCTAATAACCTGCTATATAATCCATGGGATAGTATATCAACTTCGCGACCTATTTTAATTAAATTAGATTTGCTTTTACTGTCTCCCCTACCATAAGCTATAAAACTTTGATGTCCTTGAGATATTAAAAGTTTACCAATATCCTCAGCAATACGTCCATGACTTCCAGAATTAATAGTAGTATTAATTTGAAGAATATTCAAAATTATGGCAACATAAATTCATAAAATTGAGGTCCTATATTATCAATCGAATAAGCATTAATTTTTTTCTTTGCATTTAATCCCATTTTTATACAGAGATCATCACATTCCATCAAAATTTGAAGTTTTTCTTTAAAACATTCATAATCAAATAAGGGGACAAGAAAGCCATCAGTACCATCAGTTATCATATCAGAAGGTCCAGCAACGCAGTTGAAGGTAACTACAGGTAATCCTGCGGACATTGCCTCGCCAATAACATTAGGAAACCCTTCTGAACTTGAGGTAAATGCAAAAATACGACTTTTTTGATAATATTGGTCAACATTACAGTTACTACCTGTCAGCAACACCCTGTCTTTTGCATCAAGTTCTTCAATGAGTGCCTGCAGACGAACAAAATTGTTCTGTTTTATTGCATCCCCACCAACAATAACAAGTTTCCAGCCTGGCTTGTTTATCTTATCAAAAACCCTTATGAGTTGATCATGATGTTTTGTGTTTATAAGCCGTCCTACTGTTAGGACAATATGTTCTTTTTGAATTAACTCATTGGTATCAATAAAACGAATTGGATTACCAATGGTTTTTATATTTAAATGAGTAAAATCTATTTTATAGAATTTTTCAGCTTGCCTAGTCTGTGTAATAATACCTCGCGCTTTTGGGTAAAGCAATTTCCGAAGCCTATCATGTAATGCACCAAGACTTTTATCTGGCTGACATCGATCTGAAATAAAAACAGGGTATTTCATACCATATAATGCAAGTAAAACAAAATTGTTCCAATATTCACCAAAACTTAAAATAGAATTAGGTTTAAGAATATTTATTTTATTACGAAGAAATATTAATGTTTTTATTGTATTCCATATTCTCAAATTATTATTAAACTTAAATTGTGGTTTATGAATTGTAATGTTATTTGGTAAAGAATAAAATATATCACGAATATTACCATACAAAATAAGATGTACTTCTATCTCAGGTTGTAAACAAAAGTATTTTGAAAGCTCAGCCATTACCCGCTCCATACCTCCGGGACCAAGAGATGGAATAACAAGAGCAATACGTTTCAATATTGTTTTTTAATCATAATTAATAATATTATGATACTATTAAATATTGTTACCATAATAAAATCAGATAAAATTGAAAAGTTTTGGAAAGGAATCAAAAATCACTTATTGTTTAGCACATATTATTTATTAAGGATATTTAAATAATTAACTATTTGATAATCAATTAATTAAATTCAACTATTTTATAGTTTCTCGGAAAATAGTTTTTTTATTATTATAAAACTTTTTTTTAAATATAATTCCATTTGAAGCAATTAACCCAAATATAAACCATGTTGTTAGTGAAGGCAATGCACCCCCTGCTGAAAAAAAATATACTAAATTCATTGAAAATAGAGCATAAAGCAGTGGTGACATTTGTTTGTGACGTGTTTGTATAATACCTTTAAAAAGTTGATAATTAAATAATAAGACCATTGAAAGCCCTAAAATACCAGTATATACAAGAACTGTTAAATATTCATTGTGCGTTGCCATAAATTTTCCTGTCTCAACAAATCTCATCTCGTATTTACCAGGACCAACCCCAAATATTGGATTTTCTTTAATTAAACCTATTGTAGTTTCCCATATAGGCATTCTTCCACCAAAAGAGTTATCTTCAGATTGTTGAATAATTCTATCTCTCATCACACTTGAATTAACAATAGCATTTAAAGCAAAGATACCAATGAGTATTGATAATAAACCAATATATAACTTAGTTAATATTTTTTCCTTTATCGTTAAAAAATAGATGATATATCCTATACTAAATGACACCAATCCTCCTCGAGAACCTGTATTAGCAATTATTATTAATAAAATAATAACAAATATTATGCTTATTATTAATTTTATTATATATAAATTATCTTGTATTTTATATTTTAATATATTCGATATTAGGATTATTGTAGCAATACTTACCCAAAATGAAATAAGATTTGAACTAGTTGCTAAAATAGTTAATCTACCATCTTTATCATAATTAACACCTACGCCGGCAATATATAAAATAGCCATTAAACATATTGAATAAAGAAATATATTTAATACTAGCTGTTGCTGATAATAATTTCCTTTTAAATTATTAATAATAATCCAAAGAAATACTATACCCATAAGTTCTTGCCTTATTTCAGCATAGATAATGGTGGCTTCAGGTTCATAATATATATAATTCATAATAATTGTAAGGCACCAGTACAGAAATATCGGTAAAACAAATTTTAAAATATTTTTATTTATATTAAAACTTTTTTTAAATGTAATCATATTTATAATTAAATATAAAAAATATCCTATCCATGTATAGTTAAAATAAACAGAGTCAAAAATATTTAATGATTGATATGGTAGTAGAAAAACAAATACATAAAGTGTTTTTATTTTATATTGTTCAATTGAACTAGCCTTGTTTATCATTTAATAAATTTTTAATTATCCATCCATAAGGATTGAAACTCCCTTCATACCAGTGCATTTCTTTATCCCAATAACCTACGCAAGGATCGTATACCTCTTTTATAAATCCATAACTGATTTCAACCACAAAAGGGTGCCCATCACTGTAAACATAATCAAAAGCTACACATTGGTTTTTTAATTTATCAGCCAATAAAAACGATAACTTAATTGTCTCATCGTCAAAATTCTTTTTTTCATATAAGACGTTACCACTGCCCGATGCTCTAAAGTCATTTTCACGCACCATACGCTTAATGGCAAACGCCTTATCACCGATAACAATAACCCTTATATCAAAATCATTTCCCGCAATAAAATCCTGAAAATACACATATCCTCTCTCACGTCCAGCTACAACAGAGTATTGAGTAGGATATACTAACCTGATAAAACCTTTTACAACATCAGAAAAATCTGTTTTGCCAAAGCGGTACTTTCGAATTCGTTCTTTCAAATTATCTAAGGCATTATATTGACTAAATCCTCTGCCAAATGCTTTTTTAATGAGTTTTACAGCAGCAGCGTGTGTTTTAACAATTCGTACATTTGCAGATCCGGCACCCCCTCGTAACTTGAATACTTTTGGATAGTTGGTTATTTTTGACCAGACCAAGGCATCTCGTTTATCATAAAAAACATAGGTAGGTACTAAAGGAGAACCTATTGACTCAAGCAGGTATTTCTGACCAACCTTATCATCAAAATGCCAAGCAGTATAAAAATCAGGAAAAACTTTCTTTCCTGCAGCTTGAACTGAATAGAGAAGCTGTTTAGCAAACAAGACATCCTTTTGACTTTGATGATTGAAATGCCACATTAATGCATCACAATCATCTAACTGCTTCATAATATCAGATCGATAACAGTTTACGATCTTATAGGGTACTCGATTTGCTTCGCAGTATGCAATCCAGCGGTCACTAAAGCTTGTTGATGAATGATGTATTGCAATCATTGGATCTTATATTGTTTCATCCATACTTCAATGGAAACAGCGATCCAAAGTGCTTCCAGTTCAACACCACTGATAGAATTAATGTTCTTCACCCATTTTCCCACTATCTTTGACTGAAACATACCTCTTTGCATGATACCGGGTAAAATATCGTCATGAAGCCATGTATTGAACTGACGATCACAAAAAAAAGAGCGAAGTGGAATACCGAAACCCATTTTTTTTCTGAATGCAAATGATTTACCAAAAATATCTGCTGCAAGAGATTTCATAAGATACTTTGTTTCACGAACCGCGCCCTTTCCTGAAAGCAGGTACCGCTCTGGGATAGTGAACGCATGATCAACAAGCAGATTGTCCAGAAACGGTACTCTGTTTTCAATAGAGTGCGCCATCGACATGGTATCCTGCCTTGTCAGTAAATCCGGTAGATAGCTCTTCATTTCATACTTTACCTGACGGTCAAACAAAGAACCTGCTAGGCTTTTATAGAGGTACCTTCTTTTTTCAATGGCGTTTTGTATCGTAAATTCTGGTCTAAGTAATTTGGCCTTTTGTGGGGTGATAAACGCTGAAGCCATCACTGCTCGATATGACGAATCGTTATATCTGCTTATAAAGGATAAGGGGTTCCACCTGTTACGTTTTAATCCTGACATTATGGTACGAAGCTCATACGGATTCGTAAGGTTTGCAAACCGTTCATAACCACCGAAGACCTCGTCCGCTCCTTCTCCACTTAAGAGAACAGTGACATACTCTTTAGACCTTTGTGAAAGGAGATAAATTCCAATGGTGTTTGGATGGTTTAACGGCGCTTCGAAATGCCATGCTGCTTTTTTAAAGACATCCATATACGAAGTACCATCAAGCAGAAACTTATGTGCTTTTATGCCGCTCAGTGTTGCAACATAATCAATATACTGCTCCTCACTGAAATGTTTCTCTGTAAAAATGATCGAAACACTCTCAAGCAACTCATCCTTTTTGTTCTCTTTAGCTAGCCATGTAACCAGGGAGGAATCAATTCCGCCTGACAGTTGACACCCAAGCTTTACATCACTGAGCAACTGTCGTTTAACACCTGCATAAAGAGCACTTTGAAATTTTTCTTGTGAAGCTTGGAGTGACACGCATGGATCAACCTCGCGGCGATACTGATTGACATCAAAATATCGTACCGTTGATAAGCCCTTATCAGGAGAATATATGATATATGTGCCTGGTTCAAGAGGACTGACATGCTTCAACAATGTATTGTTCTGTGTATTACGAAACAAAAGGTACTCATCAAGCAAATAAGTATTCAGTTCAGCTTTAAACTCTTTAAGAGGAAAAAAGCTTTTCATCTCAGATGAAAAAGCAAAATATTCCTTATGTTTGTAGAGGTACATCGGCTTAATGCCAAAGCGATCGCGCGTTATATATATATTACCTTTTCTGAGATCAACAATCACTAATGCAAACATTCCGTTCAACCGCTTAACCATTCCGTCAAAACCGTATTTTATATAAAGGTTTAGTACTATCTCTGTATCAGTTGAACTTTTCAGTCTTACACCATCATTAATCAATTCTGCCTTGAAATCAAATGCATTATAGATTTCTCCATTAAATGCCATAATAACCATTCCATCAAGAGTACACATCGGTTGATGGCCGTTTTTAGATAAATCAAGAATACTCAGCCGATTAAAACCAAGTATTCCATAAAACCTTTTGTCTAAAGTTATAGAATTTCTTAATGAAAGCTCTTGTGAACAAGAGTCTCTTAAATTAAAAGCCCGTATTCCAGAATCATCAGGTCCACGATGTTTCTGAATTTCTAACATTTTTAATACTGTCGCTGAATCAGTTATATTCTGAGCTGTAGTATTATAATATCCTGCAATCCCACACATATTGTATGCTTTTATCTACTTATCAAGCAAATACAGAAGAATATCTCTATGCGATTCACATCGAATAAGATTTTTAATCAACCTTTTCTTTCGCTTTGTTAACAGATCAGGAAGTATTCCTTTATGATAGAGGGAAGCAAATATTTTACCTGAATATGGTTGTAAATACATATCATAAAGACGATTATTTTTTTTACAAAAAGAAATAAATCTTTTTTCAAGCTCTTCATCATCCTGTATGATTAAATTTAAAGCTTCTATTTTTTGAAAAAAAAGTGTTTTTTCTGTATCTGAAAGTGGAAACGTGCCCTGATTCCCATTACTCTGTTGATGTGGTAACAATTTAAAATCAATGTTATTATCAGACAGTTGAAACCTTACAGTATATCCATAATTCCAAGGATTGTTTACTCTTCCTTCCCATTCAAAATTAAAATTACCTAACCCATAAAAGATTGGAGTTTTATCATAAATTTCATATCCGCTGTATGCATGCGTGTGATGCATGATCACAGCATCTGCTCCGGCATCTACGAAAAAACGACATGTTTTTTTTACACGAGGACTAGGAAGTTCATAAAATTCATTACCTCCATGATAAAGAACAAATATCCAATCAACATGATTTTTTACCTTCACAATATCATGGTAATTATCAATAATATTTAATGGGTTAGCTCCTGGGTACTCACCATAAGTACTTGAGAATTCATTTTCAGAAATATTTATAATGGCAATTTTTTTTTGCTTTATCTTTGTAAAAAACGGCTTTCTGGATTCTGTTATATTTTTACCGACACCAACAATATCAATTTCTGCTTTCTTGCATGTTAAAATAGTATCATTTAAACCATTAATTCCATAATCCATTATATGATTATTTGACATTGCAACGAGATGAACCGAAAGATAATTTAACAAATGAATTGACTCTGGAATAGATTTTAAAACAGGTCCTGTTTTAGCCATCCCCTTTGTGGATTTTGTAAGCGGAGACTCAAGATCAACAATATTTAAATCATTATCTTTAAAGTAGTTTACAATATCTTTAAAAACTTTGTCATATTCTTGTTTTAGAACAAGTTCTTCAGTTTTACCTCTAATGCAATAATCACCAGTTACAAGTAAAGTAATAATATCATTCATAATCATTTAAACATATGTATTTGCAATTATATCACCTAATTTATCAGAAGACATAAATTCGACATTAGGCCATCTTTTAAATATATTTTTTAATAATTGATTTAAAAGTAATAAATTTTCTGTTCTATTATTTTCATCAAGTGAACCTATATAGTTGATTCGATGTGATGATATGATTGCAGGTTTATTCCACATAAAAGCATTAGCTATAGAATCAAGTGTATATGCAAGTGTATTATTTGTTTTTATTAATGAAGGTTCAAATATACAGTTTCTTATAAGATAGTACTGGTTATAATTATTTGTTTGTCCAAAATAATGAAATTTTTTTTTATATTGACCAAATCCTCCATTAGGAATATTTTGAAATGACGACCCTTGAATATATTTTACACCATATTCAGACAATATTTCCTCAATATCAGAATTCCATGTATAACAGGGTGCAATAAAAGACTTAGATAAATATCCAAATGTTTCTTTAAATAGCTTTAAACCATCTATTATTGTCAATGCATGTTTATGTATATCATCTTTGGTATCTTGATCATACGCTTCCATAAAACTATAGTCATCTTTTCCGGAAAAAGTTGTATTACAATTAAAAGTGAACATCATGTCATCTGAAGCTTTGTTAAGAGCAGAAAGCCAACGAGAAATGTTTAAATGTTCTCTCCCATGGAATTGAGGGTAAAATAATTCTTTTTTAATCCCTTCTTGCCATAAATTGAAAACATTATCGTGATTTGGATATTGTTTTAATGTCTCAATAACATGCTCATAGTAATATTGTGAAAAACCTGAATTTTTAATTTTTTTAAAATCAGGATTTGCAACCAAACTGTTTGCTGTAAAAACAGGATGATTTCCATCTAAATCTTTATACTTGCTTAGCACGTCATATAAGGCCATCAGATCATCATTACACTCAAGCGAATCAAGGCGATTATAATCACTTTGATCAACTTTATACCCTTTTTTTAAAAATTCTTCGTATACTTCATTTGAAGGCATTCGTATTGAACCCCAATCATCCGACTCAATGACAACAATTTTTCTTTTTGTGTGCCACCCAGGAATATTGATAAGATTGCGAGTACATATTTTTTTAATTTCTCTAAGATTCATCTTGATTTAGCTATCAATTCACCCAGCGCATCAGAAGTCATAAACTCAACATCAGGCCATTTTTTAAGAATATTGTTTAACAGCCTTTTTAGTTGTTGTAAACTATTATCTCTATTATATTGATAATGTACACCTATGTAATTTACACGATGTGAACTTATAACAGCAGGCTTATGCCAGCGAAAAGCAATTGAAATTTCATTAAGGCAACTATCCACCCAATCTTTTCCTGGTTTATTTGGTTCAAAAAAGCAATTTCGGGTAATATAATATTGATTGTATTTGTTTTTTTGTCCAAAATAATGTAAAACTATTTGTTTTTTTCCATTACCAAGTGGTTCATATTGTATTTTGGAGTTTGACATAAAACTAATACCATTATTTTTTGAAATTTCTTCAAGTTTATTGTTAAATGGACCGTTTGGTGGAACGAAATATTTTGCTCTATACCCAAATATTTTTTCAAACAGGTTTAATCCATCT
>Ga0316231_1004455_pt1 | contig 11617 bp, 7 predicted proteins | sample TBH18027metaG_FD_206002 | JGI IMG/M metagenome (GOLD analysis project Ga0316231, IMG submission 206002) | Freshwater microbial communities from Trout Bog Lake, Wisconsin, USA - TBH18027 | ecosystem: Environmental > Aquatic > Freshwater > Lake > Hypolimnion/Profundal zone | place: USA: Wisconsin...
CGGCCATTGTAGCACGTGTGCAGCCCTGGATGTAAGGGCCATACTGACTTGACGTCGTCCCCACCTTCCTCCTGCGTATACAGGCAGTCTGATTAGAGTGCCCGGCATGACCCGATGGCAACTAATCACAGGGGTTGCGTTCGTTGCTGGACTTAACCAAACACCTCACGGCACGAACTGACGACAGCCATGCAGCACCTGTGCAGCACCCTCGAAGGAATCCTACTTTCATAGGACGTGCAGCTGCATGTCAAACCCAGGTAAGGTTCTTCGCGTTGCATCGAATTAAGCCACATGCTCCTCCGCTTGTGCGGGCCCCCGTCAATTTCTTTGAGTTTTAACCTTGCGGCCGTACTCCCCAGGCGGTGCACTTAACGCGTTAGCTGCGACACGGGAGGGGTGAAATCCTCCCACGTCCAGTGCACACCGTTTACAGTTGGGACTACCAGGGTATCTAATCCTGTTTGCTCCCCCAACTTTCGCGCCTCAGCGTCAGACATGTTCCAGAGAGCCGCCTTCGCCACCGGTGTTCTACACGATATCAACGCATTTCACCGCTACACCGTGTATTCCGCTCTCCCATACCATGCTCTAGATCCGCAGTTTCGAGCGCACTTTCCAGGTTGAGCCTGGAGATTTCACACTCGACACACGGAACCGCCTACGCGCCCTTTACGCCCAGTAAATCCGAACAACGCTCGCCACCTCTGTATTACCGCGGCTGCTGGCACAGAGTTGGCCGTGGCTTCCTCTTGAGGTACCATCTAGGCCAAATGCTATTAACATCCGGCACCTTTTTCCCTCATGACAGGAGTTTACAACCCGAAGGCCTTCATCCTCCACGCAGCGTCGCATCGTCAGGCTTTCGCCCATTGCGAATGATCCTCGACTGCAGCCTCCCGTAGGAGTCTGGGCAGTGTCTCAGTCCCAGTGCGGCTGGTCGTCCTCTCAGACCAGCTAGCCGTAAGCCTTGGTGAGCCGTTACCTCGCCAACAAGCTGATGGCACACGGGCTCATCCTTGAGCGGCAGGTCTTACGATCCCCGCCTTTGGCCGCCAACCCATGCGGGTTGGAGCCACATTCGGTATTAGCACCGTTTTCACGGCGTTATCCCCAGCTCAAGGGCAGATTGCCCATGCATTACTCGCCCTTCCGCCACTCTCATGGCAATTGTATTGCTACAACGCCAATCCCGTTCGACTTGCATGCCTAATCCACGCTACCAGCGTTCGTTCTGAGCCAGAATCAAACTCTCATAAGAAAAAATACACGCCGGCCAGACTAATGTCCGGCAGACGTTTTGTTCGGGTCCATTACCGGCACAAGCCAATTCGAATCGCGTCCCTTCCATATCGAAGGTCGCGTGAACTATTCAGCTTTCAAAGAGCAACTGCCACCTGTCATCAGCGCTTTGCTTTTGAACCGGTGGCGACTTTGTAGGATATCAAAGTCTTGTAAGACCGTCAATCCTACTTTCCGCAAAAAAAATCCGCGGCCTTGTCAGCACAACCAAATGTTGATTTGGTCGCCCGACATGAGGACCGCCCGTATTGCATCTTTGCAACCGTTGGCTTTCCTCGGCCACGAATCTCTGCTTCGCGGTTTTTCACGCCATCAACTGAATTTCTTCAGCCTCTGTCGCGAATGGGGGATTAAGTTATCAAATCCGCCCTCATCGAGTCAACCCACAAGTGAAAGATTTTTTAGCTCTCGCCGTACATCTCTCACGGGGCCACCCACACCTTTTCAGGTGCAAGTGAGGGCGTAAATTATCACTCTGTTCTGGCTGAGTCAATCGGATTCAAACATTTTTCTTACATGCTGAAAACGAAATCACAACTTATTACAAATCAACATGTTGTGTTTGTCCTGTTTTGGTGTTTTTCAGGCTATAAAAACATTTTTTTGAAAAATGTCACCCTTTGTCGTCAGCCATTCAATGCTCGCGAACAGATCCTACGGCATTCTTTTCCCCGGATGCGCTTTTCTCTTAAATTGTTTTGAACAAGTATTTATAGACTGCCGTGCTTTTATGAAGCTGCGCTTGTTTCCGCCTGTTCGTCTCACGTATGATTACGGCGTGGAATCACCCATGTTTTACCCGCAGATGATTGAAGATTGGTGGCTGCAGTTCGCCACAACGGCTGCGCAATGCCCTGATGTCGCTCAATCCATCGCCTGCCTCGAATCGGAAACGATTCGTCTCAGCGACCGATTTACAGTCGAGAGGCCCTCCTCGTTTGATGACTACACAGCCAACCCACGCACATTAGCCGCCTATGGCGTTTTCTTTTTTCCGCAAACCTTTGTCCGCGCCTTGTATGTACTTCGCGCGTGTATAAATCACAGAATTTCCAAGAAAAACTGGAATATTATGGACATTGGCAGCGGAACAGGAGCCTCCAGTCTGGCAACACTTTTGTTTCTTCAGGAGCATGCAACATGGATGACGGCAGTGGATTATTCCTCTCACGCATTGGCCGCACAGAAGAAACTTTTTTCAGACTGCCGGGCGCTCTGGCCGAAGGCTTCCCTGGAAACGCGCGTGTGCGATGCCCGCGCAGATGGTCTCACAGGTTCTTTTGATCTGATCCTGGGCAGCTTTGTCGTGAATGAGCTTTTTCATGAATGCAATGACACGGCGCTTGAGGACTGGATGCGCAAGCAGATCGAACGCCTCGTCCCTGGCGGCATTCTGATTCTCATTGAACCTGCGGGACAAAAAACCTCTGAACGACTTCAGCGAATGCGTAACGTTTTTCGGACAGATACATCCATTCACATCGTTGCCCCCTGCGCCCACCGTTTGGCTTGTCCAATGATCAATTCCGGACATGGCTATTGTCATGATGTGCGGTCGTGGATTGTTCCAGATAGCGTAACATTACTGAATCGCAACATGTTACGATCAATTAATGACCTCAAATATTCGTTGCTTGCTCTTCTGCGAACAGACCCTTTAATGCCGGTCGAAGCGCCTGGATCAGATGTTTTTCGCATGGTCGCGCCTATGAACCGCACAAAGGGGCGTTTGGTGACGCGTGGCTGCTGCGCTGATGGACAACTAAGAGAAATCGAGATTCAGACACGAGGCCTGACACGCGCACAAACCAATGCTATCTGCGCATGGGAACGCGGCGACCTTTTGCATATGATCAATGGTAAACCCATTGGAGATGGCCGAACCCATCGAGTCACAGGATTTGAATCTACCTTTACGGCCACCCAAGAACCCAGAAACTCAGCCTCTGGACTGGTTAACGAACCAGAAAATAATATTTTATAAACAATTGGGCGCGAACATGTTAAACATGCTCGCGCCCATCATGAAAACTTTTTTGTTTTTCAGGCCTTTGCCAATCGCGCCTTCAGCGCTTCCAACTCAGCCTTCAAGGCAAATGGGAGTTTGGCGGCATAAGGCTTGTAAGACTCTTCAATGCTGGCAATCTCCTTTTTCCAGCCTTCGACATCCACACGCAGTAATTCCTGCATGTCCGCAGCAGTCACAGATGTGCCGCTGAGGTCAATGGCGTCAGGGGTTGGGAGAATACCAATCGGGGTCTCAACCGCTTTGCCTTTGCCCTCAATACGTTCGCAGACCCACTTCAACACACGGCTGTTGTCGCCATATCCAGGCCAGAGCCATTTGCCATCCGCTGTCTTTCGGAACCAGTTCACAAAGAAGACCTTAGGCAAGGTTTTTGAGCTGGCCCGAAGACCGAATGTCAGCCAGTGAAGGAAGTAATCGCCCATGTGGTAGCCACAGAATGGCAGCATTGCGAACGGGTCGCGACGCAGAACACCAGCTTGTCCAAGAGCGGCGGCTGTCGTCTCAGAACCGGCTGCAGCACCCATGAACACGCCATGACTCCAGCTATAAGCCTGATTCACCAGCGGAATGGTTGACGGACGGCGCCCGCCGAACAAGAAAGCGTCAATAGGCACACCAGCCGGATTTTCCCACTCAGAAGCAATCACAGGACACTGGCCAGCCGGAGCTGTAAACCGAGCATTCGGATGCGCAGCTTTGGCAGTTTTTCCATCCTTGTCCTTCTTGTCCGGGGTCCAGTCTTCGCCCTTCCAGTCAATCGCATGTGCCGACGCAGGCACACCCATGTCTTCCCACCAGATATCGCCGTCATCGGTCAGCGCAACATTGGTGAAAATGGTGTTCGTGGCAACCGTATCAATGGCGTTCGGGTTGCTCTGCCGGCTTGTGCCAGGAGCGACGCCGAAGAAGCCATATTCGGGATTGATTGCATAGAGACGCCCATCTTCGCCGAGGCGCATCCAGTTGATGTCGTCACCGATGCACTCGACGCTCCAGCCAGGCAGCGACGGCTTCATCATCGCGAGATTGGTCTTGCCGCACGCGCTCGGGAAAGCTGCTCCCACGTAGTAGGACTTCTTTTCGGGCGAGGTGAGCTTAAGAATAAGCATGTGCTCAGCCATCCACCCTTCCTTGCGCGCAAGGACGGATGCAATACGAAGCGCCAGACACTTCTTGCCCAACAACGCGTTTCCGCCATATCCGGAACCGAACGACCAAATGGCGCCTTCCTCTGGAAAATGCGCAATGTACTTCTTGGATGGATCCGGCACGCAAGGCCATGGGACATCCTTCTGGCCCGGCTCCAGAGGCGCGCCGACGGAGTGCAGGCACGGAACAAATGTGCCGTGCTCGCCCAGCACATCAAGAGCCGCCTTGCCCATGCGCGTCATGATACGCATGTTGACAACGACATAGGGCGAATCCGTCAACTCAATGCCAATCTTGGCCACCGGCGAACCGATGGGCCCCATTGAGAAGGGAATCACGTAGAGTGTACGGCCACGCATGCATCCCTTGTAAAGAGCCAGCATTTCAGCCTTCAGCTCATCCGGAGCGCGCCAGTTGTTGGTTGGACCTGCGTCTTCCCGGCGAGTCGTGCTGATATAGGTGCGATCTTCCACACGGGCCACATCCGATGCGTGTGAACGGGCCAGATAGCAGCCGGGGCGCTTGGTCGGATTCAGCGGCGTAAACGTGCCGGCCTTTACCATCATGGCGCATAAGGCATCGTATTCCTTCTGTGAGCCATCGCACCAATGCACATCCTTGGGGTTGCAAAGCTTGACGATCTCGTCAACCCAGGCCAGCAGCTTCTTGTTGTTGGTCGGCGTCCCCATGTCATACTCCTTACGTTACTTTGTCTGCATGTGAAAAAGTCCCGCGCGACGCATCATGCGTCGAAGGACCGAGACGGCGAAGTCTATCGAAAGCCAAGACACATGGGCAAGCTCAATATAGGGTTTCGCCCCTGTGCGCATGGAACTTTTTATTTCGACACGGCATTGTCGCCCGCCGCCTCCACTCGCACATTGTCGAACCAGTACACGCCTGCAGGATAATAGGCATAAAGCATGACTCTCATCTCTGTCACATCGGGCGTGTGCTGGGTGGGGACAAACGTCAGGCTGCATGTACGCCAAGTGTCGCCGCTGCCATAACAGACCAGCACCGCCTCGTAGCGTCGGGTTTTTATCCCTCCAACATTTCCATAACCACGCACCCAAACCTTGGCGCCGGATGGGCCCAAGACATCGCAGGTGACCCGATACGTGGTGCCGGAAGTCATTGCAAATGGCTGGGAATAGAAACTCAGACCGTAAGTCTCGGCAACAGCATTGTTTGCCGCATTGGGAATAAACCAGTCGTTCGTCAACCCTGTCCGCGCCCAACTGGCATTCATGTCCCGCTCGGACACACGTGTATCCAGGCGCATAGCCATCCCGTGGCTGTCGGAAGCCGGTGCGCGCGTCCACTGAACCCCCAGCCCATCCGGACGATCCCATCCCAATGGAGCCGAGGCATTCTTTGGATCAGGCGACTGGAAGTCCCCATTCACGACCAGATTGCTTCCGGCCAGAAGCGGGCTCGCAACGGAAGTGAACACGGCCAGCATCGTCCAGAATAAGCCACGCGCCATGCGGACTTTTGGTCTCACGGTAGCTTCCCTCTCCGAGCGGCTCCAAAGCAGGTCAGAGCTTTTCAGCGCCCGTCTTCTTGCGACGGCTGCCCGCGCTTGCCTTGACCGGCTCATCCGCGGTTTTGGCAGAGGCGTCGCCTGGTTTCTGGAAGTTGAAGGTCAACGCATCGCCAGCCCCGTTAACGCCCACCTCAACCGTGCCGCGAATGTCATTGCTGCGAAGCAGCTCCTCCGCGAAGGGATCCTCCAAATAACGCTCCACGGCGCGTCGCAGCGGACGCGCGCCCAAGGCAGGGTCAAAACCCTTGTCCACCAAAAATGCGGAGGCGGCATCAGACAGTTCAATGTTGACGCCACGATCAACCAGGCGCGCGCGAACCTTGGCCAACTCGATCTCCAGGATGCGAACCACATCGGGTTTGTCGAGCTTGCGAAAGACAATGATGTCGTCAAAACGGTTGAGGAGTTCCGGCTTGAAGACCTGCTTGGCTTCATTCATCAACTGGGCCTTGAGACGCTCGTAATCATTGGCTGTCGTATCAACCGAAAAGCCAAGCCCACGCCCCTGCTTGGCAAAGTCAAATCCCAGGTTGGATGTGAGAATGACGACTGTATTGCGAAAGTCCACATGACGCCCCAGGCTGTCGGTCAGACGCCCCTCTTCAAGAATCTGAAGCAGCATGTGCATGACATCCGGATGGGCCTTCTCCACCTCATCGAACAACACGACGCTGTAGGGTCTGCGACGCACACGCTCGGTCAACTGGCCACCCTCTTCGTGGCCCACGTAACCGGGTGGCGAGCCAACCAGTCGCGAAGCGTTGAATTTTTCCATGTACTCGGACATGTCAATTTGTATCAACGCCTTTTCATCGCCAAACATGTGCTCAGCCAAAACCCTCGCCAACAGGGTTTTCCCAACGCCTGTCGGGCCGAGAAAAACAAATGACCCGATTGGACGACGCGGATCCTTCAACTCGGCCCGCGAACGGCGCAACGCGCGCGCCAGAGACTTGATGGCAGGCGTCTGGCCGACCACAGCCGCGTCGAGATCCTTTTCCAGATTCAACAGACGGGCAAGCTCGCCTTCGCTCATGCGCTCCAACGGCACGCCTGCGATGCGGGAAACGGTTCCAGCTATATCCTCCGGCGTCACGACAAGAGCCACATCGGCGTGCTGCTCCTTCCACGTGCGCACAACGGCATCCAACGCCTCGCGAGCCTGACGCTCATCGTCGCGCAGCGCAGCCGCTTCCTCAAAATGCTGGTCACGAATGGCGGCGTCCTTGCGTTTGGCCAGTTCGCGAATACGGTTTTCCTGCTCGCGCACATCCGGCGGACGCACGGTTGCGCGCATGCGCACGCGGGCGCCAGCCTCATCAATGGCATCAATGGCCTTGTCGGGAAGCTGGCGTCCGGGCTGGTAACGGGCAGTCAGACGCGCCGCAGAATCCAGCGCGGCGTCCTCGTATTTCACATTGTGGTGCTTTTCGTAGCGCTCGCGAACGCCGCGCAAGATGGCGATGGTTTCATCAATGGTCGGCTCTTCCACGCGAACCGTCTGGAATCGGCGTTCCAGCGCAGCGTCCTTCTCGATGGACTTGCGGTATTCATTGAGCGTGGTTGCGCCCACGCACTGCAGCTCGCCGCGCGCCAGCGCGGGCTTGATGATGTTCGACGCATCCATGGTTCCCTCGGCGCTGCCCGCGCCGACAATCGTGTGCAGTTCGTCCAGAAACAGGATGATATTGCCAAGCCGCCTGATTTCCTCCATCACCGCCTTGATGCGCTCCTCGAACTGACCGCGATATTTCGTGCCGGCAACCATCAGCGCCATGTCGAGCGCAACCACGCGGCGATCGCGCATGCGCTCGGGAACTTCGCCGGCCACAATGGCCTGTGCAAGCCCCTCAACCACGGCTGTTTTGCCCACGCCGGCCTCGCCGAGCAGCGCCGCGTTGTTCTTGGTGCGACGGCAAAGAATCTGAATGACGCGCTCCAGTTCAGGCTGGCGACCAACCACGGGGTCGAGCTCGCCTCGCCGGGCCAGTTCCGTCAGATCACGACCAAACGCATTCAAGGCCGGCGTCTTGATCGTCTTGCCGGGCGCTTGCGCTTGTGGCTCCGACTTGCCGGATGGCGGCTGCGGACGAGGTTGTTGCTCTTCCGACGCGGCGGATTTGGGCTCTTCAGCCTCGGCCATCTCGCCCGGCGTCGCATTGCCGTCGTAATTGGCCTCAAGATATTTCAGAACTGCAGCCTGCACGTCCTCGAGATTTGCATTGAGACTGGTCAGGACCTGCGCAGCCACGCCCTCGCCCTCGCGCAAAAGCGCCAGGAGCAGGTGTTCTGTTCCGATCTGGGGCTGGTGCATGCCTTGCGCCTCAGCCAGGGCGAGCTGAAGAACCTTCTTGGTGCGCGGCGTATAGGGGCGCGCGCCCGACACCTTGGTTTCGCCGCCCACCCCAACCTGGCGCTCTACCGCCAGCCGAATGTCGTCCAGCGAGACGCCCATGCTTTCAAGCACTTCCACGGCCACGCCTTCGCCCAGGGCAACCAGGCCCAGCAGCAGATGCTCCGTGCCGATGTAGGCATGATTGAATCGATCAGCCTCGCGAGCAGCCAATTGTATGGCTCGTTGGGCGCGGGGCGTCAGGTTGTTGAATCCGTTCATGATCGTCGTTCTCCATCTAGGCACGCAAAGCCACTTTTGCAAGCATCTCGCGCATGAAATCAGCCCGGACAATGTCGCGGCGGGGCGCTTCAAGAACTTGTCCAAGCCGCTTCTGCAAATGTCCTGGCTGAATATTCAGCACCAGGGATTCCACCTCGTCAATGGTCATACGGCGCAGCAGTTGCATTTCCACGCCGAGTCTTAATGCCGAAAGATAATCGAGCGCTTCCTCGCTCTCCATAATCCGCGCGCTCTGGATAACCGCAAGCGCTCGCGCCACACAATCCAGGAGCACCTCGGGCGTGTTGCGAAGCAGACGCAAACGCGCATTGCGCTCCTGATGCACCACATCGCCAACGACATCGAGCAGGTTGCCGATCAGCGACGACTCGTCGGATCCCAATGTTTCCTGATTTGAAATCTGAAACATGTGTCCAGCCGCCTGGGAACCTTCCCCGCCCACGCCTCGAACAGCCAGGTGCAATCGCTCCAACGCGCGCAGAACGGACTCCAAATCATTCGTCAGGCGCAATCCAAGCAGATGCACCATGACGCTGGCGCGCAGGCCCGTTCCCACATTGCTTGGGCACGCAGTCAGATAACCCAGCTTCGGCGAAAAAGCATAATGAAAATGCTGGTCCATGCGCGTGTCAATGGCATCGGCCACTTCCCATGCGCGTTGAAGATCCATGCCGGGGCTGATAACCTGAATACGAAAATGATCTTCCTCATTGATCATCACGGATACACGCTCATCATCCGAAACAACCAGGCCGGAACCGGCTCCTCGATCGGCCAGATCGTGACTGATCAAATGGCGTTCGCAAAGCAGAGCGCGCGTGGCCTCATCCAGTTCTCCCACCGGAACAACATGAGCGCCCGATAGGCCCGCCTTCTGGGCAAGCCAGGACGCAGCCTGATCGACGATGCGGCGGCGCGCAGACTCATCCGCCCAATCGGGAAATGGCGCGTCCACCAGATTGCGGGCCAGACGAACGCGACAGCTTACAGCAATCGCGCCGACATTCCGCTCCGCCGTCACACGCGGGCGCGTCACCATGGCGTTACGAACCAGCATGGCTGTCTCCCAACGCGACGGATCCGCCGGAAGGACCATCCAGCGTGCGAATGCGGTCGCGCAGCACAGCCGCATCCTCATAACGCTGGCCTTCAATCGCCTGCTTCAACGCATGTTCAAGATCGGCGCGCGTGCGCCCCAGGCGTTCCCGCTCCGGAATCTTGCCGATATGATGATCCCCCTCGTGCATGTCGCGCAACATGGGGGCCAGATCACGCTCAAAGGTCTCGTAGCAGCGCGCGCAACCGACACGCGCGCGCTTGCGAAATTCAGCGCTCGGCAAACCGCAACCCGGACAGACCCGGTCATCCCGAACCTGAAGTTCGAGATCAATGGCCGCGCCTAACAGGAGTTCCACCAGGGAACTCACCAATGTGCCGGCCGTGCGCTGCGCGCATTGCGAACAGACAAACAGTTCACGCTCCGCGCCGTCCACCGTTTGCTTGATGGCGACCTCGGCATTTTGCTGTTTGCATATTTCGCACTTCATCGGGCACACAGAATTTCTTACGCAATGGGCGTGCCATTCGCCGGATCCGCGGCAAAAGCATGAAAGAGCTTGATCAACTTCTTCGTGCCCTCGCCTGGCTTCCCACTGCCAATGACCCGCTTGTCGATTTCCGCCACAGGAACGATCTCCGCAGCCGTTCCAGTCAGAAACATCTCATCCGCCGTGTACAGATCGTAGCGCGTCATGACGCTTTCACGAACCGTGAATCCATGGGCAGCCGCCAGCTTCATCACCACATCGCGCGTAATGCCAATCAGGCAACCGCACCATGCGGGCGGTGTGATCAACACGTTGCCGCTGATGGCAAACACATTGTCGCCCGTGGCTTCAGCCACATAACCGATGTGGTTAAGCATGATCGCTTCCTGAACACCGGCGTTGACCGCTTCAATCTTGGCCAGCGTGTTGTTCAGGTAGTTCAAGCTCTTGATGTTGGGATTCACCGCTTCGGGATGGTTGCGCACCGTCCCCACAGTGATAATTTTGAGCCCCTTCTCGTAAAACTCGGCAGGATAGAGCTGAATCGTAGCCGCAATGATGATCACTTGCGGAGTCTTGCAGGTATAGGGATTGAGCCCCAGGTTGCCGACGCCGCGCGTGACCACCAGGCGGATGTAGCCATTGCGACAGTCGTTCGCCTTGCAGGTGGCCGTAACCGCTTGGGTCATCTCCTCCTGCGACATGGGAATCGTCATGCCAATGGCCTGCGCCGAACGATACAGGCGCACAATGTGGTCCTTCAACAGAAAGACCCGGCCGTTGTACACGCGAATGCCCTCAAACACACCGTCGCCATAAAGCAGACCATGATCGAACACGGACACCGTTGCCTCGGCTTCGGGAACCAGCTTGCCATTCAGATAGATTGTCATGGGAACTCCTTGTAACTAGTGCAAACTGTTATGATACCGCCTCTGCGCCTGTTACGAAATCCTAAAAATACGGGCTTCCACTCCTGCCACGCAACGCGTCGTAACAGACCCTTTGTTGATCGCTCCCGCCCATTTGCTTGTTGGCATCAAACAATGGCTTCGTTTTTGGCTTCGTTTTGCGTTTTGCCAAAACATGTCGAACTTCGCATGCGTCTTGAAAACAGCGTTTTTATTGGCTTTTTCTGTGCTTTTTGGTCTCCTGTCAAGCGTCTCGCGACACCCTGCGAATGGCTTTGTTCGGTAAAAATGCCCTTTTCGAAGTGGATGGCACGGATTCAATGGGTTCGGATTCCGAAAAATCCTCCGTTTGCCGTTTCCGCCTTTCCTGAAGGCGATCCAAATCCTCGATGGCGCGGTGAAACAGGTTCCCAAAGACAGTCTCATAGCGCAAAATCTTGTCTGCCGCCTCGGGAGGTGGCAAAAGCGCCGCATAGTTTTGCGCGATATTCGCGC
>Ga0316231_1004460_pt1 | contig 11610 bp, 5 predicted proteins | sample TBH18027metaG_FD_206002 | JGI IMG/M metagenome (GOLD analysis project Ga0316231, IMG submission 206002) | Freshwater microbial communities from Trout Bog Lake, Wisconsin, USA - TBH18027 | ecosystem: Environmental > Aquatic > Freshwater > Lake > Hypolimnion/Profundal zone | place: USA: Wisconsin...
TCAAGTGAGAGCCGGTAGCGTTGATGAACTGCACTCACCGCGGGGTCGTTGTTAAGCTGCTGAAAAATTTGCCGTTCGCCGGGCATCACAACCTCAGGAACAAGGCAGGGAGTTCGGGCTTTGCCGATGAAAGCCCAAGTCCCAGCATTCGTCGCACCAAGCAAGTTTCGCAGGAATGTCTCGTCGGTCGCGCTCAATGATTGAACCAGCGAGGCAGCGGCGGCAGCAGGCGTACCAGAAAACTCAGACGAGGCCACCATATTTATGCCTTCGGAAAACTCTTTGACCGTGTGTGCCTTTCGGATTGCAGCGGTGCCTTCATCCAGTTTTTTGAGTTCCCCGTCATAAGCCGCAAATTTGGCCCTTACGGTGGTTGCGCGTTGCAATAGGTCACTACGCAGGTTCAATTGGTTGGTGAAACCGGACTCGGTGTCGGTAATTTTCTGCACGAGATTGGCGAGCGAGGTAATTTGCGCCGTGGCTTTTTCCAAAGGCGCGCGGTAATCGAGTTCACCGCATTTCTGCTCGGCGGACGAAACCCACTGATCAAAAAGCCCATTGACGGACGCACCTTGCTCAGTCAAGAAATTTTGCCACTGTTTTTCAAACGCCTGCAAACGCGGCTCATTTTCAGCCTTCAAGTCTGGCGCGAGGGCGTCCAACGCAGTGTGTGCCAGAGCGAGTTCGTCGGCGATCCCCGCCAAACGGGATGCGGCCGCTCCGCCGGTGAGTTGTTGCGGCAGCTTGTTAAAAGATGTTTCAAAATTTGACAGCAGCGTGTGCTCCTTCGCAGCAAATGTTTCAGCGCCAGCAACCGCGTTGGCATTGCCAACTTTTTCGGAGCGCGCCCGTTCCAACAACTTGTCAGTCGTGTGGACTTGTCTTTGAGCAACCGCGTCTTGAAGTTGTTTGGAAACATCACTCGATTTCATCTCAGTAACCACCAACCAAGCAATGAGGGCACCAATCAAAAGAACGATGGCACTGGCGGCGAAAATGATGCGGCGGCGGATTGAGGTTCGCCGGGCAATCTCGGCTTCGAGCAAGGCGGAACGCTTCCGAAAACTAGCGGCAGCTTCCTCTGGTATGGGGCGGGTGAAATCTGTCAGCGAACGCCATACTTTGTGCATCGCTTCAAAATCATCACGGAGTTCAGGCAGTTTAACATATCGTGCCGAGGTGTCCTTTTCCTCGCTTTGCTGAATTTGATAATCCAATTTACTCAGCAAGGATTGAAATTCGCCATCTTTTCTATTCTTTTCCTGTTCGCCTCGCGCCCAAGATTCGATAGCGGCAAGTTGCGCCAGCGTGGCGGCGGGCAATTGTAGTTTGAATTCGGCCTGCAGCCGGTGAATGAAGTCCAGCATTGCGACGGCATCAAGCCAACTAGAAGCACTTTGGAACTTGGCCGTTTCTTCGAGTAGAAATTCGCAACGTAACGCCTGCGCTTTGCGCCAAATTTCGCCGTCAGGCGGATTTTTGAAACCAAATGCTTCGACGGCCTCAATCTCAGCAACGATCAACTTGGGTTCCGCACTCTCCAACGAACTGCCAAGATGCTGCAGCCTGGTTGCCAACACTTTCGCGTCAAGACGTGCCAGTTCTGACGCTGCGTTGGCGTCCGCCGGGTTCAATCGCACAATACTTTGCAATGTTTGCAATGCCGCATCGTCATTCCGGCTCAACACCGCGCTACGGAAAGCCGAATAAAGCGGATGGTCCGTCGTGATGCCCTGGGCATAACATTGGTTAAGGGTCTGGACGGAACGAGCATCAATTCTATCGGCGACAGGCAGCGAATTATGCTGGCAATACTCACGCCACTCATCTGAACCACGAAATTCCAGCGCCGTCACCAAGTCCAGAAGATTGGGGGCGGTTTCAGCGAGTTGAATTGCTTGGGGGCGATCTCCGGCTTTGACCATCGCCTCACACTGTTGCAACCGGAGATTTGCCGCATGGCAGGCAGTGGCATAATCTGCTGCCACTTTCGGCGCAACATCGGCATTGCCCGCATTCTGAAGCAGTTCAGAAATCTTCCGGCCGAGGCGTTCTGTTTCGAGTAGGGTCATTTCAAGTTTTTCCTTGTCTAAATTTCATTGCTTAGTTGGCGGAATTGATACTTGGTCGAACACAGCGTTAACGGATACCTTATTTGTCCCCGAGCATACAGCAAAGCCAACAAGGTAATTTTGGTCCGGCATAGCAATATTAGTTGTCCCCATATTTTTCCACGTTGTGCCATCTGCGGAAAAAGCTCCCGAGAAAGAATTGGTTTGTCGTAGAATTCTTAGGTAAACTGGCAGTTGGGGCATTGGGAGATCATAAGGGAGCGAACAGTAAGCTCCCTGAGTCGCCCGCTGGAACCAAAGTATATGCCCGTTCGACAGACCAATGAATACAAAAGGGGCGCTCGGCTTTTCTGACTTACGCATCATTATACCGCGTCGGCTGCTCACTTCATCATTAGTACTAGAAAGTCGGGCGAAAAACGTCACATCATTTGAAACGCTTTGATCAACAAAGAAAAAACTGTCCGATTTTCCATTGATATTTGTTCCGCGACCTTTGAGGACAAACGCTACTTTTTCCATATCAAAAATTACAGATGTTTTGGCGTCGTCTACTCCAATAGACCTTTTATTCCATGGTGGTGGTAGTTGGACGAAATCTTCTTTAATGGGGGGAGGGATTTGTGGCTGACCTGGCGGTGCTTGATCTGGAGTTGTCGTTTTTGAATGCGCATTATCTATTGTTGATGCCTGTCTTACTACTTGAGAGGGTTTCTTATACAAGACCTTGAAAAACACCAACGCTCCGAGTGCCATCAGCAGGACAATCGTGGCTAAGAGTAGCAGAGCAGGAAATTTGCGTACTTGTTTCGCATTTTCATATTTCTGATTTAGCGCTTCGTATGGATCCTCGTCAATAGTAACGACAGATTTTGGTCTCATACCGGAAGGTGTCCGCTGTTGCAGGGCGGGCACTTTCAGTGGGGCTCTGATGGAAATTCCCACGACGTTACTCTCCACGCTGCCTGAGGTGTTAAACGCTTGAACTTGGTAGCGTTTGGATCGGCCTTCGGGATTCAGATTTTGAATTGTGCCACTTTTCCCAGCCAGTTCTTTTGGTTCATTGCGTTCAATTTCAAACCAGCGAATTGTCGGTGTGGGAACTCCATCGGTGGTGACTTCAAGCCTCACGGCGGTGCCCTCTTGAATATCGTATTTGTCCGAGATGAGTTTGACAAATTTGGGCGGTTGTCGCCCTGTGCGCGCAAAAGCAGTTTCCTCACCTGTCCACTTTGTTGCGCGTATGGCAGAAAGCGCTCGACAATCAGGGGTGGAAAAGCGACTTGCCGCCGGATTGTCGGAGTGAATGCAACGCCAGCGAAAATCAGCCGGGTTATCTTGCTCTTGCATTGAGGTGGTAAATGTATAGTTCCATGCGGCTGCGCGGAAGTCCCGACGTGAATCTCGAACCTCCAAAAGCTCCAAACTTTCCGCGATGAGTTCCAAAATTGTTTCGTCAGCCTGATCGTCCACGCGGAACGAAGCACCCGCTCGTGCTTCGAGCAAACCGAAACCATTCACGGCGTCACCAGTGATCCGTTGCCAGGTTTGCGCCGGCACATTTGATCTGCCAGCGAGGGCCGTGAGGTCATCCCAAGCTTCATTTTCCAGCATCTGCGGTTCTTTTGGCCACGACTTTACCCAACCCGGCCAGTGGCGCAGAATCACAGGCGGCGTGGGGAATTGCCGGATTTCTTCCGGCGTGAAAACCAAGTGATGCGCGATGAAATTCGTCCGTCCGGTAAAATCCAACCCGGCGTCCTGAATCCGGCTTAAGACATGGAAACGAGTTCCGCGAATGTCCACGATGCGACAGGAATAAATCGGGCGTTCCTGGCCGCCAGACAACGAAAGGTGCTGATAGTAACAAAACTTTTCCAACTGAAGCATGAGCGCCTCGCGCATCAGCGCGCTACGCGCAACCGTACAATGCCCCGACCGCCCGGCAACTATTCCGCGTGGCGCGCTGGTGTAGATGAGTTGCTGTGGCATGTTGTGATGTGGGCGGCGTATCCGAACTTCAGGGAGCGCCTTTCGGCAGGCTCATTTCAGGTTCAGCAAACAAGGCTGGACAAACTTGTGAGAGAATCCAAAGCAGAGGGACTTCAACGTGGGACGGCTGAAGTTTGGCCGGGTCGGGAACATATTCACCCGGCCCGATTTTGATCGGCGTGTGACCGAATGAACTTGCCGCAAAGAACATGACATTGCTGCTCAAGGCTTCCGCATTGGCGACGACTCCCGGACAAAGTTGATACATGAGTGCGCGGACGGCGCTGGAATTCGCTTCGATGGTGGCGATGTCGAGTCTGCCTTCACACACTGGGTCGCGAAGTGATTTGCCGTTTAACAATTGCAGCCACACATCACACTTTCCCACGACGAAAGCCACCGGAGTCTGGATGGTTTCACTCGAATGCAAATTGCGAATCAATTGGATGCGGGCGCGCATTTCAGCCAGAATTATATCCTGCTGATCAACTATGGGCTTTTCAAGCTGCGGGTCTGTGGTGTCGTGGAGAATTCGGCGGAATTCCGGGCTGTTGAATGGATCGAACAAATAAACAATGCCGGCGGCACTCGCGACGTGTTGCGCCCCAGGTTGTTCCACGATGTTGACGCCCGGCTGAAAATGTTCGCCGGCGTTGTCGTAGAAAATGAGAGCGCATCGCTCGCGCGTTTTTTCCTCGGCTGCCAGTGTATAAACGAACGGACGCGGGAGCGCGACCATGCGTCCTTGTCGGGGCAGACGCTCATACATCGCCCCCTCGAAAACGGTTTTCGCCAGCCTCGCTTGTGCCGGGGATTGGGCGCCGAAAAGGGCTTTACGCATGTCGTTGATGGGGGCGTTGCCCGTGGGGTCGCTGTCTTGGAAGACAATCCCGAATTCGCGATACAAAGTTGCCGGGAAAACTTTCGTCAAGACGCTCAGGTAGTAGGATTTTCCGGCACTCTGGTCGCCCACCAGTGAAATAATGTGGTGCGGCATCTCGAGAAAACTTGGCGGCAGTTTTCTGCGGCAGTGGGGGCAAGCGATTTCAGAAGATGGCAGGCTCATGGCGTCCAACGCCTGGCCGGCGTTGTTGAATCGGGTTGCGAGAAACCGTTGTTGAGCATCCTCTCCGAGCAGCGGATCACCTCGCAAAGAATCATGCACCGCAATGTGCATGATGTCGCCAGCGTCAAAACGAAGCCAACAGACGGGGCAAGTCAAGTTTCCCTCAGTATTCGGATTGGCGAAGGCGGGGTCTCTGTGCGGTTCAAAGGACGGCGCAGCTTGCGGCGAAGGAAGGGGTGCTTGGGGCTGAGGCACAGTGATTTCAGTGCCACAATCAGGACAATCAACGCGCATACCTGCGGCGTCCTCATCGGCTTTTAACTTGCGGCCGCAAGATGGACAAAAAAAGCGAATCTCCATAAACCCAACATCTGGCTGACTTGTTGCCATTGTACCCAAAAAGTCCGAGCGTAGTCAAAAATATTTTAGAACCGGTGCTTGGTTCAGGCGCTCAACGCAAAGGAGATAGTTTTGGAGGAGGTCGCGGCCACCGCGAGAGCCAATCCTCGCGCTCGGTCACCACGTTCATGCAATGATACATGCCGTAGATGAAATAGACGTAGGCGTAGCCGGGCGGGCCGAACATGGTTTTCGTGCGGGCGGTCAGGCCTTTGGCTGAGTGCGCGGCCAGGTCGTGTGCGCCGAGATAGGCTTCCGTCTCGACAATTTTCCCGATGCGCCGGCCGCCGCCAGTCTGGTGGACGAGCCATTTTCCCAGCAGTTCGCGCGCGACCAGTTGGGTGTCGCGGTCGTAAAAGCTGCGCGGCAGTTTTTGCATGGCGCGAGTATAGCGGAAGGGAACGGCAGCCGTCCAATTTGACGCGGTGGGACTGGCGTACCGGAGCGGGCAAATTACATGGAACGAAGACAGGGATTTTGAACCACAGAGGCACGGCGGCCTGGAGATCTATTTTCCGCGTGACCGCAGAACTCCTGGAACACCAATGGAGCCGGGAAATTCTGCGGGACAGGGAAATTTTGACAGAAAGATTTAGAGACAGAAAGATTCCGTCCCCCTTCCCCCTTTTCCCCGCCCATTTTTCTGTCGGCAAATTTTTCTGTCAGAAGTCTTTGGCAAAAGGGCACCCAGGGCACGCAGGAAAATCGAAGACCCATTGGGGCAGTTAATGAAGGCCCTGGATGATGGCGGCTAGCGGGAACACGCGGGTCCGGCTACCAACCATCAACTCGGCCCGGATTGCCTCATTATGGCCCATTCGCCGGTTTGATCACCGCCACGACCAGCGCGTCCGGCTGCAAGTATTTTTGCGCGGCAGCCCGCGTCTGTTCCAGAGTCACGGCTTCGTATTTCGCGTTGTCCAAATCCGAGCGCTGGAAGCCGAGGCCGTACAGCTCGTCCAGCGCGGCGGTCGAGGCGAGATTGCCGAGGTCCGCGCGGGCGATTTTTTTCTGGCCGATGATTTTGGCCTGCGCGCGCTCCAGTTCTTCGGCGGTCAAGCCTTCGGTGCGCAACAGGGCCGCCTCCCGCAACAATTCCTGTTCCACCTGCTCCGCCTTGGCCGGCTCGGTGCCGGTGTAAAACGCGAAATATCCCGGCGCCACCCCCGCGAAATTCTGCGCGCCGACATAGTAGGCCAGCCCGAGCTGTTCGCGGATGCGCAAGAACAGCCGTGAGCCGAGGTCGCTGCAACACTCCTGCAGCAGGTCGAGCGCATACCGGTCGTCGCTGTCCATCGTCGTGCCGGGAAACCCGATGACCAGCACCGCTTGTTTCTTGTCGCGCGTCTCGGTCACTCGGTTGGATGTTGGGTGTTGGATGTTGGATGTTGGATGTTGAATCCCCTCCCCAGTTTTCCACGTCCCAAATGCTTTTTCCACCGCCGCTTTCACGTCCGCCGTGTTCACGTCGCCAAAGATGGCCAGGACACAGTTGTTGGGCGTCGCGAGCCGTTGATGAAACTCTTTCAGGCCCGCCACCGAAACCTGCGCCACGGATTCCTCGGTGCCCAGGGAATCGAGGCCGTAGCCGCCGTCGCCAAACAGCGCGCGGCGCATGGCCAGACTTGCGCTCTTGAGCAAATCGTCCTTGCGCGAGCGGATGCCGGCGGCCTGGATTTCTTTTTCGCGCTCCAGTTCGTCCGCGGGGAAAGCCGGGTGCAACAGCACTTCGGCGAGCAATTCCAGGCCGGTCGCAAAATCGCTGCTCAACACCTCGGAATTCACGCCAAAGCTGTTGTTGCCGCCGTAGCTGTCCATGTGCCCGCCGACGGATTCAATTTCCGTCGCGATTTGCTCCGCGTTGCGCGTGGCAGTGCCTTTGAGGAGCATCCGGGCCAGCAACATGGTGGTGCCGTTGTTGGCGGCGGTTTCAGCGAGGACGCCCCCTTGAAACACGGCGCGAAAATCCACAAACGGCAGGCGATGGTCTTCCTTCACCAGCAACTTCAGGCCGTTGGGCAGCTCGATTTTACTGATCGGATGCTCGGCATCGCTCGCCAGATCCGCCGGAGCCTTGGGCGCGCAGCCCGTGGGCAGCAGCGCGTACTGGGTGCGGTTTTCCGGCGTGAGATAATGCCGCGCCACGCGCTGGACCTCGGCGCTGGTCACCTGTTTGACGGCGGCCAGATAACGCTCGGAAAAATTCAGGTCGTTGGCCGCAAGCCAGTTGCCACCGAGATTTTGCGCCTGGCCCTCCATGGTCTTCCGCGCGGACAAGGTGGCGGAGATGAACTGCTTTACAGCCTTCCGCAGTTCGGCGGCGGACACCGAATGCGTTTTCACTTTTTCGATTTCCGCCAGAATCGCGTCGCGCGCGACCGCGAATTTATCGCCGTCCACCATCGCGCTCACGCCAAAAAGTCCCATCAACCCGGGATTGTAGGTCCACGCGTCCACGTGATGCACCACGCCCTGCTTCTCGCGCACCTGCTGGAACAGGCGCGAACTGCGCCCACTGCCCAGCAACACGGAGAGCACATCCAGCACCGGCACGTCGGCATGCCGCAACTCGGGAATGTGCCACGCGAAATGCACGTGGCCAAGCTCCACCGCGGATTCCTCGATGATCTCGCGCAAGGCGGTCTGTTTCGGTTCCGGCGGCAACACCATCGGCGGCATGGCGCGGGATTTGCCCTGGGCATAGGCGGTCTTGATTTGCGCGATCACCTCGCCGGGCTTGACGTCGCCGGCCACGACATAGAAAACGTTGTTGGGCGCGTATTTTTCCGAATAATAATCACGGATGTCCGCAGGCTTCACCTCGTTGAAAATATCCGGGTAGCCGATGATCGTGAAGCGGTACGGACTCTTGGTGTAGGCGGTTTCAAACAGGCGGCGGCTGGCGCGGCGGCCCGGATCGTCATGGCACATGTCCATTTCGCGCCGGATGACTTCCATTTCCTTGGCGAGTTCGTCGGGCGGGAGCGTGGCGTGCTGCATGATGTCACATAAAATGTCTATGGCTTTGGCCGCGCCGGTGTTGGGCACGTCAATGTGATAGACCGTGCGGTCGAAACTGGTGTAGGCGTTCATGTAGCCGCCGGCCTCCTGCACTTCCTGGTCAATGCGGCTGCCGGGGCGCGTGGTGGTGCCTTTGAACAGCATGTGTTCGAGCACATGTGATAGCCCGCCGCCGAGCCATTTGCCCTCGTGAATGCTGCCCGCCGCGCACCAAGCCTGCACCGACACCACCGGCGCGTTGTGGTCCTCGCGCACGATGATGATCAGGCCGTTGTCCAGCGTCGTCAAGGTGACGCCGGGCGGGATCGAAGGAATGACACTGGCAATTTCTTTGCTCATTTCAAATTATCGAACCGGCAAGGTAACCGGAAACGCGCTGCCGGGAAAGGAATTTGGGACAGGAATTTGGCGGGGTATCTCGGGCAGGCGGCAGGGCGGTTGACACAGTAGCCGCCGACGTGAGAAGGCGGACCTGACCGGGCGATTCGGTTGGAAAAATCCGTCTGCTCACCGCGTCGGCTGCGGGCGTCGGCCGGGTTTAAAGTCGAATTCGCCAAGTTGCGGGCGCTGACTTCCAAACGAATTGGTTGCGCGGAAGATTTCCGCGGAAGATTTCCGCTTGATATAGCGTTCATTACACACTAATGAATCAGTTTTGAAATCTGATGACAACGCCACCAATGAACCCACTCCCCCTCACCACGCTCCACACCTCCAAATTCCTCGCGCTCATCAAAGAGGGCCATTGGGAATACGTCAACCGCGTCAACGCGACCGGGGCCGCGCTCATCCTCGCCATAACGGCGGAGCAGAAGATTCTGCTCGTGGAACAATACCGGATTCCGGTCCACGCGCGGACGATTGAGCTGCCCGCCGGCATCATTGGCGACGAGCCGGGCAGCTCGAATGAGTCCCACGCCGCGGCCGCCCGCCGCGAGTTGCTCGAGGAAACTGGCTATGCCGCTGGACAGGTTGAGGCCCTGACAACCGGGCCGGCGTGCAGCGGCATTACGTCCGAGCGCGTGACCCTGTTTCGCGCCACCGGTTTGCATCGCGTCGGCCAGGGTGGCGGCGTGGCGCAGGAAGACATCACGGTTCACGAGGTTCCCGTGGCGGAGATTCTTCCGTGGTTGGAAAAGAAAGTGAAAACGGGTGTCTTGATTGACCCCAAACTTTATGCGGGCCTGTTCTTCCTCGCCCTGCCGCCCCTTAACGCAGGCGTCCCGCCTGCCGGTTCGCCGGGCGTCTCGCTCGGCGGTCTTTGAATGGCGGTGAATAACTTTCACTTGCCGCCGCCGCGACATGTGTCATGTTTGCTTTGCGCGACGAATAGCTACCATCCAAATTCCGGGGTTGTGATCATTGTCCCGGGGCTGGGATTGCTCCTTGGAGCAGAATCCGCTTGCGGATAGGCCGATCTCATTTAGCACTCGTCGCGCATTTTCTTTTTCCGCAGGGGAAAAATGGAGCGAGCGGCGTGGTGGGATCGGGGCTGGGTGAAAGTCCAGCGGGTCAAGCACGAGGATTTTCACTACCTCCTGAGTCATGTTCCGGCAAGTCGGTTGTCAACACCACGCTGGCGAGCTCTTTGATCATAATCAAACAGCCAATTTCCTATCTCCGTGCCTTTTCCATGCGCGGCCTGACCACCGGATTTGCCTTTAATTTCTTTGCCATGCGGCGAGTGTGATCGGAAAACTGGGCAACGTCAATTCCGGGCGACATTCCGTCAGCCAAGTTTCGTCGCTCCGGGGAACTGTCATGCCTGGTCGATGCAGATTTGCAATGCCAAGCCGAGGTTCGGCCAGCACCGCGCCCCGTCCCCCGCTCGCGGAACTGGTTTCAAATCCGCCACCACCAAGAAAAATTAAGCGGGAACACGTGTTATCGGTTGGCGTGTGTCATAGCCGCGATTGGCGCAGCAATTCAAAACGCAGCATTTTGACTGTGAGCATTTTGACTCGCCAGAAAACAAATTCAGGAGCACAATTCAAATCCGATGAAAAAATTCGTCTTCGTCCTCATGACTTCTGCAATGTTGGGAAGCCAATGCTGGCAGCAACCTGCCAATGCTGAGGGAACTTTGAATTATGCTACCAACGCTCCACCCATCCCCGAATATAATGGCAAGCCGTTAAGCGAATGGTTTAAGAATTTATACCGATGGGAATATTCTCGCGGAAGGGTTACCAACGAGGAAGCCATGAAGGTTCTGGTTCAAGTTGGAACGAACGCTTTGCCGCAACTATTAAAATGGATTGCTAAGCCTGAAGGGTTCGGCTGGTCCGAGCCCGATTATGCTGTTGAAGGGTTTGAAGTTCTTGGCCCTTCGGCAATGCCGGCCGTGCCTGATTTGATAAAAATCATCGGCCAGAATCAAGAATATCCCGAACGGGCACTAGTTTTCATCGGCAAGGACGCTGTTCCTGCCCTTGCCGACAAGCTGGTGGAGACGCTTTCCGATACCAACAATCCATTTTTCTTTGGCGGCATGCGGGAGGAGATCCGTCATGACAGCGGGTTTTATATTCGGGGGCGTATTTTGGATGTCTTGAACAGAATCGGAACAAATGCCGAAGCCGCACTGCCAGCATTGATCCAAACTATCACCACTAATCAGTCCATAGAGTTTGGAGGGTGGTTCCAACCGAATCCATACACGGTCTTTGTCAATGTCGGACGCAACCATCAGGACGTGGTAATCCCGGTTTTGCTTGAGAGGTTCAAGAATCCCAACTGGCCTGAATTCAAACACGGTCAGGTGGCCGATGCCATGGCCACTTTTGGCACCAATCAAGCCAGGGTCTTTATGCCAGTCCTGATTGCCGCCCTGTCTGCAAACAAAACCAACGACAGCAGCCGGATTCAGGTTGGCGCAGCTTTGACAGCAATTGGATACAACCAGCCGGACGTGCTCGTGCCGATTTTTTTGGCGGCATTGACGAACAAGAATAATAATGAAAGCATCCGTTGCAATATGGCCGGAAACCTCGACAGGGTCGCACACAACCAGCCGAATGTTGTCGTCCCTGCCTTGATGGCAGCTTACACCAACTGTTC
>Ga0316231_1004462_pt1 | contig 11599 bp, 10 predicted proteins | sample TBH18027metaG_FD_206002 | JGI IMG/M metagenome (GOLD analysis project Ga0316231, IMG submission 206002) | Freshwater microbial communities from Trout Bog Lake, Wisconsin, USA - TBH18027 | ecosystem: Environmental > Aquatic > Freshwater > Lake > Hypolimnion/Profundal zone | place: USA: Wisconsin...
CGCACTAACAAAACAGGCTTGAGGCATTGGGCGGTGGGCTTGGGGAAAAGCCATCTGCCAATCAAATTTTTCACCTCGCGCCCCGCGCCCCGCGCCTCGCGCCTGCCTCCTACTTCTGCGGGACAGGAAATTTCTGCTGCATGGTGTTGAGAATCGTCGGCCACGGCTGGCCGGTGTTGCTCTTCGCGCCGGCCGCGATGCCCGCCGCCAAAGCCGTGGCCGGCGATGTCCCTTGCACCACCCACGCCGAGCCGCCCAGATAAACCACGCTCGCGCCCGGCAGGGCGATGGCCGTGCCCGCACCGTAATTGGAATACGGCGCAAGCTGGTTGCCCGACGTGGCGGCGACGGCGATGACGCCGGGATCCGCCGCCGGGTAGTTCACGGTGTTCGCGCCGTTGTTGCCGGTGGCGGCAAAGACCACGATGCCCGCCGTCTCGGCGGACTGGATGACGCCGCTCAAGATGCTGCTGTCCGTCGTGCCGCCGAGGCTCATGCTCAGGACGGTCGCGCCGCCGTCCACCGCCGCCTGCACGCCCAGCGCCACGTTCCAGGAGGTCGCGGTGGCGCTGTTGCCATAGACATCCACGGGGAGGATTTCCGCCGAGGTGCCGCCGCCCTGCGCGGCCATGGCGCGGAGCATCGTCTCGGCCATGCCGGTGGCGTGGGTCGGGTCGGTGCCGCTCAAGTCCACGGTGTCGCCGGTGACGGACACGGGCGCGAGCAAAAACTTCTGGAGGTCGGCGCCCAGCGGCTGGATGGGCGTGTCAATCAGCCCGACAATGACGCGGCCAGAATCGCCCGGCGGATTGAGCGTGAGGGAAACGGGGCCGATGGGCGCGTTGGCGAGCTTCTGCGGCGCGGCGGGCGGGTCGAGAATGTAATTGTATTCCACGGCGGCGACGTCGCCGTTGTTTTTCAAGCTGGCAAGCGCGGCATCGGCGGCGGCGGCATCGGGAAATTGCAGCCGGTAAATCCCCAGCTTGTCGTTGCGCCCGGTGACTTTCGCGCCCAGGGATTTCGCCAGCGCGTCAATGTCCGTGCCGGGCTTTAATTTTAAGAGAAGCTCGTTGGGAACGTGCTTGGCGATGGCGGGCTTGTTCGTGGTCGCCACGTTCACGCGCTGGGTGGCGGCGCGCATGGTGGTGGCAAAGACGTAAAGCTGGTCGGCCTCGTTGGTCTTGGGCACGAAGGCGTAGTTCAAATCGCCGAGCAATTTCTTGAGCGCGTCGCCGGAAGTCAGGCCGGAGAATTTCACGTCGGCCTTCCGGTCAATGCCCGGCTCGACAAAAATATGCCAGCCGGTCTGGTGCGCGATGTCGGTGAGCAGCGGCCAGAGCGCCTCGCCGTGCAGGTCGGCGGTGACACTGTCGCCGGCGGCCAGCCAGACGAGGCAGTTGGTGCCGCCCGCGTGCGCGCAGCCGATGCCGCCAAGCAGCAGGCCGAGGAGGCAAATGGTTTTCAAGCAGGGCAACATGGCGTTGGGGATTGGATGCGGCGGCGGGCGGATGCGTTCAGATAATTATTTCTTCAGGACGGCGCGCACCCAGTCCTGGTTGTCAACATACCAGCGGATGGTCTCGCGGATGCCGTCCTCGAACTTGTGCGCGGGCGTCCAGCCAAGTTCGCGCTGAATCTTGGCGGCGTCAATCGCGTAACGGCGGTCGTGGCCGGCGCGATCCTTGACGAAGGTGATGAGCGAGCGCGAGCCGCCGCCGAGGCCGGGGACGAATTCGTCAATGGTGTCGCAGATGAGCTGGACGATGTGGAGATTGGCCCACTCGTTGTGGCCGCCGATGTTGTAGGTTTCGCCGAGCCTGCCCTTTTGCAAGACCGTCCACAAGGCTTCGGCATGGTCGCGGACATAAAGCCAGTCGCGGACGTTCAGGCCGTCGCCATAGACGGGCACATTCTTGCGCGCGAGGAGGCTCTGGATGACGACGGGAATGAGCTTCTCGGGAAACTGAAACGGGCCGTAGTTGTTCGAGCAGTTCGTGATGACCGTCGGCAAACCGTAGGTGTGGTGATACGCGCGCACCAGAAAGTCGGACGACGCCTTGCTCGCGGAGTAAGGCGAGTTGGGCGCGTAGGCCGTGGTCTCGGTGAACAGGCCGGTCGCGCCGAGCGAACCGTAGACCTCGTCGGTCGAGACGTGGTGAAACTTCCTGCCGTCGAAGTTGCCGTTCCAAAAGCCACGGCAGGCTTCGAGCAAATTAAAAGTGCCAAGGATGTTCGTCGTGATGAAATCGCCCGGCCCGGTGATGGAACGATCCACATGAGATTCCGCCGCGAGGTGCATGACGTGCGTGATGCCGTGAGTCTCGACGACCTTGAGCGTCGCCGCCTTGTCGCGCAAATCCACCTGCTCGAAAATATATTTCGGATGCTTGGAAACTTTCTCCAAGTTTTCCAACCGCCCGGCGTAAGTGAGGCAGTCGAGGTTGACGAGCTTGGTGACGCGCGCGTCGTCAATGACGTGGTGGATGAGATTCGAGCCGATGAAGCCCGCGCCGCCGGTGATGAGTAGGTTCATTTGATTTACGATATGCGATTTACGATTTACGCGCCGTAACGACCCAAGACGCGCCTTTCACAAGCGCATCGTAAATCGTAAATCGCCAATCGTAAATTTTCATTCCGGTTTCCAGTTCTTGAGCGAATCTTCCAGCGCCTCTTCGACACCGCGAATCTTCACGCCGACGGACAGGAGCTTGGAGACGTCCATCACGCAGTTGGAGCGCGGCGTCTTGGCGGCCAGACGGTAAAACTCCTCGTCATTCTTCCAAAACTCAAACTTCCGCGCCCGCTTCAGGTGTTTTTCAATCAGGTCAACAACGTGCCGCGTGGTGACAAAGCCGGGGTTCGTGACGTTGTAAGCGCCGAACGGCGCGCGCAGCTCCCAGGTGTCGAGACACGCCTTCACAAAGTCCGCGCGATGGGAAATCGAGTTCACGTTTTCATAGACCTTGGCGTAGCGCTGGATCTTGCTCAAGTAATTGCGATTGCTGTCAAATTCGTCAAACGGAATCCGCAGCCGCCAGACGTAGCTTTGACCGATGCCGGCGATGGCCTCCTCGCCCAGCGCCTTGGTGCCGCTGTAAAAACTGCACGGCGGGTCGCGGAAAGTAAAATTGGGTGCGTCCGTTTCGGTGAAGCCGAGGATGGCCGCAGATTTTTGTTCGGCCAGCGCATGAAGTTCGGGCTGCGTCATGTCCTTCTCGACGCGCACGCGGCCGTTCTCGGAAATTTTTGCGCCGCTGAAAATGCAGCCGCTCGAAACGTGGCCCCACGGGACGCCCGCCGCCGCGCAGGCGTGCGCAATGGTCTGCGGCAGCATCACATTGCCGGCGAGCGTGCCGGCCTGGTCGAGTTCGCACGCGTCCACGTTCGGCTTGCCGGTGTAGCCGGCGGCGTTGACGACAAAGGCCGGCTTCTTCGCCCGGAGAAATTCCAGCAGCACATCAAAGCGGCTGTAATCCGCCTGCCGCCGGGAAAGCGGGAGAAAATCCTTTTTCCGCCGTTTCAATTCGCGGGCGAACGCCTCGCCGATGTAGCCGTTGGCTCCTAGCAACAAAATCATAATAGTGATTTGTTAAAATGTTAAATCGTTGAAGCGTGCATTACTTGACGCTTGTTTGAAACCGACGATTTAACAAATCAACCATTTAACAATTCAACGGGTTGACAACCTTTTCGCCTCCGCCACGACCTCGTGTTCGAGGTAGGCGCGGTATTCGCAGTTCGGCATCGCACCGACAATTTTTTCAAGCTGCGCGAGCGAGACGAAGCCCTGACGAAACGCCGCCTCCTCGGGACAGCCGATTTTTATGCCCGCGCGCTTTTCAATCGTCTGCACATAGGCGCTCGCCTCGTGCAGGCTGCTGCTGGTGCCGGCGTCCAGCCACGCGAACCCGCGCGCCAGCCGCTGCACCCGCAACTGGCCGCGCTTGAGATACTCGACATTCACGGCGGTGATCTCCAGTTCGCCGCGCGCCGAAGGTTTCAGATTTTTCGCGATGTCCACCACCGAGTTGTCGCAGATATAAAGTCCCGGCACGGCGTAGTTGCTCTTCGGATGCTTCGGCTTTTCCTCAATGGAAACAGCCTTTCCGTCCGCATCAAACTCCACCACACCGTAGCGTTCCGGGTCGTGAACGTGATAACCGTAAATAGTTTCGCCGCCCTTGAATTCCGCAAACGCGCGGTAAAACGAATCGCCGCCGTAAAAAATGTTGTCGCCGAGGATCAGCGTCACGTTGTCCGAGCCGATGAAACTCTCCGCGATGAGAAACGCCTGCGCGATGCCCGCCGGTTTCGCCTGCTCGAAATAATCAATGGTCACACCGAAACGCGAGCCGTCGCCAAGCAGTTGCTGGAAGCGCGGCAAATCTTGCGGCGTGGAGATCAGGCATAGCTCGCGGATGCCGCCCTCGATGAGCGTCGTGAGCGGATAATAAACCATCGGCTTGTCAAACACCGGCTGGAGCTGCTTGCTCGCGACCAGCGTGAGCGGATACAGCCGCGAGCCGGCGCCGCCGGCGAGGATGATGCCTTTCATTTGTGCGACAGCGTAAAATCTGCCGGGGAATTCCGCCAACAAAAAAGCCGCGTTTTTCAACGCGGCTTGAAAATGAACTTTGACTTAGCTCGCCACCGCGCCTTCGGTCGCGGCCGGCTTCTGGTTGAACAGCAGCTTGTCCTTGCCGGCGGTGACCTGGATCAGCTCGCCCTCGTGCAGCACGCCCTTGAGAATTTCCTCGGCAAGCGGATCCTCAAAGAAGCGCTCGACCGCCCGGCGCATCGGCCGCGCGCCGTATTGCGGGTCGTAGCCCTTCTCCACGAGAAAGTCCTTCGCCTTCTCGTCCAGCTCCAGCTTGAGGTTTTTCTTCCGCAGCCGTTCCAAAACTTTTTCCACTTCCAGCCCGAGAATCTGGATGAGGTCGGGCTTCGTGAACGAGCGGAACACGATGGAATCGTCCAGCCGGTTCAAAAATTCCGGGCGGAAGGTCTTCTTCGCCTCTTCCAAGACGCGTTCGCGCGCCTTTTCGTAGGTGGCCTCGTCGGTGATGGGCGCGAAGCCGAGCGTGGACGATTTCCGCAGCGTGTCCGAGCCGACGTTCGACGTCATCAGGATGATGGTGTTGCGAAAATTGATGATGCGCCCCATGCTGTCGGTCAATTTTCCTTCCTCAAGGATTTGCAGCAGCATGTTCCACACGTCGGGATGCGCCTTTTCAATTTCGTCGAACAGCACGACGGAATAAGGGTTGCGCCGCACTTTTTCCGTGAGCTGGCCGCCTTCCTCGTAGCCGACATAGCCCGGCGGCGAACCGACGAGCCGCGACACGTTGAACTTCTCCATGTATTCGCTCATGTCGAGCTGGATGAGCGATTTCGCGTCGCCGAACATCTGCTCGGCAAGCGTCTTGGCCAAAAGCGTCTTGCCCACGCCCGTCGGGCCGAGCAAAAGGAAAGTGCCGATCGGCCGGCGCGGGTCTTTCAGATCCGCGCGCGAACGCTTGAGCGCCTTGCACAACGCGGACACCGCCTCGCGCTGGCCGACGACCACCTTTTCCATTTCGACCTCAACCGTGAGCAGGCGGGACATTTCGTCCTGGCCCATGCGCTTGAGCGGAATGCCCGTCCACTTCGCGACGACGTGCATGATTTCATCTTCGCCGACGACGACGCGTTTCTCGTCGCCCTTTGCGCGCCATTCTTTGAGCAGGGTTTCCAGCTTGTCCTTCGCCTGTTTTTCCTGGTCGCGCATTTTCGCCGCGCCCTCGAAATCCTGGTTCTTGATCGAGCTTTCCTTCTTGCCCTTGATGACTTCGATCTCGGCCTCCTGCGCCTTGATTTCCGGCGGACGCGTCATCGTGCTGATGCGCGCGCGCGAGCCGGCCTCGTCCAAGACGTCAATCGCCTTGTCCGGCAAAAATCTGTCCGTGATGTAACGGTCGGACAACTTCACCGCCGACTCGACTGCCGCATCCGTGAACTCTGCTTTGTGATGTTCTTCGTATTTGTGGCGCAAGCCTTTCAAGATCGCAATCGCATCCTCAATGGACGGAGCCTCGACTTTCACCGATTGGAACCGGCGTTCCAACGCGGCATCCTTCTCGATGTATTTGCGATACTCGTTCATCGTGGTCGCGCCGACACACTGCATTTCGCCGCGTGAGAGCGCCGGCTTGATGATGTTGCTCGCGTCCATCGTGCCTTCCGCCGAACCGGCGCCGACGATGGTGTGCAATTCGTCAATGAAGAGAATGATGTTCTTCGCGCGGCGGATTTCGTCCATGACCGCCTTGATGCGCTCCTCGAACTGTCCGCGATACTTGGTGCCCGCGACCATCAGCGCGAGGTCGAGTGTGATGACGCGCTTGGTCAGCAAAATTTCCGGCACGTTGCCCTTCACAATTTCCTGCGCGAGGCCTTCGACAATGGCCGTCTTGCCCACGCCGGCTTCGCCGAGCAGCACGGGATTGTTCTTCGTGCGGCGGCAGAGAATCTGGATGACGCGCTCAATTTCGCTCGCGCGGCCGATGACCGGATCCATGTCGCCCTTGCGCGCGATTTCTGTGAGGTCGCGGCCGAACGCCTTCAGCGCGGGCGTCTTGACTTCGCCCTTCTTGTCACCGGCGGCGGCCGGTTTTTCCGGCGCGGGTTCACCGGGCTGCGCCTCTTCGCCGCCCTGTTGCGCGGCAAAATTCGGATCCAGTTCCTTCAGGACGCGCTGCCGCGCCTCCTCGATGTCCACGTCCAGCGCGCGCAAAACTTTCGCGGCCACGCCGTCGCCTTCACGCAGCAGGCCAAGCAGCAGATGTTCGGTGCCGACGTAGGTGTGGTTGAGATTTTTCGCCTCCTTCTGCGCAAGCGCGATGACTTTTTTCACGCGCGGCGTGTAGGGAATGTTGCCGATCATCTTCTGGTCGGGCCCGGCGCCAACCTGTTTCTCGACCTCGATGCGGACGCTGTCGAGGTCAATGCCCATGCTTTGCAGCACGTTGACCGCGACGCCCTGGCCCAGCTTGATCAGGCCGAGCAACAGATGCTCCGTGCCGAGAAAGTTGTGGTTCAACCGGTCGGCCTCCTTGCGCGCGAGCGCCAGCACCTGCTGCGCGCGCGGCGTGAAATTACTCATGGCTTCATCGCTCATCTTGTATCTATTTTGCTACGAGTCGGGTTGTTTGTCCAATGACAACCGGAAAAAAACTGCCGTGTGAAAAACTTATTTTAGCAGCGGCGAATCCGCCGGACGCTCGACGAAATGCAGCAGGTTCCCCTCGCCGTCCGCGAAGAACAAGACTTTGCCGCCGCCCGCCGCCGGCCGGACTTCCTCGGTGAACTTCACGCCGCGCGTTTCCAGCTCCGCCTTCGCCGCGTCCAGCGACGGCACGCGCAGCGCGAGGTGGCGGAAGCCGGCGAGCTTGTTGTTGCCGCGCTCGGCGGGCGGCGCGTCGGCCTGATAAATCTCAAACCACACATTGCCCAGCGCAAGCAGGCAGGTCGGCGGCACCTGGCCGTTGGTGAAAACCTCCCGCGCGCCGAGGACGCGCTCATACCAGTTTTTTAGCGCGACGGGATTGGCGGCGGGAATGGCGATGTGTTCGACGGATATGTTCATGGCGGTGAACTACAATATTTGGCGACATCAGGCAACGCCCGATTCCTAATCGTAATCCTGCTCTTAATCTTAATCGAAAAGACCGATTAAGATTGCGATGACGATTAGGATTATGAAACGGTGAATTACCAGTTCACTCGCGCGAAAAGTTTTGTATCATTGCCGCATCATTTTATGACCATTGATTCCCTGCTCCACCAGCGGCTCGTCTGCGTCGCGGTCATTGACCGGACGGACGACGCCGTGCCGCTCGCCGAGGCGCTGCTGGCCGGCGGCCTCAACGCCATCGAAGTCACCTTCCGCACCGCCGGCGCGGCGGAATCCATTTCGCGCATCCGCAAATCATTGCCCAACGCCATCGTCGGCGCGGGCACGCTGCTGACGGCGGACCAGGTGAAGCAGGCCGTGGCTGCCGGCGCGCAGTTCGGCGTGTCGCCCGGTTTGAGCGAAGCGGTTTCCAAGGCCGCGCATGAAAATAATATGCCGCTGTTCCCCGGCGTCGTCACGCCCGGCGAAATCATCCGCGCGCTGGACCTCGGCTGGAAGCACCTGAAGTTTTTCCCGGCGGAAACCTTTGGCGGCGTCAACGCGCTGAAGGCGCTCGCCGGCCCGTTCGGCCACACCGGCATAAAATTCATCCCCACCGGCGGCATCACCGCCGCCACGCTGCCGAACTATCTCGCGCTCCCGCAGGTCGCCGCCGTCGGCGGCTCGTGGATGGCCGAACGCAAGCTGGTCGCGGAAAAGAACTGGGCGCGCATCACCGCGATCACGGCGGAGGCGATGAAAGTCATCGCGACGGCGAAACCGGCCTGAACGAAGCCCAACACAAACGGCGATGCCCGGCTGCCCGGACATCGCCGTGTTTTTTTGGAGAAGGTTCAGCGCGCGAGCCAGCCGCCGTCCACGTTCATGATGGTGCCGTTCATGTAGTCGGCTTCCTTCGACGCGAGGAACAGGATCGGTTCCGCGATGTCCGCCGGCTCGGCCCAGCGGTTTTCGGGAATGCGCGCCAGGATGGACTCGCTGCGTTTCTCGTCCTCGCGCAGCGGGCGCGTGTTTTCCGTGGCGACGTAGCCGGGCGCGATGGCGTTGAAGTTGCAGCGCTCCTTGGCCAGCTCGTTGGCGAACGCCTTGGTGATGCCGGCAATGCCGCTCTTGGCGGCGGTGTAGCCGGGCACAAAGATGCCGCCCTGGAACGACAGCATCGAGGCGATGTTCACCACCTTGAGCCGCGCGCCGGCGGGAGATTTTTCACGTCCGCCGCTGACCCACCACTTGGCGACGGCCTGCGTGAGGAAGAACGGCGCAGACAGATTGATCTGGATGAGCGCGTTCCAGTCCGCCTCGGGATGGTCCACGATGGGCGCGCGGCGGATGATGCCGGCGTTGTTGACGAGGATGTCCACGCGGCCGGCGTCGGCGATGATCTTGGCAATGAGTTCGGCCGCGCCCTTCTGGTTGAGCTTGCCGAAGTCCTCGGTGTAGCAGTTGAACTTCGCGCCCAGCGCCCGCACCTTGGTGCCGGTCTCGGTCTGGTCGCCGATGTCCACGCTGACGACGTGCGCGCCTTCGCGGGCAAACGCCAGCGCAATCCCCTGCCCGATGCCCCGGCTCGCGCCGGTGACGATGGCCACTTTGTTCTCGAATCGTTTTGTGTTCATGTTTTGTCAGTTGTTGAATGGTTAAACCGTTACATCGTTGAATTGTTGAATGGTTAAATCGTCACCTCTTCAACGATTCAACCCTTTCAACCATTTAACGAAGCTCAAAGGGCTTCACCGCGTCCATGTCGTCGAAGACCTGGTTCTCGCCGGCCATGCCCCAGATGAACTTGTAGCTGCCCGTGCCCACGCCGAAGTGCATGGACCAGTTCGGCGACAGCGCCACCTCGTCATTGTGCAGGAACACATGGCGCGTCTCCGCCGGCTCGCCGAAGAAGTGCGACAGCACCTTGTCGCCGAGGTCGAAGTAGAAATAAATCTCCGTGCGCCGCCAGTGCGTGTGCGGCGGGAAGGAATTCCAGACATTGCCCGGCGCCAGCGCCGTCAGCCCCATCACGAGCTGGCAGCTCTGGATGCCGCCCTGATGGATGAACTTGTAGATCGTCCGCTGGTTGCTCGTCTCCGGCGCGCCGAGGTTCACCGGCGCGGCCTCGGCGGACTTCATCAGGCGCGCGGGATGCGCGGCGTGCGCGGGACAGCTCAACACATAAAACTTCGCCGGGTTCTGCGCGTCGTCGCTGGTGAACGAAACGGACTTCGTCCCCATCGGCAGATACACACAATCCAACTTATCCAGGGCGAAGCTGTGGCCGTCGGCAACGACCTTGCCCGCGCCGCCGACGTTGATGGCGCCCAGCTCACGACGTTCGAGGAAAAAGGCGCGGCCGGTCTCCTTGTGGTTGGGCAGCTCAATGGGTTTGCCCGCCGGCATCACGCCGCCCACGAACAGGCGGTCGAGGTCGGTGAAGTGGCCGGTGAGGTCGCCCGGCACGAAGAGGCCGGTGATGGCAAAGGTGTCGCGCAAGGCCTGCGTGGACATCCCGACGAGATCCTGCGGGCGCGGCGTGCGGCGGATGGAAGCATCAAGCATGGCCGCAGTCTGCCAGAAGAAAATCCGCCCGACAAGCCGGTGCCGGCGCGAATTTGGTTTACCTGTAAAACACTTCCGGCCAAAGCCGTGGCCGGCCAGCGGCGAATCAGCTTCATGCCAATAATCTAGCAGGCGAAGCGTCCGCAGGATAATTGAAAATCCCGCCCGGCCAGCCCATATATTAATGCGACCGCCGCAGCGGGCACACAGACGTGATGCTGGCGGTCGTCGTGTTCGCGCGCCCAATCGTGCGGGTTGTTCACGATCTGGCTGGCCGGATGAGGCGAACCGCGAACCACGCCCCTGCCGCGCCGACTTGTCACGCCGAAATTAGATGCAGGCGGAAGACTGACGAAGGCGGGAAACACGCGAACGCTTCTCCCTCGCAGCCCTTCGCCCGTGGGAACGGGAGAAGGTGGCCGACTCGCCGCGCCGAAATCCGATGAAGGCGGAAGACCGGATGAGGGTCGTCAGGGAGCAAACAAATCAAAAACTAGGAGAGAGCCGGGGTGAGGGGTCAACTGCCAGCCATCATTTGCCCCGGCGCTCGCGTTGACGCGCGGTCGCGAAGCGGGGGGACGAGCCGGCAATCAGGGATGCGACAGGCGGAAGAACAGATTTCCCGTTGGCGGGGTGAGGGTGATGGAGTTGGTGCCGTTGGCGGGGGTGATGGAATAACCGCTCGTCGTCCAGCCGTTGGTCGTGGCGAGGCTGCCGTTCTGTTGCAAGGTGTAGCTGTTGGTGGCGGCGTCCGGCCAGGACACGGTGACCGTGTTGCCGCCATGCGCGATGATGAGATTGGGCACGCCGGGCGTCTGCACCACGGAAATGAGGCTCCAGAAACCGCCGGTCACGGAATAACCGCCGCCGCTCATGGCAACACTGGCGTCCGGCTGGCCGATGGTGCCGCTGACGGAGTAAGTGCCATTGGTGCTGGTGCCGCCGCCACCGGAAACTTTATGCCAGTCCACGGAGTAGCTTTGCCCTGATGCCCGAAGGCAGAAGGATGAATGAAGCAGGATGAAACCCAGCAGCAGCGCGAGACGGGCGTTCTTGCAGCGCCGTAGGCGCGGCATAGTTGTAGCTTCGCCAGCCAAAATAAAATTCAGCCCCGTCGGGGCGGCATGGTTTCGGGCGGCAGATGTCGCTCCTACGGAGCTAGAGATAGGTTGTGGTTTCATGCTACAATGATGCCAGCCCTGACGGGCTTTGCGGAAGTGTGAAAACTTGTAAGCGGCGGCACGCACGGAGTGACGCGCCTATCATAGCGAATCGGCAGACGGGGATTTGCACGAAGTCTGACAACAGGTGGATGAACTCATGTTCGGGAAAACGATCTCCACTCTCCCACCGGCTCCAGGTGGCTTCGGTGACGCC
>Ga0316231_1004465_pt1 | contig 11596 bp, 7 predicted proteins | sample TBH18027metaG_FD_206002 | JGI IMG/M metagenome (GOLD analysis project Ga0316231, IMG submission 206002) | Freshwater microbial communities from Trout Bog Lake, Wisconsin, USA - TBH18027 | ecosystem: Environmental > Aquatic > Freshwater > Lake > Hypolimnion/Profundal zone | place: USA: Wisconsin...
TGATCAAAGTTACAAACGCGTGCAGGCGAACCTTCATAATAAGAACGACGATAATGGCAATAGCAGCCAACAGGGTTAAAACCATCAATGCGGTAGTGCTCATTTTTTCATTAACCTCCCTTAATAATATACTGACTATAACTGATGCCAGGGAAGACGACGATATACTTTATATTCTTCTATGATCACCTCTTTACGGCTGATTACTGGTTTTGGGATCAAGTTCACGGATAAGAACTTAGTTCTTATTTACGAACAAAAAATATAGCATCATTTATTTTGCTTATATACTAGTAGAATATACTTCTATTGCTTTTATCTTTATACCTGCTTTTTTCTTGGGAAATATTTTAAATAATCCCATTTCCTGTTCAGCGCTGTGCCGCTGACTAACGTGTGCCGGGTATCAATATACCGAGAAAGGCTGAAGCAACCGGAAATCGCCTTTCCAGTTGCTTCAGCCTTTAGAACGGAATCAGAACCTTCGTCAAAGGCCCCTAAGTTGCTGTCAAAACACTGGTTACACTTTAAAATGCTCGACAGAGGCTTGCAGGTCACTCGCCAGATCAGCCAGGTTCTGACTGGAGGCGGCCATTTCAGACATGGCCGCAGACTGCTGCTGCATGGCGGCAGAGACTGCCCCTGTCTGGCTCACGGTGTTCTGGCTGATTGCGGCGATATCCTGGGCCGAAGCGGCAATTTTTTTACTGCCCTCAGCCAGTTGACCGATCTCCTCCGACATGCCCTGCATGGTTGTCGACACCTCGGTAATCAGACCAACGATCTCGGCGAAAAGCGTACCGGCGTTGTGGGTAAACTCGACCCCATGCCGCACATCTTCTGCTCCGCTATTCATGGCAGCCACCGCGCGATCGATGTTGGACTGGTTGTCGCCAATCAGCTGGGTGATCTGACGCGTCGCCTCCTGGGATTGCTCGGCAAGCTTTCGCACCTCTTCGGCTACTACGGCAAAGCCACGGCCCTGCTCGCCGGCTCTGGCTGCTTCAATGGCGGCATTTAAAGCCAACAGGTTGGTCTGCCCGGCAATTCCGTTAATGACATTCACGATCTCGCCGATCTGTCGCGAACTGTCGGCCAGTTGCTGGACAGCACCCTGAACCTGGGCGCTGCCGCTGCCGATATTATCCATCTGCTGCACCGCTTTATTAAGAGCCTCTTGCCCATCCTGGGCTGATACCGCCGACCTTTTCGCCAGACCAGTGACTGCCGTCAAATTTTCGGCGATATGCTTGATGGTTTCGGTCATCAGGCCAATCGCCGTCGTGGTCGAATCCACCGCCACAGACTGAGTGTTGGCTCCCTCGGCCGCTTCCCCCACTGAGTCGGTAATATGAGCCGATGAATCTGCCACTTCCTGAACATTGGCGGTTAGCTGACGGCTGGAAAGGGCCACCTGGTCAGCTACCTGCGAAACTTTTGCCACCAACAACCGCAAATTGTCGGCCATGCTGCCAAAGGATACGGACAGTTTTCCCAGTTCATCCTGAGTCTTTACAGCGAACTTACCGGCGGTGAGATCACCGGCTGCGATCCTCTCCGCTGCCGCCCGCAGCATGTCCACCGGCTGAAGAAGGCGAATAGCGAAGCGAAGCATGCCCAGTAACGCGACCGCCAAAACTGCAAGCGCCACACCCCCTGATACGGCAGACATGGTATACAGGGAGGAAAAATGCTCTTTTACCGGAGCCGATACCGCCATCGCCCATTTAACTCCAGGTATCTGGGCGCCTCCGACCATGGTGTCGACCCCGTTGTCCTTATAGCGCACAAAAAACGGCTGGCCGACCAATCCGCCTTCGATGCTGTTCGACAGTACCCGATCTGTAGCTTGTTCTTTGAGAATGTTGAATTTCATGGCCTTTTCGTTGTCAGGATGGATAATCACCAGGCCATCGCCCTGGACGATGAAGGCGAAACCGCTCTCACCGACCTTGATCGCTTCGGTAATTTTGATGATTTCAGTTAGGGGAATAGTGCACGCCAACACTGCCGTTGCCTTGCCGTCCCTGATAACCGGCGCGGCAATATTGATAGCCAGTTTCCCTGTGCCCCGGGCCACCAGTGGATCACTGACCACCGACTTCTGCGTGGTCATTACCTGCTGAAAGTATGGCCGGTCCTTGACATTCCCCGATGCGCCGCTGGTGCTATACCAGTTTCCCTCGCTATCGGCGACAAACAAGGTATCATAATTCAGCCGTTTAACCTCCCGGGTCAAATACGCCAGTATGGCCTCCTTGTCTCCGGCTAAAACGGGAGAATTGGCCAAAGTCTCTATTTCGGCTTTGCGGGTATTCAGCCACAGCCCCACCCGCTCGCTGGACGCCCCCGCCTGAGAAACTACATTGCTTTCGACATCTCGGGAAATAATCTGATAGGCCTGATAGATGTTGAATGTCGCGGTTATGCCTAGCGCCAAAAGCAAGACCAGACTGATGACAAGTACCAATTTAGCTTTAATGCTCTTCATAATACGGCCCCCTGTTCACCCTCATCCAAATCCCCCGGAATCTGCCACAGGCAGAAAGAATCCGAATGATTTATTGTAATAATTTTCAATATTGGACATCAATAGACAAAAACCTCCTTTTTCTGGTAATTTGTTCAGAATGTTTCTGGAAATCATCCAGAGGCCCAGATATCGCACCAAATATCAATTGCTCCGCCACCAAACGCAAAGAAGCCGCAATGATTGCGGCTTCTTTGCGTTTGGTTGGCTTTCAGGTGTTAGGGACGCAGCTTTTTACTATTTCACCAGTTCCTCTGAAATCTTATCAAGTTGCTCGGCCAGTAATGTTGTTTCCTGGATGGTCTGGGTATAGTGATCGATCGCGGTAGCGATTTGGACCAGGGTGTTGCGGATTTCGCAAATATTGGCGTGGGTTGTACGGGAGTCATCCTGGACCCCTTTGATGATGTGTTCGATCCGTTTTATAGAATCGGTGCTTGTCGCCGCCAATTTTCGAATTTCTTCGGCTACAACGCTGAAGCCCCGGCCCTGTTCCCCGACCCTCGCGGCTTCGATAGAAGCATTCAGGCCGAGGAGGTTGGTTTGCCCGGCAATGGCCCTGATAAGCCTTAACACCTGATCAGTCTCGTTCACCCTGGCCTGGGATTCCTGATTGGACTCCACTATCTTTTCGGCCATGGCCGCGATCTCCTGGGTCTGGGCCGAGATTTCCTCTGTAGTGCTGGCGAGAGTGCCGATTCCGTCGCCAAGTTTCAGGGAAAGGGCTTTTAACTTATCCTGCCGGTCTACCGGCTCGGTGATAGCTATTGTTCCAATTACCTCACGCTTTTCATTGGCAAGAGGCAGAACCACCATGATGAAAGCCTGTCCGCTGTAGGAATTGTCTTTACGCATCACCACGCGACGATATTCGTGAATGGCGGTATACGAGGCCATGTCCGGTTTTACAGGTAACCCAATCTGCATTTTAAGATCAAAGGTTTTACTTGGTCGATAGTAAACAATTTCTTTGAGGTCGGAGATGAAGACTCCCAAGTCCAGCAATTCGGTAATACAAGGAACCATCCGGATATAGTCGTCTATGACGAGTAGCGACTGCGCCAAAAAAAATCATCTCCTTAAATAAGATATGGCTGTTAACATTCGTCCTGATTGTGATGATACCTTCCAACTCATTGCTGGGATTAGCTGGAATCCTTGCCTGTCCCGGCTCAGACAGTGACTATCTCGGCCTGCACAGGGGTATAATGATATACAAACCTGCAGACAACAAAGGGGAGAGCAGCATGAAACCCAGTACCGCGATGTACCGTTCCATCGCCCTGGACCTGGCGCAACGGATCATCAACGGTGAATTTTCCGAAGGAGCAAAAATGTCCGGCCGCACTATCCTGGCCAGTCATTACAATGTGTCCCCCGAAACCGTCCGGAAGTCCACCGCCCTTTTGAAAGTCAAAAATGTCGAATCGGTCTATTCCCTGAAACAGGATATCGAAATACTGCTGCGGCAAAAGCGCACCATCGACGCCAAGCTGGAGGACCTGCTTATCGATATTATCAACTACTCTGACCGGCTGCGTAATCTGACGCCCTACAATCCGGTGGAAGTCGAGGTGCAGGCTGGAACCTTCATCGCCGGGCGAACCATCGCCGAAGTCAAACTCTGGCAGCATACCGGCGCCACCATCGTGGCCATCCGGCGCGGTACTGAAATTATCATTTCCCCCGGTCCCGGCGCGAAGATTCTCGCTAACGACCGGGTCGTGATCGTCGGCGACAGCGGCGTACTTGAGCGCACCACTGCTTTTGTCAACCGCCCACAGCCCCCAACCTGAAGCCCTGACTTTCGTCAGGGCTTCTATGCTCAATATGTCGACAAGCCCCAGGCTGTTCAAAAAGGTCGAGATGCAAGCCCGCCGCGAGGAAGCGCTCGACGACGGCCCTGGATGGCCTAGTCCCGAACGCGCCATGGACGGCGATACGCTCGGGGCGACAGTACATTGGGAGTACGGCGAGAGCGCTCCCGGAAAAGCAGTCGCACGACGCTTCAGCGGCGATGCGATCGCTTTCAACGACGCAGATTGGCCTTTTTCAACAGCCTGGAAGCTAAGAAGCCCTGACGCTTGTCAGGGCTTCTTAGCTTCCATTATGCTTTATACATCACCTTCCTATGTAGAGACTATTAGCTTCTTAGTGCGACAACCCAGTTTTCAATTTTGCTTAAGCTATAACACCCCTTCTTTTATTCGACATTATTTTATGTTTTTCGACTAAAATTGATGATTATGTTCGTATTGTACCAACAACCTGTATAATAATATGCTCTATCGCATCACCTTCCTATGATAAATCTAGGACTCGGGACGGCATCTGTTTGCTTACTTTATGGCATCACCTTCCATTTTTCGATATTATTTTCTATTATTCGATACATTTCGACAAGAAACGTACACATTGTAATAACAATTTGTATGGTAATTATCGCTTTAGGCACCACCTCCTGGTCATTTTGTCTGTCTAGTAGGGAAGTGACCGGCTTACTTTATAGTTGTTTTTTTCTAGCCGGAAAACATCTTGCATCTCGTAAAAACCTGACCTGCCGCGAACGAACTTTGCCGCTTTATAGGCTCCCTCCGCATAAGCCTCGCGGGAAAAGGCCGTGTGGGCTATTTCGAGCTGATCATACTTTCCGGTAACCAGAATCTTGTGCCGGCCGACGATATCCCCGGAACGGATCGAGTGGATGGGAATTGTTGCGCTGTCACCTCCGTTATCCGAAATTGTTGTTCTTATAGTGCTGGCGATTTTATTCGCCGTTCCTGACGGGCTGTCCATTTTGTTTCTGTGATTTTCCTCGATGATTTCAAAATCACATTCCATCTGCAGCTGAGCAGCCATTCGGGCCATCATCATCAGCACATTGACACCATAAGTGATGTTGGGTGCCATCACAACTCCGATTTTCCCGCTCTGGGCCACCAGCTTGATCCGCTTCAGATCGATTTCGCTGTAGCCGGTCACGGCGCTCACCACGTTGACCTTGCATTTGGCCAGCGTTGCCAGGTGGTCGCTCAGAAAACCGGGTCGGGAAAAGTCGATCAGCACATCAGGATGATAGCGCAGCAGTTTTTCATCCAGATTCTCTACCGACTCGATCATAATCCCGGTGGTCGGCCTATGTAGTATCTCCCCCAGATCTTTGCCTGTCATGGGACTGCCTTTGCGGCAAAGCACCATGGCAAGAGTCTGTTCTTGCAACAGATATTTGGCGACAGTTTTACCGGTTATGCCTAAGCCGATTAGCGCTATCTTCAACTTCATCCCTCCCTGACCGCGTTTCCACTTGCAACCTTATGTTAACACACAGGTTGTTAGTTGGTCAAGATATAGCCCGTTGCCAATGTATTCCATCTTTTTGGAAGATTCTTCTTATGTTAATTAAATATGGGCTTGCATCGCCGGTGGAACCTAGTCTTTTTGATTCACCCTTAGCTTGTGATCAGGAACAGGAAAGGCCTGAACACAGCCGCGGGTTCAGGCCTTTCTTAATGTTTCATTTGATGATTCGTCACAAAGAGCATTCCGGCTTTAGGTATTACAATGATTTTCTAGCGCCCGGGCGAGCTGGTCGGCGCAGGATGTTTCGTTCTGGCACAGATTACCCCGCAGTTTCCGAATCACTTCTTCCACCGGCATACCCTGGACAAGCTTACTTATGGCGGTCAGGTTTCCCAGACAGCCGCCGATGAAGTTCACCGACAGGATAATCCCGTCTTCCACTTCGAAATGGATTTCCCGGGCGCATACGCCTTGAGGGATATAGGAATAGATCATGAGTAAGGGCTCCTTTGTCTGTTCGAATTTTGCAGATTAAATCCTGCGCTGCGATAGCCGTATCACCAGCCGTATCGGATGAAGAACCAGCGTTTAACCTGTTCAACAAGCAGCAGGTAAGCGGCGACAAGGCCGGCAATGGCCGCAAGGTAGGCAAGAGGCAGCGGCACAAAACCAAAGAATTCACCCAGTGGGGTGTAGGGGATGACAAGACCCAGTACGGCACAACCGACAGTGGTCAGGATCAGCCACTTGCTGGCGTGACTTTTCAGGATGCCATACCGGGAGCGGATGATGTGAATGACCAGTACCTGGGTAGCCAGCGACTCGACGAACCAGCCGGTCTGGAACAGCCCCTGGTCGGCCTTGAAGAAGTAGAGCAGCACCCCGAAGGTAAGCAGATCGAAGATGGAGCTGACTGGTCCGAAAATAAGCATAAAGTGTCGGATGAATTTAATGTCCCAGCGGCGGGGCCGCTTGATGTAGTCGTCATCCACCGAGTCGGTGGGTATGCTCACCTGGGAAAAGTCGTAGAGCAGGTTGTTGAGCAGAATCTGAACCGGCAGCATGGGCAGAAAGGGCACCATCAGGGAAGCGAAAGACATGCTGAACATGTTGCCGAAATTAGAACTGGTGCCCATCATGATGTACTTCATGGTGTTGGCGAAGGTCCGCCGGCCTTCGATGACGCCGTCCTTCAGCGCCGACAGGCTCTTTTCCATCAGAATAATGGCTGCCGATTCTTTGGCGACATCCACCGCATTGTTGACTGATATGCCGACATCTGCGGCCCTGAGTGAGGGAGCGTCGTTGATGCCGTCGCCTATGTACCCGACAACGTGGCCCTTACGCTTCAACATGAAGATAATGCGGTTCTTCTGCACCGGATTGAGGCGGGCAAATACCGCTGTAGTATCAATGACCCGCGCCAGAGCATCGTCAGTTAGCTTGTCCATCTCGGTGCCTGTTACTATCTTGTCTACCGGAATCCCGACATCCCGGCACACTTTCCGGGCTACGATTTCGTTGTCGCCGGTCAGGATTTTAACATTGACGCCAAGCCCATTCAGGGCGGCGATGGTTTCACCGGCTGTTGCCCTGGGAGGATCGAAAAAGGCCAGCAGGCCGCTGAAAATCAGGTCGGTTTCGTCAGCTGTCGCAAAGCTCTCCTGGCTGCCTTCCACCGGTTTGTAGGCCATGGCGATCACCCGGTTGCCTTGTTCGCTGTCGGCGGCAAACTGGGTCTGAATGGTATTTAAAATATCTGCAGTCAGCGGTTTTATCTCGGTTCCGTCCAGGTAGCGACTGCACCTGGGCAGCAGGCTTTCCGGCGCCCCCTTGGTAAGCAGCAGGCGCTGGTTGTCGTGGTCCACCACCACTGACAGCATCCGCCGGACGAAGTCAAAGGGTATTTCGTCAAACTTGGTATACTCTGAGGCCTCTTCCGGATGACGGTAGGCGGCAATAGCCAGATCCAGGGGGTTTTTCATCCCGCCCTGCAGGGTGCTGTTGAGATAGGCGTGCAAAAAGGCCTGACTCTCCTTGCCGTTGTGGTCGGTGCAGCTGACCAGCCGGAATTCGCCCTCGGTGAGGGTGCCGGTCTTGTCTGAACATAGTACATCCATGCTGCCGAAATTCTGGATGGCGGCCAGCCATTTGACGATAACCCCTTTGCGGGACATAGCTACCGCCCCGTTGGCCATATTGATGGTCATGATCATCGGCAGCAGTTCGGGGGTGATGCCCACCGAAATAGCCAGAGCGAACAGGAAGGACTCAAAGATATTGTGGTGCTGGAAAGCATTGATAAAGAAGATGACCAGCACCAGTACAATTATGATTTTCATCAGCATCAGACTGAATTCCCGGATGCCACGCTGGAATTCGGTCTCCGGAGGGGTAATAGCAAGGGTATGGGCGATCTTTCCAATCTCGGTTTCCTTGCCGGTGGCCGCCACAACGGCTGTCGCCATACCGCTTGTAACGTTGGAGCCCATAAATACAGCGTGGGTCATTTCGGTGATGCCGGTCTCGGGTTTTGCGCCCAGATCGGCTTCTTTGTCCGCCGGGAAGGACTCTCCGGTGAGGGACGCTTGGTTGACATAGAGATCTTTGAGGCTGATGATCCGGGCGTCACCGGGAACAATATCCCCTGCGGTCAGATAGATGATGTCCCCAGGGACAATCTCATCCAGCGGGACTTCTTGTTTGATGCCGTCTCTAAGAGCGGTGGCATGCACCGCCACTTGCCGCCTGAGGGCCGCGGCGGCTTCTCCTGAGCGGTGCTCATGATAAAACTGCAGGATGACGCTGAGCACCACCAGGACGGCAATAATCAGCGCCCCATTGACTTCCCCCAGGAAATAGGACATGACAGCCGAAATCAGCAGAATGGTCACCAGGGGGTTCAAAAACAGCCGTAAAAATGCTTTAACGGCGCTGGCGGTCTCCTGTTGCCCCAAAACGTTGCGGCCATAAATCTCAAGCCTTTTTGTCGCCTCAGCCGATGTCAGGCCCTGTTCGCCGGCGGCCAGCTGGCTGTACAACTCGGTCAATGGTTTATTCAGCAGACTCATAACGCCACCTCCTTTCACTCTGTCGGTTCAATGCTTCCGGTTGGTCATCACAAGGGCTTTTTCAAAAGATCCACCGCAGCGCAGGCCAGCAGTGCCGCCCCCAAAAGCAGCGCGTCTTCGTTGAAGTCAAAGCGGTCATCGTGGTGTCCGGCCGCCAGTTCGGTGCCGACCATGATATAGGCTGCTTTACCGCCGCGCTGCTGCACCCGTTCCATCAGATAGGTGCAGTCTTCACTGCCGCCGATATTGCCGGTCGGCAGGATGCTGGTAAACAGGCTCAGCCGCTCGGCCACCTGCCTGACTCGTTCCACCAGTTCCGGGTCATTTTCGCAGCCTGCTGCGCCGCCCATCTCGGTGACAGCCAGCTTGACGTCGTACATGGCGGCTGCGGCTTCAATGATCCGGACAGCCTCGTTGTAGACGTATTGGTTGATGGCGCTGGTGGCGCCTCTGGTTTCGAGTTTGAGCAAGGCCTTCGCCGGGATGACGTTCCGGCCGCTGCCGGCGTTCAGTACGCCGACATTGATCCGGGAGGCACCTTGACTATGACGGGAAATGGCGTGAAGGTTCAGGGCTGCGGCAGCGGCGGCCAATAGAGCATTGCGCCCTGTCTCGGGGGCTGCGCCGGCATGGGCCGGCACACCGGTAAATTCGGCGTCAAGCTTGGTGGTGGCCAGGAATCCTTCGGTCCGGCAGGCCACTTGCCCTGTCTGGCGCAGGTTAACCCCGAAGTGCATCCCTAAGATGGCGTCGACATCATCAACCACGCCTTTGACCATCATGGCCTTGGCGCCCCGCACCCCTTCCTCGGCAGGCTGAAAAATGAGTTTGACCCGGCCGGAAAGCTCGTCCTTCAAGTTTGCCAGTATTTCAGCGACTGTCAGGCCGACGGCGGTATGGCCGTCGTGACCACAGGCGTGCATAACTCCTTTGTTGACTGAGGCAAAACTTTCGTGAAAGGGACGATGCTTGGCGTCTTCGGTTTCAGTGACGTCGTTGGCATCCATATCAAAACGCAACGCCACCGTCGGGCCGGGTTTAGAAAATTGGAGAATACCCACAACACCGGTCTTGCCGCCGCGCATCTTCTCTACCCAAGCAGGGTTGGCCCCTTGTTCCACGGCCCGTTCCATATGGTGCTGTAGTTCCTTGCCTGTAGGCACACCCATCATGGCTTCGGCGGCGACAACCTCATCCCCGACCTGCACTTTGTATCCCAGTGAGGTTAAGGCATCGGCCACTGCGGCCGCGGTGCGGAATTCAGTCCAGGCCGCTTCGGCATAGCGGTGAAAATCCCGCCGCCGTTCAATGGTCTTAGCTTGTAATTTTTTCGCAAGGCTGATGATCTGTTTGTCCATTATTATTCCTCCCTATTTTGGGGCTGTTGAAAAAGTCCGGTGTTCCTTGCACCTGGCGATTTTTTAACAGCCTGGCAGTTATTTTAGGTAATCACCCAGTAATATTCCCTGTTTACAGTAAAATCAGCATAGTCACCACAGCGGCGACAATCATGCCAGGCGCGTTGCGTTTGGCAATCTCCACAGGATTTACCCCAGCCAGGGTAGCACAGACGATAGTAGCGCCGGCCACCGGCGACATGGACCGTCCCAGCGCGCCGCTGAGGAAAGCCTGGGATCCCATCTGAGTGATTTCGTAGCCAAACTGTTTGGCGTACGGAGTGATGGCCCCGTTAAAGGCCAGGGTTGACGCATCCCCTGAACCGGACAGCACCGCCACCACGAAGGGACCGAAGGTTGCCGCCAGTTTGGCGACTGATTCCGAATGTTTCATTACATTAATCAATTCGCCGGTGAGGCCAATAAGGGCCATGCCTTTGGTGAATACAGCCGCGGCGATGATGATGCCGATAACATTGCCATAAGCGTCACCCATTCCGGCAAAGAATTGCCTGGATATGTCCTGAGGCTTCTTCAGAGTCACCGCAAAGCCGAGAATAACACCGAAAATCATCGCCTGGGGCACTGTTACTTCCCACGGCAGCAGCCTGATTTTCTGGCTGCCCAGCACCAGCAGCAGCAGAGGAACTATCGGTACCATCGCTTTCAGATAGTCAACCTTGAAAGCTTCGCCGTTATCTCCCTGCAGTCCGGCTGCCTCATGACCCCGGTCCTCTTTCAGTAGCATAGCCACTGTCGTCAGGGCCACCGCCACCACTGCCGCCCCGGCCAGCGCGGCCACGGTGTGTCCCTGGATGACTGTCATGGGATCGCTGATCCCCGCCAGTTTGGCGATAAACGGATTATGGGCGTTTCCTGGATTGAAAACGCTGCCCCAGGTGCCGGCAAGCACGGCGCAGGCCGCCACAGCCGGGTAAACTCCGGCGCTGATCAGAGTAGGGATAAGGATGGCGCCCACCGCCGCCGCGCAACCGGCCGCACTCGGCAAGGCAATATTAATGGCGAAGGTCACCAACACCGTCCCGGGAATAAGGATCGCCCTGAACCTTGTGAGAAAACCGGCCAGCAGATGAACAAGATGGGCGTCGCACTTGGTCTGCTTCATAACGAAAGCAAACCCCATTACCGTGCAGATCACCGGCACCAAGCCGTTGTTCACCATCGCCGCACTGAATTCGTCGATAGCCGCGGCAGGGTTAACCGCCAGAATCGACATCACAAGACCTGACAAGAATAATACCATCCTGGTTTCATACCGCTTGACAATCGCCACGAAC
>Ga0316231_1004475_pt1 | contig 11580 bp, 9 predicted proteins | sample TBH18027metaG_FD_206002 | JGI IMG/M metagenome (GOLD analysis project Ga0316231, IMG submission 206002) | Freshwater microbial communities from Trout Bog Lake, Wisconsin, USA - TBH18027 | ecosystem: Environmental > Aquatic > Freshwater > Lake > Hypolimnion/Profundal zone | place: USA: Wisconsin...
ACAAGTACGTATTCGACATCCACGAGGGCGACGTCTATTTCTGCACCGCCGACATCGGCTGGGTCACCGGCCACAGCTATGTGGTTTATGGCCCGCTCTGCAATGGCGGCACCACGCTTATGTTCGAGGGCGTGCCCACGTTTCCCGACGCCGGACGTTTCTGGCAGATGGTCGAGAAGTTCAAGGTGAATTCCTTTTACACCGCGCCGACCGCCATTCGCGCGCTCATCCGGCTCGGCGATACCTGGCCGGCCAAATACGATTTAAGTTCCCTGCGCGTGCTCGGCACAGTCGGCGAACCCATCAATCCCGAGGCGTGGATGTGGTATCACAAGCACATTGGCCGCGGCCGCTGCCCCATTGTGGACACTTGGTGGCAGACCGAGACCGGCGGCCATCTCATCACCCCGCTGCCCGGGGTCAACACCCTGAAGCCCGGCAGCGCCAGCCGTCCTTTTTTCGGCGTGGAACCGGTGGTGCTGCGCGACGACGGCACCGAATGCAAGCCAAACGAAGGTGGCAAGCTCTGCATCAAGCGCCCGTGGCCTGGCATCATGCGCACCACTTGGGGCGACCACCTGCGCTTCGTGAATACGTATTTCTCCACGTTCAAGGACGTGTATTTCACCGGCGACGGCTGCCGCGTGGATGCCGACGGCGATTACTGGCTGCTGGGGCGCGTGGACGACGTGGTAAACGTCTCCGGCCATCGCATCGGCACGGCGGAAGTCGAGAGCGCGCTGGTGAGCCATGCGAAAGTCGCCGAGGCTGCCGTGGCGCCCATGCCGCACGACATCAAAGGCCAGGCCCTGTATGCCTTCGTGACGCTTAAAGACGGCATCGAGGAAAGCGAGGAGCTGAAAAAGGAGCTGGCTGCGCATGTGCGCAAGGAAATCGGCGCGATTGCCGTGCCGGATAAAATTCAGTTCGCGCCCGGCCTGCCGAAAACGCGCTCCGGCAAAATCATGCGCCGCATCCTCCGCAAAATCGCTGAAAACCAGACCGACCAGATCGGCGACATCACCACGCTGGCGGATCCCGGGGTGGTGGACGCGCTGGTCAAGGGAAAGCAATAGCGTGCATTTGACTAATCCATTGAATTAGTGCATTGTTTTTCGCATGAAAACAACCATGATTGTTCTCGCGACTATGATGATGGCCACGCTTTCCCTCTCGGCGGCGGATTCGCTTTACAACATTCCGCTCAAGGACATTGACGGCAAGGACACCACGCTCAAGCCTTATGCCGGCAAGGTGCTGCTCCTCGTTAATGTCGCCTCCAAGTGCGGATTCACGCCGCAATACGCCGCGCTGGAAGCGATCTATAAAAAATATCAGGATCAAGGGTTGATCGTGTGCGGTTTCCCGTGCAACCAGTTTCTTTCGCAGGAACCGGGCACGGATGCGGAGATCAAGGCCTTCTGCACCTCGAAATACGACGTGACCTTCCCGATGTTCGACAAGCTGGAGGTCAACGGAGCCAACCGTCATTCGCTGTACGTCGCGCTGGCTGGCAAAGAGTCGCCGTTTCCCGGAAACATCCACTGGAATTTCACCAAATTCCTGATCGGGCGCGGCGGGAAGATCGTGGCTCGCTTTGAGTCCAAGGTGAAACCGGATTCCCCGGAAGTGACCAAGGCGATTGAAGCCGCACTGGCGGCGAAATGACCAGAGGGTGACCTGCTGCCCAAGGCTCGATCAGTCGAACTTGCGGGTTGCCAAGCTAGATTTCGGCGTTAATTTCGCCAGACCCAATCGCCCTGTTCCCGGTCCTCGGTCCCGTTCTTGGTGCGCGCCACCGCGCCGCCATCGTCTTTTTCATTCCAGCCGACTGAATAGAGCAAGAACTTCCCGCTGGCCGCATCGGAGCTTTGCGCCGTCGGGGCATCCGCGCGCCGATAGTGCAAGGGCTGGCCACCAATGATGTCATGGGGCAGTTTCGCAATGAACTGTGGTACGAGTGCTTCGAGCGTGGTGGGATACTCGCCGTGGGCCAGCTGATAACGTTCCAAGGCGCAGACGATTAGCGCTTCGTTGACCAGCGTTTGATTGTATGCAGTGTTTTGTATTGCCTTCTTGGAGTTGGGGATTGACATAAGCGCCCACTGATTCCAAGGTGACCAATGGTTCAAACCGGCCTCAATTTCCAACATATGCTGCTCCGCGGGGCCTGGGAGTATCAAATTATTCGAGAGGTCGAAGCCGCCGAGGTTCTTCTGCGACAATCTGGCCGCGTTTACCATGTTCAGATGATACCAGCCGCGCGGCACGAGATTCAGGAGCCAGAAACTCGGGTCTGTCAACTTCGCCCAGAAATTGGTGGAGGCCTGCCGGGAAAGCAACCTTTGTAATTCGGCCGGCGTGGATATCTCCAGTGTCTGGGCGGAAGCCGCGACCTCATCTCGAAACGCTTCCTCCACCCAGGGAGGCAAACTGATTCCCTCGAGTTGCGCCTGCAAAGCCGTGAGTTGCGGCTCCTGCCACGAGTGCCAGCGCAGGCCGCTGGCGATGGCGTTCACATAAAGTCCGGTGATGGCCACATTGATCATCGCTTCAACCAGGGTTTCCGGTTTGCCGGTGGGCGGCTTCTCCAGAATCCGGCATAAGTCATGTATCAAAGTCAATTCGCGCAGCGCCTGGTCTGGTTTGCCCAACAACAGTTCACATTGTGCCCGTTGCTCGAGCATTTGGGACACGCTTCGCATCATCACGAAATTTGGGATGGGGATCTGGTACGGCCGGAAGTAATCGCCCGGGATGATCGCGCCAGGCCGTTTCAGTGCCTCGCGGACTTCTTCGAGCGCAGTGCCAAATTGGTCGCTCCATTTCAAATAATCTGCCGCTGGCGTGGCATGGACGTCCCCCAGCAAAATGTCGAACACGCCTTTGGTTGCAGTCGCTGCGATTTGCAAATGGCCCAAGTTGGTGGCCAAGTCCCGGGGGATCAGGTTTTCTAGATTGGCCGCCGAAAGTTGCGCGTCCGCCTGCAACCAAACGCGCGCCGGCGTCAAGTTGCTTAATTGCAATTCGGAGAATTTGAAGCCGGCGGACCCCTCAACAGAGCGGCCAATGTTTTTTTGCATTGAGTCGCGAATGTCCGCCGGGGCGGCAGGATCGTTTAAGCTAAACACCCGACTGTTTCCACCCTGGCCGACACCGACGGCAGCCGTTGGCGACACCATGATGTTTGCCAACAGCAAGGGATTGGTTTTGGTGTTGGCGAATATGGGAAAGGCATTGGTTCCGTAGGAAATCAAGAACCATGAACAATGCGATGCCCTTTCGGATTCCGCATCGGATTGGGCTTTTTTGAATCGTATCAGAATATTGGTGCTGGCCGTGAAAAAATTCTGGTCGTCTGGAATCGGCGGCGGCAGGTATTTGTTCCAATTCATCTCCAGGCCGCTGGCTTCCAACTCGGCCTTGCATTGCTCCCATGCGCGTTTGCCGCGCCAATCCTCCTCCAGATAGAAAATCGCGGCCAGGGTGGCGAAAACGGCCGTGCCGACCAAGAGCCGGCCGAAGTTGTGGCGATTGCACGACCAGCGGCCCACCAGCCAGGCGCACATTGCGGCGGACGCCCCGAGGACGGCAATCAAAACCTGCTGCCAATACCAAGGTCTCCGGCTGCCGGGCGACATCAAATCGGCGACCAGTATCAGCAGGCCAATAACGGAGAAGAAGATCAGCCAAGCCAGCAGAGCGCGCGACATCCGCTGGCCCGGGCTGTTGTGTGGGGATTCGTTCATGTTGATCTTAGGTGTTCAATAGCATTACGCGTTCCGTCCGGGGTCTGGGTGAAAAAAACTTTGGTCGTTCCGCCTCACGTGGCGCGGAATGATCCGCCAGCAACTCGGCCAAAATATTCTGCCGGTCCTTGAAGGCCATGAGCATCTCCTGCGTTGGCGGTGAAGACTTCCGCGCCAGTGTTTGTGAATGACCCTGCAACGAGAGTTTGTCCATGAAGATCAGCACCCACACCACGGCTAGCACCGCCCACACCCGGCGGTATGGCCAGATCACGTCCAGAAACCATTCGCGGATGGCCATTCCGTCGGAGCGTTCACTGGATGTTGGGTGTTCGATGTTGGGTGTTGGGTGTTTCCCGGGTTCATGGCCGGGGTGAGGGCGGGCTTTCTGCATACTAATTCCGCCCTTTGGATTCATGGTGAGTTGGCGAATTGGTTCCATCCTGCCTGCCTCTTGGACCGCCCTGGCCCAGCGAATCTGCACCGCTTGCCCCGGCTGAACGCGTGCAAAATCCTTCTCCCAATTCGACAACGATGTCGTCACAGACTCGAGCTCTGCAAGTTGTCTCCGGCAATCCGGGCACGTCGTGAGGTGGAGTTTGAGCTGCTCCCGCTCTGGCTCCGGCAGCACGCCACTGGCCAGAAGGGAGATGTTCCGCCGATACCGTCCGCACTGATGGAAGGGCCAGCTCATCCTATTGGCTTTGTGGTGGGTGATGGGAAAACGCTTGAGAGCTGGCGCACTCCAAGACGCTGGCGCGTGACGCCAACCCTGCACTTTGGGCCAGCATTTTCTTGGGATTGCCAAATCGCTTTCATATCTGTTTATCCCCTGATTCGCCGGGAAGGTTCATTTTCATTTTGCGCAATTTCTCCAACGCATGATGCAGTCGGGATTTTATCGTGCCCACCGAACAGCCGAGCACCGCCGCCATGTCCGGCAGCGAGGCATCTTCGAAGAAACGCAGCAAAATGACCTGACGATGCTTTTCGGGCAGCAGGGCAATGCCTTGGCGCAATTGGGTGCCAGTTTCGTTTTGCGCCATGGTTTCCGCCGGGGAAGGTTCCGGCGATGGTAAATTGGCCTGCTGTTCGTGGAGATTTTGGGCGTCAAAAAACGGCAGCCAGGCCAGCGCAATAGGCCGGCAGTGCGCCCGGCGCAGGGATTTGCGATGGCGATGCAGCAGAATGGCATATAGCCAAGTGGACAGCCGGCACGACTGGTTGTAGCGCGGCAGGCTTTTCCAAGCCCCGACCAACGTCTCGGAAACAAGGTCTTCCGCCGTGCTCACATCGTCGGCCAGCGCGATGGCTTGGCGCAGCAGGCGGGCTTGCAGCGGCTCAGCCAATCGGCAGAAGGCCTCGGCATCTCCCGCGCCGGCGCGCGCAAGCAGTTCCCGGTGGTCTGATTGTTCAAGTTGGTCGTCCGTAATGACCATGTAAGGATTAATCCCCGCGCCGGGCGGAAAGGTTCAAACAATATTCGGGGAAACTTTCAACCTGCTTCCGGCGCTGACGCGATCCCCGCCGACCAAAGGTTTGCGGTGTGTTGCTGGTTCTGCCACCCGCTGCGCGCCGGCCTTGGTCGTCGACCGATCTCCCTGTGCAGCGTACTGCATGGCCCATCACGCATCACACATCACGGGCCTTTCTGTGCTTGTCACCGGTCACCCCGCACTTGTAATTTTTTTGGCAATGCGACGCGACGGTTTGTTGGTTACAAGTCTATTGCTGCTGCTGCTCACACTCACATTGGCCTGTTTCTGGCCGGTGGGTTCCCTGGGGTTCATTGGCTATGATGATTACGATTACGTGTACCAAAATCCCGCGGTGCGCTCGGGTCTCAATTTCGACAGCATCGCCTGGGCGTTCAGCGGAGCCCATGCGGGGAACTGGCATCCCATCACCTGGCTTTCGCACCTGCTGGATTGTGAACTGTTTGGGCTGAATCCGCAGGAGGAACATTGGGTGAATCTGGGATGGCACGCGGTCAATACCCTGCTGCTTTTCTGGTGGCTCTGCGGATTGATGTGCCGCCGTGCGGATGTCCCGGCGAAGCAAGGCGCCGCGCGCTGGCGCAGTTTTTTTGTGGCCGCCTTGTTTGCCATCCATCCTTTGCATATCCAGTCAGTGGCTTGGATTTCGGAACGCAAGGATGTCTTGAGCGGCTTTTTCTTCCTGCTCATACTGCTTGCCTATACCAGCTACGTTCAAAAAGCAGAAAGCAGAGAGCAACAAGCAGAAACCGGCGGACGATTTCCATCCTCCATTTTCCATCTTCCATCCTCCATGCTCTATCTTCTGGTCGCCGTCCTCCTGGCCTTGGGCCTGATGGCCAAACCCATGCTGGTGACGGCACCCTTCGTGTTGCTGCTGCTTGATTTTTGGCCGCTGCAGCGCTTGGCGACTGATCCGCCCGCGCCGGCCTCCGGCGGGACAAACGCTGCCCGTTCTCCGTTCTCCGCCCTCCACTCTCCGATTTTTTGGCGGCTGGTGATGGAAAAGCTTCCCCTGTTTCTGCTTTCTTTTGCTTCCTGTCTGGTCACGCTGTGGGCGCAAAGCTCCAGCGGTGCGATGGGTTCCATGCAGACGACCTCACTGTGGGGACGATGCCTCCATGCGGTGGTGGCGTACAGCCGCTATCTCGAAAGAATGTTCTGGCCGGTGGATTTGGCCATCTATTACCCGCTTTCATTTGCTGATCCGCAGGCCCTGGTCGTCTTGGGTTCCCTGCTTTTGTTGAGCCTGTTGTTCTTGGCGGGCATCCGGCGGCGGCAAGCCCAGCCTTGGCTCCTGGTCGGCTGGGTCTGGTTTGTTGTCATGCTGTTGCCGGTGATTGGTGTGGTGCAAGTGGGGCTGCAATCCATGGCCGACCGCTACGCGTATCTGCCGTCCATCGGCCTGTTCATTGCGGTGGTTTGGGGCGCGGCGGAGATGGCCGCCGGCTCCTTTGCCCGGCGCGCGCTCATGACGAGTTTGGGCGCGGCCTGCCTCGTGGCTTGCGGTTTGGACAGCCGGTATCAACTGGGCTTCTGGCGGAACAACATCACGCTGTTTCAACACGTGGTGGAGGTGTCGCCGAAGAACGATTACCTGGGGTATTTTTATCTGGGCATTTCCCATGGCGAACTGGGTCAATTGGAGGACGCCGCGCGCTGTCTGCGGTTGGCGCTGGACGCCAACCCGGATTTCGAACTGGCCCGGAGCCGGCTGGGCAATGTGCTGTTGCTGCAGAGGAACTACGGGGCGGCGGAGCCCTTTTTGGCAGCGCAGGCCAAAAGCCATCCGGATAACTTTGCCGCCCGGGTGACCTTGGGCATGGCACTGGCCGGGGAGCGGAAATATGCCGCCGCCCAGTCGGAATTTCAGGCCGCCCTGCAACTCAACCCCAATGAGCCAACAGTGAATCGCCTGTTTGCCGCCAATGCTCCGAAAGCCGATGCGGAACAGGCCTTGAACGCGCTCGCCGGCCAGCTTTCCGCCAATGGCACGCCGGAAATTCACGTTCGCAGCGCCCAAGCGATGTCCGTGGTGGGACGCTATGCGGAAGCGGTGCAACAATACCGGCAGGCGCTGACGCAGAGGCCGGATTCCATCGAATGTCTGAATAACCTCGCCTGGCTCCTGGCTACTTGTCCCGATTGCGCGGTTCGCCGTGGTTCCGAGGCGGTGTCGCTGGCCCAACGCGCCTGTGAGTTGACCCAGTATCAGCAGACGGTTTTGTTGGGCACCTTGGCAGCGGCCTGTGCCGAGGCCAGCCAGTTTGACGACGCCATCCATCATGCCCAAAAGGCTTGTGACCTGGCGGCGGCAGCGGGTGAAACCGAATTGCAGGAGTTGAATCAGAGACTTCTGGTGCTGTACCAGAAGCGCCAGCCCTACCATGAAAGTTCCGAGACGCCTATCCCGGGCGGCGATCAACGATAATCCGGACAACTCGCCCACCCGGCGCGCAGCGCGTGGGGGACAAGCGGCGCGTGGCGAACCTCCGGTGCGTGGGCGAGAATGCGGGTAGCGCCGGATGTCTTCGGCGCAACCTTGGGCGTTGAGCCGGAATTCCTTGGGGATTCGAGCACGGAACAAGGAGCTTCCCATGAACCTCAATCTCATCCGTGCGATAGCGATGGCTTTAGCACCGCAAGTGTCTCTTGAAGTTCCCGTTTCAAGGAGTGACCCCCTGAAAACCCCGAGCAAAGGCGCACCCCGGCGACTTACAGCGGCTGATTTACAGACCGTTTTCATTCGTGGTTCCCAGGCGTTTTCCCTCCGCGCCCTCTGCGGCTCTGCGCGCGCCCCTGTTTCTTCTTTTGAAGGCGGACCAGAGCTCGCGCAGAGCCGCGGAGGACGCAGAGAAGAAGCAATAGAGATAGCCACTGGTTTTGGCGGCCGATGATTTCCAGCATCGTGACGTTCATGGCTGGTGATCAGGTCCGATAGGACGAGCCCCCCGCCAGGTGGCGCGGATCTGATTTTTTGCTTGTTTATGAATTCCAGTGGCTGTATTAGCTCTCGAACCTAAATCAATATTATGGGCTCCATCTTTATCGGCTGTGTCATTGGCTTCATTGCCTGGTTTCTGGTCCGTTACCTCTTTGCCGGGATTTACACCGTGAACCAGAACGAGCGCGGGGTGAAAACCAGCTTTGGCCGCGCCGAGCGGGTGGGGGACGCCATGACGGCGCAGGATCCCATCGCTGAACAATTGAACGAGGAGGAAAAAGAGCGCTACAACTATCCGCAGGTGCGGGTGATTCCGCCAGGCGGGCCGTATTTCAAGTGGCCGTGGGAGAAAGTGTATAGAGTCTCCATCGCCACGCAAACGATGAACATGGCGTACGACCCGGAAAGCCCCGAGGCCAATTACCAAGGCACGTTACTCGAAGCCGTGACCAAGGACCAGCTCAACACCGGCTTGAAAGGCCAGATTCGCTGGCACATCTCCGAAAAGAACCTCTATGCCTACCTGTTCGGCGTTAAGCATCCCATCACGCACGTTATGGGTTATTTCGTGTCCATTTTGCGTGAGCGCATTGCCACCTTTGAGGCTCCGACCGGCGCCACGAAGACCGGTGATCCTTCGGCGCTGCACAACCTCGCCGCCACGGCGGTCATGGGTATCTCCATCAACGACCTGCGCAAGAATCTGAGTGACATCAATGACCACATGGACCGCGAATGCCTTGGCTCGGCCGCGCGCTACGGCATTGCGCTGGATGCGTCGCTGATCACGGGGATTGACCCGCCGCCGGAGGTGGAATCGGCGCTCGCGGCCATCAATACGGCCTACAACCAGGTGTCGTCGGACATCAGCCTGGCGCAGGCGGCGGCCGACCAGAAGATCGTGCAGTCCAAACGCGCTGTCGAGATCGAGACGCTCAAGGCGCAGGCCGAGGTGCAGCCCATTGTCGCCCTCGCGGAACAGCTGACCACTTTGAAGTCCAAGGGCGAGGGCGCGCTGGACGCCTACGTGCGCAATGTGCGCTTGAAATTATACAGCGAGGCGAAAACCGTGATCCTGGAGGCCGGCCATGAATAATCCCTTCGCGCTATTTTTCCTCGCGGCCATCATCACTTTCGCCGGCATGTTCATCCTCGCGCCGTTGTTTTTCGGCGTCGTGCGGCAGCTTGGTTTCTACACCATTGTCGAGGAACGGCAGTGCAAGGTCTATATGCTGTTTGGCAAAGTGGTGGCGGTGATTGACCAGCCCGGCCTGCACTTGCTGCTGTTCAAGCTGGGCCTCAAGGCGCCGATGGTGAATTTTCTCGGCAAATGTTACACACTGGATTTGCGCCTCGACCAGGAATATCTCCGCAGCACCGCGGTGAATTCAGAGGAAGGCGCGCCCATGGGCATCGGCATCTGGTACGAAATGGTGGTGAGCGACCCGGTGGCGTATCTGTTCAAGAACGCCGACCCGCGCGGCTCGCTGGCGGCCAACGTGGGCAATTCCACCGTCCGCTGCCTGAGCAACATGAAGTTGGCCGACATGCTCCAGAACCGCCATCCCATGAGCCTGACGGTGCGCACGGAAGTTTCGCCGCAATCGCAGGCCTGGGGCTACAGTCTTGGCTCGGTCTATATCCGCAAGGTCCACTTTCGCGACGCCGGCATGATCAAGCAGATCGAGGAAAAGGTGGTGAACCGGCTGCGGCAGGTGACCGCCGCCATCAAGCAGGACGGCACGAACCAGGTGAACATCATCGCCAGCACGGCGGAACAGCAGGCGGCGATTGAATTTGCCAAGGCGGCGGCCATGCGCCCGCAGATCGTCGGCCAGGCGCTGCAAAAGATTTCCGAGGATTCGGACATTTCGCATGCGTTGTTCAAGGTGCTGGAAACGCAGAACATCATTGCCGGCGAGGCGGCCATCACTTTGATTCCGAAAAATGCGACCATGCTTGGCGAACTGGTCGCCAGCGCGCAGGCACCCAAGAGAATACCGGTAAAATAGGGTGGCGTGCTTGAAAACGACGAACCTGCATCACACGCTTTCCAGTGGTTGTTAAGTGTCATGGCCACGTCCTTGCAAGAGGCTGCTGTTTGGTTTGTTCTTGCGGTAGGCATTGCCCTTCTCGGGTGGTTCGTAGTTCTACCACACGTTTTCTATTCCGGACCGGTAGTCCGAGATACACCAATGATGCGTGAGATTAGTGCGATGTACCACATTTGTACCAAGCTTCGGCATTATGCGGACGAGCATCACGCATTTCCATCCGGTAGCGCATCTGGGAAGAGCGTGGATTCGTTGGTTGCGGCGGGCATCCTATCGGTTGACGATGCTGTTTATATGCGTGAGTACCAGATTGAATTTCGCGGATTTGATCCGAGTCGGATTGGCCCTGACATCGTTGTTATGGAGACGGTTTTTAGGAACACCAAGACGCCATGCCGCATTGTTGGATACAGCGACGGTAGCGTTGTCAGATACGATTTGAAAAACACGCATTGATACCTGTCTGATACGTGGCGAGGATGCTTCGCCACTGTGGCATACTGGGTACGTTTCTCCCCTTCCTCGTTTTGCGGAGTCAGCGGCGCAATATCTGCAGGCGTTGGCAGCGTACGGAGCGCCGGCTTGCAGCCGGCTTACACCGCCCAAGTGCCCGGTTGTGTTCCGATTTGAAGAACGGCCACGCACCTTGTGACCGGACGCACAAAGCCGGTCGCAGACCGGCGCTCCAGCGGTGGGCAATCTCGGGGCAACCCCGTATCACATGCGTCCTGCCTGCGGGGTTGCCGAGCGTATGGAACTGGTGGCGAGACGCCGCCAGAACCCGCAGCCGGGGACGGCTGCGCTACTATTGTGCCGATTCCGCCAGCAATTTGGCGACGACCTTTTCCACGTTTTGCGGCTGCAAGCCGATGCTGCGCACAACGCCTTTGCGATCCACCACCGCGTAGGTCGGGTAATAATGCACCTGCCACGCTTTTTCCGATTTCAGCTCCGGATCGCTGGCGGTGGGATATTGAACGCTCAGCGTTTTCACCAAATCAGCCATTTTCTCCTGGCCGCGGCTGGAGGTGCAGACGCCGATAATCACCAAGCCCTGGTCCTGGTATTTCTTCAACATTGCGTTGTTGTGCGGGATGGCCGCCTTGCACGGTCCGCACCAGGTCGCAAAAAAATCCACAATGACGACTTTGCCTTTCAGGTCGGCGGGTTTCAGCTCGCCATTGATCCACCCGGTGACGCTAAGCTCTGGCATCGGCTTGCCTTCCAAGGCGGCGTGGTTGGCGCGATTCTCCGGCTTGGTGTCCCAGGTCCAACTGTCGGGAAATTCGCCGGCGGCAGCGGTGAAGGCGCCAAGCAGGACGGAACAAATGGTGAGG
>Ga0316231_1004477_pt1 | contig 11579 bp, 6 predicted proteins | sample TBH18027metaG_FD_206002 | JGI IMG/M metagenome (GOLD analysis project Ga0316231, IMG submission 206002) | Freshwater microbial communities from Trout Bog Lake, Wisconsin, USA - TBH18027 | ecosystem: Environmental > Aquatic > Freshwater > Lake > Hypolimnion/Profundal zone | place: USA: Wisconsin...
ACATCGACGCTTCATCCGCCCCTGGTCGAGTTCACTCTGGACGCTCCGATATCGGGGATGTCCGCTGAAAAGAATGGCAACTTTGCGCGAACAACGGTCTTCAATGCCGACAGGGCCGGATCGGGGTTCGTCGTTCGAAACTGCACGTTCAAACCTCAGCGTCATGACGCGGCGCTGGTCTATGCGCCACACGGTATTCTTGAAAACAACACGATCGACGGCGGGCACGGTTTTATTCTCGGGAATGCGTTATGGTGCAATGAGGGTCCGATTCCCGGAGATATCGTCATTCGCGGCAACACATTCAATCAGAGCGAGGGCATTCAGATTACGGCCGACTGCACAAAGCCGTCGGCGCGGCCGGTCGAAAATATCGTTCTCGACGACAACCATTTCGTGAACGGCGTTCGGACATCGCTCTTGCTGAGCAATGTCCAGCATCTTGTAATCCGCAATACATCGATCACAGACAACGACGGCGCTGCGCGCGATTATCCGCCGATTTCCCTCGACAACTGCTCGGACATTGAGTTCGACGCGCCTCTCGCAATCTGGGACCAGAGCGATCGTCTGTCCTGTCTGGCGTCATTTGCCCATATGACTCCAGCGGATATTGCCAGTGTCAAACTCGATTGGAACAAAGCCACGGTAAAAGCGGCTTTAAGCCCGAGCCGTTACCAGCAGGTCAAATAGGGCATCGTCCTAAGAATGCGCAACAAACAAATGGAACTGTTCGCTATTATTGGCTGCCTCTTGGCTGCCTTCAACTGTTGCGGCGCCGTAGCCGGCGATATCGATGTCGGCGACTGGCACACTGCAGGTGTCTGCTTTGGAAAAGGACCAGCCAGCAGGCTGGAATTGGACTGGCTTAAGCTGTACGCGGAACCTGTGCCTACAAGCGGCCTGCTCACATCGCCGAAGTTCAGTATTACGGAGCCCTATATCAACCTGCACGTCCGCAAAGGAGAAAAACTCCACGGCACGGCGCAGCTTGTACTGGTAGATACGGGGACAACCAGGCGAGACAACGTTATCCGCACATCGCCCCGGCCAGCCACTCAGACCAGCGACTGGTTCACCTGGGATGTTCGCGATTACGTGGGAACCAGCGCGTATATTCAATTGTACGACATCTCCTCTGCCGACAGCGTAAACTTGGAAAAGGTCGTTCTATCGGACAAGCCGATGCAGGATCTCACATGGCTCAGCGAAGTGCGGCCCACGATCGATGCCGTCAATGCCAACCGCGAGAGAATTGCACAGGACCCATACCGGCCCGTTTATCACATGGGTGCGCCATGCGGCAGGTCATGGGATATGAACGGCTGTGTTTATAAAGAGGGATATTGTCACAACATCTACCTGACTGTTCCCACAGGGCTGCCGGCGTGCATGTCGCATCTGCGATCGCGCGATCTCGTGCATTGGGAGCAGCTTCCGCCGGCGATCTGGGCATCGACTGCCATCGGCGAAGCGGACATCTACTCGGGAGACGCCATAATCGGTCCGGACAACAAAGGCTATATTTTCTACACCAGCGTAGGGATCGACAGGACGCCCGTTTTTACTGCCAGGATCGGATTGGCAGTGAGCCAGGACTCCGACTTGATAAGCTGGACAAAAGAAGATCAGCCGATTGTTACCCCGCTGAGTATTCCCGTCGAGACAAGGCACATGCGCGACCCGTTTGTCTTTCAGGAGCGCGGCAAATACTACCTGGTCCTCACAGGCGAGATCCTCAAGGATCGATACAAAATGGCCTTTTCGAATACGCCGAATTGGCCGGCTGAAGTAACCACCGGCGCGTTCTTCCTCTTCTCTTCGGACAACTTGCGCCAGTGGACCTACGTAGGTATGCCGCTTACCGCGCAGGACGTTGAGCTTTGGAACGGCCCTCTGTGGGAGATGGGCATGCTCATCAAGTTCGGCGACAAGTGGCTGTTTACTGCAGGCGGCAAGGCCTATTACACGGGCAAAATGGATCTGCAGAAGGGCAAGTTCTTGCCGCAGCGACAGGGAACCATTACCTGCGGCACGTTCTACGCAGCGCGCCGGATGCTCGATCCGCAAGGTCGCTGCATCGTGTGGGCGCCGGAACACTGCGGGTTCACAGGCCCTGAACATGTTCGTGGATTTAGCGGGTGGGAATCGATGTACTCCCTGCCTCGCGTGTGGACGTTGGACCAGGATGGACGCCTTGTTCAAACCGTCGCCTCGGAGATCGAAGCGCTACGCGGCAAGCACACGTCTCGCAAGAACATGCCAGTCGACTCGCTAAGTACAATCGACGATGCCGCCGGAAATACCATCGAGATTTCGGCGGATCTCGAAATCGGTACGGCCAAGACTTGCGGATTGGAACTGCGGCGCTCGCTGGATGGCAGCACCGGCATGCGGGTCTCATTCGATGGAAGCAGCGTGTTCGTTGAGTCCATTGGCCAGGATATGTTGATTGGACCCGAAAAGAAGGCGGAGTGGTGGGCCACCAAAATCCACGTTCCCGTCAACCGCCCTTGCGATGGGAAGGCCAGACTTCACATCTTCCTCGATAAGGGTCTGATGGAAATGTTCGTTAACGATGACGTCACGTTCGAGCGGCCGATCGAACACATTCCTCTGGGTTACACAGGGGTCGCCGTATATTCGCAAGGCGGCACCGCCAATCTCCGATCGCTGGACGTCTGGCAAGAAAATCCCATCAGTGTTAAGTATGCGCCGCTCCAAGTACCGGGCGCATAGTCTACAAATCGAAAATAGGCACTTTCTATTCTAGCGATAAATACTTATTTTAGGCTCACAAGAAGTTCTTGCGCACATGGCAGTCACAGGGTATACAGTTTTTGCGTGATACGTATCACGCATGAGGATACTTATGGTGACAATGCGGGATGTCGCGCTCAAAGCCGGCGTCCGCCCTCGAATACCGGCAAAACAGGCTCGCCAGAGCCATTGTAACCGGGAACAGCCGCGTGCTCGGGAGCGCCACCTGCATGGTAGGCGACAGACAGGTCTACGGCCGGGTCTTCGTGGGCACGGGCTGGCGTGGCATATTGTATGGAGCCATAGCCGTGCCAGGATCGTCGTCAAACGCTAACCCATAACGCTTTCCGACGTCATGATATAACTCACCAGAACCATCGAACTCTACGCACTGATAAAATCCAAAAAAATATTTCCAGAGGATATTGACAACAGATCCATTGTGTGCTAACATGAATTATACAGCGCTGTATTAGATTATACGGTGATACATACAGCGCTGGATAGACCAAAATGATCACATTGGATGATGTTGCAAAAAAGGCTGGCGTATCTGCCTCCACCGTGTCGATTGTCGTTAACGATCGAAAGGTCCGAGGTGTGAGTATCTCGCCTGCGACTCGCGAAAGAGTGCTTCATTTTGCCCGCGAGATGGGCTATACCCCTAATGGTCTGGCGCGAGCTATGGCGACCGGCAAGAACAGGGTGATTGGCCTCATCAAAGACGATGTCTCAACCGAACTCGCTATGAGGATCATGGTAGGCGCCCAAACCGAATGCGAAAAATCGGGCTATTTGATCAAGCCATTTCAATTACCTGACCTATCGGACTGTCACGATGTGGCCGAAAGATGCCTCAGTCAGCGTGTTGCTGGAATCATCCTGATTAACTTGCCCGACGATGCTGCCAAGTACATATGGGAAAAGGCCTCATCCTCCAATGTGCCAGTCATTATGCTCGATCAGCTACCGGTCGAGGATTTCGGAGTTCGGATCACATCCGATGACGAAATGGGCGTCCGCCTCATGTGTGACCATCTGATAAAGATGGGGCACCACAGGATTGGGTATATAGGCGGCGATCCAGGCAATAACCTGTCCAACATGCGCAAGGAATACGTTCGCGCGGCGATGGACGAGAGAGGTGTGCCAGTATTCGAACAAGACATCCATGACGGATCATGGGGCGATCCCGAGCCCGTTAATGTATCTGTCGGAAAGCTGCTCGGTCGTCCAGATCAAGACAGACCAACAGCGCTCTTCTGCGCAGGTGACGCTACCGCAATGATGGCTATTCGGGCAGCCCGTCGCATGGGTTTCGATTTGCCGCGCGAGATATCGATCACTGGATATTCCAATGCACGCTATGCCTATTTATGCGATCCGTCATTGACAACCGTAGCACAAGACTTTGAAGGGATGGGACGGACGGCCGTAAGATACCTTCTGGGTAGCGCAAACGCCAGTGGAAGCACTGTCGTTCGAATACCTACCAGCCTCGTCGTCCGCGAATCCGTTGGCGTCGGGCCATTTTACAACCATTAGACTTTATCAAGGAGTTAGTGATGAAACACAAAAAAGCGTTTACATTGATAGAATTACTCGTCGTTATAGCGATTATCACTATATTAGCAGCAATTCTGTTTCCTGTCTTCGCGACGGCCAGAGAAAAGGCGCGCCAGACGACGTGTGCTTCAAATGAGAAGCAACTTGGTTTAGCGTATGTCCAATACACGCAGGACTACGACGACAACTATCCATTCACGTACATCCAAAACAACGGATCATCAGGGGCGGGATGCACGAACAACTATAACACGCTGGCCGAATGGGATCAGATCATCTATCCCTATGTTAAATCAAACGCCGTTTTCGCATGCCCAAGCGACACTCAAAAACGCCAAACCTGGATGTCGACGTCAATCCGTAGTTACATGATTCCGACATCTCCCTACTTCGGAGATACGACATTCTTTAGCGCCGGCGTTATAACCTCGGATGGCTGCTTCAAGGAGGGAGTCAGTCCGATCATGGGCAAGATAGACGCGCCGGCCGAAGTAATCATGATTGCTGAATGTCCCCAACTCAACAACATGATATCTAGTGCATCCTTCAATGCCGGACCCACTCAGGTCTGCGCGCCGGTTTCGAGCCCGACTTGCAATTGGGGCGCGACAAGTGGCCAGGCGCAAATATCGGGAGGCGTTACTCAGCCGTCGCATACCAGCGGATGGAACTACGTTTTTGCTGACGGGCATGTAAAGTACCTTACGCCAACTCAGACAATCGGTACCGGACTGAATAACAGCGGCAAGGGCTACCGTATGGACGGCACAACCCAATATACATGCTCGGTAACATTGCCATGCGGATATTGGACTCTGCGCAACGACGACTAATCCTGAGGAATCCAGAAATAATGCGTCAATTAGGATTGATATTAGGCGTCGTTAGCGCACTGTTGTTTTCGCCAAGCGTACACGCAGACGGCTTTGGATTGGCTCTTCAACCAAACGGGTCCATGAGGGCCGCCGGAATAAGTCTGGCGCTGGGGCTCCAAACGGACGCCGGAGTGCGTGGGGCGAGCGATCTATCCGTTGATTCCGGATACCCAAAAGCAACTGCCGACACCTGGCAAACGCAGGGCCGCCTCGTCCTGCCGTCGGGCCAAACGCTGCGCGTAAAGGAAACCATCCATCGGCTGGACCCGGTGACCTATGCCGTCGATTACACTATCACGGCCGATCAAGACGTGCCCGTCAAGTGGATGGCGGTAGTAGCGAACCTTCCGGCCGCTGACTACAGGAACAAGTCTATCGGCTACAACGGCGTGGCATTGCCGCTGCCGGAGGCTCCAGATGGCGCGATCGTCAAAGACAGTTGGAAATCGTCTATCAGCGCGATCGATATCCCGGTTTCAGCCGGCAATGTCCAATTGAAAGGCTCTCTCAATTCATGCATTGTCGACGCTCGGTCCTGGGGACAGCCGCAGTTTGAATTTCGCTTGTTGCCAACCCATTGGACGGGTTCCTTCAATCAAAGCTCTCTCTCCTTTACACTGGTGGTCCCGCAAGCAGGAGGCGCGGCGCCCTTGCCCGCATCGGATAGCGGATCGTTGCAGCAAGACGACAACGGGTCGTTCACCTTCGCCTCGACCAAGTTTGGACTCTTGTTGCAAGGGGCGGGTTTCGTAAAAGGCGCCGCCAACGTGAACGTGGACTCTGGATTTCCAACTCAGAGTGGAAACACATGGGAAACGCAAGGTTTTGTCGCCCTGCCCGATGGACAGGCCGTTCACCTGACGGAAAGGATTACCAAACAGGCTCAAGGATACGCTGTCGAAATCAAACTGACCAGTCCCACGCCCATCAAGGCACAGAATACCGCGCTCGTGGCCGCGCTTCCATCAAGCTTTTATGCCGGTAAATCTATCTCTTACAATGGCGGGGCAGAATCACTGCCTGTGACCGTGGGGCACGCGATGATCCCGGCGCATTGGAAAGGCGGCATCAGCTTCATCGATATTCCGACCCCGAATGGCGGAGTGCGATTGAGCGGCAATCTGACTTCCGGCGTGGCGGATGAGCGCAACTGGGGCGTGCAGCAATTTGGCCTGCGGTTGATGTTCAATCGCGTGCCAGCGGACCTGTCCGGGTTCACGGAGGCGACCCTGAAGTTCTCCATCAGCACATCGGGCGAGGCGAGAATGAGCCCCCCTTATCTGCCGGGTTCCGACGGCAGCGTTCGAGTGCCGCTCAACTTGAGCGCGTGGGATTTGCCGCCTCCCTGGGCGGCCGCAACGGCGGTCGAGCCGGGCATTGAGCCGAACAACCCTGTCTTCAAAATTGTAAGCTACCATGCGGATTGGGGATACCAGCCAACACTTCTCATCTTGTACCCGCGCGAGATAGCGCGGGTAGTTTTTTTTGGTCGGATCAAGGCGACGAAGGTCACTGCAGGCCCCCAGTTCTATATGATGGCCCAGGCCCATATTCAATTCCTGGACGACCGGGGTGAAATGGTTGGAGACTGGCCCGCGGGAACGAATGCTACGGGTACTACCGACTGGATTCCGTTTAAGCAAGATCTCACGTGCCCCAGGGGGACGCGTGTCGCCAAGCTGATCGTCGGGCTTTGCATGTCAACGGGTACCGCCGCGTTCGACGGAATGCAAATCAAGGCTTACGACCAAGACGGCAATGTCGTTGCGCCCATCCCCACCCCAAAGGAAGTCCGAACAGACACAACCGGGTGGTGGCAGTTTTCCCCTGGACAGGAAGACACCACACGCCCATTGGTCATCGACATGAGTCAGTATATCCCGGCCCCCGCCGGCAAGTTTGGGTCCGTTACGGTCCGCGACGGCCACTTTGCCTTCGCCAATGGCAAGCGAGTGAAATTCTGGGGCGCAGGGGCGGCTAATTGGTGTCCCGCCAAGGCCGACAGCGATCGCATTGCTCAAACGTTGGTCAGAGACGGCGTCAATCTGGTGCGGTTTCACGGCATGGATGCTCAAAATCGCCCGGAATCGATTTTCGACCCGACTTCCGATAGGACCGATCGGCTCGATCCCGTCAAGCTGGATCGCATGGACTACCATTTCGCCAATTTGAAAAAGCATGGGGTTTATGTAGACCTGAACTTGCTCACGAAAAGGCGATATTTGCCGGGCGATGGCGTGATGGACTCGGACAAGCTTCCGGAAGGCGGCAAGTGCGCCGCCCTGTTCGATCGGCGTCTCATCGACTTGCAGAAGGATTACGATCGACTTCTGTTGACACACGTTAATCCTTACACGAGGCTGGCCTACAAAGACGATCCGGCTGTCGCATTGGTCGAGATCATTAACGAGACAAGCCTGTTTAATCTGCGCTTCATGGGAGGCATTCCCGCCTCCTACGAAAACGAGCTGAACGATCAATTTAAACAGTGGTGTGCACAGAATAGCGTAACCCAACCAGCGGACCCGATCGTCAAGCTCCTCGACCGCAAGACGCTCGAAGCGGTCCGGTTTGCATCTTTCGTGGAGTCTTCTTACTACCACGAGATGTATGACTATCTCAAGAAAGACATTGGGGTGAAGGCGCTGGTCACCGGGACCTCGTTCGCCCATGAAGTCGACGAAAAGCGGATTGCAAATCAAATGGATTTTGTCGATGCGCACGCCTATCATGACAATCCGTCCGGTGGATGGACTCCCACGGCAGACTTTGACAACCGTCCTCTGGTGAAGACATCCCCGAACATTGTCGACGATCTGGCGATTGAAGCCATTGCAGGCAAGCCATTTACAGTGAGTGAATGGAATACCTGCTGGAGTAATCAGTACGTCACCGAGGGACCCTTCATCATGGGGGCGTGCGTAGGATTGCAGGATTGGGACGCGCCCATGGTTTTCAATGTATCCGGAGCCGGTTGGCAGCAGAGAATGAACGACTGCTTCGAGGATGACAGTAAGCCGCATGTTATGGCGCCGTTCATCGCGAGCGCCCTGTCATATTACCGGGGCGACATCCGACCCGGCCCTCTGAAACAAGTCAACCTCGATATCGCCGGAATTGGCGCTACGACAGGCGATTTGTACCACGTAACGAGAGCGGATACTGCATCGGATATTTTGACTCACCGAGATCGAATATCCATCGCAGCAAAACCAGGCCGTCAGCAGCAAACAGCGGCCATCATTGCTGAGTCCAATGTCGCTGTTGCGGATCAGATTCACTGGGACACAAAGCAAGGGCTGTTTGTGCTCAATACGCCGGCGCTTCAAGGAGTGGTCGGATTTACGGACGGCCAGGCCGTGAACACGAATGATGTCGCCATTCAGATCCGAAATCCATTCGCGCAGGTCATCGTCACTTCTCTTTCCGGATCCCCGATCCGTTCCTCGAAACATCTGCTCATTACCGCCACCGCGCAAGCGGAGAACAGCTATGAGGTATACCGATTGTTCTATAAGGGGCTGGTAAGCATCGGCGACGCCCCAATCTTGATGGAACCTGTTCACGCTTCGATCACCTTGAAAGCCATAGGGGACGCTTTGCCAAGTGCCTACATTCTGGATTGGTACGGCCGACGCACTCACGAAACCCTGCCCGTATCCCGGCGGGCCGAAGCCAGATATAATATAGACATTGGTGCGCGACCAGGCGCTTGGTTCGAGATTGTGTATGGGCCTAAGCCTTAGATGGACGTCGGAATATGTCGCTAGAAACGCTTCACACTCAAATTGATAATGTCGATGCCGGTCCGATGCCGCCAGTTACTGTGCATTCGGTGCGCTTTCGCGCCCTTCTGATGGGCCTTGCGCTGTCTATTCTCGTCGATGTCTGGATCCAGCACGCCGAGCTTGTCATGGGTAGCAAACAGGGCCACACGGCGCTCGCAAATACGGCGATTCCTGTAGGGGCGTTCTCGGTGCTGTTCGTGTTGGCCGCCGTCAACATGCTCTGCCGTTCGGTCCTTCCGGCTCTGGCGCTTAGATCCGCAGAGGTTCTGACGATCTACGTGATGATGACCACGTCGACTGTGCTGTCATCGTCGGGCCAGCTTCATTTTCTGATCCCGACCATCGCGGCTGCATTCCACTACGCCACACCCGAGAACCGGTGGGCGAGCCTGTTCTACAGGTATATTCCGCACTGGCTGGCGCAGACTGACCCTGAGGTGCTTGACGGTTTTTACGGCGGCAAAACCGCCGTGCCGATCGCCAGGTGGGCGCCGCAGATTGCCGCATGGTGCGGCTTCATGCTCGCGCTTGCGGGTGCATCGCTTTGCATCGTCGCGATCCTTCGCCGCCGCTGGGTCGACGCGGAAAAACTCAGCTTTCCGACTATCGCGTTGCCCCTCGCGCTGTTGCAGCAAGAAGACCGCGTCCCGATTTTGCGCCAGCGGCTGTTCTGGCTCGGCGCCCTGATTCCCTTCGCGATTTCGGTAATAAATACGCTCTCGCTGAATATTCCCGTCATCCCGTTGATCAACCTGCGAACGACCCCGCTCTTCAAAAATGTCGTAATCGATGCGCCCTGGAATGCGATCGGCAATCTGCAGATTTCGTTCTATCCGTTCGTGCTTGGCATAGCGTACTTCGCGTCGCTCGACGTCTCCTTCTCATGCTGGTTCTTCTATCTGGTCACATTGATCGAAAAAGTGGCCGGCGCCGCAGTCGGGCAGGTGACATCAAATGTTGCCAGCCATCACGCGGTCTATCCGTTCCTTGGCAATCAGGGGGCCGGGGCGTTTCTTGGCATCACGATCATGTCTTTGGTTACCGCGGGGCCGTATCTCAAGGACGTATTCCTCAAGGCAATCGGTAAGAACGAGGATCTTGACGACTCCGATGAACCGATGAGCTATCGCGCGGCGTTCATCGGCCTCGTCGTCGCGATCGTGTTTATGGTTGCATTCAGCACCGCCGCTGGGATGAACCCGGCCGTCGCCGTGCTGGTTATCCTTCTCGGCCTTGCCTACATGCTCGCCGCGACGCGTATTCGCGCGGAGACCGGGGATGCATGGCTTTTCGGACCTGATATCGATGCCGGTAAGCTGATGACAGACACATTCGGGGCATCTATGTTCAATGCCCACGATCTTACGGTGCTTGCTTATCTGCGCCCTGTCATCGCGAACTTCGACCTGCGCTGTATTACGATGCCGCATCAGATGGACGGCTACAAAATGGCGCAGGAGATAGGCGCATCGCGCCGCGCTCTTACAAAGGCGATCATGCTCGCAACCACCCTCGGCCTGCTTGCATCGTTCTTCGTCGCGCTTGCCGTTTGGCACGCCTACGGCGCCGAGGCGCGCACCGAGCCGTGGCGAACGATGATGGGAAAGAATACATTCGAGACCCTGGCTGATACGCTCAAGAACCGGCCCACCCCGGATATCAGCGGCATGGGCGCAGTCGCTTTCGGCTTCGCCGCCACTGCGGTTCTGACCTATCTGCGCACCCGTTTCGTCTGGTGGCCGTTCCACCCGGTCGGCTACGCGATCGCGAATACGTATACCATGGGGGCTGTCTGGATGCCGTTCCTGCTTGCGTGGGTATTCAAAAGCCTTGCGTTGCGCTACGGTGGCGCCCGCTTCTACAAGCTCAGCCAACCGTTCTTCCTCGGTCTCATCGCAGGCGACCTGATCGGCGGCGGCCTCTTCACGGCAATCGGCTGCTTTACGGGCATTAACGTGTACCCGATCAACTGGTAAACTTATAGCATGAGTGTGAGTCGCATAGACTCCGCAAGTTGCATAAGGAAATGACATGTTGATCCGATGGCTTCTGATCACGTTGCTTGCAGTATTATTCGTCTGCACCCTGCCCCCGGCGTTCGCGTCGAGTGGTGACGTTGCACTTGACGTTAACGGCGCTGCCGGCCAGGAACTCTGGCGCCTGAACAGTGTCGCCGGCGGCGCAGGCGTCACGCGAGTTACACCCGACGGTTGCATGGTCTTTGCCGGTGAAATGTACGGTGAGGCGTCGGCGACGACGACTCGCCAAGGCATTCTTCCCGCCAACGGCTATGTATTCGAGGCGAAAATCGCGTTGAGCGGGCCGCCTCTGCTGGTAACGCCGATCTTGTTCGTCTCGCCGCGCGTCACAGGCGCCGACGGCGCGAAGGGTTACCGAATCGAGTATTGCTTCGAATCGCCGCGAGTGGCCAATAATCAGACGGGCTTTTTCCTTGTTAACACGGGCGTTAAGGATTCTAAGCCCATTGCGGGGAAGCGCTATAAATTGGTGGCCGGCCGCGAGTACACGACTTACTCCGTGGTTCGGGATGTCGCCGAGGGGGTCAGAGTTCAGTTCTACGTTCATAACC
>Ga0316231_1004479_pt1 | contig 11578 bp, 5 predicted proteins | sample TBH18027metaG_FD_206002 | JGI IMG/M metagenome (GOLD analysis project Ga0316231, IMG submission 206002) | Freshwater microbial communities from Trout Bog Lake, Wisconsin, USA - TBH18027 | ecosystem: Environmental > Aquatic > Freshwater > Lake > Hypolimnion/Profundal zone | place: USA: Wisconsin...
GACAACAATGGTAAGCTATTAGAAAGTAAGAAGATTGCAAATACCGAAACAAGTATTAATATGCATAATCTTGCTACTGCTATTTATTATATAAGAATAATCAATGGCGATAAAGTAATTAAAACATTCAAAATCATTAAAAAATAATACAAAATGAAAAAACTATTTACTCTTATTTTAGTAATAGTATTAACTACTAGTGTTTTTGCTCAAGCACCTAAAAAGATGAGCTATCAAGCAGTAATCCGCGATGCAAGTAACAATCTTGTAACAAATCATGCAGTGGGAATGCAAGTAAGTATCCTGCAAGGTTCGGCGACCGGAACAGTTGTTTATAAAGAAATATATAATCCAAACCCACAAACCAATGCTAATGGATTGGTAACTATTGAAATTGGAAGCGGATTAGTTGCAACAGGTGTTTTTGATACTATTAACTGGGGGAACGGCATCTATTTTATAAAGATTGAAACTGACCCAACCGGAGGCACTAATTATACGATATTAGGAGCAAGTCAATTATTAAGTGTGCCTTATGCATTATATTCCAAAACATCAGGGAATGGTTTTAGTGGAGCTTATGCTGATTTAACAGGCAAACCTACTATACCTGCCGCACAAGTTCAAACGGATTGGAATGCAACTACTGGTATGGGAGTTTTATTAAACAAACCAGTTTTAGCAACTGTAGCTACAAGTGGTAGCTATACTGATTTAAGTAATAAGCCAACTATCCCTACTGCACAGATAAATAGTGACTGGAATAGTACTACAGGATTAAGCCAGATATTAAATAAGCCAACATTAGCAACTGTAGCCACAAGTGGTAGCTACACTGATTTAAGCAATCAACCTAACTTGGGTTGGAGTTTAACAGGTAATGCAGGTACAAATCCTACTACAAATTTTATTGGTACTACTGACAATGCTTCTCTTAATTTTAGAGTAAATAATCTAAAAGCAGGAAGTGTTGATTCTATTGGTTCTGTTTTTTTAGGTTATATGGCAGGCAGCACTAATCAGGTTAATAGTACCGGTATAGGTTTCAATGCACTTTATTCAAATACTACAGGAGGTTATAATACAGCTACAGGAAATCAGTCGCTGTATGGGAACACAACAGGACAAGAGAATACTGCTAATGGAGCATCTACCCTTTATTCTAATACAACAGGAAATGCAAATACTGCAAATGGAGCTTTTGCACTTTATTCTAATACAACAAGTACCTATAATACTGCTAATGGATTTACTTCGCTATATTCTAACACTACCGGAGGTTATAATACTGCAAATGGAGCTTATGCGCTTTCCTCCAATACCATTGGCAACTTTAATACTGCTAATGGTTTTCAAGCACTTTATTCCAACACTACAGGTACTAACAATACCGCCAATGGGAATGGTGCACTTTATAATAATACTACTGCCAGCCAAAATATAGCTATTGGAAGCAATGCTCTACATGTACAATCGTATAATAATGGTGGAACAGCATGGAACACTGATAATGTTGCAATAGGATATAATGCCCTGTATAGTAACCAGCCTACCGGAGGTATGGGTAGTGGTGTTGAAAATACAGCAACAGGAAATTATTCACTTTCCTCTAATACCACTGGAGTGGGAAATTCAGGCTTTGGATTCAATACTCTTATAAACAATACAACAGGAAACAACAATACCGCCAATGGAGTTTATGCTCTTAGTTCAAATACTACAGGGCAAAGCAATACTGCCAGTGGAGTTTCTGCTCTTTCCGCCAACACCACAGCAAGCCAGAACACAGCTCTAGGAACGTATGCATTATATCAACAATCTTTTAATAATAACAACACAGTATGGTACAGCGATAATGTTGCAATAGGATTCGGCTCACTTTATAATAATAAGCCAACTTCAACAAATAATGGAATTCAAAATACAGCAATAGGCGATTATTCTCTTTATTCCAACTCAACAGGATACGATAATACTGCCGTTGGATTTAGCGCATTATATAAAAACACTACTGGAATATTAAATGTAGCTATTGGTGATTCATCACTTTATAATAATACATCTGGATGGTATAATACTGCAATTGGCACCTATTCTCTTGATCGTAATACTACAGGTAGTCAAAACACCGCCAATGGATTTGAAGCACTTTACAATAACACTTCAGGAATAAACAACGCCGCATTTGGATATCAGCCACTTTTCAATAATACTACGGGGTACGATAATTCTGCTTATGGATATAATTCACTTTATTCAAATACTACTGCTTTTGGCAATAATGCTTATGGTTATAACACTCTTTATAATAATACTACAGGAAGTTCAAATACTGCAATGAGCAATGCAGCTCTTTATGCAAATACCACGGGAAACTATAACACTGCTATTGGATTTATAGCACTTCAAGGTAATACAACAGGATCTGATAATACTGCTTTAGGGTATGGAGCAGGAGCTAACGGTGCGAATTATAGCCAGTGTACTTTCATTGGTGATGGCTCTTCTCCTTCTCAAGCTCGTTCTAATGTAACTATGCTTGGTTTTGGTATAGTTGATGCACAATGTACAGGCAATAATCAGGTTTGTATTGGGAATACTTCTATTGCAGCAGGTGGTCTTCGTGCTGCTGTTACAGGTTGGACAGCTTATTCGGATGCAAGATTTAAAACTAATATTAAGGACAATGTTTCTGGATTAGATTTTATTTTAAAACTAAAACCTGTTACTTATAATGTTCGTCCACAAGAATTACATAAGATATGGGGAACACCTGATTCATTAGTTAAGAAAATGGATTTTACGGATGCTGAAAAAGAAACTCGTATAGGTTTTGTAGCACAGGATGTAGAAAAAGCAGCGAAAGAATGTGGTTTTAACTTCCCAGGTATTGATATTCCTCATACCGATAAAGAAGTTTATACTTTGCGATATGTTGATTTTATAATGCCTATGGTAAAAGGGATGCAGGAACAGCAAACTATAATCGAAAATCAAAACAAAAAAATAGAAGACTTGCAAGCTAAAGCATCAAAAATAGATGAACTTCAAAAACAGATTGAAGCATTACAAGTACAATTAAATAAATTACAAAATGTAACTAAATAATTACCTAAAATGAAAAAACAAATTAAATTATTGGCAATGCTAAGCATCATATTAGCATATCAACTCATCAACACATCTGCTTTTGCTCAAGCACCTAAAAAGATGAGCTATCAAGCAGTAATCCGCGATGCAAGTAACAATCTTATTACAAGTCATCCTGTAGGAATGCAAATTAGTATTTTGCAAGGTTCAGTAACAGGAACTGTTGTATATAAAGAAGTATATATTCCAAACCCACAAACCAATACCAATGGACTGGTAACTGTAGAAATTGGAAGCGGATTAGTTATAACTGGTGTTTTTGATACCATTAACTGGGCAGACGGCACCTATTATATAAAGACCGAAACTGACCAAACAGGAGGGACAAATTATACCATAACCGGAACTATTCAACTGTTAAGTGTTCCTTATGCATTGTATTCCAAAACAGCTGGAAATGGTTTTAGTGGAGCTTATGCTGATTTAACAGGTAAACCAACTATCCCTGCTCCTCAAGTTCAAACTGATTGGAACGCCACTACAGGAATGGGAGTTTTACTTAATAAACCTACAATTCCGGCAGCACAAGTAAATAGTGATTGGAATAGTAGTACTGGTTTAAGCCAGATATTAAACAAACCAACTTTCGCAACTGTAGCAACAAGTGGTAGCTATCCTGATCTTATAAACCAACCAACAATACCTGCTGCTCAGGTTCAAACTGACTGGGATGCTACTACCGGTATGGGAGTTCTATTAAACAAACCAACTTTTGCTACTGTAGCAACAAGTGGTAGCTATACTGATTTAAGTAATAAACCTACTATCCCGGCAGCACAGGTAAATAGTGATTGGAATAGTAGTGCTGGTTTAAGTCAGATATTAAACAAACCAACTTTAGCAACCGTTGCCACAAGTGGTAGTTACAATGATTTAAGCAATCAACCAACTATCCCTGCACCACAGGTTCAAACAGATTGGAATGCAACTACAGGTATGGGAGTATTACTAAATAAACCTACAATACCTGCGGTACAAGTAAATAGTGATTGGAATAGTAGTTCTGGTTTAAGTAAAATTTTGAATAAACCCACATTAGCAACAGTTGCAATAAGTGGCAATTACATTGATTTAAGTAATTTACCTGCTTCAGGTTGGAATTTAACAGGGAATGCAGGCACAAATTCTACAACTAATTTTATAGGGACAACTGATGGTGCAATACTTAATTTTCGTGTAAATAATCAACAAGCAGGAAAAATAGACACTAATGGTTCTACCTTTTATGGTTACAAAACAGGAATATATAATGGAGGAGCTTATAATTCAAGTTATGGATATAAAGCACTTTATTCAAATACAGTTGGAAATAACAATACCTCTGCTGGATATCAAGCACTTTATTCAAATACAACAGGAAGCAGTAACATTGCCAATGGTACTTATGCACTTTATTCAAATTCTAACGGTAGCAATAATACGGCTAATGGTTATCAGTCGCTTTATTACAATACTCAAGGTAACTTTAATACTGCTGTTGGATCAAACTCACTTTATTCTAATACAACCGGAAACAATAATACTGCTAATGGGTCTTCTGCACTTGCTTTTAATACTACAGCCAGCCAAAATACTGCTATTGGATCTAATGCTTTATATACCCAATCTTATAACAATGGCGGCACAGCATGGAATAGCGATAATGTCGCTATTGGATATAATGCTCTCTATTATAATCAACCTGCCAATACTAATACTGGTATTCAAAATACAGCAACAGGTAATTATTCTCTCTATAAGAATACTACAGGATACAGTAATACTGCTAATGGATACCAGTCGCTTTATTCTAACACTAGCGGAGTGAACAATTCTGCATTTGGATATGTTTCACTTTATTCAAACACAACCGGTGGCTACAATACTGCCTCTGGTTTTGGTACACTTAATAGCAATTCAACAGGGAGTTATAATACGGCTATAGGTTATAATGTACTTAACAGCAATTTGGTGGGAACCTTTAATACAGCCACTGGAACTGCGTCACTTTATAATAACAATGGTAGTTATAATACTGCTAATGGAAATAATTCACTCTTTTACAATTCAACAGGGAGTTATAATACTGCTTTGGGTTATAATTCACTTTATTCTAATTTAACTGGTTCTGATAATACTGCTTTAGGTTATCTGGCAGGTTATTCTTCAAGTAATGTTAATTTTAACCAATGTACTTTTATTGGTGATAATTCTTCTCCTTCAGTTGCTCGTACTAATGTAACTATGCTTGGGTTTGGTATTACAAATGCACAATGTACAGGAGATAATCAAGTTTGTATTGGTAATACTTCTATTGCTGCCGGTGGACTTCGTGCTGCAGTTACAGGCTGGACAGCTTATTCGGATGCAAGATTCAAAACTAATATTAAAAATAATGTAGCAGGTTTGGATTTTATTTTAAAACTAAAACCTGTTACTTATAATGTTCGTCCACAAGAATTACATAAGATATGGGGGACGCCTGATTCATTAGTTAAGAAAATGGATTTTACTGATGCTGAAAAAGAAACCCGTATTGGTTTTGTAGCGCAAGATGTAGAAAAAGCTGCCAAAGAATGTGGCTTTAACTTCCCAGGTATTGATATTCCTCGTAATGATAAAGAAGTTTATACTTTGCGTTATGTTGATTTTATTATGCCAATGGTAAAAGGTATGCAGGAATTGAATTCTAAAAATGAAGAACAACAAAAAATAATTGACACACAGAAAACTGATATAGAAAGCCTAAAAGCTATAAATGCTGAGATACTAAAAAGGTTAGAAGTAATAGAACAAAAAACAAAATAGATTTAAAATGAAAAAACTCTACTTCCTTACATTATTTATATTGTTTGCTTATACTCAATTATTAGCTCAAGCACCGCAGAAGTTTAACTATCAGGCTATAGCCAGAGATGTAACAGGTAATTTATTTACCAATCAAAATGTTTCCTTTCGGATAAGTATATTGCAGGGTTCTGCAATCGGGACTAACGTATATGAGGAAACACAGCAGAAAACAACCAATGCTTACGGACAGGTTACACTTGCCATAGGAGGCGGTATAGTTGTTACAGGCAACTTCGGCACTATCAATTGGGGAAGCAGTAGTTATTATATCAAAACAGAGATGGATGCTACAGGAGGTAATAACTATGTTGTAATGGGAACTACTCAATTACTTTCAGTTCCTTATGCACTTTTTTCTGGAGGTAGTAGCAATTTGCCCAATGGCACTTCAAACGGGAATACTCTTCATTGGAATGGAACAGCTTGGGTGGCTGATACCTCAATTTTTAATAATGGGACAAATGTAGGTATAGGAACTACTACTCCTAATGCAAAACTACAGGTAAATGGAACTACAAAAACTACCAATCTTATTATACCTACCGGTGCATCGAAAAACTATGTTCTGACTAGCGATAGTATTGGAAATGCTATCTGGGCAAAATCTGATTTAAGTACTTTAACATCTTCAATAATACCCGATTTTTCCTGCATGGGAACAATAGGAAAAATAGGAACAGGGACCCTACCTGGTTCTGTTGCAGTTTCAGCTAATTATGCTTATGTAGTGGATTTATTTAGTAATGATCTGAGGGTGTATGATATCAGCAACCCTGCATCGCCGGTATGGAAAAATACTGGGCTGACAAGTACAGGTACTTACCCTTGCTCAGTAGCTGTTTCAGGTAACTATGCTTATGTGGTGGATAATGGTAATGGTAGTAATGATTTGCGGGTGTATGATATCAGCAATCCGGTAACACCAATATGGAAAAATACAGCGGGTACGATCACAGGTAGTGCACCTCAATCTGTTGCCGTTTCAGGTAATTATGCTTATGTGGTGGATTATAATAGTAATGATTTGCGGGTGTATGATATCAGCAATCCGGTAACACCGGTATGGAAAAATACAGGGGGTACAAGCACAGGTACCAATCCTTTTTCAGTAGCCGTTTCGGGCAGTTATGCTTATGTGACGGACTATAGTAGTAATGATTTGCGGATATATGATATCAGCAACCCTTTATCACCTGTTTGGAAAAATACAGCAGGTACAAGCACAGGTAGCAATAGCAATCCTACTATAGTGGCTGTTTCCGGCAATTATGCTTATGTGGTGAATTGGAGTAGTAATGATCTACGTGTGTATGATATCAGCAATCCGGTATCACCAGTTTGGAAAAATACAGGTGGAACAAGTACAGGTACAAATCCTTATTCTGTAGCTGTTTCAGGCAATTATGCTTATGTGTCGGATAATATTAGTAATGATTTACGGGTATATGATGTCAGCAACCCTGTAACACCTGTTTGGAAAAATACACAAGGTACAAGCACAGGTAATAGTCCTACTTCCATAGCCGTTTCAGGCAATTATGTTTATGTAGTGGATCAGGGTAGTTATGATTTACGGGTGATAAACCTTGTCTGCGGTTCTTCCACGTTAAGCATAAACTCAACAACAGGAGCCATTACCACTGTTACAAGTTTATGGCAAGAATCAGGTAATAATATTTCTAATTCTAATAACGGCGGTAATGTTGGCATTTCAGGTAAAGTAGGCATCGGCACAACTGCACCTGCAAATACTCTGGATGTATCAGGTGCTACAGCAATAGGCACTTATGCAGGTAGCAATACTGCTCCTGCAAATGGATTAATTGTTTCAGGTAATGAAGGTATTGGCACAGCAACTACGGTCAACAAGCTTGATATTAACGGAGCTACAGCTATAGGCACTTATGCTGGTGTAAATATTGCTCCTGCAAATGGAATAATTGTTTCAGGGAACGAAGGTATCGGTACAGCAACTACTGTCAACAAACTTGATATAAAAGGAGCTTCTGCCATAGGTTCTTATGCTGGATTAAATACTGCTCCAACAAATGGATTAATCGTTTCTGGTAACGTCGGTATTGGAACAGCAAGTCCGGCTGTTTCCGCTACATTAGATATTACTTCTACAACGCAAGGTTTTTTACCTCCACGTATGACTACTCTTCAAAGAAATAATATCGCAACTCCTGCAACAGGTTTATGTGTTTATACAACTGATAACAACTGTCTTAATTTTTATAACGGAACTACATGGCAGCTTATATGTAATACTGATAATTCAAGGACTTTCAATTATACTGGAAGTGTTCAAACTTTTATAGTACCTGCTGGTGTTACCTCAATTAATATAGATATTCAAGGAGCGCAAGGAGGATGGGGTGGTTATATTAATCAATTTATTAATAACGGCGGCTTCGGCGGAAGGGTTCAGGGAACAATTACTGTTTCAGCAGGACAGGCTTATTATATTTTTGTCGGAGGTGCTGGTATAGATGGTAATGTCAGTTATGGGGGACCCGGTGGTTTCAACGGAGGCGGAAAAGGCGGTACTTATACTTGGGATTTTGGTGGTGGTGGAGGCGGAGCTTCAGATATAAGGTTTGGAGGAATGGCATTAACTAATAGAATAGCAGTTGCCGGAGGCGGTGGTGGTGGCAGTGATGAGGGTAGTCTTTCTAATTTAAATTATGAGAGAGGTGGACCCGGAGGCGCTACAACCTCTGCTTTAGGAGCAGGTTATATGAATAATGTTCAGGGCAATTTAACATATTGTGGTCAGGGAGCAACGACTTCTGCTGGTGGTGCAGGTGCAACCGGAACTGGTGGTGCAGGCGCTTTAGGTATCGGTGAAAATGCAAATGCACAAATATCCGGAGGAGGCGGTGGTGCAGGTTATTATGGTGGCGGTTGTGGTTTAGATGCTGGTGGTGGCGGTGGAAGCAATTATACAGGAGGCTTAACAACAGCAATAGATAATGAAGGCGGATATAGAAGTGGTGCGGGGGTAATAATCATTAGTTGGTAAGAAATAACAAACATGAAAACTAATATAATTCTAATCATTGCATTTTTTCAGATAATATTTGCAAACGGACAAACATTAAGTTCATCAGTTGTCTCAACAGCAGGTGATTATTACACAGCTAATGGCAACTCACTTAGTGTTACAATTGGTGAACCTGTAATTGATAATTATTCAAATGGGAATGTTCAATTAAGCACAGGGTTTCAACAAGGAATACGTAAATTGAATATTAGGCTAAATGTATTAGCTATGCTTCAGGAATATTATAATACTCAAACAGGTGTAATGAATCAAACACAGGGAATAGATTGGAACTCCGGAAATCTCTTTAATAATTTTAGCGGAAATATCGTTGATACGCTAACAGTTTTGTTAAGGAAAACAAATGTTAATGACCCTAATAACCCTTGCACAATTGATGCTGCATTTTATAGTCAAAATTTGAATGTGGATGGCACTATTACACCATTATCTATACCTACCGGAATTACAGGCTTTCATTACATTGTTGTTAAACATCGAAATAGTATAGAAACATGGAGTGATTCTGTTGATTTCTCTCCCAACATTATTAATTATAACTTTCATTCACATATTTCTCAATTTGCTATTGATGGCGGAATGTATATTGATGCATCTAACTTTGCATACATCTGGGGAGGAGATGTCAATCAAAATGGTAATCTCGAATCCGAAGATGCAACTGATATTTATGTAGCAGCTATCTCAGAAGACGAAACAGTTAATAACGGTTACGTTATTAATGATGTTGATGGCAATGGTAATATTGATTCGCAAGATTATGGATTAGCATATTCAAATGCTTTAATTGGAGCTAATATTATCAATCCATTCTCTTATCAAAAAAAGTAGAGACCTTGCATGCAAGGTCTCTCTATGTTAATATCTAGTAGGAAGAAAGAAAAATCAATCACCTTCTTCTTACTAAACTAAAAAACAGTGGAGTTCAGAAACCACTTTAAAAACGGGGCATAACCGAAAAGCCTTATGAGTAGGAAAATTAAATTAATTAATATGAAAAAGATTTTTACAGGTTTATTTATACTTTTGTCAGTAGGAGTATTTGGGCAAAATATACAAAAAGTTTATTTACATTTAAATGGCTATAAAGGAAACTTATCCTATAGAACAGGATATCCAGCATTTTCGACATATAATTATTTCTATGTTCATAACCCATTAGGTGACACTAGTATTTTTATTGAAAGCAATGGTGATGATTATTTTATTGAAAATGGTGCTTATGTTGTCTATTCTGCCATGTATTTTCATAAGGCAAGTGGTCACTTTACATATACTGGTCCTAAAGGAGCTGTAATTCTATCAGAAGTTATGGAAGGAGGTCAATTTGTGCCGGTACTCACATTACAAACTACTACAATTAACATCGATGCAAATGGTTTGTATAGCCCTTATTGGTTTACTGCCTATGCTTTAGTTGATGGTCATGTATGGGGTGATGGCAAAAATTATATGTCAAACAAACAAAGTTTCAAATTGATTAAAGGTTTAGAATATGGAATTGACAATGGCTGTTTTAATGTAATCTATCTGCATGATGGATTAATGGATGAAAATGATAAAACTTATACTGCATTTTATTTTTTAGTAAATTCAAATGGAACAGTTACTTCTTATAATCAGAGAGCAGCTACAAATAAAGAAAATACTATAATATTTAACACGGTAGAAGTTACTATAAATCCAGAATTAATTACAGATAGCATTACAAACAAAGTTAGAATTCCTTATGGTAATGATGCTTATCATTACATAACACAGAAAACAGATATTAAAGTGTTCAGAGATTTAGCAAATATGGTTTTTTGGATTCCTTTAAATTCCACAACATTTAGAACCTATTTATATCGGGAAATGTAATATTCAATAACTAGGTTATGTGAAATTGCATTTATGCGAAGTTTCAATACTTCTCTCATTCATAAATAATATATAAAAGGGTATAAAATAAAGTTATTGTAATTACACAATCTTATTTATATACAATCTTTCCCAAAAAACACTTAAAAAAGGTAGGGATTCACTATGAAAACTATAAAATTCACTATGAAAAGTGCAAAATTCATAATGATTTTTTTAAGAAACACTCTGCTTTAGTTCAGAAACATAGTGAAAAGTACAAAAAACACTCTGAATTTTTTCAGAAACATAGTGAAAAGTATAAAAAACACTCTGTTTTAGTTCAGAAATAAAGTGAAAAGTATAAGAAACACTCCTGTTTTGAGCGGACACATAGTGGCAAATAATTTTAGTATTTAAAATCAGTGTAATAGATATGTCTAATTTGCATATTTGGGTGCTGCAATGCACAAAACAGGAGAAAGTCTCCAACGGAGCATATTCGGTCTATTTGCTCGCATGTAGACTATTTTTGCTCGTATGTAGACTCTATTTGCTCGCATATAGACTTTGATTGCTGGCACGAAGACTCTGCTTAATAACATTAAGACTTTGTTTGTTGGCAAATAGACTCAGCTTGCTATCACTAAGACTCTTTCTGCTGGCATTAAGATATTGCATGATGTACTAAAG
>Ga0316231_1004480_pt1 | contig 11577 bp, 7 predicted proteins | sample TBH18027metaG_FD_206002 | JGI IMG/M metagenome (GOLD analysis project Ga0316231, IMG submission 206002) | Freshwater microbial communities from Trout Bog Lake, Wisconsin, USA - TBH18027 | ecosystem: Environmental > Aquatic > Freshwater > Lake > Hypolimnion/Profundal zone | place: USA: Wisconsin...
CCGGGACCCCATTCCGACGAAAAGGTCCTGGCGCTGATCACGCTCCTTCGCGCTGTGGGGGCCGAGTGCCGCATGACAGGATTCGTCAACGAGCAAGAACCCCTGGACCTGGATCATGAGGCGGTCGTCATACTTGACCCTCCGGAGCAATTGACGCCCGACGTCTGGCGCATCTTGGTTAAGGCAGGCTATCCAAGAAACTTCGTGCTCGCAAGCGGAACGCCCCAACTAGGTCCACAAGCAAGTATCGCAACTTTATTGTACCCGGGCATCGAGGACGTTGGATTCATCTTTTGGAGCCGTACCCGAGACGCCGTTCAACGGCCGGTGCTCTGGATCGGCGGCCGAAGTCAGGCGGCATTGCAATTTGCGGCTCGCTTCTTATTGGAGGGGCAATTGTCGCCGATCCGCTGCCCGGCCACTTATCCGGATGAGCCCATCGAGATCGTGCTCGTGCCATGTGCGCATGTCGACCACGTTACCGGAATGATCGGATTTAATAATCTGGATATTTCAATCACAAGTGCAGATCTTCGTTACGATTGCGATAGTGGTCTGTGGCTCTCATTTGAGCGCCGATCACAGATTTTCTTGCGATATGCCGGGTCGATCGTAACGAGCGTCACCATAAATACCACCGAAATCACCCCGTCGCAATCATCGAAATTTGACCTGATCTCTCACCTGGTGCGTTCGACCCAGGAGGGCCGCTGGCTGACCATGGACGAAATCCGCGAAGAGATCTTTGGAGCCAAGACGAAATTGAGCAAAAACCAGGCTGCCGGCTTACGAGCTCGCCTGACCGATATTCGCAACATCGATCGTAGTCTCGTTAAGGAGCGCAAACGCGAGGGGTGTAGCGTGTTGGAGTATCAGCTTGACGCGGACATCCACACGATAAAACTGTGATCAGAGTGGGAAATACGGTGGCCGGGCGTCCTGCCCGCCAAACCGGCTCGTAAGGTATAATGAAGCCCATTGTGTCGGGCGCGCCTAAACGTGCCTGGCCTACGAGGTGAACTGTTTGAAAGTCGGTCTTATCGGCCTGCCCCAGACGGGCAAAACGACGCTATTCCATGCTATGACGCGAGGAGAAGGCAGCCCAACGGGCGGGGGACGCGATGCGTTGATCGGTGTCGTCCCCGTGCCGGACAAGCGATACGATTTCGCTGCGGCGCTCTTTAACCCCAAGAAACGCACGCCTGCGTCAATCGAGGTGCTCGATGGCGCAGCGACCGTCGGAGCCGGGGGCGCCGGCGGCGGGCAGAAATTCGGCAGCGATTTTTTTGTCGGAATCCGCTCGGTCGACGCTCTCGTCCAGGTTATTCGAGCGTTTGAATCTCCGCTGCACGAGAGCGCACCCGACCCGGCAAAAGAAGCCGCCGCGATTAGTGAAGAGCTTCTGCTGGCCGACATCCAGGTCATAGACAACCGGCTCGAGCGAATCAAGAAGCAGCTTTCGACGCGAAAGTCTGGAGTGGCCTGTCCGGAACAAGTCGAGCAGGAGATATTGCTGCGAATCAAGGTGACGCTGGACGAATTCAAACCGATCCGCACTGTCGAGTTCAGTGAGGACGAACGCCGCATTATCAGGAACTTCGATTTCCTGACTGCAAAGCCCGTGATTGTCGTGGCCAATATCGCCGAGGGCGATCTGGCAAACGTCGACTCGCTTGAGGTTTTGAGCGGTCTTCGCGCGTATTGCAAGGATGAAAACGCCCTTCTTGTGGTGCTTTGCGCTGCGGCCGAGCAGGAGGTGGCACAACTCGACGAGGCCGAACAGGCCGAATTCCTCTCGGCGATGGGCATTGAGGAACCCGCCCGGGATCGCCTGATCCGCGCCGCGTACCAGGCGCTAGGCGTGATGTCGTTTTTCACCGTGGGCGAGGACGAAGTGCGTGCCTGGACCATTCCTCAGGGCGCCAACGCAGTCACGGCGGCGGGCCGTATTCACTCGGATCTGGCGCGAGGTTTTATTCGCGCCGAAGTGATGGCATTCGCGGAACTGATCGCCGCCGGCACGTGGGATGCGGCCAAGGCGGCTGGGAAGCTTCGTCTGGAAGGCAAGGATTATATTGTTCAGGATGGCGATATCCTTCATGTACGTTTCAAAGTGTAATCGGATCGAATGCAAAGGGTACTGTCATGCCTGACTCCGACGCGCTCTTGCCGCTTATCGACAGCCCTGACGATCTGAAGAATCTCAATTGCGACCAGCTAAAGCAGTTGGCAGATGAAATCCGGACGTACCTGGTCGAATGCGTATCGAAGACTGGTGGGCATCTGGCGCCAAGCCTGGGTGTCGTCGAGTTGACGCTGGCGCTTCATAGGGTCTACAACGTTCCCAGGGACAAGATCATTTGGGATGTGGGGCATCAAGGTTATGTCCACAAGATACTGACCGGCCGGCGCGACCGGCTGCCTTCGATTCGCCAGTACAAGGGCATTTCGGGATTCCTCCGCATCGAAGAATCCGATTACGACATCTACGGCGCAGGGCACGCATCGACGGCTATCTCGGCGGCGCTCGGGTTTGCCAAGGCACGCGATTTCCGCGGATCGAACGAAAGCGTGTTGGCGCTTGTTGGCGACGGATCGCTTACAGGCGGCATCGCATTCGAGGGCCTCAACAACGCCGCGGAGACAAAGACAGATATCACGATCGTGCTCAACGACAACGAGATGTCGATCGCTGAGAATGTCGGCGCCCTGGCCACATACCTTGCCAAATTGCGCATGCAGCCAACTTATCAGAGAGCTGAGCTAACCGCCAAAAGTCTTGTGGAAAGGCTGCCGATTTACAGAGATCTGGCTCTCAAGGCGGCTCGCGGCGTCAAGCATGCGGCTACCCACTGGGCGACTCCCGCGCACACGGGCTTGCTTTTCGAGGAGATGGGTCTTACCTATATCGGTCCAATCGATGGTCACGACATCCGTGCGCTACTCGACGTGTTTAATCATGTCAAGCGCCTTAAAGGCCCATGTCTGGTGCATGTCCTCACAGTGAAGGGCAAAGGGCTTCCCTATGCCGAAGCCGACAGCCGCACCTACCATGGCGTGACACGATTCTCGCCGGACGACGGGAGCATGGAACCCAAGGGGAAAGCAGAGACCTACACGAGCGTGTTTTCTCAGACCCTCTGTGAGATGGCCGAAGTTGACGACCAGATTATTGGAATCACCGCGGCGATGCCGGACGGCACCGGCTTGAGCAAGTTTGCCGAAGCGCACCCGGCGAGGTTTTTCGATGTCGGCATCGCCGAACAGCATGCCGTCGTCTTCGCGGCTGGGCTTGCTGCGAGCGGTATGAAGCCCGTGTGCGCGATCTATTCGACGTTTCTTCAGCGCGCGTACGATCCGATAATCCATGACATCGCTTTGCAAAATCTGCCCGTACGCCTTTTCATCGATCGGGCTGGTCTCGTAGGCGACGATGGCGGGACTCACCACGGAGTGTTCGACCTGTCCTATCTGCGGTGCATACCCAATCTGGTGGTGATGGCTCCAAAGGACATATCCGAAATGCGGGCCATGACCCGATTTGCGATTAACTACGACAGTGGCCCGATTGCATTGCGCTATGCTCGCGGAGGGGTCCCGCCGCTGGTTGCGAGTGTCGCTCCGATTGAACTCGGCAAGTCGGAAACGCTTCTGGACTTGGGCCGCGATGTCGCGCTAATAGGAATTGGCGAGGGTGTGAGTCTGGCCATGAAGACCGCCTCGCTGCTCGCCGAGCGCGGACTTGGCTGCCTTGTGATCAATGCGCGGTTTTGTAAACCGCTCGACACAGAAGCCATTCTGGCTGCCGCACGCGCTTGCGGTAAGGTTGTTACGATCGAAGATAATATTCGGCAGGGCGGATTCGGCGCCGCGGTTGTCGAACTGCTGGCCGATCACGATGTGCCCATGTCGATCCTGCGCTTTGGACTGCCCGATGAGTTCATCGAGCATGGTTCTATCGATGCACTGCGCGAGCAGGTCGGCCTGACTGCCGAAAACATGGCCGCTCAGATTGCCGGCGACATTTCAGAAGCGTTCGATCCGGTTCGCAATTTGCGTGACCCTGTGGTCAGGTGACCATTGAACAATAGCCACTCGTTTAATAATCCCGTGATACCGGGATTCAATCCAGACCCATCGATCTGTCGTGTAGGCGACGATTATTACGTTGTGACGTCTACTTTTGAGTTCTTTCCTGCCTTCCCGATTTACCACAGCAGAGACCTGGTCAACTGGGAACATGTGGGAAACGTGCTCGACCGACCCTCTCAGATGAACCTCGACGATGTGGGGCCGTCCGATGGTCTTTTCTCTCCCACGATCAGATATTGCGACGGCATTTTTTACATCACGTTTACTTTGCTAAAGTATGCGCCGCAACAAAAGATCTCCAACTATGTCGTTGCCGCGAACCGTGCGACCGGGCCGTGGTCCGCTCCTGTCTGCATTACCAACGAGCCCGTTTGGCGCATCGATTCCTCGTTGTTTTTCGACAATGATGGCAAGACCTACTTCATGGCGAACAGCAAGGTTGATGAAGTCGAGGTTAAGCGGCGCATCCTTCTGCAGGAAATCGATGTGCAATCGATGGACCTTGTCGGCCCAATCGTCGAAATCGGCAGAGGCGCTTTTCCAGGTTCCGCAATGGCGGAAGGTCCGCACATCTATAGGAGAGGCGGCTATTATTACCTGCTGATCGCGGAAGGCGGGACGGGTTGGACGCATGCGGTGACTATAAGCAGAAGTGACAACGTGATGGGACCTTATGTTCAATGCCCGTTCAATCCGATTCTTACACACAAGGATATGACGAAGCAGGATGTCGATTCCGGAGAAATCTATGGCGTGGGCCATGCCGATCTGGTTGAAGCCACGGACGGTCAGTGGTGGATGGTAATGTTAGGGAGGCGAGGCAATGGAGTTCTTGGCAGGGAGACGTCGCTAACGCCTATCGAGTGGAACGATGACGGCTGGCCGGTTGTAAATCCGGGAGTGGGACGAGTTCGGACAATCGAGACGATGCCTCGGCTTGCAGAAAGCTCGAACCGGGTTGCCAGCGAGCGCGACGAGTGGGACACCAAGGAGCTCAAGCCGTACTGGATGTTCATTCGAGTCCCTTCGGATAAGTTCTGGTCCATGAAGGCGCGCCCCGGCTTTTTGCGTCTCTCACTGAAGCCGGCTACCGTCAACACTCCGCCAAAGAGGGAGTCGCCTGCATTCATATCGCAGCGCGTCCGGAGCCAAGACTTTTGCATTACAACCCGGATTGAGTTTGCTCCCGAAACCAATACCGAGAATGCCGGTTTATTATTGAGGCGGGGCAAGAATAACATTGCTCTGGTCAAGAGCCGCTGTGGCAACGCCGGCGTTATTCGCGTTGTCATGGAAGACAAAGACGGCCGACAAGTGCTGGGTGAAGCCGCGTGCCAGCTTGTCGATGAAGGCATATACCTCAGGATCGCGTGCAAGAACGAAACCAGGCTCAGATTCTTCTTCTCGACGGGTGGGGTGAGATGGACGAATATTGGTCGCGAAATCGATGCTGCCATGCTTGGCAACGACGCGCCCGGGGGCGAATATACGGGAACCACTGCGGGAGTCTACGCGACCAGCAACGGCAAGTCTACTCGTAATCACGCAGACTTCGATTTTTTTGAAATGCACGCCGGCGCCGGGCCGTAATCACATCAGCCTTATCTTGCCGCATAGCAATATCAGCCTTATTACGGATGCTAAGGCCGCTATTAGGGATGGTAGTGCACGTAATACGGATGCTAGGTCATAACTTTTGGTGCCGACATATTGGCGCTTGCAAGTCAGGTCAGCAAAACCCGGCGGTCCCAAGCTGGGCTACTGTAGGACACCGTCGTCACGCTGTGGTCCATAGAACCCCTCACGCGAGATCAGTTGTATACGTCGGTTAATCGTGCTCCAGATCGTATATCGCAAGTCATGAGCGGTCCCGTAGCGTCAGGCCGGTTGTTGTATGTTCACGCAGACCGAGCAAAGCATCCTAACCAATCTTATACTACTCCTAAACAAGCTGTCTAGTTTAGCGAGGATGTGACTAAAGCCGGCAACGGGCTTATGCGCTACGCACGGCGTGTCCAAGCGACCGGTGGCGATCAAACTCATCGCGTTCGACCAGCCCGTCGCCAGCGATTTGACGGCCGATTGCCTAAGCACTTCCGCGTCACGGAACCAGAGCCAACACGCGTCCTATTTCGGCAGTGTCGACGGCCGAGAAGAGTGGTGTTGCGGGGAGTCCGTCATAAGTTCGACCATTTAGCAGTCTGCCGTTTTTCTTCTTATTGACACCGCCCCATTGCTTAAAGAAGAACTCGACCTCCTGATTCACGCATTGGCGCAAAATATCGATCACCCATGATTCTTGCATGGGACGCGCCTTAGGCCCAGATTCGCCACCGACGATAACCCAATGAATCCCACGCAATCCAAGCGTGGGCAATGGGCCAATGAGCGGTTCGATAGACAAGAATCGTACCTGTGCAGGGATTTCGCGAAGCCTTTCAATCCTGTGAGTTACCCTTGAATCCTCGACGCTAGTGCCCAGCCAAACATTTTGGTAGCCCCGGCCCCAGTCATTGGGCAAGCGTGCCTCGATAAGGTGTGGCCTCTTTGTGAGAAGTTGCCAATCCAGGTGCGGCGTTCTTCGAATTATCTCCCAAAGGCGCTCCAATTGGCCTGCTGGCGCCTGCTCGTCGAACACGTCCGCCATTGAAGCGCAAAATACACGAACCCTTTCTCCTGACGCTTGTGCTGCTGCATTCCATCGATGGGGCTCTGACCAATGGTTGGCGCCCATTATGCGTCTCTCGCGACCAGGTCCCCATACACTGTGACCGTATCTGCGCGACAGGGCCTCAGCATAGCAAAACTTGCACCCGTCCGAGACCTTCGTGCATCCCCACCACGGGTTGAATGTATGGGTCGTCCACTCGATCTTAGAATTCGAGCTCACCTTGAACCGCCTTTCCGTTACGAGCCTCGCGCAGGAATGTCACTGCCTCGACGGCTTCAGAATTCCAGGAATTGCTACGCTTTCCTTGCTTCCTCTTAATGTCGACCAAGCCATCTACTTCTAGAATACGGAGCATGGCTATGGGGTTTAGATCGCCTGTTTCGTTCAAAGCATATGTTGTCATTTCGTCGTACCCACGGCTTCCAGAAATCGTACGGCCTGTAAATCGGCTGTGAAAGCGTTGCGAAGCATCGCGAGTCCCTTTGTCTCTAAACAGCGCGAATTGGTTAACGCTGCCGTCACTAAACAAGTTAGTTCCAGTTTGGTCCATCTTTCTCATTGACTCCTTCATCTTCTCCAATCCACGCGGGTGTTGGGAGGCGAAAATAAGGACATAGTTGAGGTCATTGGAGGCGTTTTGCATTTCAAAGTGAAATACATACTTGACATTCGGTAGCGCCAATAGCTGCCTTTTCATTATAACCACGAGCTTCCGACTACTCATATCCATTGGTGCGCCGGCCCGCACTTCGGTTCTCCACGCGGCCGTGCCCAGCGCCTCGTCTAGAATCGTCGGGTTATCACGAATGTTGCGAAAATGGCCGTCAGCATCAAAGTTCAATAGAATCTCCGAGCATGGGCTTTCGAGTATCCTGCGTACCATGTTGAACGGGATTCCGGTAGCGCCAAACGGATCGGCAAACACAAGCAGAGGATATCGGCCCGAGAACGCCATAGGGTTTTCGCGTTGCACGTCGGCTATGCGATCTTCAAATGTTCCATGGAGGGGATAGAGCTGAACTCTAGGATGTGGGTTCAGACTTCCAAGACTTTGGACCAGATGATCGTAGCGATCCCGCCTGTCCTCAATAAAGTAACATTTAACGGACCTGAGAATACATTCGCTTCCAAGATCGGATAGCGTGGTGCTGATAGCATTGACCGCTGCTGTTGGCGAGCCGTGGGGATGGCCGGGGTTTGTATATTCATTGGGACCTGCAAAGCCATCCACATAAACTACATCGCATTGTCCCATTGTTCTGCCAAGGATCAGCACGTATCGTTTGAGGTAGTCTTCGAGTATGGAGATCTTCGCTAACGTGTGCGGAGTTGCCTCTCACATAGTGCCCTTCGTGCCAGCCATGACCCTTACTTTCTCCCGTCAGCGCGGAAATTGCGGCAATATCGCCACAATGCAATCATACCAAACGAACGCATGTTTGTCAACGGGGCGGGGCAGTAGCACGGCTTGACAGTTCACTACTTCCTCTCAAAGCCGTAAACTGTTACACTGGTCCCAAAACATTGACTAAAGCACCAGAAATACGTACAATCTAGCAAGCAAGCCGAAATCGGAGTCCGTATCGCCATGAACGACAACGATCGCGAGTTTCCCGTTATCTGCACCCCCAGCCTCCTTTGGTGGGTTTTCGCACTCGGCTCGGCCATTTATGGCTGCCTTCCCATATTGATGCCCGATAAGGGCGTTGGGCATAAGGATGACTGGATATTGTGGCTCATCTGCGGGGGCTTCTGGTTAACGAGCCTTTGCTGCATCGTGTATCAACTTGTCACCCGGATCGTGGCGGATGAAAATGGCATTTCGTGGCGCACCATTCGCGGCGCAAACCGCGCCGATTGGAGCGAAGTCGGCGATTACTACGACGAGGAGGTCGCCGGCGGTAACGGACGGACTGTCAAATCGACTGTCATTGCGCGCGAATCCAAGGTCCGCTTCGACAAGAACTGGCGCAATGCGTCCAACCTCAAAACGGCTATCGCGTTCCGCGCCGCGAGCGCAAAGGCTCACGAGTGGGGATTTCTGGGGGCGCGGGACGAAGAGGAGTGGCCGCAGGTGTTCGGGTATTCGCAGCGTAATGGAAAAGCGGCTCTCGCGGCGGCCATTGTCCTTGACGCTGGCCTTATTGTTCTGGCGTACACCATGGTGCACGCGATGTACGTCAAGAGTATCGAGACATATCACCATATCGAGCCGACCACTATCGCAAGCTCGGTCTTCATGCTCCTCCTTGTTGCGTTGTACGCGATATTTGTAAACGGAGCTTGCCTGCCACGATACAGACAACTCTCCAAACGCAAGAACCAGACAATAACTGTTGATCGCGAAACGCTGACGTTCTCCGACGGTGCGACCGTTTTGACTGTGCATTGGAACGAGGTCACCGACTACTACTGGACTTGCGCGCAAAAGCAATTCCTAAAGGCGAATAATCTCGGCCGGATCGAGACGCTGCATGGCCCGGTCTCTTTCTATCATGAGATCAACTACCGATCGCGCCTTGCCAAGATCGTTGAAAAATATGCGGTCAATGCCAAACAACGCGAATGGCGCATCGTGCAGAGTTATGATTCGCTTGAAACGCCCTCGTCCGTTGCCGATCAGGCCCTCGGCGTACGGCGATTTGGCTACCGAAACCGCACAGTGCGCGCCCTCGTCGGTCTTCCAACCATTTGTACGGTTGCGCCGATGATCGCCGTAGCCTGTCAGTATGTTCTCGGTACGCCCGTCTTGATAGTCACGCTTGGACTTTCGTGTGCTGTCTTGCCGATTACGGTCTATGGCTGGGCCGTGTTCTTCCGATCGGCCATCGTCATCGACGACGACGCGATCACGAAGATATCTCCGCTTGGCGAGTTGCGCATTCGCTGGGATGACGTCCAAGAGGTTAAGATCAAACCTCTTGGAGAAAGAAGCGGCGGCTATGTAAAGAGCGACCGTGCCAAGATCTCCATAACGGGATACGAGACGAATGTTGGCGATCTGGTCGCCGAGATCGAACGGCGCGCAGTGAACGCGACCATAAAGAGGAGCGAGTGACGAGCACGAGTGACGACGATATCAAATATCCAATCGTTAGTACCCCCAATCGTTCGCTGGGTGGCTTGGCGGTCCTTTGCATCGTCTTTGGCTTATTGAACCAACATCTGCAGCATGAGACGGGCGACTGGTCACATATTGCCGCTGGATACGCAGTGTGTTTTATTCCGGCGATTCTGATCATCCCAGTGCTACTTCTTTATCGTATCGTCGCAGACGAGACCGGGATTTCGTGGCGCACGTTCAACGGGTTATCCCACGCAAACTGGAGCGAAGTCAGCGATTATTATGACGATCAGGTTGGTTCGATGTCCAATGCGGTTGTCGTTGCGCGCGAAACCAAGATCCGGTTTGGTAACGATTGGCGCAACGCATCCGATCTTAAGACGGCGATTACGCACCACGCTTCAAATGCGAAGGCGAAGGAGTGGGGTTTCCTTTGGGCGCGAGACGACGATCGTGGGCCAGAGGTGTTTGGGTATTCGGAAAAAAAGCGCTATATCTGGCTCTGGACCCTCATTCTCGGAAACGCTATTATTCTAATTTACACGGCCCCAAATCTGTACATTTTATTCGTCAAGAATGTTGCAGTATTTCATCACATTGCGCCTATTATGATCGCCATGTTCGCTGTCACCAATCTTGTTTTCGCGATGCCGTTTGTGCTTTTCAATGGGCTTGTTCTGCCCAGCTACATAGGGTTTGCTGGACGAATGAAACAAATGATAACCGTCGATGACGAAACGATCACATTCTTCGACGGCGAGTCTACCGTGATTGCGCGTTGGGACGAGGTATCCGACTACTACTTTACATCGAGCCCTGGTCAGACGATAAAAAGGAGCGATCTTGGCTGGATCGAGACGGCAAATGGACCGTTCTGTTTTCAAATTGGAATTGATAACTACACGCGACTGGTCTGGATAGTAAGAAAATACGCGATGAATGCCAAGCAGCAGGTATGGCGCCTTGAAAAGAGTTACACATCGCTTGAACCGTCGCAGCCTTTGGCAGATCAGGAACGAGGCAGCAAGCGCTATAGTTACCGAAACCGGATGGTGCGGAGCTTGGCAGCCTTTGTTACCATATTTCCAGCGATGCCGCTTCTTCAGCGCCTGCTAGGGCAGCCAGTTCCAAGGGTCGTATTGGACGGGGCAATCGTTGTTCTTGTAATTACGGGCTATATCTGGGCCGTCTTCTACCGATCTGCAATCATCATCGATGACGACGCGATAACGCATATCTTTCCGATGGGCCGGAGGCGGATTCCCTGGGATGAGGTTACCCGGATAAATATCCGCCCGCTCGAAGCACCGCTCGGAATATCCGTCCAGAGCGAGCGCGGAAGAATTGCCATAACGGGATTTGAGACCAACGTCCAAGACCTCGGCAACGAGATCGAGCGGCGCTCGGTCAATGCGACTATAAAGAGGAGCGAAAGATGAGCAACACCGACGACGATATCAAATATCCTGTTGTCAGTGCCCCAAGCCGGGTTGAGTGGCTGCTGGTTATCATACTCGGTGTGCCAACCATCGCACTGATTACAATAATGGGGCATGAAACAGACCCTAGGCGTGTTTGGGCCCTTGTTGGTCTGGGTGGAATGGTGTTAGTTTTTTGCATACCTTTCGTCGTACGCCAACTTGTCTACCGCATCGTCGCGGACGCAAATGGCATATCGTGGTGCACCATTGGCGGCGCAAATCGCGCCAATTGGAGCGAGGTCAGCAATTACTATAACGAGGAGGGGCGC
>Ga0316231_1004484_pt1 | contig 11570 bp, 8 predicted proteins | sample TBH18027metaG_FD_206002 | JGI IMG/M metagenome (GOLD analysis project Ga0316231, IMG submission 206002) | Freshwater microbial communities from Trout Bog Lake, Wisconsin, USA - TBH18027 | ecosystem: Environmental > Aquatic > Freshwater > Lake > Hypolimnion/Profundal zone | place: USA: Wisconsin...
CAAGGGTATCCGAGCATCGGCTGCCGGCCTTGTACAAAGCCCGCATCGGGGGACGACGACAGATCGGGACGTTGGCAGGGCACAGATAAGACCGAGTGCGGCCTTCACATCGACGGAGCAGGCATTTAGCTAGACGACGCTAACGCTTCGGCCTTGTTTGATGTTCCAGATGGCCGCGACCAGTTTGTCCACCTCTTCACAGGTGTTATAGAGCGCAAGCGACGGACGGACAGTGCTTTCGAGTCCGAAGCGGCGCAAGATCGGCTGGGCGCAGTGATGACCGGAACGAACAGCGATGCCTTCCTGATTGAGAGCGTTGCCGACATCTTCCGTGCGGAAGCCGTCGAGAACGAATGACAAAACGCTTGTCTTCTCTCGTGCATTGCCGATAAGGTGAAGACCAGGTATCGCCTTGAGGGCTTCGATCGCGTACGTGTGCAGGTCGTGCTCGTAGCGGGCGATACTGTGCATGCCGATCCTGTCAATGTAATCGATCGCGGCCCCAAGGCCGACAGCAGGCGCGATACTGCCGGTTCCGGCTTCGAACCGGCCCGGAGCCGAATGATAGATCGTCTTTTCGAACGTGACGTCCACGATCATATTGCCGCCGCCTTGCCATGGCGGCATGTGCTCCAGCACTTGGGGCTTTCCGTAGACCACTCCGATTCCGGTGGGGGCAAAGACTTTATGGCCTGAGAAAACATAGAAGTCGCAGTCAAGCGCCTGAACGTCTACAGGCATGTGGGAAACCGCCTGCGCTCCGTCGACCAGTGTTTTGGCGCCATATCGATGGGCAGCCGCGATCATCTCGGCAATTGGCACGATCGTCCCAAGCGCGTTCGACACCTGTGTAATCGAAACCAGTTTGGTCTTGGGTCCGAGTAGCTTTTCGTATTCATCCAAGAGAACCTGCCCGTCATTGTCCACGGGAGCGACGCGAAGGTGCGCGCCCTTTTCCCAGCAGAGCATCTGCCAGGGCACAATGTTGGCGTGGTGCTCCAGCCATGTGATGACGATATCATCGTCCTTCTGGATAAATTTTCGCCCCCACGCTTGCGCGACAAGATTGATTCCCTCGGTAGCCCCACGCACGAAGATAATGTCCTTCGGCGACGAGGCGTTCAGGAACCTGCCGACTTTGGCGCGTGCCCCTTCGAATGCGTCCGTGGAACGCGCCGCAAGGGTATGCGCAGCGCGATGGATGTTCGAATTCTCGTGTTGGTAATAGTACGTAAGCCGATCGATCACTGCCTGCGGTTTTTGCGTTGTTGCGGCGTTATCGAGCCAAACAAGCTGGCGACCATTGACGCGCTCTTCAAGGATCGGAAAGTCCCGGCGCACCGCATTGACATCGTACGCCGCCGTAGACAGGCTCGTGAGAGAATCGGCGTCGAGCGCGGTCTCAATCGGTAGCAACGGCCTTGCATCGCGAACGAAGGCGTACGATACCGGGTCGATATGCGAAACTGCTCCGGGCGCCAGTGGCGCCGACAACGCGGCATCCATCGGCCGGATGTATTGCAGAAACGAGAACGTCGAAGAATCGTATCCTGGAATGCCGATCCCACTGGGCGTCAGTGTCGCAGGAATATCTTCCAGTTCCGCTGCCGACAGCACAGCAGCAAAAGGCTCCGGGTCCAATAGCATCTCCGGAGTGTCTGAAGCGGCGCTTGTCGTTTGCTTAAAGTACTCGTTAGCCATGCGTTCGAGAATGCCTGGGTTAGGCAGCCCCGTTTCATCGCCCCAGTCACTTGTATTCATGATAGTGACCAACATCCACGTCTTCAAGAGCCGCTATCGCATCGTCCGTCAAGACTGCGGCAGAGCAATAGAGCGAAACCAGATAGGAGCCGATCGCCTTGCGGTCGATGCCCATAAAGCGAACCGACAGGCCGGGAGTCTGTTCACCCGGCAATCCCGGCTGAAACAGACCGATCACACCCTGCTTCTGCTCGCCTACACGCAGCAGGAGAATGTTGGACTTTCCGGCCGTGCTTGCCGGCTTGGATTGCCCGTCGACCAGCAGCTTGTCGGTAGGGATCAGGGGAAGACCCCGCCATGTCAGAAAGGGTACTCCAAATAGGGTCACGGTTGGCGGAGGCACGCCGCGCCGCGTACATTCGCGGCCAAACGCGGCGATGGCAAGCGGATGGGCCAGAAAGAACGACGGTTCCTTCCATACCTTGGAAATGAGTTCATCGAGGTCGTCCGGTGTCGGTGGGCCCTTGCGCGTTTTGATGCGCTGAGATGCCGGAACGTTGGTAAGTAGACCGTATTGCGCGCTGTTGATCAGCTCGAACTCCTGAAGCTCCTTCACTGTCTCGATCGTCAAGCGCAACTGCTCTTTAATTTGATCGTAAGGGCTGCTGTAGAGGTCGGAAACCCGTGTTTGAACATCGAGAACCGCCGAGATTGAGCTTAGCGTGTATTCTCGCGGGTTTTCGTCGTAGTTCACAAAGGTATCCGGGAGCGGCTTGTCGACCGTGGCTCCGCAAACAACTTCGATGTTGCTTTCCTGTACGACACGATTAACGCGCAACGTGCCGGCTTCCAAAGGCTTCCAGTCCAGGAAGCGGACGAGCCAGCGCGGCGTGATCGCCCCGTATTGGGGGGGTGTCTTGGTGACGTTTGCAAGTTGAAATGCTGACTTTTCACCAAGCGCATGATACTGATCGGGCTTGTTAGGCATAGGATTTTCCTCTTCTTGATATGCTGGCAAGGCGCGAAGTTGCGACTAGTCCCGAAGATCGGCAAACAGGAGGGTACTCAGGTACCGCTCACCACTCGAAGGTATGACTACCACGATGGTCTTGCCTTCATTCTCGGGCCGCTTGGCGACTTCCGTGGCCGCCTTGATTGCGGCGCCGGATGAAATGCCGACGAGCAAGCCTTCCTCTCGGGCCGCTCTGCGGGCTGTGGCTAACGCATCTTCATTCGATACACGGATGATTTCATCCAAGAGGTCGAGATCCAGCACATTCGGCACGAAGCCGGCCCCGATGCCCTGTATCTTGTGCGGGCCCGGCTTCACCTCTTCGTGGTTCTTCGTCTGGGTCAATACGGGAGAATCGGCAGGCTCAACGGCGATGGCCTTGAAGCTTGGCTTACGCTCCTTGATCACCTTGGCGACACCCGTGATTGTGCCGCCGGTTCCCACGCCCGAGACGAGGATGTCGACCTTGCCCTCGGTATCGCGCCAGATCTCCTCGGCCGTCGTACGGCGATGGACATCGGGGTTTGCAGGGTTCTTAAACTGCTGCGGAACGAACGAGTGTGGCGTCTCGGCGGCTATCCTCTCCGCCTCCGCGATCGCGCCCTTCATGCCAAGCGCCCCAGGGGTGAGAATCAGCTGGGCGCCGTAAGCACGCAAGAGCAAACGCCGCTCCACACTCATGGTGTCGGGCATGACGAGCTTGATCTTATAGCCCTTGGACGCCGCGATATAGGCCAGTGCAATACCGGTGTTGCCCGATGTGGGCTCGACGATTACGCTGTCCTTGGTCAATAAGCCGCGCGCTTCGGCGTCCTCGATCATCGAAAGGCCAATGCGGTCTTTCACCGACGAGGCCGGGTTAAAGAACTCCAGCTTAGCGAGGACGTCGGCCGGAGCGCCATCGGTAACGCTGTGAAGCCGTACAAGCGGCGTGTTGCCGATTATATCTGTGATCCTGTCGTACAGTGCCATATTTTGGTTTCCTTTAATCGAATATATCGCGAAACTCACACGAAAAGTATAGGCCAACGAATTTTATCGTTTCGTCCTCAATTCGGCGTATTATATACTAACCCCATGGGGTTTAGTATTATTCATCAGATGGCACCGCCAAGAATCTTATCAAGAGCCTTCGGAAGGTGCTTGTTCATCCGCTCGTCATAGCCCAACAGATGGCAGACTACCTTGCGTCGTCTGTCGACAATGATCGTATTGGGAAGCCCATCGAGACCGAGGTTTGTAGTGATGGCGCCGCGGCGGTCAACCAACATGGGAATGCTCAGCCTGGCGTAAGCTGCATACCTGCGGATCGTTTCAGGGCTATCGCTCGCATTGATAGCATAAAACTGCACGCCCCTGGATACATACCGAGCGCGAATGGCCTCGAGATCGGGCAGCTCCATTCGGCAAGGCCCGCAGTAGGTTGCCCAGAAGTCGAGCACTACCGGCCCCCTGGCGACGGCCGCGCTGAGCTTAAACGCCCGGCCGCGCACCGGAGTAAGAGTGAAGTCAGGCAGTTCGACCTGCCGTTCGGGCGGCAAGATATGATACGGCGTGTTCGCATCGTCACCCGTATCCTCCGGCAGATGACTGCCGATACGCACGAGAACAGCCGCGCTGACAATGAGCAGAACGAAGACGGTTACACGTATTGTATTTTTCCTTAGCATTACTTAAAGGGCGGACAGCGCCTGATCGAGATCCGTAAGAAGGTCTTCGATATTCTCAATGCCCACGGACAGGCGAACCAGAGCGGGGTCGACCTCGACCCCGGAACCAGCGAGGCTGGCGTGGGTCATTGCAGCAGGGTGCTCAATCAACGATTCGACGCCTCCAAGGCTCTCTGCCAGAGTAAAGACCTGTGTAAGCTCCACAATCCTTCGCGCCGCCGTTTCGCCACCGCTGGCAAGAAACGAGACCATTCCACCAAAACCGGCATTGTCTTGCATGACATCAAAGTTCTCGGGCAAGCCCCCCTGAAGCGCGCCCCCACTCAACTGATTCTTGCGCGCGACACTGTGGCCCGGATCGGCCGGAAGACCAGGATAAAAAACCCTGTCGATTTTCGGATGCGCGTCCAGATAGCGCGCTACGGCCAGAGCATTCGCGCCGTGCTGTTTCATTCGCACAGCAAGAGTCTTGATGCCTCGCAGGACAAGGAAGCTATCGAATGGCCCGCTGACGCCGCCGGCCGCATTCTGATAGAAGGCGACTTCATCGCGATACTTGGCGTCTTTGCCGACAATGATTCCAAGCACGACATCGCTATGGCCGCCCAGGTACTTGGTGGCGCTGTGGACGACAAAATCAGCCCCTAAGAGCAAAGGCCTCTGCAGGTAAGGCGATGCGAAGGTGTTGTCGACGACGAAGAGCGCCCCGCGCGCATGCGCCGCCGCGGCAACAAGCGCAATATCGGCCGACCTCAACCAGGGATTCGACGGCGTCTCAAGCCAAACCAGCACGGTGTTGCCCTTGTAGGCGCGCCCCAGATCCTCGATGCGAGTCAGGTCAACCAGATCGAATTCAATACCCCAGCGCGTGAGCACCTTAGAAAACAGACGATACGTCCCGCCATAAACATCGTCGCCGAGAACTACATGGTCTCCGGGCTTCAAGAGTTGAAGCAATGTCGACTCGGCCGCCATGCCGCTGGCGAACGCCAGCCCGAATGCTCCGCCCTCCAAGGACGCAATACAGTCCTCAAGAGCAGTGCGCGTCGGGTTATGCGTGCGTGAATACTCGTACTTTCCATACAATTTGCCCACGGCATGCTGCGCGTAGGTGCTGGTTTGGTAGATCGGCACATTCACTGCGCCGGTTGACGGATCGAACGCCTGACCGGCGTGAATGGCGCGCGTATCGAATCCCGCGTTTGTCGAGTCGCCCTTCATTTCAATACTCTTCCTTTAGAAGATGTTGGTGCACCATGTAATCCAAGAGGTCGCTCCGAGTAATGATGCCAAGTATCCGGCCATCATCGACGACAACTGTCCCGCTCGCGCTTCCGTGGAAAACCTGAACCAGCGACGAAATATCTCCGCCCGCGTCAATGACTGGCAATGGAGCATCCATCACTTTTCCGACAGGCGCATCGATCGCCGTTGGATCGCGAAAGATCCGTTCCAGTAGCCCGCGCTCTTCCACGACTCCCAGGATTCGATTCGCCGCGTTATAATCGTCCGATTCGGACGCTTCGCCATCGTCGACAGCATAGAGCACGGGCATTTGGGAAATACCATACGCATGCAGGCGATCGATCGCTTTGCGAACAAGCTCGCCGGTCTCAACTGTGATCATCGTCCTGTCAACTCCCGAACGCTGTAGAAGTTCGCCGATTCGAATGCTGCCTTCGAACAACCCCAAAAAGCCCTGGTCCCGCATCCATTCGTCGTTGTAGATCTTGCTCAGGTAGCTTCGTCCACTGTCGGGAACCAAGACGACGATCACGGCATGTTCCGTGAGCCGGCTTGCCAACCGAAGCGCGCCGGCGACAGCCAGACCGCCGGAGCCGCCGACAAGCACACCCTCTTCACGAGCAATTCGACGGCACAACAAGAACGAATCGCGATCGTTGACAGTCTCCCATTGATCGATCAGTTCGAGATCGACCGTGGCGGGAATGAAGTCCTCTCCGACGCCCTCCACCTTATAGGGGCGAGCACGGCTGCCGGTATAAAGCGATCCTTGAGCATCGACGCCGACGATCTTGATATTCGGATTTCGCTCCTTCAGATAACGCCCGACTCCGCTGATCGTCCCGCCCGTGCCAACTCCGGCCACGAAATAGTCAATCTTGCCACCTGTTTGACGCCAGATTTCCGGACCGGTCGTTTCGTAATGGGAAAGAGGATTATTGGCATTGAAATACTGATTGGGCTGAAACGCGCCGGGGATCTGGCGAGTCAACGCGTCGGCAACGCTGTAGTAGCTTTCGGGCGAGTCACGCTCGACATTGGTGGGGGTAACCACGACCTCGGCGCCATAAGCCTTGAGAAGGCTGATCTTTTCCTGGCTCATCTTGTCAGGCAAGACAAAAACGCACTTGTATCCCTTAAGGGCCGATGCGATCGCAAGGCCGACTCCGGTATTGCCGCTTGTCGGCTCGACGATCGTCCCACCATCTCGAAGATCTCCCGAACGCTCCGCCGCTTCGATCATCTTCAGCGCTATCCGGTCTTTCACCGAACCGCCAGGGTTGAGATACTCCAGCTTTGCATACACAGAGGGGATAATGCCCTTGCCAATTCTCTGGTTGAGGCGCAGCAATGGCGTATCGCCAATCAAATCGAGCACATTGTCGGCCGCCAGAACCCCGTGTTCGTCTTTCCTGACGCTGCAAAAGCTGCAGTGACTGCTACGGGCCGAGTACACGAACCCCGCACTCGATGCACAGTCAAGAAGATCGTTTGCGCCGCCAGCCTCTTTTTGCACCATTAACCAGGTCTCCTCTCCATGCTTGGAATGTATTGTATCCGAAAAACCGCAAATAATGTCTAGTAAACATATATACTTAATGCAAAACAGGGATCAATCCGCCGAAAAGAGGATTGTCGCAGGTCGATTTGTGGTATACTAATGCATATTAAGCCCATAGGGATTAACTATATGATCTTGCGGCATCGACAATTAGCGGTCGTGGCTCTCCTGATCGGGATGTATGCATTCGCGTTTTCTTCAACGGGAATGGATCGCATGCTTCCCGTAGCCGGAAAGCACTCGCCGACGCTCCACTACTGCCCTATGTGCCACCGCATGATGGCGGACGGTGAGCCATGCTGCTGCAATCGTGCTCTGAGCGAGACGCCAATTCTCACAGAATACTGCGGGACCGCCAACCCGGCGTCTCTTCGAGCAACATTGCTTCGCGACCTGGCTGCGCCGAAGATCGTTGAGGCTCAAGGCGCGCCACCAATCCCGCGTAACGAATCCTATCCGAACGTGCTCGAGGCGGCAACGTCGCTGTTATCGCCGCCTATTGCTCCGCCGCCACGCGCCGGCAGTCGACGCTGTTCCCTCGCTACTCGACGGGGGCCGGCGGTCGCGGAAGCATGACCGCCCGTCGGCATCCCGTCAAAACCCGCAAAGCAAAAGGAAGGGCGAATCGGAATGCTAACTCGTATAACCTCCCCTTCCTTCTTAGGGAAGGGGCCGGGGGTTAGGTTTACAAAACGCGCAAGCGAAAGGTACTAATAAGGGAGTAAGAGGATTTGAAAACAATGAAAAGCAACATAATCACCCACGCGAAACGTGGCTTTACGCTCATAGAGCTCCTCGTCGTTATCGCCATTATAGCGATTCTCGCGGCGATCCTGTTCCCGGTGTTCGCATCGGCTCGCGAAAAGGCAAAGCAATCCGCCGACGCCTCCAATCTGAAGCAAATCGGGCTGGCGACCCAACAATATATCCAGGATTGGGACCAGAAGACCCCGTGGGTTTCGGGCAACACGCCCGCGCCCCAGCTTGACTTGTTGCCGGTAGCCAGCGCGGAAGCCAATGCGCCCGATAAGGGGTATGCATCGCCGCGCGGAACATTCAACAGTGGCGATGGTTATGGTTTGAAGGATGTCCTGTACCCATATACGAAGACCTATGGGATCTTCAACGACCCGTCCGTACCACCGGACTGGACGGCCAATTCGAGCGCGGTCATCGCTGGGCCGGTTACATCCTTGAGTGCGGTCAATCTCGACTACCCGGTTTACGCGGCTTGGTGGAGGTATTACAATTCCAAGGATGCCAACTTGACTGACGCGGACATTATCGCAGGCACGACCGACAGCGCGTCCAAGTACGCCGCTGTCGATCTCACCTCAAAGCCGCTCGTTTACGGTGCGGCCGGAACGACCTACTGGGTGAATGCGTTCACGACATTTTACAGTGCAGCCACACCCGGCTTTACAATGCCGATGTACTCGGAGAACGACTACCCAGGATACATTCACACCGCGAAGCGCATCTCGGGCATAGTCGATACCACCACGGCGGCCTGGGTATGGGACGATCCCTGGTTTAGCACGACTGTTCTGGGCATGTACACCTCGGGCACAGACGCCGCCAAAGGCGAACTCGCCTTGCACACTCCCCACAGTGGCGGAATAAATACGTTGTATATCGACGGCCATGTTCAATGGCGGCGAATCGATGACAACGCGACATCCTGGTCGGGTCAGGATGTGGGTTGGGTGAATCCGGCCCTTATCGCCAAGAGCGCTGCTCACGGCTACGGGCAGTAAACAACCGCAGAGCGCCCGGAGCATTCCTCCCCTTCGGGCGCTCTGTCTGTTTATTGAAGGAATTGGTACACTAAAATTCGAAAACTAAAGGGTCCATTGACGAGCTTGTTAATCCTCGTCCTCACAATCGTCGCGACATTCGTAACGGTCAATCGTTATCATAAAGTCGGTCAACTTGACGTTGTTACTGCTCAAGCGATGGATATGTCGCAGATGCGGCCGCCAATCGGCCCAGCCACCGTGGAGTGGAAGGACGCGCGCCTGGCCGATCTGGCTCCCACGGCTTCCTTTCCAGCCACAATCCGCGAATCGACCGGGCAGTCCAGCCGGTTGTTGGCGCGAGCGAGCCTGTCGCCAGTGGACCTGCAGTACGCCCACGTTGGTTCACAAGCCTGGATCGCACCGCAACTCGGCCAAGAGATCGCAACATCGATTTGCGCCATCTATCCGCCTGCAAACGATTCTAACGCCGCCCCCGAAGTCGAAGCGGCGGTCGTTAATCAAACACATTGCTTGCAACTTGGCCAGTACGTAACGCTCAAGATTGCTCGTGAAGCATCGCACCGGCGAGTTCTGATTCCAACTGCCGCGATTGTTGCGTCCGGAAACTACGAAACCATTTGGGTCGCTCGAGCAGATTCCGCGCCGGATTCGACCGCGCCTTCGCGAAGCTCGACCGTCAAGGCAACAATCTACGAATGCCCGAATTGCCACATGCGATTCTCCGCGGAGGAAGCCGCCAAGCTGCATTACATATGCAGCATGGGCGACGGTAAGTTGGTTCCGGTACGCCCCCCTCAACCTCCCACGCAAACAATGCGCGATCCACAAACGTCCGAATCCCTCAAGGCCCACCAGATTGTCATCACGACCGGGGCAACCGATGGAGACTGGAGCGAAGCTGTCGGCGGAGATGTTAGGGCCGGCGATCACGTCATCGTCCATGGATTCGCCGGATTGGTCGAGGGAACCGAAGTCATCTACTCCGCCTGGACTCAGCGAGGGCCAAACACCCTTGAGGCCGCCAAGATCGGCGGCGTCTACCGATGCCAAAAATGCGGCATGGTCATTTCCGAGTCGGATGCGAAGCGCGATCGTTTCATAGATCCAATGGACGGCGGCCGGATTGTCGAAGACCGATAATGTCAATAAAGTTGTCCAAATCACCCGATGCGCCTCCTAGCGAACTGGCAAAGTGGAACATCTGCGCGTGGTCTATCGATCACCCCTGGGCTGTCATCGCCGTCTACGGGGCAATCTTGTTGCTTGCAGGACTCGTGATTTTTTGCGGCGTCATGCCCAGGCGCATGATGCCGTTCGTCGAATCGCCACTTGTGGGCGTCGTCACAAGTGTGCCTGGCATGTCGTCGCTCGAAGTCGAAACGCAAGTCTCGAAGCCCATCGAAAAGCGCCTGACCGATATCCGCGGTGTTCGGTATGTCCGATCCACGTCGCGTGAGGGGCTATCCATCGTTACGCTGGAGTTTCCATACGGCTCCGATATGAAGAAGGCAACGGCCGATGTACAGGGGCTTATGAACCAGATTCAGGCCGACCTTCCCAAAATGGGTCCTAATGTCGCGCCACCGATCGTCGCTCCGATAGACCCGCTCAACCTGCCCGTGCTTACGCTTACCCTGACAGGCGAGCCATCAAAAGGTTGGACCCCAGCCACCCTGCGCGAATTCGCCGATGACAGCCTTGTGGGTAGTTTGAAACAGGTCGGGAATGTCCAGTCTATCCAGGTATTTGGTGGTCAGACGCCTCAACTCAATATCAATGTCGATAGAGACAAGCTTGCCGCGGCCGGCTACTCGCTCATCGACATCAGGAAAGCTGTCGACAATAACAACGTTTCCGAGCCCGCGGGACGGTTGACGACATCGCGTGTTGAGACGGCGCTTCGAGTCGCCTCGACCGCGGAGCGTTCGAATGATATCTGCGGCTTCCCGATTGGAACGCGCAATGGGCGCGTTACATGCATTGGCGACGTGGCAGACGTTGCCTACGGTCCAGGCGAGCAGCGCAGCGGATATCATTTTTTGGGGCCACCCGGTTCGGACGCTTCCGCGGCGGGTGGAGAGACCAACCATAGACTGCTCAACGGCTTGAGCGACGAAGCGGTTGAAATCGCCATAATTCAGAACCCGGCAGCCGGGTCGGAGCCGGTCATCGAAGGCGTGATGGACAAGATCAGGCAAATTGCAGCCGATAATCCGGGTATCCACATTGAGCGGGCCTACGACAACGCGCATTTCGTAAACATCCTCTTCCAAAACACCGGAGAAGAACTGGCCATCGCGATTGTATTATGCGCGCTGGTCGTGTGGCTCTTCATGGGCAATCCGCGAGCCGCCTTAATCTCGATCACTACGATTCCCGTGTCGCTCGCCATGGCAATCCTGATGATGGCCCCGTTCGGATTCAGCCTTAACTCTTCGACAATGATCGGCCTGCTCATCGCGATCGGACGCCTTGTCGACGACTCCGTAATCGACATCCACGCCGTGGAGCGGCATTTACGCATGGGCAAGAGTGCGCGCGCCGCCACAGTTGACGGAATTACGGAAGTTCGATTGGCAGTGGCTGCATCGACTCTGATGCTTGTATTGGCGCTAATACCG
>Ga0316231_1004487_pt1 | contig 11566 bp, 10 predicted proteins | sample TBH18027metaG_FD_206002 | JGI IMG/M metagenome (GOLD analysis project Ga0316231, IMG submission 206002) | Freshwater microbial communities from Trout Bog Lake, Wisconsin, USA - TBH18027 | ecosystem: Environmental > Aquatic > Freshwater > Lake > Hypolimnion/Profundal zone | place: USA: Wisconsin...
CCCGGTTGTCCGGGGATTGACGCGCAAAAGGCAGGCCCGGTGGCTGCGCCGGGCAGTTGCCGCGTCGTGGACGAGATGAGCCTGCTGTTCGACATTTCGTACACGTTGGAGAGCAGCCTTGAACTGCGCGAAGTCATCCGGCCGGTGTTGTTGAAAATGGCCGAAGGGTTGGGCATGAAACGCGGTACGATTACCATTCTCAATCGGGCGGACGGCACGGCCAGCATCAGCGAGGCGGTTGGCCTGTCCGGCGGTCAGAACCAGCAGGATTACCTGGCGGCCTGCCGGGAACTTGTCGAGCAAGTAATGACTTCCGGCCAGGCCATCGTCGTGCCGGACATTTCCAAGGAGACGGCGCTGAAAACGCGTTGGGAACAGGAGCAGCAAGCCGAGCCCAGCGCCTTGTCGGCGGCATATATCTGCGTGCCCATCAAGTTTGGCGAAGAGGTCATCGGTGCGTTGAGTGTGGAGCGCATTCTGGACGGCCGCGCGCGGCTTTCGGCGGATCGCAGACTGCTGTCGCTCATCGCCAACGCCATCGCGCACACGGTTCATTTTCACCGGCTCGCGCAGGAGAAATTGTGGGCGCTCCAGCGTGAAAACGAGCGGTTGCAACAGCAACTCCAGACCAGTCTGCGCCCGCCGAACATGATTGGCAATTCGGACGCGATGCGCTCGGTCTATCGCCACATCGAGCAGGTGGCCAACAGCGTGACGACCGTGCTGATTCGCGGCGAAAGCGGCGTGGGCAAGGAACTCATTGCCCGCGCGATCCATGAGCAAAGCCCGCGCGAAGGCAAGGCCTTCGTAAAATTCAACTGCGCCGCGCTGCCGGAATCCATCATTGAGAGCGAACTGTTCGGCCACGAGAAGGGCGCGTTCACGGGCGCGATGGCCATGCGCAAAGGCCGGTTTGAAGTCGCGAACGGCGGGACGATCTTTCTGGATGAAATTGGCGACGTTTCGCCCGCCACCCAGGTCAAGCTGCTGCGCGTCTTGCAGGAACGGGAATTCGAGCGCGTCGGCGGCCACACGCCCATCAAGGCCGATGTCCGCATCCTCACCGCCACCAGCCGCAACCTGGAGGCGATGATCGAGCAGGACAAATTCCGCTCCGACCTGTATTACCGGCTCAATGTGTTTCCGATTTATGCGCCGCCCTTGCGCGAACGCAAGTCGGACATCCTCTTGCTGGCCGATTATTTTGTGGAGAAGTATTCCAAGCTGAACCAGAAGTCCATCCGCCGCATCTCCACCGCCGCGATTGATCTGCTGATGAGCTACCACTGGCCCGGCAACGTGCGCGAATTGGAAAATTGCATCGAGCGTTCCGTGCTGCTCTCGCCAGGCAAATCCATCGAGGCGCAGCACCTGCCGCCGACGTTGCAGAAAAAGGAGGCCTCCGAAAAATCCGCCGCCGGCGGTGCGCTGGATACCGCCGTGGCCGCGCTGGAGTACGAGCTGATCGTGGCCGAACTCAAGAGTTGCGACGGCAACATGGCCGCCGCCGCCCGCAAGCTCGGGTTGACCGAACGGCAAATGGGGCTGCGCGTAAAGCGGTTGGGGATTGATTTCAAGCGCTTCCGGCGCGGCGACGTCGCCGTCCCATGACGACGGCTGGCGCGGCCACTTCGGCGGAGCATGACCTTTTTTCACAGCCAAGCACCCCGGCTTCACTCTCATCCGGGATTGTGGGACCGGGCCTTGGGTTCCTATCTTGGCCTGGCCATTGGCGACGCTTTGGGAGCCACGGTGGAATTCATGACCGCCCGCGAAATCGCCGCGCAATATAAAGTCCACAAAGACATCATTGGCGGCGGCTGGCTCCGCCTGAAACCGGGCCGCGTAACTGATGACACCGAAATGGCGCTGGCGCTCGGTTCCGCCTTGACCGCCAGCGGCGGCTGGAACCTGCGCGCCATCGCCGACGCCTTTGTGGCTTGGATGCGCGGTCGCCCGGTGGACATTGGCCACACCTGTCGCCGGGGCATCAGCCGTTATATTGCCAATGGAAGTTTGTGCGCCCCATCCGCCGAAGACAGCGCCGGCAATGGCGCAGCTATGCGCAACCTGCCCGCCGTGTTCATCTCGCTGGGCAGTGAAGAACTGCTCGTCCAACGCAGTCTCGAGCAGGCGCATCTCACCCACAATCATCCGCAAGCCGACGTGGCCACCGCCGCGCTGGCCCGCATGACCTGGCGGCTCCTGCTGGCCGACGAGCAGGCCGCTTGCAATCAAATCGCCGCCGACCTGATTGCCCGGCATCCCGCCTTCAGTTTCAAACCGTGGCCCGGTCAGACCAGCGGCTACATTGTCCACACGGTGCAAACCGTCTTTGATGGTTTCTTCCACACCGGCAGTTTTGAAGATTGCCTGCTGCGCGTGGTCAACCATGGCGGCGACGCCGACACCACCGGCGCGCTGGCCGGGCAACTGGCTGGGGCGCTTTACGGCATCCAAGGCATTCCCTCACGCTGGCTTAAAAGGCTCGACCCAAAAGTCACCACCGCCATTTATCTTCAAACCCAAGAGCTTCTCAAGCTGGCCAGGATTTGATATGCTTTCGACAGCCAATCCCTGACATTTCGAATGCGCCCGCCAGAAAACCTCTATCATCAGAACATCGCCGAGGACCACTCGCGCTCTTCCTGCTCGCTCAACCGCTGCAACCTTTCGCCTTGGATCATTGGCTCGGAGGAATTTCAGGTGAAACCGTTTCCGATTGAAATTGACGGTGCGCGAACCACGGACGCGCCACTCTTTCGCCGTTTGGAAGAAATCGCCGATGCCGCTGAACGCAGCCGCCTGTTTCATGACCATGTCAGCGTCAAATTCGGTCTGAATGAAAAAAACGAAGCGGGCGGAAAAACAAAATCCGCCTACAGCTATGTCAATTTGCTGCGCGCTTGGGGGGCGGACAGCAATCGGCAGGCGGGCGCGGTACTCAAGGCGTGGGTAGAAAGCCGCTTCGGCATTCTGGCCACCTATCATAATGGGCGGCTGGCGGACAATGCCGCCGCCCGCGAAGCCTTCATGTTAGACCGGATGCGCGGGTCGGCCAAGTCCATCGGTGTACTGATGCAATTGGACCTGCTTTACACCTTCTGCCAGGACGAATTGCGCCGCCGCTTCCCAGGCGTGCGCAGCCAGACCCTCTTTCGCGGCACCCATGACCCGGAGGAATATGCCATTTGGGGCCAGAGCAACCAGGTTGGCCACCGCTCCCGGCGCGTCATGCTGGTGCAACTGAATAATTTGAGCTCATTCACCTCCGACCCGGAGGTCGCCTGGGAGTTTGGCTCCAGCGCGTGGGAAGTGGAGGTGCCGCTGGCCAAAATTGTCTTTTTCAGCGGTCTCCTGCCCAAATCACTTCTTGCCGGTGAATCCGAACATCTCGTGCTGGGCGGCTATTACAACGTGCGCACGCGGATTTGCTGAACATTTTTTCTCACCCTCCCAGCACCGCCAGTTTCCTCCGCGCTTCGGCGAGTTTCTGATAGGTCACGAAGGTTTTCTCGGCGACTTCCAAAATGCGTTCCCAGCCCGTGGGCAATTCTTCCGACAGATCGTGCAAATCCATCTTGGTCTGAATGGCCTGCGAACTGAGCTTTTTGATTTCCAGTTTCAATGTTTCAACGGTGTCCATGGTTTTGGTTTGGCGCGGCACGCGCCGGATGGTGAATAGCAATTCAAGTTCCAAACGGGAAAATTGCATTGTGACCAACCACGGAATGCACGTCAGCCATGCAGAATGATTTTCGTGGGTTTCGTAGTTGAACCGGCGTTTCCCCAATCCCCTCCTGCGCTTGGCTACATCCGGGTAGTTTTCAAATTTCAATCCTACGCAAATGTGGGATTTCACTGCCGGTGGAAGCCGCCCGTCCTTCCCGCGCAAGCCCCCTTTGCTTCATTTTGCCTGATTTTACGAGGCCCTTGCCCCCGGCGCGGGCGGTGCAAAACGGTTGGCATTCCGATTGCAATAGGAATCACAGTGCCGGTCGGAAGTTTCCGCCGGATCTAAAATTAAAATCGAAATTCTATTATGAGAAAAATTGCAATCTACGGAAAAGGCGGCATCGGCAAATCCACCACCACCCAAAACACCGTGGCCGGCCTGGCCGAGATGGGCCACAAGGTCATGGTCGTCGGCTGCGATCCCAAGGCGGATTCCACGCGCCTGCTGCTCGGTGGCCTCGCCCAGCGCAGCGTCCTCGACACCCTCCGCGAGGAAGGCGAGGACGTGGAATTATCTGACATCCGCAGCGGCGGCTTTTGCAGCACCATGTGCGTCGAATCCGGCGGCCCCGAACCCGGCGTGGGCTGCGCCGGCCGCGGCATCATCACTTCGATCAACATGCTCGAACAACTCGGTGCCTACGACGCGAGCGAAAACCTCAATTACGTGTTTTATGACGTGCTGGGCGACGTTGTCTGTGGCGGTTTCGCCATGCCGATTCGCGACGGCAAGGCTGAGGAAATCTACATTGTCTGCTCGGGCGAAATGATGGCGATGTATGCCGCGAACAATATTTGCAAGGGCATTTTGAAATTCGCGCAGACCGGCGTGGTGCGGCTCGGCGGGTTGATCTGCAACAGCCGCAAGGTGGACAACGAAAAGGAAATGATCGAACAGTTCGCCAAGCTGCTGGGCACACAGATGATTCATTTCGTCCCGCGCGACAACGACGTGCAGCGCGCCGAAATCAACCGCAAAACGGTCATTGAATGGAATCCGCAATGCGGCCAGGCCGACGAATATCGCAAGCTGGCCCGGGCGATTGACCAGAACAAAAACCTCGTGATTCCCAAGCCGCTGCAAATCGCGGAACTGGAAAAATTGCTGATGGAATACGGCTTGTTCAACTAAGCCGGGGCCGCCGCATCGGAAACATTCATGCCGTCGCAGTGAACCAACCAACAAGAAAGGAATTATTATGTCCGAACCAACCGACACTTTGATTGCGCCCGATCCGGCCGCGGTGAAGGCGGAGATGCTGAAGCTCTATCCCGCCAAGACGGCGAAGAAACGCGCCAAGCAAATCATCCTCAACGACCCGGAAACGCCGCCGGAAATCGGCGCCAACACGCGCACGGTGCCCGGCATCATCACGCAGCGCGGGTGTACTTACGCCGGCTGCCGCGGCGTGGTGATGGGACCGATTTACGATCTGCTCCAAATCACGCACGGGCCGGTCGGCTGCGGCTATTACGCCTGGCAGACCCGCCGGAACCTGGTGCGCCCGCCGGAAGGCACCACGAATTATCTGCAATATTGCATGAACACCGACATGCAGGAGGACCAGATCGTGTTCGGCGGTGAAAAGAAGCTCAAGCAGGCTATCCGCGAGGCCTACGACATTTTCAAGCCCAAGGCGATTGCGATTCTCTCCACCTGCCCGGTGGGCCTCATCGGCGACGATGTCCACACGGTGGCGAAGGTGATGAAGGAGGAACTTGGCATCAACATCATGGCCTTCAGTTGTGAAGGTTACAAGGGCGTCAGTCAGTCCGCCGGCCATCACATTGCCAACAACGGCGTGTTCAAGAACATCATCGGCCTGGACGACCAGGCGGACGTGGCCGAGTTCAACATGAACATCCTCGGCGAATACAACATCGGCGGCGACGCTTGGGAGATTGATTCCCTGCTGCGCAAGTGCGGCATTCACGTCACCGCCACTTTGAGCGGCGACGTCAGCTACGACCAGGTGAAAAAGGCGCACACCGTCCAGCTCAACGGCGTGATGTGCCATCGCTCGATCAATTACATCGCCGAGATGATGGAGAAGAAATTCGGCATTCCGTGGATCAAGGTGAATTTCATCGGCGCGGAAGCCACGGCGAAAACGCTGCGGAAAATCGCCCGCTTCTTTGAGAGCAAGAAACTCAGCGACCGCGTCGAGGAAGTCATCGCCCAGGAAATGCTGGCGTTGCGGCCCGTGCGCGAGGAAATCAAAGCGAAGCACCAGGGCAAGAAAGCCGCGCTGTTTGTCGGCGGTTCCCGCGCGCATCATTATCAGGATTTGTTCCGCGACATCGGCATGGAAATCATTTCCGCCGGCTACGAGTTCGCCCACCGCGACGATTATGAGGGCCGCAAGGTGCTGCCAACGATCAAAGTGGACGCCGACTCGCGCAACATCGAGGAACTGCACGTCGAAGCCGATCCGGCGCGGTTCAAACCCAGCAAGACGCCGGAGCAAATTGCCGCGCTCCAAGCCGGCGGGTTCAACTTCAAGGACTATGAAGGCATGATGGTGGAGATGAAAAAGACCTCGCTGGTCATTGACGATATCAGTCATCACGAAATGGAAAAGCTCATCGAAATCTACAAGCCGGACATCATCGGCTCCGGCATCAAGGACAAGTTTGTCATCGAAAAAATGGGCGTGCCGTGCAAACAGCTTCACAGCTACGACTACAGCGGCCCCTATGCGGCGTTCGGCGGCGCGATCAATTTCTACCGCGAAGTGGACCGGATGCTCACGACCAAAGTCTGGAAATACATCATTCCGCCGTGGGAGAAAACCACGGCGGCGCCGGTTGAACTCGTTCACGCCTCCAAGCTGGCCGATGCCAAAAAAGAAGCGGCCAAGCTCGTGCGCAAGCCCGTGGCGGTGGAGGGCGAGGAAGGTTGAAACCGGAAACGAAACCATTAACACCATAATATTATGCTTAACGGAACCACGGCTGAAATCAAACCCCGCGAGGCGCTGCGCATCAATCCTGCCAAGACCTGCCAGCCCATCGGCGCCATGTATGCCGCGCTCGGCATTCACGGCTGCATGCCGCACAGCCACGGCTCGCAGGGTTGCTGCTCCTATCACCGCAGCCATCTGACACGGCATTTCAAGGAACCGGTTGTTGCCACCACCAGTTCGTTCACCGAAGGCGCGTCGGTGTTCGGCGGCCTGGCCAACATGACCCAGGCGCTCTCCAACATCTTCGCGATCTACAATCCGAAGATTGTGGCGGTCCACACCACCTGTCTGTCCGAGGTCATCGGCGACGATATCCCGATGATGATCAAAAAGGCCAAAGAGGAAAAGATCATTCCCGAAGGCAAGTACGTCATTCACGCGAACACGCCGAGTTTCGTCGGCTCGCACATCACCGGCTTCGCGAGCATGGTCACCGGCATGGTGAAATATCTGGCCGAAGCCAGCGGCAAGACCGAATCACAGTTGAAGGAGGACGGACAATTGAATGTCATTCCCGGCTTCATTGACCCCGCCGACATGCGCGAACTCAAGCGCATCATCGCCGAAATGGGCGTGAAGACGGTCATGTTCCCCGACACCAGCGGCGTCCTGGACCTGCCGCAGGACGGCGAATACCGCATGTTCCCCAGCGGCGGCGCGACCATCGAGCAGATCAAGTCCACCGGCGACAGCGTGGGCACCATTGCCCTCGGTCATTTCGCTTCCCACCCGGCAGCCACCGAACTGGATGAGAAATGCAACGTCCCGTGCGCGCTCTTGGAACTGCCTTACGGACTCACCAACACCGACCGGTTCATCCATGCGCTCCGCACCCACGGCGGCGTGGACGTGCCCGGCAGCATCGGCGAGGAACGCGGCCGCCTGCTCGATGCCATGGGCGACATGCATCAATACTTCCACGGCAAACGGGTGGCCCTCGTTGGCGATCCGGACCATGTCATTGCGCTCACGCAATTCCTCGTGGAGCTGGACATGCAGCCCGTCTATGTCTTCACCGGTTCCTCCGGAAAGCATTTCGAGCAACGCGTCAACGAGATTCTTGCCGGCCATGCGCCCGAGGCCATGGTGAAACAAAACGTGGATTTGTTCGAGTTGCATCAGCAGATCAAGAACCACCCGGTGGACCTGATCATCGGCAACACCTACAGCAAATACATTTCCCGCGTGGAGAACATTCCGTTTGTGCGCTTCGGCTTCCCGGTGCTCGATCGCATGGGCCATCGCTACTTCCCGTGCGTCGGCTACATGGGCGCGCTGCGGCTCATGGAAAAAATCAACGACGCCTTGCTCGATCAGAAAGACCGCGAATGCGCCGAGGAAAACTTCGAGTTGGTACAATGAACCACTGTGATCGTTCCCGGAGCGCGTCCGTCCGCGGGTGCAGCAGCCAAGCAGCGACCGCCGGCGCGAGTTTTGGTTGCACTCTGGGAATAGTCACGTTGCTGCGCCCGGGACGGGCGCGCTCCAACCAACCTTCATGACGCCGTACACCATCAACCCCGCCGAAGCCGCGGACGTGCCGTTGCTTCTGGCCTTGATCCGCGAACTGGCGGCGTTCGAGCAGCTCACGCAGGAGCTGGAGGTGACGGCGGATTCGTTGCGGTTGGCGTTGTTCGGCCCGGACCCTGTCGCCCGCGCGCTCGTCGCCCGCCTGGGCGGCGAACCGGCGGGCTACGCAGTGTTCTACCGCACTTTCTCCACCTTCGTCGGTCGTCCGGGAATTTTCCTGGACGACCTCTTCGTCCGCCCGCGCTTCCGCAAGCTCGGCATTGGCCGCGCGTTGCTGACGCGCGTGGCGGAAATCGGCGCGGAACTGGGCGACGGCCGTTTTGAGTGGATCACCTTGCGTTGGAATGAAAACGCCTTCCGGTTTTACCGCAGCATCGGCGCCTCGGTGATGAATGAATGGGCGCTTCTCCGCCTGAGCCGCCGCGAAGTCCGCAACCTTTTCAGCATGAAAGCGCAGGTGGCCGCATGAACAAATTCAATTTTCAACATCCAACATCCAACATCGAACAACCAACATCCAATGGGTTTGGTGCTGCCCATCGGCCAATGGATGTTCGGTGTTGGATGTTGGATATTGAATGTTCCCCTTGGCCATCCCATGATTGAGCTTCTTCCAGGCCGCGAAAAGCAGGTCGTCCACACGGGCGGCGGCAGGCCCGCCGAAATGGCCTGTGGCAAGGCCAGCGTCGCCGGCTCGGTCAGCCAGCGCGCCTGTGTGTTTTGCGGTTCCCGCGTTGTGCTGTATCCCATTGCCGACGCGCTGCACATCGTCCACGGCCCGGTGGGCTGCGCCGCCTATACTTGGGATATTCGCGGGGCTTTGTCGAGCGGACCGCAACTGCATCGTCACAGCTTTTCCACTGATTTGCAGGAGATGGACGTGATCTATGGCGGCGAGAAAAAACTCGAGGCCGCGCTGCTCGAACTCATCGCGCATCATTCGCCCAAGGCCGCGTTTGTTTATTCCACCTGCATTGTCGGCCTTATTGGCGATGACGTGAGCGCCGTCTGCCAACGGGTTTCCGCCCAGACCGGCATTCCCGTGCTGGGCGTGCATTCCGAAGGTTTCAAAGGCACCAAGAAGGACGGCTACAAGGCCGCGTGCGACGCCCTTTGCAAACTCATCGGCACCGGCGACACCGCGAACATCAGCCCGCACAGCATCAATATCCTGGGCGAATTCAACCTGGCCGGCGAGACGTGGATTCTGCGCGACTACTACCAGCGCATGGGCATCGAGGTCGTCTCGTGCCTCACCGGCGACTCGCGCATCGAGGACATCCGCCGCTCGCACGGGGCCAAACTGAACCTCGTCCAATGCTCCGGCTCGATGACCAGCCTCGCCAAAAGGATGGAGCGCGACTACGGCATTCCCTTCAAGCGCGTTTCCTATTTCGGCATCGAGGACATGAGCGCCGCGCTGTACGCCGCCGCCAAGCATTTTGCCGACGCCCCGGAGATTCTTGCCCGCGCGCAAAAGATCGTGCGCGAGGAGGTGGCCGCCATTTATCCCGAACTCCAGCGCTTCAAGCAAAAGCTCATGGGCAAAAAAGCGGCCATTTACGTCGGCGGTTCCTTCAAGGCGTTTTCCCTGATGCGCGCGTTGCGGCTCATCGGCATGCAGACCGCCATCGTCGGCTCGCAGACCGGGGACAAAGAGGATTACCAGCAGCTCCAGGAAATGGCCGATCCCGGCACCATCATCGTGGACGATTCCAATCCGCTGGAACTGGCGAAGTTCTGCCTGGAGAAGGACGTGGACCTGTTCATCGGTGGCGTGAAGGAGCGCCCCATCGCCTACAAGCTGGGCATTGGTTTCTGCGACCACAACCACGAGCGCAAGGAACCGCTCGCCGGCTACATTGGTATGTTGAATTTCGCCCGGGAAGTCTATGCCAGCGTCGCCAGCCCGGTGTGGCAGTTCGCGCCGCGACGGGCGAAACGCGTGACTGCCTCCGCCAGCGCCGTAGGCGCGGCATAGTTGTAGCAGCACCATCCAAATAGTCCGGTCGGCACGATTCCCAGCCCGAATCCCAAAGGGATTCCGTCTCCAAGGGTTGGCGAGTCGGCGAGTCAACCCTGGGTGATCGTCGCACGAATTTCCCAACCGCAACGCGGTTGTGGCCAAGCTTCGTGAATGAACTGCAAGCACCGAAGGGCCGCAACCGCGTTGCGGTTGGTCTGGCTGGTTGGATGTGGACCCAGGGTAGCCGCTGCGCGGCAACCTTGGGCTTCGAGCGGCAATCCCTTTGGGATTGGCAAAACGGCGGTGTATTCACCCAGCATGACGCGTGCAAGGTGGAGAAAGGGCTGGCGCACTCCACGACGCTGGCGCGAATGACGACGACCCTCGCGTGCGCGCCAGTGCCTTGGAGTGCGACAACCCTCTGTCGCTTTTGCCCGTACGGCGCGACCTCGTTTGTCCCACAGGGACATCCCGATAATAGCCCGGCGTTTCAACGCCGGGTCATCGTCGGCATCGGCGCGAGTCCCACCGGGACGGCTGAACGAACCGCGCAACTGATTTCCACATCGCCAATTATCTTGTCTTGGAAATCTCGGCCATCCCTTCGGGACTTGGAATATCTGCGAATGCAACCCGGCGTTGAAACAGGTTTCTTTGAGGGGTAATTTATTGGACAGGATTGCAGACCAGCAGGGATAGTTGAAGGTATCAGTCGGCATTGTGTCTAAACGAATGTGGCGCAGTATTTCATCCTCGATCTTTTCAGTCGTTTTATAGTGCCATCAGGCCGCCATATATTATTAGACACAAGCCTCCTCCGGGGTTAAGCTTTGCGCCATGAATACCAAGCTCCAGTTCGATCCCAAAACCCAGCAACTCACCGGCCCGGCCGGCTCCCTGTCTGTTCCGGTCAGCGACGAACAAGCCCGCCGCTTCCTCATGCTCGTCGAAGGGGAGTGCCTCCAAGGGCAGGTCGGCGCCACGGCTAAAAAATACGGCTTTTGCCGCCAGCGCTATTATCAAATCCGCGCCGATTACCAGCAGGGCGGCCTCGCCGCCCTGCGGCCCAAGCAGACCGGCCCCAAATCCAATTATCGCCGGACCGACCAGCGCGTCCGCCAAATCTTGCGCTACCGCTTTCTGAATCCCGACGTTTCCCCCGCCGTCATCGTCCAAAAACTTCGCCAAACGGGTTGGCCCCTGAGTCTGCGCAGCGTCGAACGGGTCATCGCCGATTACGGTCTGCAAAAAAAAACTCTACGCCCTCAACCCCAAAAACCCGCCGCCGCCGCTGCCCGTGCAGCGCGCCGCCAAACGTCAGCGGCTGGCCAAAACTGATCCGGCCAGCCTCGAAGGGCAGGTGCGCCAA